>Ga0315282_10003476_pt1 | contig 28244 bp, 21 predicted proteins | sample YL17G07_20_MG_FD_203693 | JGI IMG/M metagenome (GOLD analysis project Ga0315282, IMG submission 203693) | Sediment microbial communities from Yellowstone Lake, YNP, Wyoming, USA - YL17G07_20 | ecosystem: Environmental > Aquatic > Freshwater > Lake > Sediment | place: USA: Wyoming | collected...
TTGTTCTGAAGGAAATTGAAGAGGGAAGAATGGCCCCCTAAGGGAGAGGACAGGTGGAGAAAAAAATTCGTATCTTAGTCGCAAAACCTGGTTTGGACGGTCATGATCGGGGAGCAAAGGTGGTGGCTCAGGCCCTCCGCGATGCAGGAATGGAAGTCATTTATACCGGTCTCCATCAGACCGTCGATCAGATTGTCAACACAGCCATCCAGGAAGATGTGGATGTGATCGGCCTATCTATCATGTCCGGCGCTCATTTGCCGATCTGTGAAAAACTTATGAAGGAAATGAAAAAGAAGAAGATCGATGACATCATGGTAGTGGTCGGCGGGGTCATCCCAAAAAGGGATATCCCCAAATTACAAAAAATAGACATCGAAGGAATATTCCCAGGAGGGACCCCTTTTGACGAATCGATCCGATGGATCAAAGAACATATCAGACCCCGATCTTAATCGGGGAAATTCCAAATTCGAAGCACGAAATCCGAAACGTAAAGTTTAATAAATTTAGATTTTAACAGGTTGTTGAAAAACTCTATGACTGCCCATTTTGTCATGCTGAACTCGTTTCAGCATCCCTGCCTACGGCAGGCAGGTCAACAAAATCAATGAATTACAAGACCCTGAACCAAGTTCAGGGTGACAAATAGGGATTTTTTTCAGCAACCTGTTAATTGTTTCGAAATTCGATATTCGAATTTCGGATTTTGGGAGTGATTATGGGCGTAGCAAAATATATCAAAAATGAGAAAGACGAAGTCCAAGATGTCATCCTCCAGTCGGGCATCCACATCAAGCCCCTTTACACTAAAAAGGATTTAGAGGAGATTGGGTTTGATCCTGAGAAGGATTTAGCGCCACCTGGAGAATATCCTTTTACACGGGGAATTCATCCTCTGAGTTATCGAAGCCGGGAGTGGACCACTCGGCAATATACGGGTTTCGGAACACCCATGGAGACCAATGAGCGTTTCAAATTGATGATCTCCCATGGCCAGACCGGACTCAATGTGGCCTTCGATCTCCCAACCCAGATGGGACTTGACTCCGATGACCCACTGGCTGAGGGTGAAGTGGGAAGAGTCGGTATGGCCGTCGATTCCCTTCGTGATTTTGAAGTGGCCTTTCAGGGCATTCCCCTTGACCGAATTGGCGCTGGGCTCACCATCAATGCTGTGGCAAGCATCATGCTCGCGATGTTCCAGGCGACAGCCGAAAAATATGGATTTAAAAAAGATCGAATGAGCGCCACCCCTCAAAACGATATTCTTAAAGAGATAATCGGCCGGGGAGCATGGATCTTTCCAGTAAAACCGGCCGTCCGACTTATCGGTGATACGATCGAATATTCGATGAAGGAACTTCCCAGAACCAATCCTGTTAGTGTCTGCGGTTATCACATCCGTGAATCAGGATGCTCTCCTGTCCAGGAAATCGCCTATGCCTTCCAGATTGCCAACACCTATATTGAAGAGGTCCTCAAACGAGGCCATCACATTGATGATTTTGTCAGGGGCTTTACCTTCAATCTCAATGTCTTCGGAAACCTCTGGGAACAGGTGGCCAAGTTCCGTGCAGCCAGAAAACTCTGGGCAATCAATTTAAAGGAGCGCTATGGAGCCAAGGATAATAGATCCTTGCTTCTCCGGGGAATCTTTGGCGGCGGCGGATATGGAATGACCAAAGCCCAGCCTGAAAATAATATCATCCGCGGCGCCTACTACGCCCTTGCCGCCGCATTGGGTGGGGGTCAGACCACTGCGCTCTGCTCCTTTGATGAAGCCTATACCATCCCCACCCCCAGGGCAGCGCTGCTCTCCCTTAGAACATTCCAGATTCTGATGGAAGAGATCGGATTGAGAGATACAGTAGATCCCTTGGCGGGTTCCTATTTCATCGAGACCTTAACAAAGCAGATGGAACAAAAGATCGTTGAAGAGATGAAAAAAATTGATGAGATGGGCGGGATGATCAAAGCCGTTGAAACTGGCTATGTTCAAAAAGAAGTGGCTCGACAAGCCTATGAGTTTGAAAAGGGAGTCCAAAAGGGAGAATTAATTAAGGTTGGGGTGAATAAATATACTGAAGGGGAAGAGATGGAGGTGGAACTCCACGAATACCGCCAGGAGTCAGTAAAGGAGCAAACTCAACGCCTTCAGGAAGTCAAGCGAGAAAGGGACAATCGAAAGGTTGTTCAACTATTGAAGGACCTTGAAATTGCGGTAAGGGCTGAGAAGAATGTCATGCCCTATCTTCTTGAATGCTGTAAGGCTTATACCACCGTGGGTGAGATGACAAAAGTGTTTAAAGAAGTATTTGGAGAATTTAAAGAACCATCTATCTTTTGAAGAACAGTTAACAATACAAAATTAGCATTGCAAAGTTAGCATTTGTCTATCACTGATAATTTTGCATTGCTAATTGACTATTTTACATTGATCCTTTAGAAGGAGGTATTTATGGCATTTACAATGTTTGGTCGAACAATTCGGAAAATTGGCGTCGTCGGTTCAGGAAATATTGGTCCGGATATTGCGCTTCATTTCAGCCAAAACCTCTACGCCTACAGCGTCCCTATTGTCGTGGTAGATATCCTTCAGGCCGCTTTGGATTCGGGTTCGAAGAAAGCCGAGTCGAAGATGGCCAAGGCCGCTGAAAAAGGCATCTATAAAAAAGAGGCGGCAGATGCCATATTCAAAAACATGCTCTTCACAACCGATTATGGGAAAATCGCCGACGCTGACTTTGTGATCGAAGCCGCCTTTGAGAGGATCGATGTCAAAAATAAGATCTTCGACCAGTGCCAGGCATCATGTCCAAAAACTGCAATCTTTGCTTCCAACTCCTCACACATGGAGCCGGAAGTGATTTTTGAAAAGATAAAAGATAAGAGCCGCTGTCTTGTCATTCACTATTTCTATCCTGCCGAGAGAAACATCCTAGTTGAGATTGTCCCTGGAAAAGATACCAATCCTGCTCTCACTGAGTATCTAATGAAACTTTACGAATTCATCGGCAAGGCCCCGATCAAAGTGAAGAGTCGTTACGGTTATGCGGTTGATCCCGTCTTTGAAGGGCTTTTTCTTGCTACGGCATTAACCGTAGAGAAGGGACTGGCAAACATCAAGCAGGCAGATGCCATTGCCCAAAAAACCCTCGGCATGGGCGTGGGCCCTTTTACAGCCCATAATCTTGCCGGTGGAAACCCTATCACACAGCATGGCTTATCTGAGATGAACACAAAAATCATGCCTTGGTATCGTTCTCCCAAAATACTGGACGGTCAGGTGAAGCTTAACAAACCTTGGGAAACAGCCGCAAGGGGTGAAGTAGTGGAATATAGCCCCCAGGTTTACGAAACTGTCTCAAATCGTATCTTGGGCGCTTACTTCGGCATGATTTGTGAAATCGTGGGGAGTGGAATCACCAACATTAGTAATATGGAGTTGGCATTGGATGTGGGCCTGGTCATGACTCCTCCCTTTGCATTGATGAACAAAATCGGCCTGAAGAAGGCTCTCGAATTGGTTGAAGCCTACGCCAAAGAAAATCCTGGGTTCAAGGTAGCTAATATTCTTATCAAACAGGCATCCACTGGGCAGCCCTGGAAAATCCCTGTGGTGTTAAGGGAGGACAAAGGGACTGTGGCTCTGATTAAAATCCGCAGACCAAAAGTGCTCAATGCCCTCAATGAAGAGGTATTTAATCAGTTAAGAGAGATCATTGTTGGTATTCAGAAAGATCCCAAAATCAAAGGGGCTGTTCTGACTGGATTCGGAACAAGGGCTTTTGTATCAGGCGCTGATATTGGAATGTTGGCTGCCCAAAAGACCCCGCAGGAAGCAGAAACCTTCTGTCTCAAAAGCGTGGCTGTATTGAATCTGATCGAGAATCTGGGAAAACCAGTTGTCTGCGCCATGAATGGGCTGGCTTTTGGAGGAGGAAATGAAATGGCGATGTCCTGCACCGCTCGGATCGCTATAAAGGGACAGAAAGTTTTCGTTTCTCAACCCGAACCAAGGCTCGGCATCATTCCTGGAAATGGCGGGACGCAGAGACTTCCAAGGTTGATAGGAATGGAGAAAGCTTGGCCAATACTTCGAAATGCTAATCCCATTTCCTCAGCACAGGCCAAAGAACTTGGCTTGATTCAGGAAGAAGTGGAAGGCGATCTTATCGAGACAGCCATTCATTGGGTGCCAAAGATTCTGTCAGGGGAAATTCGTGTTCCTCCAATCAAGAAAGACCCCATTCCGATCCCTTCGAAACTTCCAGACGTAGATATCGGACATCTGAGTCGGAAGATCGACTCTCTGCTCCAGAGGGCAGTTTTGGAGGGCGCAAAGATGACCCTGGAAGAAGGATTGAAATTGGAAGCCAGGATCTTCGGCGAGTGTTTGTTGACCCAGGATATGAAAATTGGAATAGAGAATTTTTTGAAGAACGGAGCGAAGGTCAACGCAAACTTTGTGCATAACTAAACCAAGAAGAACTGGAATAATGGAATATTGGAACATTGGAAACGAATTGCCAATAATTATTTAAACCCATCATTCCATTATTCCAACATTCCATAATTCCGTTTCATTATTCCATAGACGAGTGGTCTCTTGATCAATATCGGTGATTGGATAAAAAAATGGAGTTTTCTTCAACCTCATAAAAGGGCTTTAATCTTTGAGGATCATCCCTTTACCTATCAAGAAGTCAACCTACGCACCAATCAACTCTGCCATCTCTTTTTGGAATTAGGGGTTCAAAAAGGGGACCGGATCTCCGTTCTTCTATACAATTGCCATCAGTATCTTGAAATCTTCTTTGCCCTTTCAAAAATTGGGGCCATCCTTGTTCCTCTCAACTGGAGACTGGCAGGGCCTGAACTCGAATTTATCATCAGGGATAGCGGCTCCAGAATCCTCATCTTTGATCCTGAGTTTGTGGAAGTGGTCGCCTCTCTCCGCCCCCATCTAAATCTTTCAAATGGTCATTACATTAGTGTTGGATCCCCTTGTCCAGATTGGGCAAAGGATTATGAAAAAGGTCTTCTGGAGAATCCTGTGCACGAGCCACGACTTGAGGTTCCTGTGGACGATGAAACTCCTCACATTCTCATGTATACCTCCGGAACGACAGGCATTCCAAAAGGGGCGGTCCTCTCTCATCGGAAGACCTTTTTCAATGTTCTCAATGCAGATATTTTTAATAACCTCACCTCCGAGGATATCATCATCGTCTCCAGGCCCATGTTCCACTCTGGGGGACTTCTCGTAGATGCCGCCCCTGTCCTTTATAAAGGGGGGACTCTCATCCTGAAGAAACGGTTCCGTCCTCATGAGATCCTTGAGACGGTTCAGAAATATAGGGTCACTTTATTGGAATTGCCGGCGACAGTTTATCAATTCATCCTCCAACAGTGCGATCTGAGCCAGTACGACCTTAGCTCCGTCCGGCGTTACCTCACAGGCGGTGAGCGAATCCCTGAAGCGATGCTAAAAGAATATTTTAAAAAGGGAATCGTCATCTCTCAAATTTTTGGCCTGACCGAAGCCTCTACGATCACATTCCTCTCCCCAGAAAAAGCGGCTCAAAAAATTGGTTCTGTGGGATTTCCGGTCTTTCATGGCGAAGTAAGAATTGTGGATGAATCGGGAAAAGATGCCAGCCCGGGGGAAGTGGGTGAAATCATCATCAGGGGCCCTACCCTCATGAGTGGATACTGGAACCGCCCGGATCTCACGGCTGAAACGATTCGAGATGGCTGGCTTTATACCGGGGATGTGGCTCAGATGGATGAAGAGGGATATATCTATATCGTGGATCGTGAAAAAGATATGTATATCAGTGGAGGGGAAAACGTTTATCCAGCCGAGATTGAAAAAGTTCTTCATACTCACCCAAAGATTTTTGATGCAGGAATCGTTGGGGTTCAAGATAAGAAATGGGGCGAGGTGGGCAAAGCCTTTATTGTCCTCAAACCAGGTGAAACAATGGGCAGTGATGAAGTCTTCGAATTTCTAAAAGGAAAGGTGGCCAAATACAAGATTCCAAAGTATGTGGAGTTTATCGAGGAACTTCCGAAGACAGCAAGCGGTAAGATTCAAAAGTTTGTATTGAAAGAAATGCACAAGACCGAGGGTCTGAAATCCGAAGCACGAAATCCGAAATACGAAACAAATCCCAATGTTCAAAATACGAAATTCAAAACGTAACTTTTTGAAAATTTGAACATTCTAAATTTTGATGATCTCGTAAAAAGTCCCGATCTGTCACCCTGAACTCGTTTCAGGGTCTCGTAACTGCTTGATTTTGTTAGATGCTGAATCAAGTTCAGCATGACGTTTTCTATGATTTTCGAATTTTTACGAGTCCATCATTTTTGTCATTCCTGCGAAAGCAGGAATCCATCTCTTTGATATTATTCTGGATTCCCGCTTCCGCGGGAATGACACCCTTATTTTCATGGTTTGTGGGTGACAAACCCGTCATGTAAAATTTGTTTCGGATTTCGATATTCGAATTTCGAATTTGAATTTAGGAGGACTATATGGTTGAAAAGTTTTATCGGTTAGGCTGTGACATTGGCGGCACCTTCACCGACTTTGTCCTGCTCAACGATCAAACAGGGGAGATAAGGATCAATAAGTGTCTGACTACTCCCAAAGATCCCTCTGATGCTGTGGAGCAAGGGATAAGAGAATTAGAGATCAACAACCGAGGCTTTTTGGAGGTATTAGAGGAAGTAATCCATGGGACGACCCTGGTCATTAATTCTATTATAGAGAGAAAGGGAGCCAAAACGGGTCTGATCACCACGAAGGGTTTCAGGGACGTTTTAGAAATTGGAAGAGGGATTCGGTACGCGCCTTATGACATATTCGCTGAATTCCCGAAACCCTTGATTCCGAGAAGGTTTCGTTTTGAAGTAAATGAGAGGATTCGGAGTGACGGGACTGTCCTGAAACCGTTAGACCCCAAAGAAGCGAGGCAAGTAGTTCGCGCCCTCCTCGACATGGGCGTTGAATCCATTGCTGTCTGTCTTATTAACTCTTTCGAGAATCCAACCCACGAGCTGATGCTCAAGGAGATCATTGAAAAGGAGGCTCCTAAAATATCTATCTCCATTTCATACCGGGTCTTGCCACAGATTAAGGAGTATGAAAGAACCAGCACTACAGCGACCAACGCCTATGTGAAGCCTCTGACGGGAAGATATCTCTCCAAGCTGGCCGGAAGGCTGGAGTCCATCGGTTTCAAAGGAAAGCTCTTCATTATGCTTTCAAGTGGCGGCGTGACCTCTGTCGAAACGGCGGCTGAATTTCCGGTTAGGATCATCGAGTCTGGTCCAACCGCGGCAGTTATTGCGGGTCAATACTATGGCAAACTCTTCAATATTTCAGAAATGTTCTGCTTTGACATGGGAGGGACGACGGCCAAGTCTTGCCTGATTCAAAAAGGGGTTGCCGGTGTGGTGCCGACCTTTGAGGTTGGCCGTGTTCAGAGGTTCATGAAAGGGAGCGGCCTCACCATTCAGGTGCCTGTGGTTGACTTGATGGAGATTGGAGCAGGAGGCGGCAGTATTGCAAAGGTAAGCAGAATGGGAACGCTTCAGGTTGGGCCGGAAAGCTCTGGAGCGGATCCCGGACCGATCTGTTATGCGAGAGGAGGCGCTGACCCTTGTGTCACCGATGCCGATCTCTTGTTGGGCTATCTTGATGAGAGCTACTTCTTGGGCGGTGAAATGAAGCTTGACAAGGAGGCAGCCAGGCGTGGCGTTGAGGAAAAAGTTGTCAAGCCTTTGGGGGTTTCATTCATACAGGCTGTATGGGGAATCCATGATCTCATCAATGAGACGATGGCCGCAGCGGCCAAGACACATATTGCGGAAAAGGGAGGAAATCCCAAAATCGTAACGATTGTTGCCTTCGGCGGAGCAGGGCCCGTTCATGCCTATGGTTTGGCCAAGAAATTGGGCGCCCCTCGTCTACTCGTTCCACCGAATGCCGGAGTAGGTTCAGCTCTGGGGTTTTTCACTGCTCCTCGGGCGTTTGACCTCCTCCGCAGCCACAAGGTTTCTCTAGGCGATGCTGATTTTAATGAAATAGAAAAGATTTTCAAGGAGCTGGAGGCAGAGGCGACAAAAATACTCAAAAAAGAAGCCTCAGAAAAAGATATCCGATTTGAAAGGTCCCTGGATATGCGTTTTGTGGGACAGGGCGCAGAAACCAACGTCCCAATCTCCGAAAGGAATATGACAAAGGTTAAGAAGGAGGAGATTCGCCGACTTTTTGATGGAGTCTACGAGAAGTTATATGGAAGGACCTATCCTGACTCTGAAGTGGAGTTCATTAATTTCAAGGTGAGAGCCAGTCTCCCTGAACGTCTGCTGCAATTGCCCAAGCTTGAGAAAAAGGGGCAGTCTCTTGATAAGGCGATCAAGGGACAACGTAAGGCTTACTCCCCTATTGCCAGGGATTTTATCAGCTATACCGTTTACGATCGATACAAACTTTCTCCGACCGTAAAGTTTCGAGGCCCTGCCATTATTGAAGAGAGAGAATCTACTCTCATTGTTGGCGAGGACGCCTCAGTATCTACAGATGATTTAGGATTTTTGTGGATTGATCTTTAGTGCGAATGAAGCGAATGTCAGCGAATAGCACGAATATGTTTCATTCGTTAAATTCGTTATCATTCGAGTAATTCGTCTTCCGGATGAGGAGGCATGAAAATGGGACGTAAATTTGACCCAATCACGTTAGAGATCCTGTGGCGAAGATTGATTTCCATTGTGGATGAAGCGGACAGCACCGTTGCTCGGACGGCATTCTCAAGCCTGCTCAGGGATGCTCATGACTACACCTGTATGTTCACAGACCAGAAAGGCCGGGAACTGGCTCAAGGGTCTTTTGCAACACCTGGCCAATCTGGAGCCATGGCTTTAGGAATCAAGAATCTCGTAACCAAGCTTCCTCTGGAAACATACAAATCCGACGATGTATTCATCACAAATGACCCTTGGGCTTTGGCAGGACATCTCAATGACGTGTGTGTGATGAGCCCTATTTTCTATAAAGATAAGTTGGTCGCTTTTACTGCCTGTGTCTTCCATCACTCGGATATTGGAGGTCGCGTCTCTTCAGACAACCATGACGTCTTTGAGGAAGGACTCTTCATCCCCCTCGTAAAGCTCTACGACGGAGGGGTCCTCAATCAGTCCGTGATGGATATGATTCGGTGGAACGTACGGACACAAGATGAGGTGATTGGAGATATTCGATCACAGATTGCAGCGAATCACGTGTGTGCAGAAAAAATATGCCAAATGCTCAAGGAAAATAATTTAGACAGTCTGGATGATCTGGCGGATCAGATTATCAGCCGTACAGAGAAAAGCATGAGGGAGGAGATTGAGAAGATTCCGGACGGCATTTACCGGGCTGAAGGGATTATTGAGCAGATGAAGGGGCAAAAGGATGTGGTGATTAAAGCGGCGGTCGATGTAAAAGGAAGCGATATTACTGTTGACCTTGATGGGTCTTCCCCGCAGGTGAATTGGGGTGGCAATGTCGTGTATAATTTCACCTACGCCTACGTATTTATGGCCATGAAAAGCATGTTTGGTCCGGACATACCCAACAACGATGGCTGCGCAAGACCCATCAAATTAAAAGCCCCTGAGGGTAGCGTCGTAAACTGCAAGTTTCCTGCAGCCGTGGCCGCGCGATTAGTCATTGGACATTTTATAACCGAAATCATTTACCGAGCCCTATCCGGCGCCTTACCCGACAAGGTGATTGCGGCAAGTGGAGGCACGCCTGCACAGATGAATGTGTTCTACGGGAAAAGGAATGATGGGAGGCCGTGGCATTCCGTAATCATCAGGGGTGGCGGAATGGGAGCAGGTTCCGCCAATGATGGTAATTATGTGTACATCTTCCCTGCGAATGGCGCGAATACGCCTATTGAAATATTCGAAAACGACACACCCCTCATTGTAGAAAACCGGAAACTTCTCTCCGATTCAGGCGGTCCTGGCAGGATGAAGGGAGGCTTCGGGCAAAGGGAAGTTTTCAGAGTGCCTGATGATAAGTATGCTCCTATTCCGCCCGTTAATTTAGGAATACAGGCGGGAAGGCATATCCATCCCCCGGAAGGACTCTTTGGCGGTAAACATGGATCCAAGGCTCAGTTCCTGGTGAACGGAGTGTCAGGAAATCCGTTCGGGTTAACGCAGTTAAAACCGGGTGATGTAGTGACCATCGATGCGGCCGGCGGAGGGGGCTATGGGAATCCACTGGAGCGTGAGCCTGAAACGGTAGCGAGTGATGTGATGGAAGGATATGTGAGCCTTGAAAGGGCCAGAGAAGATTATAGGGTGGTGATTGATCCAAAGACCATGAAGGTTGATGAAGAAGCGACCAGGAAACTCAGAGAGAGTTTGAGGAAAGCCTAGACACAAATCTCAGATTTCGGGTTGTGGATTTAGAATTTTCTATTCCGCATTCCGCAATCTGCAATCCGAAATAGAAATCTAACCCCATTATTCCAGCATTCCATCCTTCCAATATTCCAATAGGATAGTCTCCCCTGCCCTTGTTTTTCTTTCAAAAGTTCTAAATTCTCGCGTCGGTTGTTACTTCCACCTACAAGTCTTCATTCTCGAGGTGGACTGAGAGGTGATGATTATGGATTGAAAGTGAGCATAACGGCCAAGGATAAGTGACCGCACGCAATTCGCCCAAAGCGTAGTCGCTTGCCGGTGGCTCCCTTCATCCGATTCTTAGGGGTCCCTCATAACAATCGGAAACGCCATAACGGTTGCGACGGCAAACAATGTGATAGTAGATAAATCAAAAATTACGTCGATCCAATAGTTACTCTCAACCCCTTCGGAAAACTTGTAAATGAGACGATGTTTAGTGTGATCCTTCACCTCGCCGCGGTAGAGATACCAAGTAGTCATCTTGTACAAAAAACTTTCAAATACCTGAGCAGCAAGGCCAGCGAGAAAGAGAATTCCAATTAACCAACCGTTTGGGGCGGCCACCAATCTTGTCCTCAAACTGGCCTGTGTCATAAAAAGGATGGGCCCGCCAATACCATAGGCGACAAACCATGTCCGTAGCATCTTCTCATATCTGTCGAATGCTTCACCGTTTTCCTGCCGTTTGACAAAATTGGTCTGTTGTGAGGATATATTCATCGCAGTCCTCCCTTCTGAAAGAAATGTGCACCTTTTGACAGAATCTATCAATCGTGTCTTTCAGGAGGAGTCTTCAAGAAATGGGATTGAAGGCTCCACCTACTCGGCAATCCAAGATAATTCCTAAAGGCAACGATTATGGTTAGAAATGTGTACTATCAAAAGAATGATTGTGGAGTGGGCTGGAGTCAACAACCCACTCCTCTTGGTTCAATGATACTATGGAAAGGTCCCCTTTGGATGGCTATTTTGGCAATTCAAATATTCCAAGCAATCTGACACAGTATCGCTTGCTCATTCCACGAAATGCCTATCAAGCTCTTTCATCGCTGGAGTGAAAATTGAAATAACTACCAATGGTTCATTACCAGTAACTTTTGTAGAATGCACTTTACCCATAGGGTTGAAATGAAGGGTTCCCGGTTTAATATCAACCCATTTATCATTGACCAGCATTTGCCCTGTACCTTTAATTATATATACTGTTTCATCATGTGTTTTGTGAAGATGCGACTTTATTACAACACCCTCGGTTGCCCTCAGCACCAAGAGACTGATTGTATTGTCCTGGGCAATGGTTATCGTCTGAGCTTTCTCACCGGCTTTTAAGGGATTGGCTTTAAGTATTTCGTCTATATGAGTGATGATCTGAGAGGTTGTATCTGCTGCATTTATAGAAACTAAAGTTACAAGGAAAATGAACAGAAAAACAACAATTCCGGAAATACTAATATTTCTTTTTGATAACATAATGATTACCTCCTTTTTGATTTGGTTAGTAACTTTTATCTTGGGGTGAAGAGATTGGGGTGGCCTCCAAAAGGGATGAAAGAATCACCTCTCGGAGGCTTCATACGGGATACTTTAGGAAACCCCGTTTCATAACATACTCCATAAGGTAAAAGGTTGGGTTGGAACCTTGACTTTTGGAAACGATATGATTTTTTAAAAAATTACTAATTCTAACTTAAAAAGTCAATAGGAATTACTGATTACCGTTTGAAAGGTTGTATGGAAGGAGGATTCTAAAAAATGATGACTTCAGGAACTCATCAGAAATAATAAAGGGCAGAGTCATTTCTGATCCTGTCATTGAACCTTGTTTGATAGGAACTCTTGGTTCAAATTCTCCCCAAAGTGGATCTCTTATACGATCAAGATCTTCAACGTCTTCCGCCCCTGCCACCACCTCGGAATCCTCTGCTTCCAAAACCACCACGGGGATAAGGATAGTGGTAAGGGTAGTAATAAGGGCGGTAGTAACGATAATAACCACCGTAGTAATATGGATATGGGTAGTAATGGGGGTACGGGTATGGGTAATAATATGTTTCAGGATAAGGTTCCCTACCAGGGGACGGTTCAACTCTGGCATCCTGACTTTCGATTTCTATAACGAGATCCTCAAACACCTTGATTGCCTCAAACTTGTTCATCGCTATTTTGCCGGAATCGGCTGCCGCAGCAATAGCATTTTGCAGTTCTCCTATAATATCAGGCGTCACCGGATAATCAGCAATCCACCCGTTTTTGGGTACAATACCTACCAAAGCTAACACATTCTCGGCTTCTGCTTCGCTCTTAACCGGTCCTATTTTTAATGCCTCAGTCAACCTCATCGCAAAAAAACCTTCACGGATCAAACTTCGTTCAATTGAACGGGGTCCCGGTTTAGTCTGCTCCAACTGTGAATAATACCATCCCCCCACCGGAGGACGATCACACTGGGGGTTAGTAGTTACTCTATCTTGAATAAAAGTGATCCGACAGATAGAACCAGAGCCAGCAAAATGGTATTCCCATGTTTCAAGAGTTGTCCCATTAACGGTCTTATAAGTGATAAGGTTCGTTCGTCCCCACAAAGAGACCATTTCTTCTTTCGTCATAGCAAGTTTAATATCTGAAACATGACGAGGGTGGCATGAAGAAAAAATGAGAATAAGAACAACAAAAAGAAATAGACAGATGACCCTCTTTCTTTCCATATCTTCTCATCTCCTTGTTACAATCTATGTCTACAAATATAACTTATTTCTCTATTCTTTTCATCTCCCGGTCGATAACCCTCGCCATCTCCGAAAATTCTTCTTGGTGTATATTCATGGCCAAAATATCGCAAGAGTATTGTTTGTCAATATTCGGGATGAATTTGTGAAAATTATCTTTTTGAAGGATTATCGCTGGAAATCTGGTATGAGGAGCTGAATACTCACCTTGTCGACTTCAGGAAGAAAGAGGTAATAAGGGGTTATTTCTTCAATACGCTACTCATTTCCATTAACTGGTTAAAGAACCTGGGGTTCTCCAGATTCGTAATCCTGCCCCAATTTTCCATAACCTCCTCGGGCGTTGGTATTTTATTTCCATCTGAAAGAATGGCACCTTCGCCTGTCATCATTGCAGATCTGCTAAAGTAGCCCAAGCCTGCATTAATAATCATCCCGGAGTCCTGGCACTGTTCAGAGCACATGTAAAGAACCGCGGGGGTAACGAAATCAACCCTCATCTTTCTGAAGATCTCAGGAGGCACCACATCCTCGGTGAGTCTGGTCCCTGCAATAGGCGCAAGAACATTGGTCTTGATGTTATACTTAGCCCCTTCGAGCTTTAGCACATTGGCAAAACCCACTATGCCCATCTTAGCGCTCGCATAATTGGTCTGACCGAAATTGCCGAAGAGGCCGGACCCCGAGGTGGTCATTACAATTCTCCCATAACCTTGGTTCGTCATGTGGATGAATGCAGGCTTTGTAACGCAGAAAGTCCCCTTCAGATGAACAGCAACCACAGCATCCCACTTTTCTTCTTCCATCTTAACAAAAGTACTATCCAGAAGTATCCCTGCATTATTGATAAGGATGTCCACCTTCCCAAAAGCATCTATAGCAGCCTGGGCGATATTTTCTCCTCCCTCCGGAGTTGCGACATTATCGTAATTAGGGACTGCCTCACCACCAAGTACCCTAATCTCTTCAACAACATTATCAGCAGCAGATGAACTCGAGCCAACCCCGGTCTTCGACCCACCCAGATCATTTACCAGCACCTTAGCCCCACGCTTCGCAAGCTCAATGGCGTGATTTCTACCCAGTCCTCCTCCGGCTCCCGTTACAATGGCCACTCGACCTGTAAAATCTATTCTGGACATAGATCACTCCTCTTCGCTCTTCGTTCTAATCTTTTGCTTATTATATCGTTACATTAAATGGAAGCTAATCTTTAGCAAAACAGAATGCATTTGTCAATTTTCATCAACGCTACGTCTAAGACAAATGACAGTCATGATTTGTTGATTCAAAATAATGTGATGATTTTCACTTGACTCTATTCCCTTTTTTTAATACGATGTGTTCAAAAATAACTTCTTCATTCACCCCCTCCCTCCTTTAATAAAGGGAAGCTGTGAAAAAATTGGGAATGCCGGTCGGGCAGGAATATCTTCAAAGTTTTACAATTGCGGTCCTTTTGAAGGTAGAGGTAATAAGGCTCTGCAAATAAAGACGATTATTGAAGTTTTTCATCGTGAGTAGTTAACGCGAAAATGTACCGCTGTAAAACTTTTCCGATACCCCTACCCGCCCTCTCAGCTTGAAGCAATTTTTTCACAGCTTCAGGGGGGTTAGGGGGATTATGGAGGGAAAAAATGGGAAAGACGTTTATGCCGAAAATCAGAACAGGGAGGGAATTGAAGCAAACTCAATCGGGGGGACTTCAGTGGACGGTCAACCATGTCTATAAGAATTCCGAATTTTATCAGAAACGATTCGATGAAGCTGGAGTCAAACCCAAGCATATCAAATCATTAAAAGATATCTCTAAACTTCCTTTTACTACCTCTAAAGATCTTCAGGAAGGATACCCCTTCCCTTTAAGGTCAGTCCCCTTTGAAAAGATAGTTCGAATCCACGCCTCCTCTGGAACGACAGGAAAGAGAAAAGTCCTCTGCTATACTCAGAAGGACATTAATGATTGGGCCAACATGTTTGCCCGCTGCTATGAGATGGCCGGATTGACCACAAAGGATCGGGTCCAGATTGCGGTGGGGTATGGCGTATGGACAGCAGGAGTTGGTTTTCAGTTAGGGGTCGAACGGCTGGGCGCCATGGCCATCCCCATTGGTCCGGGAAATATCGATATGCAGTGTCAGTTCTTAGAAGACTTTCAATCGACTGTCCTATGTTGCACCGCCTCGATGGGCATCCTTATGGCTGAGGAAGTGGAAAAGAGGGGTCTGAGAAACAAAATTGCCCTTAAAAAATTGATCATGGGTTCTGAACGTTCAAGCGATGCCCAGAGAAAGAAGATGAAGGAACTCCTTGGCGTCGAGCACGTCTTCGATATCCCAGGTCTTACAGAACTCTACGGCCCTGGGACAGGTCTTGACTGTATTTACCATGAAGGCATTCATTACTGGGCAGACTACTACATTCTCGAACTTCTCAATCCAGAAACACTTCAACCTGTTCCCCCTGGAGAGATCGGCGAGATGGTGATCACAACTCTACGGAAAGAAGCTGCGCCTCTTGTCCGGTACCGGACCAGAGACCTCACCAAGCTTATTCCAAAACGATGTTCTTGTGGTTCCATTCTTCCAATGCATGACCGATTACTCGGCCGTTCAGACGATATGTTTATCATCAGAGCAGTCAACATCTACCCCGGCCAGATTGATCACATCCTTTCCAACACAAATGGTGTTGGCAGTGAATACCAGATTCACCTTGACCGGAAAGAGGATGGCAAGGATTATATGACCATTAAGGTGGAAAGGGCGGAAGGTGGTAATTCGGCAGAGGATCTACCCTTAGCCAGTACTCTTGAAGAAATGATTAAAAAACAGATTCTGGTCAGCGGCAAGGTAGATATTGTTGACTACGGGACCCTTCCGAGATCAGAGCGAAAGAGCAAACGAGTCTTTGACAATCGGGAAATTTAACTGCTTCGAAAAGGAGGTGATTGGAACTTACTAATCAGTCCATAATTGTATAGACACTCGCCTTGCTTTGTCATTCCTGGCTTGACCAGGAATCCAGGGTTTCCTGTGAAAACAGGAACCCAGTTCTATATTTCTCTGGTTCCCTGCATTCGCAGGGACAAAGCCTGGATTCCCGCTGGAGTTTACCCCGTACTTGATACGGGGCGGGAATGACGCTATGTCTTGTCAATTATGGACTCCTTAGTAAAAAAGGCTTGACGAGAGGTAGCAATGATTGTAAACAGTATACGGTGAATTTAAAATTTTTAAATTCAGAAAGGAGGATTAGATAAAATGAAACAGAAGAGTATATCCATTATGGTTATAGGATTAATAGTCGCCCTCTTATTGGGGAGCAGTCTCCTGGCTCTGCCTGCCCAGGCTCAAATTAAATTGAGTTATGCAAACTTCCCGCCAGCTCCAACCTTCCCCTGCGTTCAAATGGAAAGATGGAAGACGGAAGTAGAAAAGAGAACTGCCGGAAAGGTAAAGGTCGATACCTATCCGGGTGGCACCCTGCTCGGCGCAAAGAATATGTTCGACGGGGTTATCGCTGGAACAGCTGACATTGGCTGTTTGGCAACTTCCTATCAACCCGGAGCTTTTCCTGTAGTTGAAGCCGTGGATCTTCCTTTGGAATGGCCCAATGCCACTGTGGCAAGTGCTACTCTCTGGGATTTGGTGGACAAATACAAACCGAAAGAATTTGAAAAGGTGAAGGTCCTTACGATGTTCACCTGTCCACCTGCAAACATCATGTCCATGAAAGCCGTCCGCAGCCTTGCCGATATTAAAGGCTATGAATTAAGGGCTTCAGGAACAGGCGCAAAGATCCTCGAACTCCTCGGGGCTGCACCCGTTGCCATGCCCCAATCGGATGTCCCCGAAGCCCTCCAAAAGGGGGTCATTAAAGGAAATGTCTCCTCAATGGAAGTGTTGAAGGATTTTAAATATGCTGAGCACTGCCGCCATGTGACAAGCAATGTCAACCTCTTCGTCGTCTCCTTCGCTGTCGTGATGAATAAAAGCAAATGGGAATCATTACCGGCGGATGTGAAAAAGGTAATCGATGACCTTCAAAAAGAACAGGCCATCTGGACCGGCCAGTATGTGGACAATCATGTGAATAATGCCCTGAAATGGTCCAAGGAAACCTATAAAGATTTCCAGATGTACACCCTCTCAAAAGATGAACTTGCCAAGTGGTATGCATTGCTCAAGCCAATGAACGATAAATATCTGAAAGAATATGAAGCAAAGGGAATACCAACCAAAGCGATCCTTGATGATGTGATGAAATCCAAGGACAAATACAGTAAAGAATACGCCAAGTGATATGCTTTTTGTTTATAGAGGGCCCCTTTCTCAAACTGAGCAACTGGGGTCCTCTATAATTATTTTGAGAGTCTTTCAATACCTGCAAGGTGAATTGTGATACGAACGTTAGAAAAAATTAGTAACCTTCTAAACAAATGGTTCATCTGGATAGGTGGAGCTGCCCTTTTAATAATGATGGGAATTTCCTGTGCCAATATGTTCCTAAGGCCTTTCGGAGTACCTTTGAAAGGGGCATACGAATTGGCCGGCTTTTTGGGTGCATTAACTATCGCTTTACCATTAGGGTATGCCCAGATTACTCGGGCCCATATTTCAGTGGATATTCTGGCTTCTCAATTTTCAAAACGGACGCAAAAGATCATGAATACGATCAGTTCTTTTCTGTCCATGATCTTTTTTGCTTTGGTGGCCTGGCAAGTCTTTGTCTTTGCGACAACCATTTGGAAGAGAAGTGAAACATCTGAGACATTAAGGATTGTCTATCACCCATTTATATACGCCGTCGCATTCTGCTGTGCCCTCCTCTCCTTCGTTTTGCTTATCGACTTTCTAAAATCGTTTACTCCTGGAAAAGGAGGGAAATAAATGATCGGGCTTATTGGTATTCTTATTCTTCTCTTCCTAATGATCGTTATCCAAATGCCCGTTGGTTTTTCAATGGCGGTAGTCGGCTTTTTGGGGATTTGGTATATTACCGGATTAAGCGCTGCGCTTTCCACGGTCGGCACAGAGACTTGGTCGAATTTCTCCTCTTACGGTTTCACAGTGATTCCCCTATTTGTTCTCATGGGGACCATCTGTTTTTATTCGGGAGTAAACCAAAACCTTTACTTTACTGCCTACAAATTGTTTGGCCGCCTGAGGGGCGGCTTGGCCATGGCAACGGTCATGGCGTGCGCTGGGTTCGCCGCCATATGCGGTTCGAATGCAGCTACCGCAGCTACCATGACCACGGTTGCCTTGCCGGAGATGAAGAAATACAGCTATGAGAAGATACTCTCCTCGGGCTCGATTGCTTGCGGTGCGACACTGGGAGTGGTGATCCCTCCAAGCTTGGTGCTCCTTGTCTATGGCATACAAACTGGACAGTCCATTGGTAAACTTTTTTGGGGATCGACTTTGCCCGGAATCTTAATGGCCGCTCTCTTCTGCATCACGATTTACCTCCTCTGTGTAAAACATCCAGATTGGGGCCCAGGAGGGCCCAAGACAACTATTATAGAGAAGATCAAAGCCCTTCCTGGAGCTCTCGAGATGATTGTCCTCTTTGGCCTGGTCATGGGAGGTCTTTATACGGGTGCCTTTACACCGACAGAAGCAGGGGCTGCGGGTGCCTTTTTTGCCCTCATCACGGGTGGTGTGGTGAGAAGAAAGCTTTCATGGAAGGGTCTTGGTTCAGCGATTTTGGATGCCCTAAAAGTATCGTGTATGGTGGTTGTGATCGTTTGGGGGGCAGTCATTTTCGGTCGGTTCCTGACGATCAGCAGGCTTCCCTTTATAGCAGTCGATTTTGTCGCTTCTCTCAATATCCCAGGTTATGTCATTCTAATTTGGATTTTAATTATCTATGGTATTGCAGGCTGCGTCATGGATGCCCTGGGATTCCTATTGATCTCCATCCCCATCTTCTTTCCCATGGCTATGAAATTGGGGTATGATCCGATCTGGTTCGGGTGTATCCTCACCGTCGTCACTACGATGGGGGCAATCACACCCCCCGTGGGAATATGCGCCTATATCGTGGCCGGCATGGCAAAAGATATTCCTCTTTCAACTGTTTTCAAAGGCGTGATCTGGTTCATTCCTGCTTATTGCGTGACGATGGCTTTGATGATTATTTTTCCTCAGATCGCACTCTTTTTACCTAGTTTAGTGAAGTAATTTCATTAGAGTTTCGTTGCCGCACCAGGGGGGAAAGCAATGATCTCACAGATCAAGAAAATTCTTTATGCAACAGACTTAAGCAAAAACTCTGTTTATGCATACCGATATGCCATGGATATGGCAGAAAAATATCACGCAGAAATTGTCATTCTACACGTCATCGAACCCATTCCTCCCCAAGTGAAACATTATGTGAGTATCTATGTGAATGAGGCCAAGTGGGAGGGAAGGAAGGGAGGCATCGGAGGCTTCTATGAAAAAGTTTGATTACTTCAAACCAAAAACCCTCGAGGAAGCTCTCACCCTTTTTGCCAAATACGGCGAGAAAGCAAAATTGATTGCGGGTGGGACGGATGTCATCGTCATGATTAAACAAAAGACGATTTCTCCTGATGTGCTCATCTCCCTACAAGGGATTCCAGGTCTAAATGAAATTAAATACAATGGATCCCTAACCATAGGTCCGATGGTCACTCACCGGGCGATCGAGAAGTCTGAGGCGATCAGAAAGAACTTCTCCGCTTTAACCGATGCCGCTGATTTCCTTGGCTCCATTCAGATCAGGAATGTGGCAACCATCGGTGGCAATATCTGCACGGCTGCCCCTTCCGCAGATACAGCCACTCCCCTTTTGGTTCTCGGGACTCAAGTCAGGATTAAAAGCCTTAAAGAAGAGAGAACAATTCCTATTGAGGAATTTTTTAAAGGCCCAGGGAAAACCGTATTGAAGGCAAGTGAAATGGTTAAAGAACTATTTATTCCCAAGTTATTACCTAATACTGGATCAGCTTATTATAAGCTACAGAGGCGTCTTGCCTTAGACCTTCCCATCTTAGGAGTCTCTGTTCTTATTTCTTTGGACAAAAACAAAGTCGCCTGTTCGGATATGCTTTGTACAGCCTCACCTATTTCATCTATTCTTCATAAGATGGAGGAAGATCAAATCGTTTGTAAAGAAGTGAGGATTGCCTTAGGGGTCGCAGCGCCGACGCCATTGCGGGCAGTGAAAGCAGAAGCTTTTTTAAGGGGTAAAAAACTGAGCGATGAACTTTTGGAGGAAGTAGCGGCAACGGCCTCCAAAGAAGCTCAGCCCAGGGACAGCATCCGAGGCGAAGCCTGGTACCGCAGAGACATGATCAAGGTTTTGGTAAAACGGATGGCGATGAAATCGATCGAGAGAGTGATCCAGCCTGAAGAAACTATCTTTCCGGAGAGATTGTGGTAAGGACCATATGAAGATAAGTGGAGGGGGTTTTAAATTCGAAGCACGAAATCCGAAATTCGAAACAATATTAAATGTTCTAAATTCAAATAACTGCAAAAGTCTAGCATTTTGAAAATTCGGATTTAGGATTTGTTTCGGATTTCGATATTCGGATTTCGGATTTTTTGATAGTGATGATATCACTTATTCTTTTTTGGAAGGAGTCTTGATCATGAAAAACACGATCAGTTTTACATTAAACGGAGAACTCGTATCGGTGGAGATCGAACCCCATCTCACCTTACTGCAGGTCTTGAGGGATAAACTGGAGCTTACGGGGACCAAGGAAGGGTGCGGCATGGGCGAATGCGGCGCCTGTACCGTCCTATTGGATGGGAAGACAGTCAATTCCTGCATCTTCCCAGCCATGGAGGTGGATGGAAAGAGCGTTACCACCATTGAGGGTTTGACCGATGCCCAGGGCAATCTTCATCCCATCCAGAAGGCTTTCGTCGAGTATGGAGCCATCCAATGTGGTTTCTGTACACCGGGGATGGTTCTTTCTGCCAAAGCCATCCTGGATGAAAATCCAAAACCAACAGAGGAAGAGATTCGAAGCGGAATCGCAGGGAATTTGTGCCGTTGCACGGGTTATCTCCAGATTGTCCAAGCGATCAAAGCAGCAAGTGGACAACAATGAGTTTATTGGGTTTCTTGGGTCCATTGGGTTAACTCAATAAACCCAACAAACTGTGTAAACCCAATGAACTAAATAGGGGAGGCAGTCATGGAAGAGTTTATCAACATTGGAAAACGAATCCCCAAGTTGGATGCAGAGGAAAAAGTTACAGGCAAGGCGGTCTATATTCACGACCTGAAGGTCCCAGGGATGCTTTATGGGAAAATCCTCTATAGCCCTCATCCCCATGCAAAGATCAAAAGCATCGATACCTCTAAAGCAGAGAAACTTCCTGGGGTGAAGGCTGTTTTAACGGGCTATAACATTCCTCCCATTAAATTTGGTTTTTATAAAGACAATGTTCCTCTTAAAGCCAATAAAGTTTGCTCTTTACGGGACGAGGTCGCTGCTGTAGCTGCCACAGACCTCGATATTGCTGAAGAGGCTCTTAATCTCATCAAGGTCGATTATGAAATCCTTCCAGCCATATTCGACCCAGAAGAGGCCATGAAGGAAGGAGCGCCTCTCATCCATGAGGAACATGTTGGCGGCAAGGAAAAGAAGCCGACCAATGTCCTCAACCTTCCATGGAGACTCATTGCAGGAGATGTGGAGGAGGCAAGAAAAAACTCTGCTTATGTGGCTGATGATCGTTTCAAAGTCACATGGGTTACTCATTGTTGCATGGGAACGAGTGGATGTGTAGCTCAGTTCGATTTGAAAAATAATCTCACTGTATACAGTATCACCCAGATTCCTTCTTTGGAACAAAGGGACTTCACAGATGCCCTCGCTGCAATGGGATTGAAGGGGAAAAAGGCTCGAGTGATCAAAACAATGATTGGGGGTGGATTTGGAAGCAAACTCGATACCTACGCCTTCGAATACATCGCCATCCTGCTTGCTTATAAGGCTAAGAAACCTGTCAAGATTATTTTCACCCGTGAAGAAGAATTCTTCGCCACCTCTCCCAGACAGCCTGCCATCATTGATATCGCTCAAGGATGTACGAAGGAGGGAATCCTGACTTTTCGTGACATCAAGATGACCCTCGACAATGGCGCTTATACTTCTTGGGGGGCCACCACACCCTCGGTCATGATGATGCCCATCTCCTCTCTTTATAAAGTTCCCAATGTCCGTTATATCGCTAAATGTGTTTATACGAATAATACCTACTGTCAAGCGATGCGTGGATATGGGAATCCTCAAGCCACTTTTGCCATTGACTCTCAGATGGACATCTTGGCTGAGATGGCCGGAATCGATCCTCTCGATTTTAGATTGAGAAATGCTAATATGCCAGGCGATGTGACGCCTCAGAACTTTAAGATCAATACCTGTGGGTTAAGAGAGTGTATCGATGTCGTCGCACAGAAGTTAGATTGGCGACAGAATCGGGGAAGAAGGGATGGAAGAGGAATAGGAATGGCTTCCCTCATCCATGTTGGAGGAGGCGCTCGGGTTTATAAATCGGATGGTTGTGGAACCATCATCAAAATGGATGACTTTGGGACCGTCAACGTTTTCACTGGTGCAACAGATATGGGACAGGGATCCGAGACGGTGATCGCTCAAATTGTCGCTGAAGAGCTTGGAGTCAGGGTAGAAGATGTGGTGGTCACCCATTCGGATACTGATATTTGTCCGTGGGATGTTGGAGCCCATGCCAGTCGAACGACTTTTGTGGCTGGAAATTCTGCCAGAGGCGCTGCGAAAAAAGTAAAGGAACAACTCCTCGAGGTAGCAGGCAAGTCATTGAGTGAAAGTCCTGAGAATTTAGATATTCGGGATCGAACCATCTATTCAAAGAAAGACCCCGAGAAGAAGTCTCCTCTGGGAAAGGTATTGAGGGCTGCCCATTATACCGCAGGCGGAAGCATGGTCATGGCGGAGTGTTTCTATGATCCAAATAATGAGAATTTAGATAGAGAATTCAAAGGGAATCTCTCTTTAACCTACGCCTATGGAACACACGGCGTTGAGGTTGAGGTGGATAAGGAAACCGGTCAGGTAAAGATTCTAAGATATGTTGCTGCTCATGATGTCGGCAGGGCAATCAATCCCATGCTCCTTGAGGGCCAGGTCTATGGTGGAGCAACAATGGGGATTGGTTATGCTTTGACCGAAAGGCTCATCCTCAAGGATGGGAAGGTGATGAATTCAAATTTCCGTGACTATAAAATGTTGACAGCCAAGGATGTTCCGAATATTGAAACGATTGTCATCGAAACGAATGATCCTTTTGGACCTTTTGGCGCCAAAGGGATTGGGGAACCAGGGTTGGTCCCCACAGCGCCTGCCATCGCCAATGCCATTTATGATGCCGTGGGGGTAAGGATCAAAGATCTTCCCATCACTCCAGAAAAAGTATTGGCAGCACTGAAAGAAAAAACCAATCCAAAATAATGGAAGGCTAAGGTCAAGGTTAAGGCTAAGGAATGTCATTCTGAACCCCTCGCTTGTCGTCATTCTGAAGGAGCAAAGCGACTGAAGAATCTCGATCAGGACAGGCTCCGTGAAGAATCCCCGCCTGCCATAGCTGTGCGGCGGGCAGGTCAGAGATCCTTCGTTTTCACTCAGGATAACACCTCAACCTTAACCCCAATCTGATAGTATTCAATTCATCATTCCAATATTCCATCATTCCATTGTTCCAATGTCACTCTGTTTTGTGCAAAATTGTCATTTCCTGTGTAGATTTTTCATAAATTGTCCTCTTTTGAGTTCTTAACCGCTATCCATTAATATCCCCCACATTTTTTAATAATCAAATTTCTAATTAAATATCAACCTATTAGAAGGTAAGCATGCACTCCTTATGAAAATTTTGAGCATTTTGGAATAAAACTTGCTCTTTTGCCAATCGTAGGAAGTTCTGTGCTCTCAATAAATTAGATTTCGAAGGCGAAAAAACGAACAGAGCCATCTACAGACATCAGAAGGAAGCACAAATATGACAACCCAAAATCTTAAGAGAAAGAAAATAAATAACCATTTAGCAGATCGAAAAAGAACTCGACCGTCCAAAGACTCGGCCATCATCAAATCCCTGTCTACTAAACAAAAAAACAGCTACACCGAGGAAGCATTACGGCAGAGTGAAGAACGCTACCGGACCTTGGTTGAAGAGAGTTTTGATGGAATTTGGATTCAAAAGGAATTTAAGATCGCCTTTGCGAATCGTCGCCTCTATGAAATGCTTGGCTATGAAGAAGGCGAATTAGAAGGCCTTGACCACTGGCTCGTCTATCATCCTGATTACCAGGCCCTCACGCGGGGAAGAGCTGATGCACGTATGCGTGGAGAGTCTGTTCCCTCTACCTATGAGGTAAAATTCCTTCGGAAAGATGGTTCGTCTTTCTGGGGAGAGATCCATGCCAAAGCCATTACTCTGCGGGGAGAACCCGGAGTCCAGGTCTGGGCCAGAGATATCACCGAACGCAAGCAAGCAGAAGAGGCACTGCGTGAAAGTGAGGAAAGATATCGCACCCTTTTTGAGGGGTCTAAAGACGCTGTTTACATAACGGGCCAGGAAGGGAAATTCATTGGTGTCAATCCAGCCTTTTTAGAACTATTTGGCTATAGCAAGGAAGAGTTAAATTTATTGTCAGCCCAGGATACCTACATCAATCCTCTTGACCGATATCGCTTTCGACAGGAGATAGAGCAAAAGGGGTTTGTAAGAGACTATGAGGTGAAACTTCGTAAAAAAGATGGGGCAGAGATGGACTGTCTGATTATTGCTACGCTACGGCGTGACAATGATGGAACCGTCCTCGGATACCAGGGGATCATCCGTGACATCACAGCCCGTAAGCAGTCGGAACAGGAGATGGCAGCCCTCCAAGAGCAGTTTCGCCAGTCTCAGAAAATGGAAGCCGTCGGTCGGTTGGCAGGGGGCATCGCCCATGATTTTAATAACCTCTTGACGATCATCAAAGGCTACAGTCAACTTTCCCTTCTCGACCTCAAGGAAAACGATCCTCTGTGGGGAAACATTCAAGAGATTCAAAAAGCTACCCAACGGGCAACCGACCTGACCCGTCAACTTCTGGCCTTCAGCCGCCGTCAGATTTTAGACCTCAAAGTGCTCGATCTGAATACCCTCCTAAAAGATCTGGACAAGATGTTACGTCGGATCATTGGCGAAGACATTGAATTGGTGACTCTATTAGCCGAGGATTTAGGGAGGGTCAGGATCGATCCAGGACAGTTCGAACAAATGATTCTCAACTTAGCCGTAAATGCCAGAGATGCTATGCCATCCGGAGGAAAACTCACGATCGAGACGTCAAATGTTGAATTGGATGAGGAATATGCCCGGACTCACATTGGTGTGAGGGCGGGCCCCTATGTGCAGTTATCGGTCAGCGATACAGGAATTGGGATGCCACAGGAGGTAAAGGAAAAAGCCTTTGAGCCTTTCTTTACGACAAAAGAGAAGGGTAAGGGCACAGGTTTAGGCCTCTCCACGGTCTATGGAATTGTGAAGCAGAGTGAAGGAAACATCTGGGTGTATAGCGAACCGGCACATGGGACGACCTTCAAGATTTATCTGCCGAGGGTTGAGGAAGATTTAGATACTTTGCACGGGCGAGATGAGACCGACTTCTTACCCAAGGGGAGCGAGACAGTGCTCTTGGTGGAAGATGAACCACCAGTGCGAGACCTGGCCCTTCGCCTTTTAAACCAGCAGGGGTATAAGGTTTTGGAGGCAGGTAATGGCGAAGAAGCATTGCGCGTTGTCCAGGAACATATTGGAGAAAAAATCCATCTCCTGTTGACGGATGTGGTGATGCCCCAGATGGGTGGGAAAGAATTGGCCAATCAACTAAAACTCTTGCGGCCCGACGTCAAAGTTCTCTATACCTCGGGTTATACGGATGATGCGATTGTCCACCATGGGGTCCTTGAACCCGGCACCCACTTCTTGCAAAAACCTTTCTCACCTGTAGCCTTGGCCCAAAAGGTTCGGGAGGTGCTGGACAGATAATTAAATAGGGAGATAGGGTGATTGGGAGATAGGGAGATGGAAAGAATGGAAAAGAAATTTATTCGGACACATCGGGACCTGGATGTCTATCAAATGGCATTCGAAGTGGCTATGCAAATATTCGAAATGAGCAAATCATTCCCAAAAGAAGAGCGTTATTCTCTAACCGATCAAATACGAAGGTCATCAAGATCGGTTTGTGCCAACCTCGCTGAAGCCTGGCGCAAGAGACGATATGAAGCTTCATTTTTAAGTAAACTAAGCGATGCTGAGGCCGAAGCTGCTGAGACTCAAGTCTGGTTAGAGTTTGCCTTTCAATGTGGTTATTTAAAAGAGGAAACTTTTCAAAATTTATCGGTAGCCTTAGATAATATACTGGGTAAGATCGTCAGTTTGATTAACCATCCACAGCAGTGGTTGCTGCCCGGAGCGAAGCGACGTTGAAGGGTGTGATGGGTATGGGGTGTTGTGCTCTATCTCCCCATCTCCCTATCACCCCAATTTAATAAAGACAGCAAGGAGAAATAAAAAATGAATAAGTATTCCGAAATCCGAATTCCGAAATCCGAAATCCGAGTGAGGGAGATTATGACCCCCCGTGAGGCGGCAGAGTATTTGAGCGTCCATGTTCGAACCATCTACCGGTTGGCTAAAAATGGGGATATCCCTGGCCGCAAGGTGGGTGGGAGCTGGAGATTTAAAAAGGACGCCCTGGATGAATGGCTCTCGTGGAGAGAAACCCCCTCTTCTAACGAAAAAGGATAAGAGATGGAAAACAGAATTTTAGTCGTGGATGATGAAAAAGAAATCAGGGATTTTCTCTGCAAGGCTCTCACCCGCTTAGGTGGATTTCATGTAGAACTTGCAGGGTCAGGAGAAGAAGCCCTTGAAAAAATAAAGAAAGACCCATTCGATCTCGTTTTGACAGACCTGAAAATGCCAAAGATGGATGGACTCCAATTAATGACTGAAATTGCCAATTTAAACTCTGACATTCTGACGGTAATGATGTCTGGCCATGGGACCATTGACTCAGCCCTGGAAGCAATGAAACGGGGGGCGAGTGATTATCTCATGAAACCTCTTAGCCTCGATGAATTAATGATTCGTATCCGGAAGGTTTTGGAAGAAAGGCAACGTTTCGTCAGGCTCAAAGACTTCGCCGACCAGTTGGAAAAGGCAAACCAGGAGCTGAGGAAGATTGACGCCATGAAATCTGAATTTGTTTCGGTGGCTTCACATGAGTTAAGGACACCCCTCGCCGCTATTAAAAATGCGGTCCAATTGATGCTGAGTGGGAAAACCGGAGAAATCAACGAAAATCAAGAGAGGTTTCTATCCATGGCGGACAGGAATATCAATCGGCTTACCAATATTCTGAACAATCTTCTTAACCTCTCGAGGATTGAGTCGGGGAAGACAGAATTGAAGTTTGAGAACATCACATTGAAAAAGATCATCGATTTAACGGCATCCTCTCTCAGGCCTCAGGCTGATGTCAAATCGATCCAGATAAAAGTCGAGGTCCCTGACCAACTTCCGGCAGTTTACGGAGATCCTGAAAAAATTGAACAAATCCTCATAAATCTCATTGGCAATGCCATTAAATTCACACCCGATGGAGGAAAAATAATAATCACTGCTAAATACCTCCCTAAAGAAAAAGAAGGAGGGTATGGCGATAAAGTCGCTGTCTCCGTAAAAGACACCGGGATTGGAATCCCTCCGGAACATTTGGAGCCCATCTTTGAAAAATTTCATCAGGTAGAAAGCTCGCTCAAACGATCGGTGACAGGAACAGGATTGGGTCTTGCCATAACAAAAGGACTGGTGGAGGCCCATCAGGGGAAGATCTGGGTGGAGAGCGAAGTGGGAAAAGGGAGCGCGTTTACATTCACCCTGCCTCTTGCAGAAGGCGAGAGAAGGGAGCCTCATTTTCGTTTCATCCTGGACAAAGAGTTTC
>Ga0315282_10003477_pt1 | contig 28244 bp, 31 predicted proteins | sample YL17G07_20_MG_FD_203693 | JGI IMG/M metagenome (GOLD analysis project Ga0315282, IMG submission 203693) | Sediment microbial communities from Yellowstone Lake, YNP, Wyoming, USA - YL17G07_20 | ecosystem: Environmental > Aquatic > Freshwater > Lake > Sediment | place: USA: Wyoming | collected...
ATTGGTAAAAAATACGTACCGGAGGATGACGACCACGATCAGCTGGACAGTAATGAAGGCTAGTATTAATATGCTGGTCCAGTCGGCGAATTTCGCGGCCCCATTGAGAAGCCCCTGAATCGATTTGTTCATGGGCAATGATTCTCCTTTGCGTTCTCTTTTTTAGATTGTAAATAAGGGTGGAAGAGATCTTCTCCCTTCCACCCGCCAACCCAAGGGGGTCTGGAGATTATCGATTACCCTTAAAAATGGGTTCCGGTCACTTCTTGAGCTTCCCGCCGTAGATTTCTACATAATATTTCTCCCAGGCTTCCTTCACCCCGGTGAACTTCCCGTTCTTCAGGGTATAGCCGGTGAGCTTGGCCCCTTCTTCCCACAGCGGCAGACCAGCGGGATAGTCCCGAATTCTTTTCTCCCAGATATTGGTTACCGACCAATCCAGCAGGGGGAAGAAAACCTCGGGCGGAGCGAGGACTTCTTTCTGGCCGACATTTTGTTCCGCAAACTTGATCATGCTCGCTTCCAGAGCCAGAATGCGGTCCGTGGCCCGTTTTTCCACTTCCGGACAGACTTCGTTCATGATGATATCTTGAATGTCCTTGGGAAGTTTTCGCCAAAAGACGGGACTGACCACGGTGGAAAGGGCATTGTGATACAGGAAGGGCAGGTGGCGGTATTTGGTGAACTCGCCCAGCCCGGCTGATTTCAGGTTGGGGATCGCCGTTCCCATCGCCCCATCCACCATCTTGGTTTGCAGCTGGGTATAATGGGTGGTAAAATTCGTGGTCAGCCCCATGGCCCCGAAGGCGTTCAGGAGGGCATCATCCGAATCCGCCCACGTGGCCAGCCTTTTTCCCTTCAGTCTAGCCAGAGAATCGAGTTCCCAATCGGTACTCCAGAGGAGGGGATTTGAACCTACCCAGCCGATATCGGGCAGGTTCATCAGCCCGTATTTCTTTCCCATGTAATTTTCCAGGAAATCCTGCACTTTCGGGGTTCGGTACCACTTGGCCATGGTCGCCTTGCTGGGGAAGAAAAATGGACACCAGACCAGCGTGCAAGCCGGGTCAAGTTTCTGCCAGAACCAACCGCTTTGAGCGCCAAATTGGATTACGTTTTTTTGCAGCATGGGGGCTTGCTGATCCAACCCGTAGAGGGACGAAGCATAGTAGGCAGCAATCTGCAAGCGCCCCTTGGTTTTCTCCGCAGTCAAATCGACAAAATCTTTGTGCTGGAGGCCCACGGCGGTTTCGGGACCCCAGGGAACATTGAGAATGGCTTTCAGGGGCGTGGTTTGGGCTGGAGTGGATGCCGGGAGGCTGAAAAGGATGAGGGCGATGATCAACAAGACGGACAGACCATAGACATTACCTAGCGAACGATTCTTCATGATTCCCTCCCTTCTTTTATCGGCAGAATAATGGAAAGCGACGAAAAGCTCGGGTGAGATGACTCATTCAGGACATTCAGTTTCTGTACCACCCCCTTTTTAAATGACCCCCTCGCTCTTTAGCCTTTCCATTTCGGCGTCCGAAATACCTAAGATGCCCCCATAAACTTCCCGGTTATGCTGACCGATGGATGGAGCGGGGCTCGAAAATTCACCCGGGAGATCGGAAAAATGAATGGGGAAGCCGGCTGCCTTAAGGCCTGTCGGGCCGCTATTGGGGTGAAGAAGTTCTGGCATCATCCCCCTGAACTTCAATTGGCGATCCTCCAAAACTTCCGGAATCTCGGGAACCGGATCGCAGGGCACCTTCTTGGCCCGCAAGGTTCTTAGGGCGCCTTCCTTGGTTAGACCTTTGAGCCATTCTTTCACCACGATTTCCACCTCGTCAGAATGCTTGAAACGGCCCTCCTGATTCTTGAAACGCGGGTCCTCCTTCAGATCCTCCCGCCCGATGGCCTCCAGAAATGCCATCCATTGTTCGTTGGTGGCCACGCAAATGGCCAGGTGTCCATCCACTGCCGGGTATACATTCCAGGGGGCTAACCTGGGGTTGCGGTTCCCTGTCCGCATGGGAATCCCCAGGGAGAGATGGAGGTCCAATGCTTCGTCCATGATCAAAGAGAAACAGCTATCCTGCATGGATATGTCGATCCTTTCCCCCTGGCCTGTTTTTTCCCGAGAGGCCAATGCGGCTAAGATCCCGCAAAGGGCGTAAAGCGCGGGAATCATGTCGCCGATCCACGCGCCGCAACGAGTCGGCGGACCATCGGGGAAGCCCGTAACCCCCATGATGCCGCTCATCCCCTGGATCGTCAGGTCGAAGGCTGCCCGGTCGCGGTAAGGTCCGTTTTGACCATATCCGGATATGGAACAGTATATGATTTTGGGATTGATCGCTTTTAGCTGGGGATAATCAAATCCCAATCGCTCCATCGTTCCAGGGGCGAAGTTCTCGATGACCACATCCCCTATTTTGACCAGATGTCGGAGGATTTCCTTTCCCCGCTCACTCTGCAGATTCAAGGAAATGCCCTTCTTGCCCCGGTTGCGCTTCAGGTACAGGAGGGATGTATCCTCATCCGTCTTTCGTGCATGGCTCACCCCTTCCGGCCCGGCAAAAGGAGGATTCCACCGGCAAGGGTCTCCAGCCTTCGGCCTTTCGATTTTGATAACTTCTGCTCCCATGGCGGCCAGGTTTAAACTAACAAAGGGTCCAGCCAGCCAGGCCGTCAAGTCAATGACCCGAATCCCTTCGAGATGTTGCTTCATGTTGGCCCCCCGCTATTTGCCAAGGCTACAAGATTTCTGCGGCTTTAAGAATGGCCTGAATGAGAAGATTCCCGGGTGATTTTTTCCCGTTCCCTCCCTAAATCGCTTTACTCAGGTGATTGCCGCCCGATTAGGAATTGCAGTCTTTTGGCATTCAGGGAAAGGCTGAACTTTAGGCTTAGCAATATCAATACCATAGCGTCCCATTGTAAGTTTCATTAATGATTTTAAATAATTATAAAAAAATACGGAAAAGGAGTTTAGTTTTATTGTCCGAATTTCCGGACAAAATAAGTGCAATGTACAATTTTCCGGACACTTAATGCCACGCTTAGCAGTTGGGAATTAATCTAAGTTTTCCGCCTTAAAAGATCGGTCCGAGAAAGTTACCTATCAAGCTTTTCGTATAGAACGGAGCGGGAGATACCCAGAAGTTTAGCTGCGGCCATTTTATTCCCGGAAGTGGACTTGAGAGCCTCCTGGATGATCTCTTTTCCCCGATGCAGCATCGCTTTTTTGAACGGCAAGGGGGGGTTCAAAAGAGAAGATTCATTCTTGGTCTTTAGAAAAGAGAGAGGGAGATGGTTCAATTGGACCAACCTTTCCTCCCGGCCGAGGTTATTGACTGCAAAATTCACGAGATTTTTAAGCTCCCGGATGTTACCTGGCCAGTCATGGTCCATTAGGCTTTGAAGAACCTCATCAGAAAAAGCGATTGTCTTTTTGGAAGGGTTGCATTCAGAGGAAAAAACCAGATGTTGAGCAATTGAAAAAATATCCTCTTTGCGTTCCCGAAGAGGGGGAATTTTCAGGACAAAAGTGTTGATCCGGTAGTATAAGTCCGACCGAAATGCTCCCTTTGGCACCAGATCTTCTATATCGCGATTGGTGGCGGCGATCAGGGCAAAATTGACCGGGACTGGCTTTCTTCCGCCAACCTTGGTCACTTCTTTTTCTTCGATGACTCGCAGAATTTTAGCCTGCATTTCAAGCGGCATGTCGCCGATCTCGTCGAAGAAGAGAGTTCCTCCCTCGACGAGTTCGAGCTTTCCAATCCTCCCCTTTTGAGCCGCTCCGGTAAAGGCTCCTTGTTCATACCCGAATAGCTCGGACTCCATCAACTCTTTGGGAATGGCCGCGCAATTGATCACCATAAACGCGCGCTTGGAGCGTGGGCTCAGGCGATGGAGGGCATGGGCGCAAAGCTCCTTCCCCGTCCCGCTTTCTCCTAAAATTAAGACCGGCAGGGAAGATTGAGCATGTTTTACGATTTGGCTCTTCAGTTGTTGAATCTGGTCACTGTCGCCGATGATGTCATCCAGGGTGTATTTGGCCTGAAAATATTGCCGAAACTCAGCTCCGATGCTGATGATTTTTGTCTGAAGAAAGTTGACCTTTTCGTTCAGTTCGCGGAGCTCCTGAATATCGCGGAACAGAACCTGGGTGATGACTCCGTTAACCTTTCCTCTTTCTTTTACCGGAATGCGATTGACGACCAACTTCTGGCCCTTCCAAAGATAGATCACGCCGAATTCGGGGATTCCAGTTTGGGCGACAATCGGAATCCGGGCGTCCGGAAAGATTTCCGTTATGTGTTTCCCGACATCCCTTTCGGGGCTTAAATGGAAAGTTTCTCCGTAGATCCGGTTGAAATACCGGATTTTCCCCTGGGAGTCACACAGGACAACCCCCTCATGGGAATGGTCCAAAATAAGCTCCAGCATCTCTTTATATTTATCGATTTTCATTTATCGGCCCCAAAAGGATTTGGTTCCTCGGTTCCATTCGGGATATTATAAGTACGAAAAGAAAAAATGCTCCGATGGCCTTTTTTGCTTTAAAGAGTTAGTTCCAAACGATTAAAAAGTCAAGAAAAAAACTAAGGGCCTTTGCGGGCTTACTGCTCTCTTTGGAATTCTTTGCAATTCCAGGAGCGAAGGAGCGATGAAGGATGGCCAAATGGGATGGTCGTAATTTCCGCCTGGATGGCAAAGCTGTTTTTATCGCCGGTGCTGGCGGTGTCGGCAGCGCCATTGCCCGGGGAGTGAGCGAGGTTGGAGCGAAAGTGTTTTTGGCGGATCTGGATTTGGCGGCCGCGGAGAAAGTGGCCAGAACCATCCAAAAGAAAAAACGTCCGTGCCGGGCCTATAAGATGGATATCTTGAATCCCGCACAAATTTGATACGAACTCGCTTTTTGGTATTCGGAGTCTACTGGAAAGGCAATTGTGCGTCAAGGGATTTTAGCACAAGATCTTGGGTTTGTTTGGGGGCCTTTTCAGGGGGGATTCGGGGGATTTCGGGGTAGAGGGGGCGAAGGGGCGATTTCAACGATTTGCCGAGGTCCGGCAGGCGTTTTGGAGGCTGACCGGGGCACACCGGTTCCTCCCGCCCCGTATTCCCCATCTTTATTACGACTGAAGGTAAGCGTCCCAGGGGTAGTCGGGGCCCGATAAAGGTGATCGTCGTTCATGGGGAGTGGAGAGAAATGATCCAGGATGTATCCGGCAGGCCCTGAACCGTTCTGGTTCAGGGCAGGCGGGGCAACGAAATTAGCGGAACTACATCCCCATCCTCCTGGTTACTCGAGCTTAAACCAGGGCCATTTCCCACTGGCGAGCGCGGTCCTTCCAGGCCTCGATATGTTCCGGCCAATCATGCAGTGTAGCTGGATCGAAATCTGCCCCGTTGGGCCAAACAAGTGTGTGGACTTCTGGGTCAATTCGCACCTTGTTAAATAAAGACAGGTCACGTAACGGACTATATAGCTCTCCTGCCAGAATAGGCTCAAAATCGATGACCTGCTCCGTTTGATCGTCAAATCGCACCCGTATCATGTAGGGGCCTATAATTTCGAAGGAAACGACGCGATAGAGGGAATGAGACATAAATCCTCCTTCATCTCAATGGCTCGATCGGCAAGGGACTCCGGCCAGCTTGTAGCCGCTGCCAATCCGCCAGTAACTCAGCCTGATGTAGTTCCGCCCAAGCCTCCACCAAACGCTGTTGCCTCCTGGGCAACCTGCCCGAGATCACCTCAATGGGATCAATGCTGAAGATTCCTATGTCCTCTTGATAATAAGCGTGGAAATGGGGAATGTGATGTGGCGCGCTTACTTCCACGAACATCCGTATGATAATCCCGAAAAACCGGCTGAGCTCTGGCATATGGCTATTTTACCCCGGATGACGGCTCGATACAATGGGGCATATATGGTCGGCCTTTGGAGGCCGGCCGGAATGGATCGGAACAGGTGCCCGATATCACCGAATACATAGGAAAGACTTTCATCGCCCCCCTGATCAACGACACGTGCCCCATGGAGTCCATTCATTTCAATATTTCCAGGAAAGATTTCTAAGACAAGAAAGGTATGAAGATAACATTTGGGCTGTAATATTCAGAAATCCCTGAAAAAGTCCGGATTTGTCATTGCGAATCCCGCCGGCGACAATCCTGAGCAAACACGAGATTGCCACGCCCTTCGGGCTCGCAATGACTATAGCGATAATTTTGTCTTTTGTATTTGCAAAGGCTCCCCAGTCCATTGATCATACCCGATTGAGGTAGGCCACTCATCCGGCAACCTTTCTTTTGAAAAAAAATAATTTGCAGAAGAGGTCAAACCTGATAGCTCCTTGATTGAGGCCATCGACAAAATTGTCTAAGAATTTTCAGGCGGCGAAAATCTCTTTTTCGGTTAACCTAATGGAATAATTATCATTGGTTTTCAAGGTCTCGACGGAATTGTCGAAGCGAACACAATTTCCTTTGACCGTTCCATCACGCAATCACAATTGAACACGCTGAGATTTAACCGCATTTTAAATCGCGTCGAACCTTGGCATAAGGATTGCTAATCCTAAAAGGGAAAAGGAAAGACATCAGGGTGTAGGCAAAATGACAGGCCATCTCAAAAATTTTATTTTTATCACAGTAACCGCAGTCGTTATCACCCTCCTGCTTGGTCCGCCCCTCGCTATTGCTGGCAACCTCCCGAGGGTCTGCAATATTTTTGATAAGAAGACAACAGATAAAGCAGGGCATTGCGGACATCGGGCCATTTTTTCACAAATCCAGGACAAGTCTTTTCAGGTCGGAGCGGTTCTAATTCCCGGTGTAGATTTTGAAACCAGCCATTTCTTGATCATCCGAAGCAACCCCCTTTCTGACTCTTTTCCTTTCGGAAGCAATCCCCGATCCAGTCCTCTCCGCTGCTGATCTTCCTTTCCAGGGGCGTGAGCCTCTGCTTTTTCCATTTTTTTCCAAAACCTCTTTCTAAGAAATTAATGTCTATTCCTCTCCCGGCATAAGGCCGGTGTGCGTAAAATCCAAAACGAAAGGGGGTGAACTTCCGTGAAAAAGGGCGTCATTGGTCTAAGCCTGACTTTGGTGGTGGCGCTGATTGCCACCACTGTATTGGCTCAGGGACCGGGATATGGCCGACGCTATGGTGCGGGGCCTGCCGTCCCCAATCTGACGACGGAGCAATCTTCTCAGATCCAGGCTTTCCAACAGGCCTATCTGAAGGAGATCACCCCGCTTCAGCAAGAACTCCGGATCATGAGGACAGAGCTTCGGAGCCTCTGGCTAAGTCCAAACCCTGATCAGGCTGCAGTGACGGGCAAGCAAAAGGAGATTCTAGCCCTCCAGGCAAAAATCCGAGAGAAAGCCACCAATTTCAGGCTCGAAATGCGGAAAGTGCTTACTCCAGAGCAACAAGCCCAATTTGGAACTTTCGGTCCGGGTAGGGAATTTGTTCCGGGCTTGGGAGATAGGGGCGGCCTGGGCCGTTGGGGGGAACCAGGTTTTCCAGAGAGAAGTCCCGGTAAATGAAAGGTGCATAAATCAGGCTTTTGAATGATTAACACGGGGAACAACATAACTTGGGACTCAAGATGAGTGGATAGAAATTTTCGAGCCTATCTGGAAGGGGGGTGAAGTTAATGAAATTTTTATTGTATGCAGTCGTGCTGGCGATTCTGTTCACAGTCTCGGGACCGGCGAGTTCAGCGGAGAGGATAACTATCGGCGGAATAGAAAATGTGATCCTTATGCCTTGGGAAATAGCCCTTGAAGCCCGCATTGACACGGTAGCGCCTACGACCTGCCTTGAGGTAAGGGATCTGCGGGTTCGGGATAAAATGGTTGAGTTCAGGCTGCCGGAGAGATACGGCGGTTTGCAACTTCGTCTGCCCCTTATTGGTTGGCTGTGGTCTAAGACCAGTGATGAGCCCTGCCAACTGCGACCCGCAGTGGAGCTGGAACTCTGGCTGGGTTCCGTGCATTTACAGACCGCGGTGACCCTCAACGATCACTCGTACATGGAATATCCTGTCATCATTGGATGGGGAACCCTCGACAAGGGAGGTTTTATCATTGATGTGAGCCGTTCATATACCTCATCACCGGACTGTTTTAAGGAATTGCTCCCATGAAGCGTTCCGTGGTGGTGCTAGCGATAGTTTTATTCCTTACCCCTGTGTTGCTTATTAACTATCGGGTTTTTTCCCTCGGATACCCCTTCCTTCCTTTGAGCCTTGGAAGGATCTGGCAAGTTACCATGGAGGCCCGGATTGTCCCGAAGGAGAGGGAGCTCGAGCTCGAAATTGGTCTTCCCTTTACTTATGATGGCCGCAGGGTGGCCCAGGAGAAGATTACCGGTGGCAGTTTGGATTTCAACTTTTTCAATGAACCGCCGAACCGGTTTGGGGTTTGGAGGGGGCGGGTTAATCTGGGAGACATACAGACCATTTCTTACCGGGCTACCATCCTGGTGCGTTCTTCCAAAACCCGGGAAACTCCCCCGGCGCTTGAACCATACCCCTCTGGAATTGATGGGGAAAAGCAGGCCCTGGCTGAGCGGATGGTGGCGGGCTGGAAGAACCTTTCCCCTCCCGCGCGACTCCAGGCAATCGCCGCTGCGGCAGTTGGAGCATGGGGAGCCAATCCCCCGGCCGAATCTGACCTGCAGAAATGGTCGGCCATCCGGGGAAAACACGGGCCGTTGATGGCCTTTTTAGCCCTGCTGCGGGCCGCCGACCTCCCTGCGCGGCCGGTGGATGGGCTCCTCCTCAGGGAAAGTGTAACGGAGAACCTGCTTACCTGGGTGGAAGTGTGGACCGGGAAAAAGTGGGAAGGCGTATCGCCTGAAACGGGCAAGCTTTATAAGGATTCCACCAAACTTCTTCCATTGCTAACCGGCGGCTATCCACCCCTTGCTTTAACCGGGGGAGAGCTTTCTAAGATCCGCTGGACCGTGAGCAAGAGAATTCAAGATTATTGGCTTCTTCATTTCGAACATATCCGGGAGTCCCCACATTTTCTTGACCGCTGGTCGCTGTTTCAGCTTCCCCCTGATTTCCAGGGGGCGTTCCGGGTTCTTTTCCTGGTTCCAATCAGCGCCCTGATCATTTGCCTGCTCAGAAACGTGGTAGGGTTTCCCACCTTCGGTATTTTCATGCCGGTCCTCATGGCGCTCGCCTTTCGAAGTACCGGCCTCAGCTATGGCCTGGCGATTTTCACGATGATAATCGCCATCGGGTATCTCCTTCGCCGGGGGGTTGATAAGCTGAAGCTCCTACTTGTTCCCCGTCTGTCCATGATCCTGACCTTCGTGATCCTCATCCTGGCTTCTTTGGCCCTGATTGGCAGTAAACTCCAGGTGCGAGGATTCATGGCGGTAGGCCTTCTCCCCATCGTAATCCTCACCATGTCTATTGAGCGCTTCTTCATCCTCATTGAGGAGGCGGGGGCCCGCGAAGCCTTGCGGACCGCTTTGGGCAGCGCTGCCGTCGCTTCCATCGCTTATTGGATTATCAACCGTGAATCCCTCCAGCTCATCTTCTATTTCTATCCCGAACTTCTCTTCAGTGTCGCGGCCCTGCAGATGCTCATCGGCCGTTATACGGGGTTCAGGCTCCTGGAGATCTTCCGCTTCCGGGAGTTCAGGAGGAGGCCATGATTTCAGCTGTCCGTTGGCTCCGGGAAGCCGGCGTTCTGGGCATGAACTGCCGGAACGCTCGCTACATTTTGCCGTCCAATCCCCGTTCTGTTTATCCCCTTGCGGATGACAAAGTTCGAACCAAACGTTTGGCTCAAAAACATGGGATTCCCACCCCGCCTTTCTATCACGTTATCGAATACCATGGGGATATCAAAGGATTTGAAGAGAAGCTTACAGATCACCCCGAATTCGTCCTGAAGCCTGCCCGGGGCAGCGGCGGGAATGGCATCATTCTCATTAAGGATCACGGACCAAAAGGATTCGTCAAGCAGAGTGGAGAAATGATCTCCCGGGCGGAACTCGCCTACCACATATCCGGTATTCTTTCTGGGATTTATTCTCTCGGAGGCCTCGAAGATAAGGCCATTTTTGAGGCACTCATTCACCCTGATCCGATTTTTGCCGCAGTAACTTACGTTGGAGTGCCTGACGTCCGGATCATTGTTTATCATGGGGTGCCCGTGATGGGGATGGTACGGTTGCCCACTCGAACCTCGGATGGCAAGGCCAACCTTCATAAAGGGGCCATCGGCGCCGGAATTGAGATCAGAAGTGGAACCACCCTGACAGCAGTGCACCGCTCTAAATTAATAAGCCACCATCCGGATACCGGCAATCCGGTCAGTGGGATTAGGGTGCCTTATTGGGAAAAGATGCTGCTCATGGCCGCGAAAGCTTTTGACATGACCGGTCTTGGCTACCTGGGGATGGACCTGGTGATCGACCGGGATCGCGGGCCTCTTCTGCTTGAGCTAAACGCTCGTCCGGGCCTTGCCATTCAATTAGCAAACCGGATGGGTCTCCGCAAACGCCTGGAACTCGTTGACAAGGCACCTTCCAATATCTTTGCTTCGCCGGAGGCGCGAATGGCATGGGCTTTGGAAACATTCGTACCCTCGGATTCCTGAATGGAAAGAGATTCTTGATCAGATTAAAAGGCCAACAATTTTCCGCGATTGGAGGTGGTCATCATGGCTAAAATTTTAATTTTTGATGAGTATCCACCCATTCGAGAACTCTTGGTCGAAGAATTGACTGTACTAGGGAATAAAGTTATGCCGATAGTTAAGTCCGAACAAATTTTGAAAGAGATCAACGCCTTCAACCCCAATCTATTAATATTGGATTTATTTATGAAAGGCAAATACAAATGGGAGCTATTAGAAGAGATCAAAAGAGAGAATCCCGATCTACCTATTTTAATCTTTTCAGGGTGGTACCCTAAAGGAGACCCTCATCTGTCTCAGACCCAAGGTTTTGTGATGAAAAGCTCGGTTTTTGAAGAGTTGGAACAAAGCATAAATAGAATCCTTATGCAATCTGATCGTGTCATGAAGATTTGATCAAAGCATTATCATGGGGCATTGTCGACAATGGTGACGCTCTGGTAAAATTTGTCGAAAAGAAATTGGTGAATTATATCGATATATTGATTATTAAAATCGATTTGCTCCTACCTCTTCTATTCGACAGTATTGTCGATAAGGCGCCAAGAGTTAAGCCTTTCCTAAGATAAATAAGTATTTGATATTATACTATTTTCTAATTAAAAAAAATTCCGGCATTTAAATTGCTTATAGAGCAGTAAAGTGGAGGAATTTTCGATGTTTGGCAGATCAAAATGGCTTATCATGATTCCGGCGATCATCCTGATCCCCATCTTGCTCGGGATGACGCCTTTAAACCTCCTTCATAAATTAGGAAGTGGGTGTGCATTTTCTCATGAGAAGCAAGTTCAAAAATGCAGTCCCAGTTCTTTAAATTCCCAGAATTCCCCAGATGGCCATTTGATCGGAACCCAGCCATCGGTTACCTTCAATCACGAAGTAACCCCATCTTATTATCCAACCTTGAATTCTGATTCCGCACCTTTCTTTGGCGCTTCAGAATTCGTTCCCCTTCGCTGCTAACTCCCTTAAAAAGTAATTTCTGATTTTTTGTTATTGGCGATTTTTCGCTAATAGCTTCTCTTAAAATTCTTCTACCTCAGAGGTCAAGAAGTCCACACTGAGGGGGTTTAAAAACCAGAAGAAAGGAGGTGAACTTCCATGAAAAGGATCTTCATTATTGGGTTGGGCCTGACTTTAGCGCTGGCCCTGGTGGCCACCATCGCGTTCGCCTGGGGTCCAAGATTTGGCCCCGGGTTTGGCCCCAGCTTTGGTGTCGGACGGGGCTATGGATATCAAGGGCCTCCAGTCGCCAACCTGACGCCGGAGCAGTCTTCCAAGATCCAGACCTTGCAGCAGGCCTATCTGAAAGAGATGGCACCACTGCAGCAAGAGCTCCTGGCGAAAGGGACAGAGCTACGAAGTCTGTGGTTAGCTCCGAAGCCTGACGCGGCTGTGATTACAGCTAAGCAGAAGGAGGTTTTTGATCTCCAGTCCAGACTCCAGGAGAAGGCCACAAGTCTTGGGCTCGAAATCCAGAAAGTGCTCACACCAGAGCAGAAGGCCGAGTTAAATACTTACGGCCCCCGGATGCGCAGAGGTCCTGGCTTGGGCTTTGGCCCTGGTCCGGGCGTTGGTCCGGGTCCGGGATTTGGTCCTGGGCCAAGCTTTGGTCCCGGCCCTGGCTTTGGCCCTGGCCCAGGCTTTGGTCCAGGCAGAGGCTTTGGTCCTGGGTTTGGCCCCTTTAGTAATCAGTAAACCTTAACTCAGGGCGGAGAAATCTCCGCCCTGCTCCCCCTGGCATTGAGGTGGGAAGATGAAATCCATAAAGATCATAAGTCTTGGCTTTGTTATGGGACTCATTTTATTAAATGGGCCGATCGGGCCGATTTCAGAAGCCCAGCAACCTAAGGCCCCGCTCATCAGCCCCTTTTCGCAGACCCAACTGAAGGGCGTTTGTCGAAAAGATCCCTCCATTACCTTTAGTGAAGAGCAGGGAAAAGAACTTGAAAACCTTCAGCGCGCCTACCTGGAAGAAGCCAAACCCCTTTGGAGTGAAATGAGGGACTTGCGGCTTGAGTTGCGGTTTGCAGTGTCGGACCCGCAAGTCCAACCCCAAGCCCTTCTCAATAAACAGCGGAAGTTTTCAACCCTACAGGCCAAGCTTGAGAACCTTCACTTCTCTTATCAGATTAAGGTCAGGTCCATTTTCTCGAAGGACCAGTTGGAGCGTTTCCCTCCCGATTGCCCATTGAAGATGAGGACACCGTATGGGATGGGGAAGGGAGTAGGCAAAAATTTCCGAAAGGGAATTCAATAATCACTCAGAAATTGAGGGGAAAGGTAAGTTTAACAATGGTTGAATTACTCCGAAGAAAATCCATAAAAGAAAACATCCGGGAGATGGGGCCGGCCCTCGTGCTTCTTCTGGTCACACTGATCATCTCCACCTTCATCACGGAGTTTACTTTCTCATTCGGAATGAAGGCTTTGTGGAAGACCCTCTTTCGCTTCCTCCGCCTCTCACTTCTCTTAACACTGCCCCTTTTTCTGCTCCCGAGCCTGTGCACGCTTCTTGAGGGAATTTTCAACCGGGGAACCAGGTACCTGATCCAGTTGCCAGAGGATCGCGATCCAGCCATTCATCCACTGAAGAACTGGGTCATCCGGCCATTCCAGGGCATCGGTCTGGCGATGCTGCTGGCTACCAAACTCCTGACTCTCCTGGAGTTCTATACCGGCAGCAAAATTACCGTGGCCACTATTCTCCCGCAGGGGGCATTCAACGTCGGGCGTTTCTTCAGCTTAATAGCCATCGGGGTAGTCGTATCGCTGCTTCTTTCTTGTCTCTGGACTCTGGATGATCTGGGGGTTCGCCACTACAACCGGAAGACGCGGGAGGTCCGGATGATCGGAAAATATATTGGGCTGCTTTTGCCAATTTTCTTCGGGTTCTATGGAATCATCAGTCTTTTTGAAAATAACACCCAGCTTATCGTTGCCAAGTACGTTGCCCAGATGGTTGTCGTTCTCTATCCGCCCTTTGTTGTGTTTAACGTACTTCATTCCCGGTACCTGAAGAGGCGTGAAGAAGTCTTACTAGGAAGGCTGAAAGCAGTTTCAGGGGGCATAATGATGCGGGGCAAAGATCTGGCCAGCTCGTCCGCGGTCTGATGGGCAGCTCTGCCGCCCGGAATGGAGGGGGTCATGGGCAAAAGAATTCACCTTTTATTCGCCGACGATGATTCGGCAACCCGGGAGATGATGGGGGCATTTTTCAAGGAAAAGGGATATTTTGTTTTTCTTGCGGAAAATGGAGAGGAAGGCCTGCGTCTTCTTGGGGAAGAGAAAATTGACCTGGTGATTTCCGATTACCAGATGCCCGGAATGGACGGAAAAGAACTCGTCCGCCGGATTAATAAATTCCATCCTTCCCTCCCCGTCATTTTGATAACGGGCAGGCCGTTCTGGGAGGGCACTGATGCTTCATTCCTTGAACATCTTTATGGATACTTCCCCAAGCCCGTTGACCTGATGCTACTGGAAATTTCAATTGCCAAGGCTCTGGGGAATGCTTGCTTGGATTGAAATGTTGATTTTTTTTTGAAAATGAGCACAGGTTTTTCCATTCTGAGTTGTTTAATTTATTAGAGATATCAAATCTATTCTGAAAGCAGTTGAAAGGAGATCCAATGGGATTGATCGTAGCAGAAAAAATCAGCAAAGACTACCTGGTGGGGGAAATCACCGTCAGGGCCTTAAAAGGTGTTAGCTTTGCCATTGAGCCGGCATCTTTTGTTTCCTTTGTCGGACCCTCAGGGAGCGGAAAGACGACCCTTTTGAACTTAATCGGGTGTCTCGATAAACCGACCCAGGGGGCTCTTAAGGTCGCAGAGACAGATGTCGTCCACCTGGATCGCAACCAAAGTGCCAACTTCCGGGGGAACCATCTGGGGTTCATATTCCAGGATTTCAACCTGATCCCGGTGCTGACGGTCTTTGAGAATATTGAGTATCCCCTGCTCATGGTCCAGAAAGTATCCCCGGGGGAAAGGAGAAAGAGAGTCCTGGCGCTTTTGGAGGCGGTAGGGATGATCGAACAGAAGGATAAATACCCCGATCAGATTTCCGGCGGGCAGAAACAGAGGGTGGCCGTGGCCAGGGCTCTGGTCACCAACCCCAAACTGGTGTTGGCCGATGAGCCGACCGCCAACCTCGACCACGCGACGGCCTTTACGGTGATCGATCTCATGAAAAAAATGAAGGACGAGATGAAAACGACCTTTGTCTTCTCCACCCATGACCAGAAGATTGTGGGCGAGGCAGAGATCATTTATTCCTTGGAAGACGGGGAACTTGTCGGGAAAAAAGTTCGAGGGGAGAAGAACAATGGGTAATCTTTTTAAAATCGCCATTCGGAACCTTTTTAGGTACAAAAGAAGGACTTTATTGACCGCATCTCTGATAACGATCGGGGTTGTCTTCGTCCTGGGATATATTTCCATCGCAGGCTCCTTTAAAAATATGATGATCTCCCAGATCACGGATTCCTCTTTAGGACACCTACAAGTGCACCGGAAGGGATACATGGCCGCCGTTGAAAGCCTTCCGCTGAACATGAACCTAAAGCCGAGGCCATATAAGATCCTGGAGGATACACTCAAAGGCCTACCCGAAGTAGAAGCCTATTCGCCGCGCCTCAGGTTTGGGGGAATGTTCAGCACTTTTGTGGAGACGACGAGCATACGATTAAGCGGCATATATCCCGACCAGGAATTCAAAACCGTGCCCCTTCTGCCCTCACGGATCATCAAAGGGGAAAAACACCTGAACCGGGGAGAGATCCTTGTCCCGGAATTGCTTTCCATGGGAATGGGAGTGAAAGCCGGGGACACTGTCGTCATCGTCACGACCAACCAAGACGGGTCGGTGAACGGGAAAAAGTTTAAGGTGGCCGGAATTCTTGAGAGCGCCCAAGGCCCGGGCGGAAGGGATGGGTACATCACTTTTGAAGATGCCATGGAGGTCTTGCGGATGCAAGAGCCGGAGGTCAGCGAGGTGGCCATCCGCATAAAAGATTTCAGCCAGGAGACCGCCTTCACAGAGAAGCTCGAAGGACTGCTCGGCAAAGAGGTCAATCAAAAAGGAAAACCCATCTTCGACGTCACTTCCTGGGAAAAACTTTCCCCCTTTTATAATATTGCCAGGATGATTGACGTGATGTCGATCTTTGTGAAAGTCATGCTGGTCGCCGTCGTTTTGATCAGCATCATGAACGTGATGATCATGGCGGTTTATGAGCGGGTGAGGGAGATTGGGACAATCGCCGCCATCGGAACCCTGCCGAGAAAGATCCTTTCCATGTTTGTGATCGAGGGCTTCTCCCTTGGAGCCCTGGGGGTGGTCATCGGCAATATTATCGGGCTGAGCGTCATCTTCGTCCTGAATCAAATCGGCATTAGCTTTGATTTTGGCCGACAGAAGGGGCTAATCCTGAAAGCTACCATTGCTCCGGTCGACGTTCTGATCATATCCGGCATCGTTATCCTGATCTCTGTTCTGGCCAGCCTGCAGCCCGCTTTCAAGGCTTCGAGGATGGAACCCATTAAAGCGCTGAGACATGTATAGGAAGGAGATCTGATGAAAAAAATTATTTTGGCAACTCTGACGATTTCGTTGATAATACCTGTTCTGGCCTTGGCCGAAGGGCAGGATAAGATTGCCGTCGCCACTGGTGAGAAAGGGCCCAACGCCCCGGTGAGCGACAGAATGGGGCGGAGTCCATTTTATCTCATCTATGATGAGCAGGGGAAATTCGTAGCAGCGATAGACAACCCCTTCAAAAATAACCGGAGCAGACCGGCGGGGTCTATGATCGATTCTCTAACCTTCGATGACAAGGGGGGCTTGAGCGGAGGAGGATTTACTACCCCCTCAAGAGATGAAAGAGACAAGATCTGGGATGCTATGTTCAGCTTCTTTGCCCAATGGCGAATCAAAGTCATCGTGGCCCAAGAATTCGGGGACGAAATCATCCGGGGCTTTAAAGCCCATGGTATCCGTTGTCTGGCCTACAAAGGAAGCGCCGAGGAGGCGGTTAAAAAAGCTCTGCAATCTGCGGAAAAATAAATAGGAGGTAGCTAAGATGAAAAAAGGAATCTCTGTAACGTTGATGATTCTATTTCTGGTATCAGGTCTCGCTTTTGCCGCACAGAAGGAGAAAATTGCCGTGGCCGCAAATGATAAAATCCCATCGGCTGCGGTAAGCAAGCAGGCGGGGCTTGCTCCCTTTTTCCTTTTTTTTGACGGAAAAGGAAAAATGACCGAAGCGATTGAAAATCCTTATAAAGACAAAGAGGGCGCGGGGAAGTCGGTCGCCGAGTTGTTTGGGAACAAGGGAGTAACAGTTGTCGTCGCCGGAGAATTTGGTGGTCAAATTGTTGAAGTAATGAAAAGCAAAGGGATCAAAGCCGTTGCCTTAAAGGGCAGCGCAGAGGAAGTGGTCAAAAAGGTTTTACAACCCAAATAAATAAAAGGAGGAAACAAAGATGAAAAAGGTAATCACTGTATTGCTGGTAGCTTTATTTCTGACATCCGGTCTGGCCTTTGCCGAACAGAACGGAAAAATTATGGTCGCGACAAAGCAAAAGAGCCCTGAGGCCGAGGTCAGCGAACTGGCAGCGCAGGCTCCCTATCTTCTGATATTTGACAACAAAGGGAAGTTTGTCGAGGCCATCGAGAATCCATTAAAAGGTAATATTGAGTCTGGCAAATTAATGCTGAGTTTTATGGTTGAAAAAGGGGTGACTGCGATAATCGGAAGAGACTACTGCGGTGATATCATAGGCATCTATAAAGACAAGGGCATAACCCCTTATAATGTTGAGGGAAGCGCAGCAGAGGCGGTCTCAAAGGTATTGCAAGGCAAAGTGCCGGAAGCATTACAGGAAAATGCGCCTGTAGCTAACCATAAAGCGGACATTGCCAACGATGTGGGAAATGTGGAAATAATCGCAGTGGCCGCGAACGGCGAAACCCCGGAGGCTTCGGTAAGCGCCCTGGCACTCGGGGCCCGCTTTTTTCTGATCTTCAACAAAGCTGGAGAGCTGATCGACAAGCTTGCCAATCCTGCTAAAAGCGCCGAGAATCCGGGAACCGCCATCGCCGATTTACTTGCCGGCCACGGCGCGTCGCTTGTCGTGGCTGAAGGATTCGGGACCAAATTTATCGGATACATGAATGGCAAAGGGATCAAAGCGTTTTCCTTCACAGGGAGCGCAGGGGAAGCAGTTAAAAACATTCTGCAATACAACGGAGACTCGAAAAAAAGCGGTTAACGAGGTGATCGTATGAGAAGCTTGATAAAAGTTTTGTTTGTTCTCTTTGCCCTGATCGTCGTATTTCCTGCCCATGCGATCGACGGGACACAGCTCCTGGCTCAGGTCGATCGCAATCTGACACCTGAATCCTATGTGATGTATCGGAAGCTCATCAACGTCGAGCCGGACGGCCGCAAGAAGGAGTACACTCTGTTTACGGTGAAAAAGGGCAAGGATAAAGTGGCCGCTTTGTTCACGGCCCCAGCGAGCGAGAAGGGCAGAAGCACCCTGAGACTGGGGGAGAACATGTGGCTCTATATCCCCAACGTGGGAAAGCCCATCCGCATCACCAGCCTGCAGTCCGTGATCGGGGGGATTTTCAACAACTCCGACATCCTGAGCCTGGATTACTCGGAGGAATACAACGCGGAAAAGATGGAGGAAGGGAACGAGTATTTGCTCTACCTTAAGGCCAAGAATAAGACCGTGGCCTATGACCGGCTGAAGATGTGGGTGGACAAAAGCAAAATACTGCCTACCAAGATCGAGTGTCTGACGGAAGCCGGCATGCTCATCAAGACGATGTATTTCAAAGACATCAAGGATTTTGGAGGCGGCCTCATCCGTCCGGCGGACATCGAGACGGACAGTCCTCTTTACAAGGGCTATAAATCGGTCATGCTCTTCGCCGGACTCAAGAGGAAGGAGTACAAGGACGAGGTCTTCACTCTCACCTTCATGGACAAAATGGAGACTCTCAGATGATGCTGAAGGCGGTTCTTCTCCTTGTTTTCTGGTTCGGTGCGTACTCCTCGGCCTTTGGGGCCGAGGAGTATAAGTTCGAGGCTTCGGAAATTGAAAAAAAGCCATACCATCTCGGCGGATTTGCAGAATTGCGTCCCGTTGTCAATGGACTCGATAAAAGCTCGGCGCTTTACAAGGTCAATTTTTACAACAATAATAGAGGAAGCACGCTGCAAGAGTACAATTCCAGGCTGCAGTTGGAGGGAAGTTATGAAGAAGGCATCGCCAGGTTTTTCATTCGGGCCAACCAGGATGTCAATAATACCTACGCTGGTTGGTCCAGCAATGGAACACTTTATGAGGGTTTTCTGTCCCTCAAGCCTTCGGACTCCTGGATCATAAACGTCGGTAAAAGGACTTTTAAATGGGGCAAGGGCTATGCCTGGAACCCGGTCGCCTTTATCGATCGACCCAAGGACCCGACTGACCCGGAGCTGGCACTGGAAGGGTTTTGGGCTGCTTCGGTCGATTATATCCGTAGTTTCGGAGGCCCCCTGAAGACCTTTTCCTTCACCCCGGTTTTATTGCCGGTCATTAATGATAATATAAATGATGATTTTGCCGGGCCCCAGTTGAATCTTCCCGGAAGCAAGCCCCCACATACCTCCAACCAGATCAATATGGCCGGAAGATCTTATTTCCTGCTCTATGATACCGATATCGACTTCATTTTTTTCACCGGGGGAAGCAAGACGACCCGCTACGGAGTAGATTTTTCCCGCAATATCAGCACTAGCATTGAAGTTCATGGGGAGTTGGCCCTCATGGAAGATTTCCAAAAAATGTTCATCGATCGGAATGGGAATCTCCAAACCTCCAATTATGACCACGTCTGGAGCTATCTGCTGGGAATTCGCTACCTCTCGCCGAAATTAACCACCTACATTCTGGAGTATTACCGGAATGAGGGCGGATTTACCAGGAACGAGATGCAGGACTTTTTCTCTTTCGTGAATAAGGGATACAACACCTATCTTTCAACGGGTAATGCCGCCCCGATCCAGAAGGCGGCGGCCCTGACCCAGGGGAATTTCGGTAAGAACACGCCGACGCAGGATTACCTTTACCTGCGCATCAGCCAGCAAGAGCCCTTTGATATCCTTTATTTCACCCCGGCCATCAGCTCGATCGTGAACCTGAACGACCAGAGCTTCCAATTCATCCCGGAGCTGCTTTATACGGGTATAACCAATCTCGACCTCAGGTTTCGAACCTATTTCATCGTGGGGAAAGGGGATACCGAATTCGGAGAAAAGCAGAATGACTACCGTATAGAATTGCGGCTCAGGTATTTCTTTTGAAGTTCTTCTTCCACAGGAGGTCAGGATGAAAAACACGTGGATCCTGAATCTAGCCTTGGCCGCCTTGGCCCTGCTCTTGATACCTTCCCTGTCAACCGGGGTGGAGCCTTCCCTCATTGCCGTGGCATCCGATGACGTGGAGGCTACTTCTCTAGTGAGCAATACTGCCGGTCGCAGTCGGTACTACCTTCTTTTCAGCGGAACTGATTTTGTCCAAGTGCTGGATAATCCCTTCCTGGCAATGGGGCCCGGGGCCACCCCCTCATTGGTAGAGTATCTCTCCCAAAAGGGAGTAGGAGTTGTGATAGCCGGAGGATTTGGTCCCCTCATGATCGAGGCGATGGACCAAAAAGGGATGAAATACATTATATTCTCAGGTACTGCCCAAGAGGCGGCTGACCGAGTGGTGAATTTTTTGCGACTTCCTAAAAAAGACGGGGAAATGGGTACGCAATAAGAAAGAATGTAATTCCGCAAATTTTGCGGAAGGCTTCTGATGGTTTACATTCAAAGTCTACAGCCCTCTGACTGCCAATCTCATTTACAGCCATCCTTGCCTATCTCCTTTTAGTGCGGTACCCTAAATGAAATGACAAAAAAGTTGGATTCTGTTTCGAGCGAAGATCTGATGTCCCGGACTGCCGAAGGGGACGGGTATGCCTTCGAGGTTTTAGTGGGCCGTCATCAGACTTCTGTCCTGAACCTGATTTACCGGTATGTGGGAGACAGGACGAAGGCCAGAGACTTAGCGCAGGAAGTATTCATAAGGGTCTGGCGGGCGGCCAAAAGTTATGCGCCGAAGGCCAAATTTACTACCTGGATCTACCGGATTACGGCCAATGTTTGCCTGAATGAATTGAAGTCCGCGAAAGGGAAAAAATTAATCCAATTGGAACCCGAAGAAGGCAGGCCGAATTCCGATTACCAAACCCACTTGAATGCTTCCCAGTCTCCGGAAGATATCTTGGTGGGCGAGGAGAGCAGCCGCCAAATCTCCGATGCCCTCCAGAGTCTGCCGGAGAATCAGAGAATGGCCTTGATTTTGAAGAGATATGACAACCTGTCTTACGAGGAAATCGCCAAAATAATGGAGTGTTCTATTTCTGCCGTCGAATCGTTGCTGGTCCGTGCCAAAAGAAATCTTCAAGAAAAATTGATTTTTCCTGAAAATTGAGCGCAGGTTTTTCAATTCTGGGTTGTTTAATCCTGTAGAAGGTGGATGTTCCGATGAAATGCAGTCAGGTCCAAAAGAGACTCTCAGCTTTCCAGGATGGCGAATTGAATGCCCAAGAGGGGCAGAGAGTCAGCAAGCACCTGGAAAGCTGTCTGGCCTGCCGGGAACGATATATAGAGATGGAAAAGGTTTGGCAGGCATTAGGGGACCTCAATGAAATAACCCCGGAACCGGGGTTCTATGGAGAACTGGTTAAGAAGATCAACGATTCCCATGAAACCCGCTTCCCGGCAGGCTTCCAGTGGCTTTTCCAGTTCTTTTCATCCCCCTGGGCCACCTCCACTCTTTTGATCGCAGGAATCCTAATTGGAACCTTTTTGGGAAATATCCTGGCGAAAAGTGACCTGTTCCCATTCCAGCAAAGCCAGGCGTCTCATTCTCAGGCGGCGATCGAAGTTTTTTCCTTAAGGGCTTTCGATCCTGTCCCTCCGGGCACTCTGGGAGATAAATACCTACGGATGGCCAATTATGGCGAAGAGGGGCGCCGATGAAAAAAAAAGGCCTAATGATTGTCCTGGTTTTCTCATTGGCAATTAACGCCTCTGTCCTGGGCACGATGGGATATCATTACTACCGAAACTCTTGGATTATGCCCTCTGCGTCCTGCCCTCTGTCGCCAAACCATCAACACCTGTACCAGGAACTTGGCCTTTCCACGATACAACTGGCGAAGATGGAGCCTCTGGCTCGAAAGTTCCATGAACGGCTTGCAGAGCTTGGGTCAGCCATGAAGGGGGAAAATAGTCGCCTGGCAGAACTTTTGGGACAGAAAAATGTCGATCCAGACCGAGTAGAGGGGCTGCGAAGAGAAATGGCGGGCATTCAGGATGAGATTCAAAAGGAAATTATTGCTCACATCCTTGAGTCCAAGGAGATCCTCGACTCCAAACAGCAGGAACGTTTTTTTGATCTTATACGTCAAAGCCTGGCCGGGGAAAATCAATTATAGCAAAGACAGGAGTGAATAATGAACGTCGGGTACTTAGTTAGGGAACTCTATTACCAGAAACGAAGGACCTTAACCGCCATTCTGGGGCTTTCCATCGGCATTGCCTTGCTGATCATTTTGAACGCCCTTTCTATGGCTTACCGTCAGGCGGCCCATGCGCCCCTGAAGGAGATCGGGGCGGATATCACCGTGCAGCGGCCAGGGGATGTGCCGAAGGACCTGGCCGGAGCGGTTTTTCCGTGTTCGGCCGTGACCATCCGCAAAGAAGAGGTGGAAAAGATCCGGTCTCTACCCGGTATCAAAGGAATGGGAAAGGCCGTGCTCCTCTGGGTCTTCGATTCGAAACAAGCCTGGATCGTGCTGGGGATTGAACAGAATAACACCATCGGTCCGGCGATCCTCCGCTCTGCAGTAACCGAGGGGAGATTCCTCGACGGCGGAAAATCGGAGGCTTTGGTCGAAGTTGCCTATGCCCGACAATTCGGCATCCGGGTGGGGGAAACGATATCGGTGAACGGCAGCAGATTTCCGGTCGTTGGATTATTAGATGCCTCCCGGGCCGCCAAAATCGCCGTGGCTAACCTCTATTTACCGCTGGCCGATGCCGAGGGCCTAGCTGTTTCCTCCAAAAACCTGCAGTCCGTTTCCCCCTTCGCTCCGGGAGACGTAAACCTGCTCTTCCTCAAAGCGGACCAGGAAAAGATCACGGACTTGGCGGCTTCCCTGAAAGGCATTCTCGGCAAAAAGGCAACCGTGGCCACCCCGGATTCCTTTCTGAAACTTTTGGGCAGTCTCTTTGCTCTTTCGGATAAATTTACGCTGGCGGCCTCGTTGATTGCCATCCTTGTAGCCGTTCTCATCGCTTTCAAGACGATGGCCGGGAACATTTCCGAGCGGGCGAGGGAGATCGGCGTTCTGAAGGCGGTCGGCTGGACCAACCGGAACGTCGTGGCGCAGCTATTGTCGGAGGCAGTCATCCAGTGCTTCCTGGCGGGGCTCCTGGGACTCCTGATCGCTTTGGTAGTAACCTTCGGATTGAGCTTCATGAAAGTCAATATCCCGATCCCCTGGGACATGGCCCCTAACCCTCATTTCCTTCCCGGCGGGGGCGACCAGATCTACAAGACTCTGCGGCTCCCTGTTCACATCCCCTGGACCCTGGCTTCCTTTGGTGTGCTGCTTTCGATTATTATCGGGGGTCTGACGGGTGCGCTGCTGGGCAGGCATATTGCTAAAATCAAACCATCGGAGGTCTTAAGACATGAGTAAATCAACAATCTTGTCAGGCGAGCAACTTAGCAAAAAGTATGGCTCTCTTGAGGTTGTAAAAGGAGTTTCCATCAGCGTCGATGCCGGCGAGTTCGTCTGCCTGGTCGGAAAATCCGGTTGCGGCAAAACGACCCTCCTCTCCCTTTTATCCGGATTGGAACGTCCTACAAAGGGGGATGTTGTCCTCAACGGAAAAAAGATCAATGGGGCATCCGAGGATGAACTGGCCCTTTTTCGCCGGGAGAATGTGGGTTTCATTTTTCAGTCTTTTAATTTAATTCCCACCCTATCCGCCTGGGAGAATGTGGCGCTTCCCCTTTTTCCCATTAAAATGACCGCCGAGGAGCGGCGCCGGCGGGCGACGGAACTCCTGAACCAGATGGAAATGGGACACCGGATGGACCACCTTCCCTCAGCTCTTTCCGGGGGAGAAAAGCAGCGGGTGGCCATCGCCCGGGCGCTGGTCAACCGTCCCAAAATCATCTTCGCCGACGAACCCACCGGCAATCTGGATTCCGCAACCGGGGATGCCATTATGGATATTTTAAACCGGCTCCACAGCAAAGAAGGAGTAGCCATTCTGATGGTTACCCATGAAGTCGAACTGGCCAAAACAGCAGAACGGCTTGTTCGCATGCACGATGGGGAGGTCATTTCATGAAAAAGAGTATTTTGTTTTACTTGCTGATCGTTTCCCTGGTTTGTATTCCTTGGACCGCCATGGCGGGTAACCCTATTAAGGTTGAAATTCTTTATATGAACCACGGCCCTCTCCAGGATTCACTTAATGGGATCAAGAAGGTGTTTTCCCGTTATAAGGAGAAAGTTTCCGTTTCCTGGTACGATTTTGACTCGAAGGAGGGGGAAGACTTTATGGCAAAAAAAAGGATCACCCAGCATATTCCCCTGGTCATCTGGATGGACAATCAGGTTAAGTTCAAGGTGGATGGCAAGGATGTTATTTTTGCCGGGTTTCCCACAGGGGCAGGCCCCCTATTTTTTCAAGGAAAGTGGACCCTGGCCGATCTGCAAAAGGCCCTGGATCAATTAACCGGTAAAAAGTAGGGGCGACCGGCCGGTCGCCCTTACAAGGGGAAAGAGATTAGAGAGGAGCCTATGAATTATCGCTATGTGTTGAATGAACTGCGCCATCACCACCACCGGACTCTGGTGAACATTTTGGGTATTGGAATCGGAATCGCCCTTTTTGTTTCTATCAACGCGGTCTCGGCCGCTTACAAAGAAGCCGTCAGCTTGCCTTTTAAGAACCTCGGAGCGGACCTCGTTGTGCAGCGGCCGGAAAAGCGGGCTGTGGATTCGGCACAGGCGCCGGCATCCATGCGGGGAATCCGTCTGCCCTTTTCCAACCAGATTCTCCCGCCGCAGGACCTGGAAAAGCTCAAAACCATAGAGGGGGTGGATGCGATGGCCACATCGCTGCTGCTCTGGGAGTTTGATCAGGGTGGCTTCCGCACCATCATGGGCGTAGACCTGGCACAGCCGAGCCTGGGGCCGGTCAAAGTGAAGGAATGGCTCAAGGAAGGCCGTTTTCCTGAAAACCCTGGAGAAATCGTACTGGAGAAACACTACGCCAAGTTCCATCAAGCGCGCCCCGGCGATTCTTTCCCTGTCGGCCAACGTCCCTTCAAAGTGGTCGGACTTCTTGAGATTAAGGAAGGTTCCCAGATCGTCTCGGCGAATATATATCTCCCCTTGGCAGATGCCCAGACCTTAGTTGAAGGAGAGACCAAGGGCGTGAATCTCGTCTATTTGCACCTCAAGAATCCTTCCCTGCTTACCCAGGTCAAGACCCAGATCTCCAGGGTACTGAGCGGTGTTTCCGTCACGAGCTCCGACTCATTCCTCGAACTGATGGGCGGGGTTTCCAAGATCTCCGATCAATTTTCTCTGTTGACATCCATCGTCGCCCTGGGAGGGGCTATATTTCTGATTATCAAGACCATGCTCTCGAACCTGGTGGAGCGCTCCAGTGAGATCGGTATCCTCAAGGCCGTAGGATGGACTGAGGGCGATGTACAAAAACAATTGATGGGGGAAGCCCTGGTGCAGTCTCTGTTGGGGGGTCTTTTGGGGGTAATCGCCGGATATGTCATATCTTACTTCCTGGGATTTCTTTCCATCTCCATCCCCACTCCCTGGGAAGTGAACCTCATGCCCGCCTTTGCGAAAGATACAGAAGCCGCGGCTCAGGTTGTTCGGCTTCCGGTGAGCGTATCGGCCGGGCTGACGGCAATTTCTCTTGGCTTATCCATTATGGCCGGAGGTCTGGCAAGTTATTTTATGGGAAGACGAACAGCCCGAATGAAACCCGCCGATATCCTGAGGAAGCTGTAACCTGGGATTTGCCCAGTCCTTCCGAATCCGGTTCGTGGATAAGGTCGCCTCACCGAACGTGGCGCGGTATCCTGCGGTTATGGATTCGTGCGTTACCCGTTCCGAGCTCGCGCAGGAGATCCCGGCAGCCAGCGACGCGAAGAATCAGATTGCCAATCCGGCGTTCAATCATGAAAATATAGTTATCATTGGGACGTCTAAATGTAAATTATCTTTTCAAGAAAGGGACATCAGATATTCGCCTCCGCCACGCCTGCTCCTTCCCTCGCACTTAACGGTGAAACGGCAAAAATGAAAGGCCTTACAGGATCTCCCTCGTTCCCCATTTTTTGACTTTCTCATCTAGTCCTACCAAATTATGCTAACCTTACGGCAGGGGGGCGGGAAAATGGGCAGTAGACAAAAAAGCCTGTTCCATAAATGGGATGGGCTTTTTTTTGATTGTTTAAAAAATTATAAAAAATTTTTGTTGGGCCAATTTTAGGCATTCAAGGCACTTTAGCACAATTTAGGCATTTTTTATTTTGGGGGCTTCAATGGCAATACGTTCCTTGCGCGTTAGAGGGTCAGGTCTATTTTCTTGGCATCAGGATTCCACGTTTCATGCTTTGGGTCACAGAAATATAGCGTAGTGGGAGGTGGGAATGTCCTTTACGTTTGCATTTTAAAGATCAAGGGCCTTATAGGAAACGCTAGCCCCCATTTCCCGGTCTTCCTGCCAATCTCCTGCACATACCACATCATGACCGTCGGCCCGCAATTCCTGGACCACCCCTGGCCCATGCGGTTCATTCAGTTGATGGGAGCAAGGGGATTATTAAAGTCTCTTCGGGAATTTTCCCCGTCAGGGATTTCAAGAACGAAACGATCTCCTCAACCTGCATCTTGGTCAGGTCCCGATTCAGCTGAACCTTTCCCATGATCCAGACCGCTTCCTCCAGCTTATCGACGGAGCCGTCATGGAAATAAGGGGACGTCTTGGCAACATTTCTAAGGACCGGAACTTTAAAGGCGTACTTATCGGCCTCGTTTTTCGTGACGGCATACCTTCCTTCATCTGCGGGTTCACTCTTGGTGTATTTCCAGTAGGGTTCAAATATTCCGAACTTTTCATACATCTGCCCGCCAACATACGGACCGAAATGGCACATTATACACCCCGCGTCCATATATGCTTTCAGTCCGCTTTTTTCTTGTTCCTTCAATGCGGCGATATCGCCCTGTAAGAAGGAATCAAAGCGAGAAGGGGTGACCAGCGTCCTTTCAAAAGCGCCAACTGCTCTTGCAAAATTATCCACCGTCACAAGGCTGCTTTCCCCGGGGAAAGCTTTTTTAAATAATTCCGTATAGCCAGGAATCCCTTTAAGCTTCGCTTCTACCGCCTCATTGGATGGCATCCCAAAAGAGGGCGGCCCGGTCACCGACTGCCTGGCTTGGTCTTCCACATCTACTCGGTTTCCGATCCAGTGCGCAGAAATTTGGCCTGCGGCATTGAAAAGGGTAGGGGCATTTCTGGGATTGATTTTGCAATTATTCCCGATGGACTTCTTTAACCCATCGGCCGCGTACAAGCCGAGGGGATGGCATCGGGAACAGCTCACCGTTCCATCCACGGAAATTCGGGTTTCATAAAAAAGTATTTTCCCCAGCTTGACCTTTTCAGGGGTGATAGGGTTTTTCTCCGATATCATCGCCTGTGGCAGTGGGCCAAAGATCTGTTTTGCCTGTTTTAGCAACTCTTCATCCCCGCTAGCGCCCAGAGCAATCCCTGCACATGAGAAGATCGCAGTAAGGATACCAGCCATTATCTTATGTCGATTCCGCATTTTCATCCCAACCATGATGATCTCCTTTCTCGACTATTTGCGGGCAAGAGCATCGGGTGTCCATATTTTCAGAAACGGTTAAAATATCCTTTCATGAAATTCTGTCGGAATAAATAAGGGGAATCCTGTATTTTATGCGGAAAAGGAAAGTATTTTGACCGTCTGACCGGCAAATTCATCAATCTTCTCCCTTTAAGGTGTTATAACCCTCCTTGATTAGAAAAATCACAATTACCAATCCGACGATTGGATCTGCTTGCCATAAGCCGTACAAATAGTTCAGCACTAAACCCGTTAACAAAGCAATGGACAAAAACACACAGGCCAGCGTTTCCTTAGAGTCCGCCATCAAGCTTCTGCTCCCGATGGCCTTTCCTGTTTGATATTTCAGGTAAAACAAAACTGGCATCACGATGATTGAGGCGATGGCCACAATTATTCCCAAAAGACTCGGGTTCGGAATCTCCTGCAAGTACAATTTCTTCCCAGATTCATATAGAACGTAAGCTCCAAGCATAAAAAAAGAATAGGCGATCAATCTTGTTGCAGTCTTTTCAATTCTTTCCTCTTCCTCT
>Ga0315282_10003479_pt1 | contig 28241 bp, 21 predicted proteins | sample YL17G07_20_MG_FD_203693 | JGI IMG/M metagenome (GOLD analysis project Ga0315282, IMG submission 203693) | Sediment microbial communities from Yellowstone Lake, YNP, Wyoming, USA - YL17G07_20 | ecosystem: Environmental > Aquatic > Freshwater > Lake > Sediment | place: USA: Wyoming | collected...
GAAATTGATTAAACCGACTCAAATTTTTCACCGTTGGCAGAAGGTGGGACTTTCGATTGTTGCCTTGTTGGGTTTAGGTGCAGGCGCGATTTACTGGGCGGCGGTTCCCCAAAACCCGGAAGGTCCCAATGTCATCTTGATTGTCTCTGACCAGCTCCGGGCTGACCAGATTCACGCCTATGGCAATCCCCGGCTGACGACCCCCAATATCGATCGACTGGCGGAAAGAGGAGTGCGTTTCGCGCATTACTTCACGGTAGGTTCGTGGACCGCCCCCTCTTTTGGCGCACTCCACACGTCCCTGTTTCCCTCACGCAACGGTGTGACGCTTTTTTGGCGTCCGGGCATGCCTTTGATCGACAAAGAAATTCCTGTGATGACCGAAGATTTCAAGAACCACGGCTATTACACCACGGCCTATGTGAATAATGCCCTGGCCGGTGAAGGCCTGACCGGGCGCGGATTCGATGAGTATTATGAAGGCGCCGCCATCGCCATCAACGTGACGCAAAGGCTAGGGCTCGGGGCGAATGCGCTCTACACGGCGCCGGCTACGCTGGAGCGCGTGATCCCCTGGCTGGACGAGCACCGTTCGCAAAAGTTCTTCCTCTACGTACATTTCTGGGAACCCCATTCACCTTACAATCCTCCGCCGGAAGACGACATTTTCAAGTCTGACGCTTTTCCTTACATGTCAGACACGGGTTATGACGTTGCGCATGCGCCGCTGAAGCGCTTGGCCATGCTCGGCGATCAGAAGGCCGTTGAGCGGTTGTACCAGCTTTATGACGGCAAGATACACTATATCGACCGCTATATCGGCAAGCTGCTGGATCACGTTCACGAACTCGGCCTGGAGGGAAACACGGTGGTGGCCCTCACCTCCGACCACGGGGAGTTGATGTTTTCGCACCCCAAGGATTTTCTCACCGCTGATCACCGCTCGCTGTATGACGAAAACCTGCACATACCCTTTATCGTCGCCGGCCCCGGCGTACCGCAGGGCAAAGTGGTTGAAGGTCTGGCTTCGAACATTGATTCGGCGCCCACCCTGCTCGACTTGGCGGGTCTGCCGCCGCTCGACGATGCCGAGGGCCATAGCCTGGTTCCGATGATCCAGGGCAAGACTTCAGAGATCAATCCCTACGTCTATGGCGAAGAAGACGCGGGAATCCTGGCGCGGTCGGTGCGCTCCAGGAATTACCGGCTGATCAAATACCTTTGGGATGGGAAAACGCAACTTTTCGACCTGCAACGCGACCCTGGCGAACAGGTCAACGTCGCCAAAGAGAATCCCGCTGTCGTGGAGGAACTATCGGCGCGGCTCAATGAGTGGATGAAGGTGAACGAGCCCTCCAGGGAAATCCAGCTTCGCCGGTGGAGGACCTACACCCGACCCGAAAAGGAAACCACCGTGGATGACCAGACCATCGGCGGCCGTTTTCTAATGACCGGAGGCGGGTGGAAAAACGACGTGGCCACCCAGAGCGGCAATTGGGAAGTGGGTGCCTTCTGGACCGAGGACGGCGATGGGTCAAGGACCGCCGTGTGGCGGAACGACGACCCCATGATTGGCAACTACCGGATTTCGGTCTATTACGGCCACCCGTCCATCGGACGTTTGGCCTCCAACGCGCCCTTCACGATCGTGTCCGAAGGCGGATCAAAAACCGTGCAGGTGGACTTCAATCGCGATGCGGGTGAATGGAAGATTCTGGGGACGGCCGTGAATCCGTATTACGTCAGACTGACCAACGCAGCGAATGGAGCGATCCTCGCCGACGCCGTGAGGTTCCAGAGATTGGAGTGAGGCGGAATCAGCGCGCCGCCGGGGGAATATACGGCACCGCCTGCGTTCCCTTCTTCTGCACCCCTTTCACCATGGAGCGATCCTGGCTGGGAAGATGAATGTACGGCGGATAGGTGATGTGTACGGGCAGAAGATGGGAGTGGATATCGAGCGGCACGGGAATTACGTTCGCTGCGCGCGGCGGGGCGTAAAAGTCGAAGCAATCGCGCATGTCGTTGGCGCGATCGTCGCGTGCGGTAAGGTGCGGCAGGTTCCAGCGCTCCTCGATGAATTTCAGCACCGAGGTGAAATCGTAATTGTAGTGCGAAACGTAATTTGTCTTGGCGTAAGGTGAGATGACGATCATCGGCACGCGCGGGCCGAAGCCATAGGCGTCCACTTCCGGTGGCGGCACGTGATCGTAAAACCCTCCGTAATCATCCCACGTCAGAAAGATCGCGGTGTTGCCCCAGTAGGGGCTCTTCATCAGGGCATTGATGATTTTGGTGACGTACCACATGCCCTGGTCCAGAGGCTCGGGTGGGTGTTCGCTGTCCTGGAAGTCGGGAATCATCCACGCGAATTGCGGCAGCGTCCCCTTTTGCAAGTCCGCGTAGTAATCATCGAGCGATACCAGACGATTCATGCGCGACTCATCGTCGCGAATCGACTTGAACCCGGGCATGGGGTTCCACAGCGTGAAGCCTTTGGGATCGGGGAAAGCCAGCCGGGCCAAACCGGCGTTCACATCCGACCATTCGGGTGGCTTGGGCTGGGTCTCCACGTAGTATTTCCAGGAAATGTTTTTAATTCCAAAATTTTTCACGATGGACTCGAACGGGAAGCCCTCGGGCTCGTCCAATTCGTCTTCCAGTTGTTCCAGCGAGCCGATGTTGTTGATCTCACCGGACTGCGCCGCGACCGTGTAGACGTGGTTAGGTGAACTGCCGGTCATCTCCGAGGAGAAGAAGCGGTCGCAAAGAGTGTAGAGGTTCGCGTACTTCCAGTAGTTGGGAATATCCGTCTGATCGTAATATCCCATGGTGTAGGGAGAGCCTTCCACCCAGACGAAACCGTCCATGGTGCCGTGGTTGTACGCCGCCCGGGCGGTCTCCCAACTGTGCTCCAGGTCAAGCAGGGGCTGGCCCGCCGGCATGTGAAACGGCTTGACGCATTTCTTGCTCCCCGGCATCTCCGGCAGGCACGTGGAGGGCGGAATGCCATCGGCATTGGGGAAGGTGCCGAAGTAATTGTCAAAGCTGTGATTCTCTTGAATGATCCAAACCACATGCTCGATCTTATTCATCCCTTGAGGCGGCGAGGGGTTGTCTGTGGGCTGCGCATGGGGCAAGGCGTTCCTCCCCAGCGGCGTGAAAAATGCCAGCATAATGCATAGCCCAGCCAGCAGAATCCCCAGCCAGATCCACCGGGTCGGTTCACCACGATGATTCGTTCTACCCATAGATTCCCCCCCCCACTTTTCATTGATGCTTCCTCGGTTCCGGGTCCTCGTTCTTCACCAAAGTAGCTTCAAAGCGAGTTGCACAGTACGGCCTGGATTAGCTGAGCTGATTACTCCAAAGTTAGATACGCCAAGGGTCGATCCAGGGTTGCCGAATTGAGGATGGTTAAAGAAGTTGAAAAACTCACCGCGAAACTGGAGCCGAGTCTGTTCGCCCACGGGGATGCGAAATTCCCGGTGCACTCCGAAGTCGAGATTGTTCGTTCCTGGCCCGGTCAAGATGTCTCTTCCCTCATTGCCGAAGGTGTACGCCGCAGGCGCCACGAAGCAGCTTGTATCGAAATAGCGCGTGAGGGTCCAATTGCTCAACTGCCCGCTACAGACTCGGTTAGGCAACGAGGTTCCGCCCGCATTGGCATTATCAAACGACAGGATGGGCGTGAAGGGAATGCCGCTGGATGCAACATAGATCGTGTCCACCTGCCAATTGCCAACCACGCCGCCCGTCCACCCTTTACCCGCCAGCCTGTGCCCCGGTCCAAAGGGTAGGTTCCAAATACCTCTGAAGGTAAGTCGGAGGTTGTTACCCTGGTTTGAAGGCCCATAGTTCTGTTCGAGGTTGTAGGCGTTCTGGGGTCCCGCGTAGCCTGCCAGGAAGAAATCGAGAGAAGGATCAAAAAGGTCGAAGGCTCTGCCGTAAGTGAGACTGAGGTCGAAAGAGACGCCGTGGCTGAATTGCTTCTTCAACTCCGTCGAAACGCCCTCGTAGTTGCTCCGGTTCCATGTGTCTACGAGGTTAATCGAGGCAACCGTATACTGTGCCAGTGGGCGCCTAGCGGTTGGCGACCCCGGGCCGTTCGTCAGGGGCTGATTCCCCTGCGCCCTGCCCCTCAAATGCAGCCCCCGGTTCCCAACATAGCTTGTCCGCCACAGCAGGCTCCAGGGAAACTGCTTTTCAATAGTGAGGTTCCACTCCTCCACGTACGGGATGACGTATTCCAACGGCAAGTAGGCGGTCAGGCCTGCGGTCGCGGAGGGCACGAGTACAAAATTAGCCGCATTGACTGGCGCTGGACGCGGGAACGTTGTACTGGGCGCCAGGACGATTCCGGTCGAAGGAAGGGTTTGATCACTGATAATACTGACGGCGCCATACCCGAAGAACGGCGGGTTGGCGGTCGGGCGGGTGTTAAATCCAGTTCCCGTATCTTGGGCATAAAAAATCCCATATCCGCCGCGAACCACCAAGTTACTTACCTTGGGAACCCGGTAAGCAAATCCGAACCGCGGGGCGAAGTTGTTAAGGTCTGTGGTTAACATGGACCTTGGGAAGTCAGGACTCCCGGCAAGGACCAGTTGGCCGTAATGGGGATTGTTCTTATCCATGATGAAATTACCCATACGGTTCGAAGTTTCAATATACGGGAAGAGCACCTCGTAGCGAAGACCCAGGTTAAGTGTCAGGCGCTTTGTGGCTGCCCAATTGTCTTGAAAATAGCCTCCGATGTAATGGCCCCGCTCCGTTCCCTGCAAAGGAGTCCCTGTGCTACCGTTGTTCGCTACGCCCAGCAAAAGATCAGCTAAGCCGTTGCCGGTCCCGGCGCGGGCGAGCGGATTCTGGGTGTACACGCCGGTGAAGCCAAGACTACCTCGTCCGCCGGCGGCCGCGAACGTGCTGGGCCGGATATAAAGTATGTCAATCCCGGTTTTCAGCATGTGTTTACCGTGGGACTTGGAAAGATTGTCCGCAAAGTCCCAAGTCGCAGAGCTTTTCAGAAGCGGGTTATTTGTGCAGCAAGCCGCCAACGCGCCGAGTCCCGTGTATCCCGTGACAGTAATCCCTGGCATGCCGCTGGTCACTTGCGGATCGAGCAACCCGGGGACGACCTCGTCCCGTGCCTGAAGCACGCTGTCGTGGATCGTAATCCGGTCCCACGAAAAGCGCACCTCGTTCACAAGGGTTGAACTGAAGGTGCGGGTAAATCCGTAGCCCACAGCCCAGGAATTGACAAAGCGTTCGGACGCACCCCCTGCCGGAAGGGGAAGGGCCGCGCCGGCGTCGAGCTTGTACCGGTTGAAGGCGAACCGGCCAAACATGCTGCTCCGGTCCGTGAGCTGAGTGTCTCCCCGGAACATGGCGTTTTGATTGTGAAAAATCACGGGAGAATTGTAAACAAAGTTGACGGCTCCCGGCTGATTGGGCAGAGGGTAATAGTTGGCAAGCTTCACCCCTGTGGCATTCAGCGCACTGACCGGGATGATGTTATTGAGTAACTGCGTGCGGACGTATCCTGAGCCGTTAGGGTTGGGAACCGTGCTAAAGGGGTCATAAATCGGCGTTGAGCTAAAATTGCCGGCGCGCTGCGCGGCCGTTGGGACGATGCTGCGGTTAGTCGTGTACCCCGAGCTGGAAGTGCGTTCGTACGCCCCGAAGAGCCAGGCGCGGTTCTTCCGGATAGGGCCTCCGAGCGTGCCTCCAAACTGATTGAAAACCAACAAGGGGTTGGGCCCGGGTGCGGCAAAGAAGTTCCGCGCATTAAGCGCATTGCCCTGATAATACTCGTATGCCGACCCGTGGATGTCGTTGGTTCCGCTCTTCGTCACAACCTGCACCACAGCCGCGGCAGAGGCGCCATATTCGGCCGAGTAATTGCTCGAGTTCACAGAGAACTCGGCGATGGCGTCCAAGGGAGGGCGGTACGCATCAATAGTGACGAGGATGGGGCTCCCCGCCGCACCCACGCCCCCCGTGTCGATGCCTCGCAGATAGTTTTGATTTCTGGCGCCGTCAAGCACAAAGGCGTTCTGAGCACCACTCAGCCCGTTCATATAAAACGTGTGATCTTTGGTGTTAAGCGCAGGCACGGCGCCCGGCATGAGACCGCCCAGATCAATGTAGTTCCGCCCACTTAGCGGAAGCTCCCGGATCGTGCTGTCACTCATGAGTTCAGCGACGGTGCCGGAAGACTGTTCCATCAGCGGTGCCTTTGCAACCACTTCAATCGTCTGGGTGGTGCTGGCGGGCTGCAATGTTAATTGAATTTTCACGAAGCTCCCCACCTGGACGGCGACTCCCTGCTGAATGAGTTCGCGAAAACCTTGAACCTTAACCCCGACGTTGTAAGTCATCGGCCTGAGAAGAGGAGCCGCGGCAACTCCCTCGGCATTTGTCCGCAGAGCCCTTACCACGTTTCCTGTTTCCGCCCCGGTCAAGGTAACCGTGGCGTTTGGGACGACCGCGCCGGACGCGTCCACTACCGTTATATTGAGCTCCCCCGTCGAGGTCTGCGCGATACTCAACTGGGCACATCCCACCAAGATCAAGGCCAACAGCGCAGTGCGCGCACCCACCCTTGATATCAAGGAACGTGTCGTCGGATTATGCTTGCTGATCATAGTGCCTCCTGTGACTCTATTGGCGCTGTCGCCTCCTGGGGAGGTGTTCCCGGGTTTCTTACCTCCGCCCGTGTCAGGCAACTGGTTGAACCCCTCCTTTGACGACACCAAAAGTAATCTAGGCCTGGAAGCGAATTACCATCCCTTATACGCTCGGCCACCTTGAATGTCCAGGCCAATTTCAGCAAATTGTTCACCATTTTCGGCCGAGGACGAAGCGCGGAATCTTCCGAAAGTTCACCCATTCCAGCGTCCGAGGACATTCAGAGGATCCGGTTCTTCCTACGGTAGGCCACGGGGGTCATGGCGGTCTTGCGCGAGAAGAATCGAGCCACGTGCGCGTCAGCTTCAAACCCGCTGGCGGCAGCGACCTCTCCGACCGTCAGGTTGGTTTCCGCGAGAAGGCGCGAGAGACGGTCCACGCGGCAACGGTGAATTTCCTCCATGGGTGTGCGGCCAAGGTGTCGGTTGAATCGGTCCGGCAACGCGCGTCTAGAGAGTCCGGCGGCTGCCGTGAGATCCGCGACGCGAAGATTTCGGTTGCTGTTTTGGCGTATGAAACGCAGGGCCCGGACTAGGGCGGGATCTTCGACTGCTAGAATGTCGGTCGACCGCCCGTCGACTTACCCTGCCAAGGCGGGACGAGCGCCGACGGGCGCCAGAATATTGAACAAACGCCTCGGCGCGCAGCCTCAACTCTCGACGGGTCTCTGCTTCGCCGGATGATCTAAATTGAGTTTGTCATCGAGTTCGTGCTGAAAGGTGCGCAGACGCTGCATGAGTTGCTCCTTGACAGTCTTCAGGGCTGGGTTTGCAGCCAGATTGGTTATCTCCCAAGGGTCTTTGTTCATGTCAAAAAGCTCCACCTTTTTGACTTGTGGATAGACGATCAGCTTGTAGTCCGGTGTACGGACCGCGCGCTGATAGTTCTGATAGCGGGAGAACACCGCGTCGTGCCGGGGTGATACCTGGCCCGTGATCAGGTCGGCAAGGCTGGGGAACTCGACGGATTTGGGAATGGGGATGTTCGCCAAATCGCAGGTGGTGGCAAAGGTGCTGTGCTGGTAGACCAGCTCATCAACTTTCTTGCCCTGGGGAACTCCGGGACCGCGGATAATCCACGGAATGCGGATGCTATGGTCAAACAGGCTTTGCTTTCCCATCAGCCCGTGCTGGCCGACGGCCAGGCCATGGTCGGCGGTGAAAATCACATAAGTGTTGTCGGCCTTGCCGGAGCGCTCCAGCGCATCAAGAATCCGCCCAATTTGGCTATCCATATAGGCGATGATGGCGTAATACTCCGAGCGGTGCAGTTGGACCGCCTCCCGCGTCCTGGGGAACGGCGCAAGCTGCTCATCGCGGCCCCGCAGAAATCCGTTGTCAAAGGGAAACTGGGGAAGGTAGTTGGGCGGAATCGCGATCTTATCGTGGGGAAACATGTCGACAAACTCTTTGGGTGCTTGTCTCGGGTCGTGCGGCTCGTTAAATCCGATGTACATAAAAAACGGCTGATTCAGCCTGGGAACTCGATGCAACAAATGATCAACGGCGCAATCGGCCCAGATCCTGCACGAATGATGAATTTCATCGTGCGGGGAGTTTTGCCAGGTTTTGGTATCAAGCCAGTGCCCCTTTAGCTTTTCATCCCAGGGTGTCCAGCTATTGCCCGGCGTGGGGCGATGGTAAGCGTCCGGGGTGGATTCGAACATGCCGAGGCCGATCGGTCCCATTTCTTCAAAGCACCGCTGCAACATGGTCGGGTCGAGATGCCACTTTCCGGCGATGTAGGTGTGGTACCCGGTCGCGCGCAGGGTCTGACCCCACAGAGGCGTGAAGTCACACGCCGGACTGGGCGTCGCGGGTTCCGCCCGGAAAGTCGTAAGCCCCGTCAGCAGCATCATGCGGCTGGCGATGCAAACGGCGGGCGTCCAGCTTCCTTGCTGGAAACAATGCGTGAACGCGCACCCACTTCTCACCAAACGGTCCAGGCTGGGAGTGGAGACCTCCTGGTCATACAGGGTCCGGATGCCTCGGAAGGTCAGGTCGTCGGCGATCATGAAGAGGAAATTGGGGCGGGGGCCGGTAGATTCCTGGCCAGAAAGCCCTTTGGGCGCTAAGGCCCCGCTTGCTACCGATCCTGCCACGAGGGATTTCATGAAAGCTCGACGTTTCACTTTTGTCCTCCCTTCGCTGCCGGCTAATATGAGCGGTTATTACCACAACCGCAAGCCCGGATTATTCATGTTCTTGAAGACACGAAAAGCCTCCTGTCGTACAAACACGTTGTCGCGACAATGTTTGAAGCAGCAAAGGAGGCTTTCGCTTGGCCGAGCATACCACGACACAGTGTTTGCTGTTCCCCGATATTTACCACAAGCCGGTAGTGGCCCAGTTCGACCAGCGGCAGGGCAGTTCCGACGGCGGGGGATAGGTCCGCCATGGCGGTCTCGCAGGGCTGGACGGTTTTCGCGGCAGCGGAAGATGTCGGCGGGGCAGGCGAGAGGGCTGCTCCGGGATCCCAGCTCGACCCGCCATGGTTTTTAGACGTCGTTCACCCTGTCTGGTTACGTGACTTGGGCCGGGAAGGTTCCCCCGCCTCATCCGAATTTGTCATCCGAATTTGTCATCCGAATTTGTCTTGACAGTTCCGTGTACTGGCTGGTACAGTCTAGACACAATCAAAGGCCTTATAGTACGCAAATAATACCCAGGTGGCTACGGGACCCGGCGGGATTGTCCTTTCGCATTTGATCACCACGCTCTTGGAGGTTGGAGTCTTGAATATCAAGGTCCGCCTGCCCATGCCATTCTCAAAGTTTCACGCAAACCCTCGATATCACCAAAAGGAGGCATGCCATGCCTAGGAGTCTCTTGGCTCGAACACTATTGGTATCCCTTCTGCTCAGTGGAATCGTGCTTTCGCTTGGCGCTGGCAAGCAACGCAAATTCCAAGGTAAGCCGAACCCGGTTTCAGCCCTGCTCGAGATGAAGATGGAACAGCGCTTCGTCCCGGGCGAGGTTATCTGCAAACGCAAGCCCGGCGTTCCCCGCTATCTGAGCGCGGAGCAGACCGGCCCTTTGGGTTTTCAAACCGAAACTCGGTTGACCTCTGGCGGGGAAGTGATTTACCGCCTCGCGCCCACCGTAATGACCACCCTTTCCGATAAGGAGAAGATTGACCGCACACTCGCCGCGGTCAAGGCCGTCCAGGCCATGCCCGATGTCGAGTATGCTCAGCCCAACTACATCCGCCAGATCGTCAGTACGACACCCAACGATCCCCTTTACCCACAGCAGTGGCACTATTTCACCAACGGATCGGGCGCGGGCAAGTCTCAGGGCGGCATCGGCCTGCCGAACGTTTGGGACACCGACAAGGGGAGTTCCTCGGTGGTGGTCGCCGTGATCGACACGGGCATTCTTCCCAACCATCCCGACATCGTGGGTTCGCCGAACTTGATCGCCGGCTATGACATGATTTCCGACCCGTTCATAGCGAACGACGGGGGCGGCCGCGACCCGGACCCGACGGACCCAGGCGACGCCATCGCGGCGGGCGAGTGTGGCGGTGGCTTTCCACCGACACCCGAACCGAATAGCTGGCACGGGACGCACGTTTCAGGCACGATAGGCGTCGGCAACACCAACAATGGCATCGGCGTGGCCGGTGTGAACTGGAACGTAAAAGTCCAGCCCGTCCGCGTCCTGGGAAAGTGTGGCGGCACCACATCCGACATTGATGACGCGATCCGCTGGGCCGCGGGCCTTCCCGTTCCCGGCGTCCCGAACAACACCACCAAGGCGCGCGTTATCAATATGAGCTTGGGCGGCGAAGGAGCTTGCTCCACCGACCCGGCCACGCAGAGCGCCATCAATGACGCTTTCGCCCAGGGGGTGACGATCGTTGTGGCGGCCGGCAATTCCCAGGAGGATGCTTCGCTCGAGACGCCCGCGGGTTGCAACAATGTCGTCGCCGTCGCGGCCAGCGACGCGCGGGGCTTCCTGGTGAGGCGCTATTCAAACTTCGGGCCTAGAGTCAAAATCATGGCTCCCGGCGGTGACCTCCAGCGCGACGACAACGGCGACGGCAACCCCGACGGCGTTCTGAGCATGATCAGCCCGGCGGATGGGACTTACGCATATTACAACGGCACGTCCATGGCCGCGCCCCACGTCGCTGGGGTGGTAGCTTTGCTGCTCGCCAACGAACCTACCCTGACTCCGACGCAAGTCCTGGCCCGAATTCAATCCACTGCGCTGCCACGTAACAGCACGCAATGTCCCCATTCCTGCGGCGCCGGTCTGCTCAATGCCGAGGGGGCGATCGCGCCGCCGACGGGTTTCTCCTTGACTCTGGCGCCATCCAGTCTGAGTTTGCGCACGAGTGGGGCGTCAAAGACCGCGACCGTCACCGCGACGGTTTCGGAGAACGGGACGCCGAAGGCAGGCGAGACGGTGACCTTCACCTCCGACGACACCAGCATTGCCAACGTGTCCCCGGGCAGCGCCACCACTGATGCAGCCGGCAATGCCCAGGCTACTGTCACCGCTCAGAACAAAGGCGACACGCAGGTGCACGCTTCCGCACAAAGTGCCACCGCACAGTCGAGCGTTCACGTGCCGACGCTTTCCGACTGGGCGATTGTCTTGCTGGCTACGGGACCACTGCTGGTTTATCTCTGGAAGCGCCGTCGCTTGAGGCGGCGCCTTGAATCCAATGAAAGTACCCGCTCATGACGGCAAGCGAATGGCCAGCTCGCGTTTGGGGTCGGATGGCGGTGGGGACAGGTGTTTGCGCCTGTGCATTGCTCCTTGCCGAACGAAGCCGTGCCTGTGTCCACGCCCTTGCCCCCCTCGATATTCTCACCGCTCGCGCGACTTCCCAGATCCTGACCTGGCTGGGAATGGACGCACAGCGCGAGCTGGCCACCTTGACTCACCCGGGCGGATTTAGCTACCAGATTGTGATGCGTTGCACGGGGCTCATTCCCGCTTCGCTCCTCGCGGTTGCAATTCTTTGTGCCGGCGCTTCTCTACGCGCGAGAGCGGGTGCCGCAGCCCTGGGAGCGCTCGCTGTGTTGGCTCTGAATCTTGTTCGACTGGTCAGCCTTTTCTACATAGGCGTGCGGTATCCCGAAGCTTTTGGCTTTGCCCATTCGGTCCTCTGGCAGGGCGTGGCGCTCGTTTTCCCCGTCGCCTTTTTCCTCGGGTGGAGACATCGCGTGGTCGCTTCTCCCGCCTGACGCCGGGCAGCCGTTTCGGCTCCATGCCTCATCTAACTGGGCAGGGGGTGGACGAGGATGTTGCATGTGCGATCAATCTCGACCTATTTTCTGGTGATGGCCCTATCCTCTAGTCCGGTGGGCGCGCAGGAGAAGCCCTTGACGCCGCCGTTTGTCCCCGGCGAGGTCATGGTCAAGTTCTCACCAACAAGCAAAGCGGCTGCGCTGGTAGCCGCTGCATCGGCGAACAGCGACCGACCGGATGCCCGCTTGGTTTCTTATGTGGACTCACTGGCGAGAGAAGTGGGGATCCCCATCGCGGTCAAGCGTCTCGGGTCGGGGGGAATGATGACTGTTTCGATCCGAGGAAGTGATTTGGTTGCGCGCCTTCTCAGCCGGCTCCGGGCGAATCCTCATGTTAAGGAGGCTAGCGCTTCTTCTGGGACCCCCTCCCCTTCTATGGTGCCGCAAGCCATGGTCCACGTCGAGTTCGTCGAGCGCAGTACGGAGGCAGAAGCGGTGGCCAAAATTGCGGACAGCGGTCGCGAGACGGGACCCGAGTTGGACCCTTTCGTAAAGGGAATGGAGCGCGAGTCCGGGATTCCGCTGATCGCACGAGTCACTTCACCTCGCCAGGTTCAATTGAGTGTAGATTTAGGCGCCCTCACGCTTGATCTTGCCGCCCGACTCCGCAAGTGTGCCGGTGTCGAGTATGCTCAGCCCAATTTCATTCGCCGTCGGATGGGCTTGGCCAGCCCGGGCCCACAGCCCCAAATCTGAACTCACCCGCATCATCTCTGCCTCGCGTCGAAGGCAAGCGGGTGGTGAAAACGAGCTGCCTGTCGTGCCGTCAGTTCCGCGTCTTGGGATCTACACGAAGGCAGATTGGGCTTCGCAACGATCATGCCGGCCTTCCGAAGGAAAAAGAAGGAAAAAGATGGGCATTCCGGGTTGTACCGTGTATACCTTCCGCGTCAGGGTAGCCAAAACGGAGATTCCAATTCAAGACTCAGAAACCTAACCTTGCTTATTACCATGTGCGCGGAAATCGGCGACCCCGCGCCAGGCTCTCCTACCGGTAGGAATTCATGCCAGAAATTTGTAAAATCTTTTCCTGCCGGCAGGAAAACTGACAAGAATTTAGTTGACAAGTCCACTGGGCTCTGCACTAGTCTGGGAGGGTGAAGACTCGGGCCAAAACATGGGCACTCCGAAGGGATGCCCGTGCGCTGAGAAGATGTGACGAATGACGATATTTGCCGCCGAGACACTGACGCGCAGCGCGGCGGAGCCGTGAACGTCGGGAAGGCGCGAGCCTCGCCGCCCTGGGGGCTGACCGCGATGAAAATGCCGCTTCCAACCGAAAATCGAACCTTCCGATCTGCGTCGCGGGGTTCGGCTCACCTGTCCCCTGGCCAGGTGCGGATGGGGGCACCCCCCTAAAGATGTTAAAAATGCAGATCGACCCGACTATGTGTATGAAAACAAAGGCACGCATGACAAAATGACCGATGCAAAAGATGACATTTCTACCCAAAATGCACGCATTTTGCAAAAATCGACGCCTTTTTTTCACTATTTGCGCGCTGGAAACGAATTGCTACGCGTCAAAATGTGGAAACTCTAGTGGGAGTCCCCTCGAGGGCGCCAAGTGAGAACATGAAGCAATTAGCTGGCTGGGCAAATCCGAAATCACCAATCGCCAATCGCAAATCGCAGATCGAAAAGCGAGAAGCCCAAGACGAAAATCGAAATTCGAAACTCGAAAATCGTAAATCACGCAATCGCTAAATGGCCCGATGATCCGATGGTCCGATCACTCAATCACCCCATGGCTGGAGGAGGCTTGTCATCCCCTGCGCTTGACTCTGTTCGACTCTCGACGACATACTGGATTTGGCAGCCTCGGGGCGGCGCGGCCGCGGCTGTCGAGAGGCTTTTGCACAGACTCCAATGCCGGGCAGTCAGGGGTAGACGGCGGCCAGAGGTGAGATGAATACCGATCGAGCGTTACTGGTAGACCTGTATGAGTTGACGATGGCGGCGGCGTATTTCGAGCATGGGATTGACTGCCACGCTACGTTCGAGCTCTTTGTGCGTCAGTTGCCGGCGCAGCGCGCATATTTGGTAGCGGCGGGTCTTGACTCGGCGCTCACGTATTTGGAGAACCTGCATTTCAGTGACGATGACGTGCGCTTTCTGCGTCAGCAACCCGCCTTCCGGACGGTCTCGCCGGAATTCTTCGACTACCTGCGGGAATTTCGATTTCATGGAGACGTGCGCGCGGTTCAGGAGGGCACGCTGGTTTTTGCGGAAGAGCCCCTGCTGCAAGTGACCGCGCCGGTGCTGGAAGCACAGATTGCTGAAACCTATCTGCTCTCGGTTATCCATTATGAAACCCTGGTGGCCTCAAAAGCGGCGCGCGTGGTGCGCGCGGCGGGCGACCGCGCCGTTCTGGAGTTCGGAACGCGCCGGGCGCACGGGCCGGAAGCCGGCGTGCGAGCCGCGCGGGCGGCGTGTGTGGGGGGGTGCGCGGCCACCTCCAACGTGCTGGCCGGCGCGCTTTACGATCTGCCCCTGGCGGGTACGGCAGCGCATTCGTGGACGCAGGTTTTCCCCAGCGAGCGGCGCAGCTTCGAAGCGTTGCTCGAGACTTTTCCTGACACCGCCATCCTTTTGGTCGATACTTACGATCCGCTGGTGGGCGCGGAGATCGCGGCCACGCTGGGGATGAAGGTCCCGGGGGTGCGGCTCGACAGTGGTGATCTGCTGGAAAAGAGCCGGCACGTTCGGGAGATCCTTGACCGCCACGGCCTGCGCGACTCCAAGATGGTGGCCAGCGGGGATTTGAACGAATACAAGATTGCAGAGTTGGTGGCCAGTGGCGCGCCGATTGATTCCTTCGGGGTGGGCACGGACCTTGTCACCTCGCGCGACGTGCCCGCCCTGAGCGTGGTTTACAAACTGGTCGAGACCGAAACCGGCGGCAGGGTGGAGCCGAAAACTAAATTCAGCGAGGAAAAGGTTTACTGGCCCGGCCGCAAACAGGTCTTCCGCTTTTCCGAGGGCGGGCAATACCATCACGATTTGCTCGCCCGCGCCCAGGAAGATTATCCGGAGGCTTCGCCCCTGCTCGCGCCCGTCATGTGTGCAGGCCGCCGCCTGGCCCCCTCCCCGCCGGTGAAACAAATCCGCGAGCGCACGCTGGCCAATCTCGCCTGCTTGCCGGAAGCGTACCAGGCTTTGCGCGGGGCGCCCGTTTATCCCGTCGAGAAGAGCGCGGGGCTCGATCAGTTGCTGGAGGAAATCCGCGTGCGTCACTTTGGCGCGGTGAAATCATCTAACCTGTAGGGAGGATTCTGAGGAGTGAGCGTTTTCCGTGAGCCGCTGGTCTTTTTCGACGTCGATACGCAGGTGGATTTCATGCGTCCGACCGGGACGCTCTACGTCCCGGGCGCGGAACAGATCGTGCCCAATCTTCAGCGCCTGATGAACTGGGCGCGCGAGAATGATGTACCCGTGATTTCCTCGGCTGACGCGCACCAGCCCGACGACCCCGAATTCAAAATCTGGCCGCCCCATTGCGTCATCGGCACTGCCGGACAGCGGCGCATTCCCGAAACACTTTTTCCTGCGCCCGTGGTTATTCCCTGCCGCCCTGGCGCCTTCCAGCCTCCAGCACGCTGGGTGGGCCAGTTCATCGTTGAAAAGCCCACTTACTCGGCGCAGGACAATCCCAACTTCGATGTCCTACTGCACGCGCTGGGCTCGCGGCGCGCTGTGGTGTTCGGCGTGGCGACGGAATACTGCGTGCTCGCCGACGCTCTGGCTCTGTGCCAGCGAGGTTTTAAGGTGGATGTGGTGGTCGATGCGATCAAGCCCATCACCGAGGAAGGCGGCCGCAAGGCGCTCGAGGAAATGGCCGCCGCCGGCGTTCGCACTGTCACCACCGCGGAAGTCTGCAAGCCCGCCGCGTCGCCTACGACCCAAAGTCGCTAGTGCCGTTCCGCCGATCAGGGGCTATGCATTTCGGCTCAGGAAGTACGGCTTTTTGGGCTGCTGCTCCGCCGCGGCGGCTCATGTATTGGGCCATTAAGTTGGAACGGCACTAGACGGCTCCAAAGCAAGCGCAGGCCTCTGAGGGAGGTCTGCGGCTCTTATTGGATTCCTCGACCAACCGCGGACCTCCAGAGCAGGTCCGGGCCATGCTTGCTTGATCTTACTTTTGACTCAGTTCCAGACGGTGGTTCCCTCCCACCACTTTGACTCCGACCTTGTTTTCCGAGAGGACAAGGCCCCTCACTGCTTTTGCGCCGGCTCGGATCTCGTATCTTTTCCCGTTATGGGAGACGAGGAGATTTTGGGTGGGATCCCGCGGCAAAGTTAACTCCGTCTCGAGATCGGCGGGAAGTGCAATGTCATAGGACAACTGCCTGCCCTCCTTCTTCCAGTCGACCCTGATGTTTCCCCGGACCGAGGGAAACACCCCGCGGGCCCATTCAAGCCCATCGGTCGCGGGCTCGACACGGCACTTCTGGAAACCCGGTCCAACCGGATATACTCCGAGTACGTGCTTCGATAACGTCCAAGCTGGCCCCACTCCCCCACTGTGGACAAGAGAACCCCAAAGGGCGCTCGCTGGAGACCCTCCAAAGCCCGTCTGAATCCCTTCCCAAGCTTCCCAAATCGTGGGATTATCGGAAGCCTCGAGCATCGGGGTGTAACGGCTTCGCATTTGTTCAATCGCCGTCTTGATGGCTCCTGCCTCTACAAGTCCTTCCAGCGTATAGTAGAAATACAGTGGTGAGCCTCGAACAATGTCAGCCTGCGGATCGGCCAAGCGGCTCACCATGCTCTTCACTTGCTCCGGGGTGGCGATCCCCCAGAATAGCGCCATACCGTTGGAAACCTCGGTAACGGTCGCAGACTGCTTCCCTTCGAAGACACTGTCCACATAAACGCCTTTATCGGAATTCCAGTGCAGCCTCCGCACTGTGCCCCTCACCTTCTCGGCCTCAGCATTCCACTTATCCGCCTCGTCCTCCTTGCCGAGATCACGGGCAAAGACACTCATGTCTGTCAGCACCTTGAAATACAAGGCGTTGGTCTCGAGGTTGGCGCCCCGCATATCTGTGGGTCGCCAATCCACGAAGTTCCAGTTCGGCAAACTGTAGAGAAGCCCATCCGCGTTGGTATGGTTCTTGCACCACTGTGCCAATGCAACGAGCGTCGGATAGATTTCTCTAACCAGCTCAAGCCGTCCAAAATATTTGTAATACTCCCCAACAAAGACAGCATAAAAGAGGGCAAATTGGGGAATGTTACTTGGATTGTTCGAAACCGTACCTGGAATTACTGACCCGCGTTCCCCCACCGTTCCCTCAGTTCCCGGATAGACCATCCTCAGCATGCCGTCAGGCAGTGCGCTCCGAGCAAAAAGACGGAAATAGCGATCGATTAAGGCTATCCCACCGTAGCCTGCAAATATGCCGTAAAGACCATGACCTCCGTCCCCTGTCCACCCGCGCCTTTCCCTAACCGCATCACAGATGAGATGGTCCTCCATGTGCAAGTAGGTCGTGTCTACGCAGGCCTCCCACAATTTATTCAGAGCTGCATCGGAACATTCAAATGTCCCCTTCCTTTCAGCAGGATAGTTGTATGACACCACGCTGATTGAATCCACGGACAACGGGGCAGCCGCAGCACGAACCACCAATTGCAGGTAGCGGAACTGCTTGTATTCAAATACCTGCCATGTCTGCTTTCCCGCCCTTGTCACGTAACGATCACCATAGCGCACGCCACTCGCCATTGCGGGCACGCGGTCTCCAGTAACCACAGGGCCGTAGGTCATTTCAATGACCATGTTGGCAGGGCCTTCCAATCGAACTTTCGGGAAACCAAACACCGCCCTGCCGAAATCCACGATTACAAAAGGTGAGCGCCCCCCATTTTTGAAACTCTCACCTTGCTTGAGGGGGGTGCCTTCGAGCTCCGCTGAACGACCATCGGAAGCAAGAACCCAGTCAGGATTGATGATCCTGGTGTATTGCAGAGGGAGGTGTGGTTCCACCTGCAACCGTTCCGGTATTTGGGTCACAGAGAGAATTTGTGGCGACCCGGCGCCAAAAATCTCTTGGACCTCCCCCGTTTGAACTACACGAACGGGGAAGACCTCAGTCTCTTCCAGCATGGGGGTCTGTCTCGCTTCCAAGTAACTCCAAGGGCAAGCACGTTCCGGTATCACGAATGCTTGTTTCCAAGTCGAATCATCAAAATCTGGACTCATCCAATCGCTGGGGTCCCGGTTCGCGTCATAGGCCTCTGTCACACCTACGGCATCATTAATAAGCCCAACGTCCCGCCTCCAACCTTCCGCTTGGCGCACACGCCAGCTTTGATCAGTCCCGATTACCCGCGGAGTGCCTCCCAACCCTGCGAGGTTTAACTGTGCCCATAATCCCGCGCGCGGAAGCCGAGTATAGTTATTTGCGCACCCGTAATGATAAGCGAGGACTGCAATTGTATTTTTCCCGGGTCTCAAGTTAGACGCAAGGTCGTAGATGTCATAGGATGTCCACAGGGGGTCGCTTCTGGCGGGTCCCCTGCCTAGGTACTCCCCATTTACGTAAAGCATGTAGCGGTCGGAGGCAGTAATCTCAAGTTTCGCCTGCGCGGGCTTGTTTTCAAGATCAAAACTACGTCGCGTCATCATGAAGAAATGGAATGGCTGCGGGTCTGAGTTTGCCCAGATCCATTGGGCTGCCCACTCGCCAGGGTATCCCTGACTAAACATGTACTTTGTACGGACAAAAGCAGAAGCCCCACAAACTAAAATGAGTTTCCCTGCCTTACGTCGCGTCATTTTCGTCATCAGCGTCTCCATTATGAGGATTCGCGCGCGCCAGCACCATATGTTCTGCTGTTGTTGCCAATAGGTCAAGTTTTGGAAATCGCGTGGAAATCGCGTAAGGAAGCTGCTGGCCCAGCCGGGCGCCCGTGGTCCCAGAGGCAGGATGTCAGTTGCGCTCCCCCCGGCCTTCCTTATAGAATGCCCACCAGCTTTTCAGCCCGTTCCCACGGGCGGATTCTCATGGACAGGAGTCACACTGCGATGAAATGCGTAAGCCCATATATGAAAATGTTTGCAATGCTAGCGGGCTTGATGCTGGTGGCCGCGCTCTTGGCGTGCAATAAGAATTCCACGCCCGTGGTGAGTTCTTCGCCGGCGGTCAGAACTTCCAAGCCGAACATGACCGATGCTAGACGGCTAAGCGACGGCGCCAATAAACTGATGGACGCGATGAACAAGCCGAAGACGTCGTTTCACTTTTCCTTTAAGGGGCAAGAAAACATCAATGACAAATTCCTGAGGGACAAGACTCAGCAGCCCCAGGTTGCCCCGGTGGCTTTGCAAGCGGATATCTCTCCCGAGGAAATCGACCTGACCGAGACGCGCGGCTCAACCACCAAGACGTCCAAGGCCAAGAAGGGCGATGAGCTTAGTTGGGCCATGGCTAACTTGATGACGCTTGGAGTGATGACCAGTCCGAACTTTGTCATCGCGGTGGGATCCAGCGTAACGGCTCCGCCGAGCACCGATTTGGTGGGAGCCACTCCCGCGGATAAGTTTACCTTTGACACCACCGCCGCCACTTCGTCCCAGAAGATGGGCTTGGAAGCAGCCCGGGCGGTGCTGACCACCATCAAGGACTGTAAGGGAACGGCTTGGATCGCCAAAGATTCCGGCCTCCTCATCAAGTTCAATATTGATGCTGATTACTTGGATAAATACAACCGCGCTTGGAAGGAGCACTACGAAGGCGATGTGACCCCGAAGTAATCATTTGCGGCACCCCGATGAGGAGCAAGGGGAAATACGTACTCGGTCACCGCACCAGGCTCTGCGCGAGGCATGGGATTTCGTCACCCTTGCCTTGGGGAGGGAAAGCGCGCAGACTCTCCTCAGTGCCTTGCGCGCGAGGGGAGGAGTGGTCCAGGGTTGATGGACCCTGCCCGAGGAAAGTGGGAGGCTAGCCGGGCTACGGGGTGGCTAGGGGCAACTTCCCGAAGGCCTTGCGAAGCGTGAACTGCCAGCCTTTATCGGCCAGGACGAAGCTATTCAAAGCGACGATTCCAACTCATGTCATTTATTTTCAATATGTTATGGGACTCCCCGGGCGAAGATTGCCGCTCCCACCCAGGTGGCATTATCCATCGTTAGGCTACTCAAAAGATATACATGACTAAATACAAGTGGGCTATTGCCAATCCGCCTTGCCGGCGGGGCTCAGCGGAGGGCCGCGTGGGGAGGAAAGATCGGTGGCGGCGGGTTCGAGCGGGGTGGGGCATGCCTGGTACCTCCCGAGTTTGAAATCCGAGGGCGGGGGAGGAATCAATCTCCCTCCGATGGCGCGATGACCAATACCAGAGCGTGCGAAATCGGTGAGCCGGGAGATTCGCGGGCCGGCCTTGCGTGTGGGGACGATAAGTATGGGAGGAGCGGCACAAGTAGACCGGCAAAGCGAGACCGGGAGTGTGGGAGGGATGGTCGCATGCCTCACATGCTTTCATCGGGAGAGGGCGGCTAGGGCGGCTAGATGGATTTTTGGGAAAATGAGGCTAGAGGTGCAGGACGGAGTGGCCGGTCCAGAGGGAAAGGCTGGCTCGTCCAGACCGGCGCGGAAGGTCATCGGGCGAGGGGCTAGCGGCTCAGGGCGACGGCGGCGCTTCCACGAACTGAGCCTTTCTTGATAATTAAGTGTCGTAAAAGCAATTAGATAGAATGATGCCTCACGCCCTTTTTTGCAAGCAGCTATGGAACTGGTCAGAAGGAGGGAAACGCCCCGTCCATCCGCCTGGGCACGTGACAACCATGGCTAGATGTATTGGACTAGGCAGCATTTTTCACCCCAGGCTGGAAAGGGCGTGGGGGGAAGAGAAGGTGGGAGCGGTGATTTCGGCGGGGCTGAAGAGAGGGTTGGAAAACTCCGTAAGCAAGCGTACAGGCCGCCTATAGAGGGGCATCAGTTGTTGAACGCGCAGTTCCGGGCTGAAGCCCGCCTCCACCAAAACCATCGCGCTCCGGGCGTGCGTTCAGGCATTCTTAAGGATGCGCCGGTAAAGATCTTCGTAGAGGGGGATGATGCTTTTGCTGCAAAAGTTGCGGAGGGCACGTTGCCGGGCGGCGCGCGACATCTCCGCCTGCCGTTCCGGGTTGGAAAGGATCTCGAGGGCCCGCGCCGCCATGGTTTGAACGTCGCGCGCCTCGACCAGGTACCCCTCCACGCCATCGCGGAGAACTTCCGGCATGCCGCCCACGCGGGAGCAAATGGCGGGGACGCCCGACGCCATCCCTTCCAGCGCCGCCAAGCCGAACGATTCGAGGTCGCTGGGCAGCAGCAGTACGTCGGCACAGTTGAGGAGGTCCTGCACTTGATTTTGCTTGCCGAGGAAGATCACATCGGGACTGAGCTTCTTTTCGCGGGCCATCCATTCGGCGATGGTCCGGTCCGGTCCGTCGCCGATCATCAGAAGCTTGGTGGGAATTTCCCGGCGCACGAGCGCGAAGATTTCCACGACGTCAGCCACGCGCTTGACGGGCCGGAAATTCGACAGGTGGACCAGAATCTTCTCTCCCCTCGGCGCGAATTCTTCGCGCCGGCATTTGCCGTTGGCGGGGCTAAAGACGTCGCAGTTGACGAAGTTGGGAATGACCTCGACGGGGCGGCGGATTTCAAATTCGCGCTGCGTGACATCCCGAAGGTATTCGGAGATGGCCGTGACCCCGTCGCTTTCCTCGATGGAAAAGCGGGTAATGGGGAGATAAGAGCGGTCCAAGCCGACCAGGGTGATATCGGTGCCGTGCAGCGTGGTGACGAAGGGCAGGCGGCGCGGCTTCAGCATGGCGCGCGCCAGATAGGCGCTGACCGAATGGGGAATTGCATAGTGCACGTGCAGCAGGTCGAGGGATTCGTTTACGGCCACGTTGGCCATGGCGGTGGCGAGCGCCAGCGTGTAAGGCGGGTGATCGAAGAGGGGGTAATTCAGCATCTCCACTTCATGAAAGTGGATGCGGCCCGAGGCTTCGGTGATCCGCACAGGCATGGCATAGCTGATGAAGTGTACGTCGTGCCCGCGCGCGGCCAACTCGATGCCGAGTTCGGTGGCAACCACGCCACTTCCGCCGTAAGTGGGATAGCAGGTGATGCCGATGCGCATAGTCGTCTTGTGGAAGTCAGGAGCCAAACCGCCGCGACGCGGCTAAGAGCCCGGCTCCTTCTTCTTAATCTCACTGGCAAGCAGGTCGATGTGCGTTACTGTGCGGTGGTCGGCGCGTTGGTCGTAATAGACGATGACGTGGGTGCCGGGAGAGAGAACGTCCAGCTTTTTCCTGAAGCCGTCGGCGGTGAGTACACGAGTGCTGTGCTTGATGGGGAAGATTTCCGTAGCCCCACCCTCCACCGAACTGACGCTTAGGATATTATGCTTCTCGTCGACCGATTTAACGGTGCCGGTAAAGGCCAAGTGCTCGTTGGCGCTGATGATCTTGTCGAGGCCCGGGATCTTGGGCTTTTCTTCCTGCGCCGGGGCTGCACACACGAGCAAAAGAATCGCCGGGACCACCACCGCCACCCGCAAACTTGCGCGCCACATGGTTCGTAAACACTGCACCTGGCGTCGAACGGCTTGCAGATCAAAGTGAGAAAAGGTGAGAACCCTCACGATGGAATCCATTATGAGATATGCAGGCACAAATTCATGCTAGGCGAGCCCCGGCAGGCTGTCAAGTGCTGCGCGGGATGGGGGGATTTGGGGGACTCCCCGCGGGCGGCAACTGCGCCTGATCAGGATCGCCGCCCTTGCTCGTCTGGGAATTCAAAAACCCATCCACCGCTCTTCTCCGAGGGCAGTTTAGACGCAAACTCCAGGTGATTCCGGAAACTGCCCCCTTAATCTGCTTCTTGCGGTTGATGGTTGTCCCCCTCGTGGTTTGCCCCATTGCGGGATTCGCCCTCTTTGTACATAAACCGGATGCATGATTTCATGATCAGGAGGTTGGGCTCGTTCGGACGATGCACCTTGATGCAATTCTTGTCATACCATTCGATCACCCCGCGGATGGTTTCCCCCTGATCTAAGGCCACGACCATGGGCGTGCGCGCTTGCATCTGCTTCAGATAGTAGAAATTCTCGGCGTTGGTTTGCTCTGGCGGAGCGGGTTTCTTGCGCTGCATGCGTGCGCCCAGTTGGTCCTGTACGTCGGACAGGGTGGGACGGATCAATCGTCGATTCATATTGGTTTGCTCCTGAAGCCCGAACGAACGGGCAAGGATTCGAGCTTATCCCGGTGAAATGCGCGGGTCGCCTCTGCTTACCTAAGACGCTTCACCTAGCGTTCCGGTTTCATACGGCCAACAAAAAAACGACCATGCGAGGAAGACAGCCGCGAATGACGTGAATAGTAACACAGGCAAACAACGGCCGCAATCGTTTTAGCCGGGATGGAAACGCTTCCGTCTGCTCTTTGAACCAACAGCGGTGGCCGCTCGGGATTCATAGAGTTGGATGGCCGGTGGATGTTCCTCGTTGCCCGTCCACCGCAAAAACTTGCCCGATGTGGACGTGAGGCCCTGGCTGTTTCCCCTGCGCAAGGGAAAGGCAGGATGATTCAGAACGGGTCAGAGGGGCGATGCCCTAGGGTGAATGGGGCTCGCGGCTTGAGATTATTTCGATGCCCAGCGTCTCGAAACCGAGTTGGGGATTGACGTTGCGGATTTGCAAGCGGCAGGCCTGATCGAGGCCGGCCTTGAGTTTCTCGATTCCGCCGAGGGTCAGCTTGGACGCCCAGCCCTGGAGGCGCGCCGTCAAGTCAACATTCACCACCGCGTCTGCTGCCGGGTCCAGCAGGATGTGCAATAGATCGGAGAGAAGGGAATAGCCGACTTTCAGCGTTCCTTCGAAATCGTCGCGATTCTCCGCCAGCGCGCGGGCGGAGTCAAACACCAGCCGCCAGTCCGCCGTTGCGCCGGGAGCGCCGCCGCGCGCCATAGCTTCCAGAAAGTCCAGCCAAGGCTGGCGGCGGCGTTCGTACTCAGCAGGGTCGAAGGACCGCGCCCGAGCCACGCTGCCCGCCGCCACGCGCGCGGCAAGCGCCTTCTGGGGGCCGGTGAGTTTCCTCTCCCGCGCCAGGAGGTCCTGGATGAGGGTTTGGTGTACAGGCTGGAAAGTCACGCGCATGCAGCGCGAACGAATGGTCGAGCGCAGCTCAAAGGCGTTGGGGCAAATCAGAATGAAGCTCGTCGTCTCCGGAGGTTCCTCCAGCACTTTGAGCAGCAGGTCCACGGCCTGCCAATGAATCGCTTGGGCTTCATCGAGAATGAAGATGCGGCGCGGGAACTCGAATGGCCGCGTGTAAGCGATAGCGCGCAACTGGCGGATTTGTTCGGTGAGGATGAATTTCGTCAGCGGCTCGATGATCTGGAGATCGAAGTAAACCAGGCCTTCGACCCGGCGCGCCGATTCTTTGCTTTCGCGGCGGCGCGCCAAATCTTCCCCCGCGGTGGCAAACATCTGCTCCGCTTTGCGGCAGCGCGCGCACTGATCGCAGAAGTCTGCGGCGCCGCGTTCGCACACCAGCGCCTTGGCCAGCATCCGGGCCAGCGTTTTCTTGCCCACCCCCTCGGGCCCAGCAAAAAGCAAGGCTCCCGGCACACGCCCGCTCACCAGCATATCGCGGACTGCCGCCACCGCCTGCGGGTTGCCGAGAAAGGAATCGAAGCCCATATCTTTAAGCGCAGAAATCTAACCGCTGTCCAAACTCGAAACTCGAAAATCGAAACTCCTCACGATTTTCGCGTTTCGATCTTCGAATTTCGAGCTGCCCGGGCGAGAAGCGGTTCGATGAGCGCGCGAATCTGACGTTGCAGCTCGTCGATGGACTGGTCGGCGCGCACTAGCTTGATGCGCCCGGGCGCGCTGCGGGCGATGGCAAGATACCCGGCCCGCACGCGCTGGTGAAAGGCCAGCCCTTGCGCCTCGAAGCGGTCATGGCGCGATCGCCGCCGCGTATCGCGTCCCATCGCGCGTCCGAGCGCGCGTTCGGGATCGAGGTCGAGGATGATGGTCAGGTCCGGCTGAGTCTTGCCGCAGATGACGCGGTCGAAGGCGCGTACGGTGGCTGTGCCCAGCTCGCGCCCGTAACCCTGATAGGCGAACGACGCAGTATTGTAGCGGTCGCTCACCACCACCTCGCCGCGGGCGAGCGCCGGGCGCACCACCTCTTCCAAAAGTTGGGCGCGCGCCGCGTACATCAGCGCCAACTCAGCCAACGGCGCGAGTTTTCCCGTTTTCGACGCGAGCAGAATGTCGCGGACGCGTTCACCCGTGCGCGTTCCCCCGGGCTCGCGCGTCACGAGTACCCGATGACCGCGTTTGCGCAGGTACTGGACAGCACGGCGCAGTTGCGTGCTTTTGCCCGTGCCGTCCAGCCCTTCAAAAGTGATAAAGAGGCCAGGTTTCATCGTCCCTTGCATCCTAACACTCGTCCGTAGCCCTAACAAGGTGGCTACACGCGGTGCGGGGAGTGATAGAATGGCACGGTTTCAGTTCGCCAAGCCCGAAAAATTTGCGGGTGGCTCCGCCACGCTCGAGTCTGCCGGGAGAGATGGACGCGAACATTCGAGAAAACATCGCGCGCGTGGAAGAGCGAATCGCCACTGCCTGCCGGCGCGGCGGACGCCGGCGTGAGGACGTAAGGCTGGTGGCCGTTTCGAAGACGCACCCGGCGGAGTTGATTCGCGCCGCATTTGCGGCGGGCCTGCGCGATTTTGGCGAGAACCGCGTGCAGGAAGCGATGTCCAAGCGCCTGGAGCTTGCTGATTTGGGCGTAACCTGGCACCTGGTGGGGTATCTTCAGTCCAACAAGGCGCGGGCGGCGCGCGAACTTTTCCATTGGGTGCATTCGCTGGATTCGCTGCGCCTGGCGGAGAAACTGGCGCAGGCCGCTGCCCCCGGCGGCGCGCGCCTGCCGGTGCTGATCGAAGTGAATTTGGGGGAAGAAGCCTCCAAGGCGGGCGTTCGGGCCGGGGAAGTGGCCGCCCTGGCGGAGCAGATCGCGCCGATGGGGACACTCGAACTACGCGGCCTGATGGTGATCCCGCCCTTCCTCGAGGACCAGGAAGCCGCGCGGCCTTACTTTCGGCAACTGCGCGCCCTGGCTTGCGATCTCGAAGCGCGGAATCTGCCCAACGTTTCCATGCACGAGCTTTCCATGGGCATGAGCCACGATTTCGAAGTCGCCATCGAAGAGGGCGCAACGATGGTGCGGGTTGGGACCGCGATCTTTGGCCAGAGGACATGAGGCGAATCGCCGGCTTTATCTTCCATGCCCGAATTCAAGGTTGAACGCGAAAACGTAAGCTTCTGGCTGCGGGTGAAGCCCCGCGCCGTGCGCGAGCGGTTGACCGTGGACGCCTCGGGCGAGTTGCGCCTGGAGTTACACGCCCCCGCTACGGAAGGTCAGGCCAATGAAGCTTGCGTTCATTTCTTTGCCCGCGCACTACGCCTGCCGCAAGCGTGCGTGGTGATCCTTTCCGGACAAAAGGCGCGGCGCAAGTTGCTGCGCGTGACAGGGCGCTCGGCGGAAGAAAGCATCGCGCAGATCAAGAAGGCAGTGACGAGTGACAAGTGAAGAGTGACAGGAAAGATTGCCGATTTTCCATTGCCGATTGACGATTGTAAATCGACAATCGAAAATCGGCAATCGACAATACCTCCACTGCTATCGAGGAGAAGAAACATTGAGCTTCGGTGAGCGCCTGGCGGAGATCCGCACCGGATTTGAGCGCGCCTTTTGGGTGGCAAATTTCACGGAATTATTTGAGCGCCTCGCTTACTACGGCGCCAGCGCGGTGCTGGCCATCTATCTGAGCGAGCAACTGCACTTTTCAAAAGAAGTCACCGGCTGGATGATGGGGGCATTCGGGTTCGTGGTCTGGTTGCTGCCGGTGCTGGGTGGGACGCTCGCGGACCGCTTTGGTTTTCGCCGCGCATTGATGTTTGCGTACCTCGTCATGACCGTCGGCTATTTTCTCCTGGGTTCACTCTCGGCGCCCTGGATGCACTCGGCGCGCCAGGCGCTCGGCGACAAGTGGCTGGTGTTTGCCATCCTGATGGTTCCGGCGCTGGGGCCCGCGATGGTAAAACCCTGCGTGGCGGGGACCACGGGACGCGCTTCGGCGGAAAATGTGCGCTCCATAGGGTATTCAATCTACTACACAGTGGTGAATATCGGTGGAACGCTCGGCCCGGTGGTGGCATGGCTGGTCCGCAAGCAACTGGGATGGGGCGTGGAGAATGTCTTTCGTGTGTCTGCCCTCAGTGTCTTCCTGATGTTCCTGGTCACCATGGGCTTCTATCACGATCGGGAGCATTCCGGCGAACAGAAGGTGGCGAGCGTTGCGGACGCCATCCGAAACATGTTCGTGGTTTTGCGCAACTTTCGTTTTGTTCTATTCCTGTTAATCTTCTCGAGCTTTTACATCGTCTTCTGGCAGGAATTCATTTCGGCGCCTCTGTTTTTGCGGGGCTACGTGGACCCGAACGCCAATGCCGATCTGCTGCTTTCCATCGATGCGCTCACGGTGATTTGCTTCCAAATTCTGGTAACCTATTTGACTCGCAAGATTCCTGCCTTTCCGGCGATGACGCTGGGGCTGGTCATCTCGAGCGCGTCCTGGTTGTTCCTGGCTGTCCATCCATCCACCCTGGGGCTGGTGGCGGCGCTGGTGGTGCTGGCGCTTGGCGAAATCACCCAATCGGCGCGCTACTATGAATACATCTCGCGGCTTGCGCCCTCGGGCCAGCAGGGGCTCTATATGGGTTATGCTTTTCTGCCCATTGCCATCGGGTATTTCATCGCCGGCCCGCTGGGTGGATACCTTCTCCATGAATTCGGTGACGTCCTGCGCCAGCCCCAGCAAATGTGGTGGGTGGTGACGGCGGTGGGACTGGTGGGTGCGGTGCTGATGGTGATTTACGATTACGTTTTCAAGCCCGGGGAGCAGCGGGGGTTGGGGACTGGGGGCTAGGGGCTGCGTGGGTTGGCGGACCCGGCTTATCGATCCAACAAAGGAGAACCTTCCTGTGAATCTTGAAGCAATTCAATCTGCCTTGCGCGAAGCCAAGCTTGACGGCTGGCTGTTTTACGATCATCATCGCCGCGATCCCATCGCTTATCGCGTTCTACTGAACCTCGCATAATACAGTGACAATTAGGTCAAAAAGAGAGGCCGGCATGATGGAGGAAGGCAAAGGCGAGTTGCTGCGACCGGCGCACTCGGGTCATGCCCTGGCGGACAGCCCCGTC
>Ga0315282_10003480_pt1 | contig 28240 bp, 30 predicted proteins | sample YL17G07_20_MG_FD_203693 | JGI IMG/M metagenome (GOLD analysis project Ga0315282, IMG submission 203693) | Sediment microbial communities from Yellowstone Lake, YNP, Wyoming, USA - YL17G07_20 | ecosystem: Environmental > Aquatic > Freshwater > Lake > Sediment | place: USA: Wyoming | collected...
GATATCCCCGGTTTAGAATTCAAAATTCTTTATCGCCGGTGTGTTTAGTACTTACTGAACTCCACAACTGGACATTTTGGCAAAGTATGCTTGATTTGTATCGGTAATCATCAATGCTCTATTTGTTCTTGACATACGACTTTTTTTATTAGTACATTCAGCCCATTTAACCCATATCAAAATGAGTTCTTATCACTATCACTAATTCCGCGGAGGAGTTCGTTATGTTTAAAAAAAATTTTATTGGCACCATCGGCATCGTCGTCCTTGTGGTCGTGGCACTGGCCGGGGTTTGGTTTTATTCCAGCCGAGCCCTAAAGAAATCCTCTCCGCCGATACCGGTCGGCGCAAACAAGGCGCTGGCGGAGCACAGCAAAATATTCAAGAAAGGCGTGGAAAAGGTTGGGGGCAATATCTTTGCGGCCATCGGCATCGCCAATTCCATCATGATTGAGGGCGATGACGGCGTGATCATAGTCGACACCATGACCACCATGGAAGAGGCCACTGAAGTCATGGCCGAATTCCGGAAGATAACCCCAAAACCAGTTAAGGCCATCATCTACACCCATTCCCATCCTGACCATATCTTCGGCGCCGAGGCCTTTGTTGCGGCCGGCAGCCGGCCGGAGATCTACGCTCATGCGACCACCGAAAACCATGTCAAAAGGCTCTTTACCGAGATCGGGCCAATCATCGGATCACGGTCCCTGCGGATGTACGGCAGTTTTCTCGCTCCCGGCCAGGTGCTCAACGTGGGTATCGGTCCCTTGGTAGGGATGAAGGCGGACAGCAAACTCGGCTTTGTCCGCCCCACGAGGACCTTTTCCGAGACTCTGGAGGCGGAGGCGGCCGGCATCCCCTTCAAGCTGATTTTTGCGCCCGGCGAAACCGACGACCAAATTGTGGTCTGGCTGCCCAAACAGAAGGCGCTGATACCTGCGGACGACTTCTACTGGGCCTTTCCCAATCTTTACACGATTCGAGGAACCACATTCCGCAATTTGAAGCAGTGGTACCAGAGTCTGGACAAGATGCGGGACCTGAACCCGGAATACTTGGTGCCCTGTCACACCCGTCCAATCGTCGGTGCTAAAAAGATACAGGAAATCCTCACCGATTACCGGGACGCTATTCAGTATGTCCATGACCAGTCCATCCGGGGCATCAACGCTGGACTGACGCCGGATGAATTGGCCGAGCAGATCAAACTTCCGCCCCATCTGGCCGAGGCGCCCTATCTGCAGCCTTTCTACGGTACCGTATCCTGGTCGGTGCGATCCATGTTTACGGGCAACCTCGGCTGGTTCGACGGCGATGCGGCCACCCTGCAGCCCCTGACCCGCAGAGAGCGGGCCCGCCTGGTATCCAGGCTGGCCGGGGGAGAAAAGGAGCTGGTCCGGCATGCCAAGGAACTTCTGGGAAACAAAGAGTTCCAGGCTGCTTTGGAGCTTACGGGCCATCTGATTCAATTGAATCCCGGGCATGCCGAGGCCAAAGACATCCGGATCAAAGCCTTATCGGCCCTGGGGGAAAGGGAAGAGAATCCCAACGCCCGGCATTATTATCTAACCGAGGCCCTGGAAATCCGGGATGGGTTTGTGTCTTTATCCGAGGCTAAGCCTTCTTCAGGGGCCTTACAAGGCATTCCCTTGCGGAGCTTTTTTGACCTCATGGCTGTGAACCTGGACCCGAAAGCCAGCGCCGAAGTGAATCAGGTAGTGGGGATGATTTTTTCCGACACCCAGGAAGCCTTCACCATTCAAGTGCGTCATGGGGTGGCCGAAATCAGACCGCGGTTACTGCAAGACCTGGACCGCTTAAATGTCGATATCATGGTCAGGGCGGATTCCAGGCTTTGGAGGGAAATGCTGGCCAAAATCCGCAACCCGGTGGTGACTCTGGCCGGCTTCAAATACAAGAAAGGCAACGCCATTGCCTTCGGAAAATTTCTAAGGCTCTTTGAACAGCCCAAGATGAAGCGGCCCTTCGAGCCGGTGGCGGGTTCTTAAAGAAAAAGCAGGGGGACATCCATAATACTGCAGAGGGGGAGATGGGTATTCCTTGTTTTTAAAAACTATCAGAGGTGATATTTACCCATGCAAAAACATCTCGAAATCATAAAGAGGCAATTTGATAGGGATAGCTATGCCAAATCCATGGGGATTGTCTTGGACAAACTAACAGATGATGCCATTCAGATGCACATGGAGTTAAGGGAGGATATGTTAAATTTGTTTAAACGACCTCATGGTGGAGCTATCTATTCCCTCGCGGACGCTGCATTTTCGGTGTTAGGAAATAATAAGAACAATCTTTCCCTTGCGTTAGATTGTTCGATTACCTACCATGAAAGTCCTGCTCCCGAAGGCATACTTATTGTTGAGGGAGAAACACTATCAACGAGTAGGCGAACGGCTGTCTTTTTGTTTAAAGTCTATACGGAAAAAGGCGGGACGCGTACGTTGGTTGCCACGATGAAAAGCGTGTCATACCGAACCGGGAAGCCGATCGATCCCAGTATCGAACAATAATAAAAGGCTAATAAGAAATCGTAAAACTAGTAGACTCCGGTGTCATCCACAAAAAAGTTGGCACAGCTTCAATTTCAGATTGCAAATTGCAAATTGAAAACATCGGAAGAAAAGGATAGTTTCTGTGCAGAATAAGGATGTCGCCTGCCTTCGCCAACCTCCTACGCCAAGGCTGCGGAGGCCAAGAGGCTAGGGAGGTCAAGAGCGGCTTCGCGCAGGCAGGGATTGCGGAATTTGAACTGAAACATCAGGCATTAAAAGATCGATCCTCCTCACAATAAATCAAATCTTATGTTGCCGGCTAAAACGGCAAAAAACGGATAAGAATGGAGAGGCGACATGAAATTGTTCGAACCCCTGACGATTAATGGCATGACGCTCAAAAATCGGATCGTTATGGCGCCCATGCAATTACAGCTTGGACTGACCAACCGGCGGGCCCGGGCTTTTTACCTGGCCAGGGCCGAGGGAGGCGTAGGCGCCATCATCATGTGCGCCACTTCGGTCGATTTTTTTATAGAGGATTCGGTCTGGGGCCGACGCAACGGGATGGCTCTGTTTGTGGAAAGGATGCGATCCTTTACGGACGAGATCCGACGAACCGGCGCCAAGATAGGGATCCAGCTCTGGCACGGCAACCAGTGGCCGGCCGGCACCGGGGAAACGATTCCCGGAGCGGAACAGGTCGCTCCATCGGCCAAAGACGACAGACGGGCACTGACCATTGCCGAAATCGAACGGATCATCGGGAAATTTGCCCAGGCCGCCGGAACCGCCCAATCGGCCGGATTTGATTTTGTGGAAATCCACGGCGCCCACGGATATCTGGTCTGCCAGTTCTTTTCAGGGGCGGACAACCAACGCACGGACCGCTATGGCGGTGATCTGGAAGGCCGGATGCGCTTCGGCTTGGCCACCGTGGAAGCCATGCGCCAAACGGTCGGTAAAAAATTTCCTATCATTTATCGGTTGGGGGCCCAGGAAAAACGGCCGGGTCGCATTACCCTGCGCCAAAGCCGGGCCTTTGCCAAACAACTGCAGAAAGCCGGGGTCGATGCCTTCGATATCTCGATCGGCCTGCCGGCAGGAAAAACCATGAATGCTTCACCCGGCCCCAAGGCCAAAATGGGCACCTATGTGCCTTTGGCCGAAGCGATCAAAAAAGAGGTAACCGTCCCGGTCATGGCCGTCGGGCGGATCAATCGACCCGAAGTGGCCGAGGCTATTTTGACCGAAGGCCGGGCCGATTGGATCGGCATCGGCCGGCAGTTGATCGCTGACCCCCAGTGGCCCCTTAAGGTGTCCGAGGGACGCAGCGAGGCGATTGTGGCCTGTAAGTCTTGCAATACCTGCTTTCAACCGCTGTCGGGCACCCGTTGGAAATTTGGCGACCCTATTTGCAAGGTGAATCCAGAGGCCGGAAGAGAAGTGGACCTGGCTTAGTTGAAGATTAAAAGAATTTGGTAAGATGGAGAAGAGCCAACAAGAGAGGGTTTGATCCATAAGAAAGTTGGCCATGCCCTGGAGCATAGCGCCAAGGGCAAAGAGCGAATCGAAGATTAAACGTCGAACCAAGTCATTAAGTTATGAATAATCGGGTTATTGGGTCATAGAGTCGGTTAGTAGAGCTTGACTGAATTTTTCAGTCAACATATAATAAACCTCGACATCCATGAAGAACAGAGATCACACGGAAGAGATGTTGCCTAAACTCTTTGGGTCCACATCGAGACCGAGAATCCTAACCCTGGTTTTGAGCCATCCTCAGCGAGCATTCTATCAGCGGGAGATCATGTATGAGACGGGACTGTCTCTTCAGGCGGTTCAGAGAGAACTGGAGAACCTTTTGGGTTTGGGCATTCTGAAGAGGCGAGAGACAAATGCGAGGGTCTATTACGAAGTCGATACGACTTCGCAATGGTTTAGGCCTTTAAGAGAGATTTGCGAATCGGTAGGAGAGAATCGCAAACTTCCTGACCGAATTTTTCAGTCAAGAGCTCTAAGGCTCCTGACTGGCCGGCACACGCCACGGGCCGGTCAAGATCTTAATGGAAGAGATGAATGCTTGAAGGCATCATAATCGTTATTGCTTCTGTTCTAATGCTTCTCGGACTGGCAGGGAGTATTCTTCCAATTCTCCCGGGTCCACCGCTTAGCTTTATCGGCCTCTTTCTGCTGGCTCTATTAAAACATTTCTCGCCTCCCTTGACCCCGGCATTAGTAATCATCCTGGCCATTGTTACGATCCTAGTGATCGTCATGGATTATATCATTCCATTGCTGGGGGCCAAGAGATATGGAGCATCGAAATGGGGAGTCTGGGGCTCTGTGGTAGGAATGGTGATAGGGATATTTTGGTCTCCATTCGCCATGCTTGTGGGGGCTTTTATTGGAGCGGTAGTTGCCGAGTGGTTAGTCGGGAAGAAGAAAGGGGAGGCTCTCAGGGCAGGTTGGGGGGTGCTCATGGGGACACTGTTTGCAACGATCCTGAGATTGGGAGTTTCGGGAATGATGACCTACTATTTCGTCTTTGCTTTATGGTAAGAAAGCTATCCCAAGTATCGGGGACTCGGGGTAAGACTTAAAGATTGAGATTAGGTGACATCCATAAAAAAGTTGGCCGTTCCAATTGCGGAATTCGGAATGCGGATTGCGGAATCTAAAGCTAATAACAACAGCGCGCATATAGGGCATTCTCAATCGTAAAGCGTAAGGCGTGAGTCGTAAGGAGGAACCACAAAACATACAAAGCAAACCGCAAAGGGCAAAGCGCATCCTCCTACGCAGTTCGTTCTGCTACGGAGGACAGGTAGCGCATGGCGTAAAGATCAATTGTTGCATGGAATAATATTCAGGAAAGGAGGGCTCGGAGATGTCGGATCGACAAAAAGGCGACAAAACCAAAGGTTTGTCCAGGAGGCAATTCCTAACCGGCTCAATGGCTGTTTTTGCCGGCGCCCTGCTGGCAAAGGATGTGTTTGCCCAGGCCAAGGATCTCAGTCCCACGAAGAAATCAGATGTAAGATTGATCCTATTAGGGACAGGAGGTGGACCCCGCCCCAATAAAGCGCGAAACCAGTCAGCATGGGTCGTCATTGTGAATAACATTCCCTACGTCGTTGATTGTGGAGGGGGTGTCAGCAGACAGCTCGTCTTCGCGGGTATCTCCCTTGCAGCCCTAAAACACATTTTCATCACCCATCACCATTCTGACCATAATCTCGAATACGGAAATCTTATTTACAATGCATGGGCGTCCGGGTTTAAAGGAAGGATCGATGCCTATGGACCCCCTCCGCTTGAGAAGATGACGAAAGCCTTCTTTGAGCTCAATGCCTATGATATCAACATCAGGATCCCTGACGAAGGGAGACCTCCTCTGGTCCCCATGATACACGTTCATGAATTCTCGGAAAATGGACCGGTCATGCAGGATGAAAATGTGAAAGTCACGGCAGCCCTCGTAAACCACCCTCCGGTTGTACCCTCCTTTGCATACCGGTTTGACACCGCCAAAACATCGATCGTCTTCTCCGGCGACACGACCCCCTTCGATAATCTGATCAAGCTTGCTAAAGGTGCCGATATCCTCGTCCATGAGGTCCTTCATAAGCCCTCCCTTGCCCGACTTCTTGCCCGCGTTCCCAATGCGGATAGACTTCTCGAACATATCGTCGCCTCCCATACAACACATATCGATGTGGGGAAAGTGGCGAAGGAAGCCGGAGTAAAAACCCTTGTCCTCACGCATTTTGTCCCATCCGATGATCCTTCTGTCACCGAAGAGATGTGGGCGGAGGGTCCAAGGCAAAACTTCGGCGGAAAAATTATCGTTGGAAAGGATCTCATGGAAATTGAAACCCACTCCTAGGGTGTCGGGTCTGCACTATTCACAGGGTGCATCCATAAAAAAGTTGGGCGAATTATTCAGTCATTGAGTTATCGGGTCCATTGGGTTATTGAGTCACAAACCTCGCAGCAAGGCTGTCATGCCTGACTAGCCGGAAGGTGCTCCCTATTGTTTTTGAAAAGGGAGCACAATGCGAAACGCAATAACCTCTCCGGGAAGCACGATTTGAAGCGCTTCCATTTTTCAGGCAAGTTTTTCTTAAACCTGAGAAAGGCAGCAAGCATTCAGACTTGAAACGCCATGACTGCCGAGGCGTTATGACAGCTTGTCATAGGAACTGGGGACTGGCTGAGAAGCTTCCTCCATATCCTGTGGTTTGCGTTTGTTGACATTTAATTCCTTATTTTGTATATTCAACTCACCCAAAGCAAGTTGCTACTCTAATCATTCGTTATGAAATTGGCATGGCTATCATTAATCGCGTTGGTCTTTATGGCTGGGAGCTGCGCCTCCTCCCAGAAGGCCAAGATCAACAGAATTGATTGGGGAGGTCGCATCGGAACGTACACCTACGAGGAAGCTCTGGCTGAGTTGGGTGAACCCGACGTCATGGACGAATCCAGCGAGGGAAAGATTGCGGAGTGGGTGCTCCGAAGAACCCCGATGGTCTCGTTCGGCTTTGGTCTTGGCAGTGGAGGTTATGGCCATCACACCGCCACGGGGGTGGGAGTAGGAACTTCAGTGTCACCACCACCCAGCGGAGAATATCTGCACCTGAGATTTGACAAGGACGGCAAGCTCGCCGAGTCGGCCAGGGTAAGGTACTGACGGAGTTCAAACCTCAGAGTCCCGCTAGTTGCTTTTTGACGGATACAACCTGCCAAGTATATCCTCATATGGAATTAAATCTCATGGAGACCAGGGGGGACGGAAGATGGATATTGTCCGCGCTGCAGTAGTCCAGGATAGCCCAATTGTCTTTAATCGGAAAGCTACCCTTGAAAAAGTTCACTCCTTAGTGAACCAAGCGGCCAGAGAAGGAGCGAGACTGGTGGTTATTCCGGAGGCCTTTGTCTCAGCCTATCCCTCAGGCCTGGATTTCGGAGCCCGGATGGGCTCCAGGACGCCAGAAGGGCGTGACGATTTCAGGCGTTATTATGAAAGTGCTGTGGATGTGCCCGGTCCAGCTTGTGAGGCCCTAGGGAAGGCTGCACGGGATGCCCGAGTTTTCCTGGTCTTCGGGGTTATCGAGCGTGACGGCGGAACACTTTATTGTACGGTCCTTTTCTTCTCCCCAGATGGAGGATTCATGGGAAAACATCGGAAGCTGATGCCCACAGCCATGGAGCGTTTGGTTTGGGGATTCGGGGATGGCTCGACCTTGCCCGTATTTGATACCCCTCTCGGAAAGATCGGAAGTGTCATTTGTTGGGAAAACTATATGCCCATGCTTCGTATGCATATGTTCGCTCAAGGAATCCAGCTCTACTGTGCCCCAACGGCCGACTCCCGGGACACTTGGCTTCCATCGATGCGCCACATCGCTCTGGAAGGGCGCTGCTTCGTCCTCAGCTGCTGCCAGTATCTCACCCGGGCCGATTGTCCGGAGGACTATGCTGCCGCCCAAGGGAACGACCCGGCCACGGTTCTGATGCGCGGTGGGAGTTGCATGATTGGCCCCTTGGGTCAGATTTTGGCTGGACCAAATTTTGAAGGGCCTTGTATTCTGACTGCAGATCTGGATTTGGGTGAGATCCCAAGGAGCAAATATGACTTCGACGTCGTCGGCCATTATTCCCGGCCGGATATTTTTCGCCTTACTGTCAACACTCGCCCCACTCAGCCAGTGGTGGTCTCTTCCGGAGACGATGGTTGACATCAGACCTTTATTACTCCTCATGCTTTGTGACTCGATAACAATGTGGCAATAGGCTGTAAAGTGCACAAGTAAACTTGCACAGGATAGAAGAGACCTCAGTATGCTTAAGAAAGAACATTCGACCCGCAAACATCTGCCAAGAGGGTTAGAAATACTCTACGAAGATAGAGATATCTTGGTGGTAGATAAGCCTGCGGGGCTATTGACAGTGGGGACGGAGACTAATAAATTCAAGACGGCTTACTACATTCTAACCGACTATGTACGCAAAGGCTGTCTAAAGTCGCGAAACCGAATTTTCATTGTTCATAGGCTGGACCAGTGGACATCCGGCGTACTGATATTTGCAAAAAGCGAAGAAGTTAAGTTACAGTTGCAGTCTCAGTGGAAAGGCACGGAAAAGGAATATGTTGCGGTGGTTTATGGTCAGTTGGCCCAAAAAGAGGGAATGATTACCTCATACCTGTCTGAGAACAAGGCTTATGTCGTCTATTCCACCACTGATGCCACAAAAGGCAAACTGGCACAGACTGCTTATAAGGTGCTTAAAGAGACCAAGCAGTTTAGTCTGCTGGAGATTAATCTTTTGACCGGCAGGAAGAATCAGATACGTGTACACATGGCTGATAAGGGACATCCGATCGTAGGCGATCGTAAATATGGTAAAACCAAGGATGGGTACGGGCGTTTGGCGCTTCATTCCAAATCGATTTCCTTCAAACACCCCACCAGCGGCGAGCAGATGACTTTTGAAACCAAAGTGCCAAATTACTTTAATACGCTGATTGGCGATTAAAAGATCGCAAAGAGCATGGCGCATAGAGCATAGCGTAAAGCTCAAGGCTGAAAGCTCAAAGTAAGCGAGGAAATGTTTGTTTGGTTCTGGGGACGCGGAATAGGCTTTACAGTTTAACAGAAATAGATGTATGATATTTCAGAGTTGAACAAATGGGAGGTTAAGACATGAAAGGTAAGATGAAGAGGAAAACTCCTGAGATTGTCCTGAAGGAGGGTAAACCCTCTGCGGTCATTCTTGATATCGATGAGTATCGACAAATGTTAGAGCGTCTGGAGGACCTTGAGGATTTGAATTTGCTTAAAGAAATGAGGAAGAGACCTCTTAGGTTTAGAAAGCTCGAAGACTTTTTGAAGGAGTATCATCCAGGTGTATGAAGTCTATCTTGAGAGAGCCGCCGAAAATGATCTCAAGCGTCTCCCCGCAACCACCTTCCACCGGATCATTCACCAGATTAGAACCTTAGCTGAAAACCCAAGACCTTCGGGATGCCGCAAACTTACCGGTTCAAAGAACGATTGGCGAATTAGAATTGGAGACTATCGTGTCCTTTATGAGATTGATGAGAAAGCAAGGGCCGTGAGGATCATGCGAGTGCGACATCGTCGTGAAGTATACCGGAGATAACATCGATACCCTTTCGAGAGGCAGAGCATGCGGTGTCATCCATAAAAAAGTTGGCCCATTCCTATTAGTAAAACGGCTGCCTGCAGCAGGTAGGCAGAGAGCATAGCGAAAAGAGACAGAAATTGAGGTGGTTGTTCCCCTTTTTTATAAGATCGAAGGACCGAGACATAGAAAGACTGAAGAGAGGAGGGTGTTATGAAAGAGAAAAGCAAAGGAGTAAAGGAAAGCAAGAAGGCGCCGCAGAAAAGCCTCAAAGAGAAGAGAAAGATGAAGAAGGAGAAGAAGAACAGGTAGGTTGGACAGTGCCCATGATCCGGTAAGATGAATGGGGTCAGATATTCGTCCTTGATCTTGCAATCGCAGTGTCATCCATAAAAAAGTTGACCCAATTATTCAGTCATTGAGTTATCGGGTCCATTGGGTTATTGAGTCGCAAACCTCGAAGCAAGGCAGTCATTTCTGACTAGCCGGAAGGTGCTCCCTATTGTTTTTGAAAAGGGAGCACAATGCGAAACGCAATAACCTCTCCGGGAAGCACAGTTTCAGGTGCTTCCATTTTGTAGTCAAGAACTCCAAACCCTCTAACTGGCCGGCAAGGTGCGCAGCCGAACGCACAGTATGAAATGGTTAAACCCTTCCCGGGAAGCACAATTTTTTGAGGTGCTTCCATTTTTCAGTCAGGCGCGGCAGCGTGTCATCCATAAAAAGTTGGCCCTGCCCTGAAGCGTAGCGTATCCATCCTTCGTCCCGCACTGCTGGACTACGGAGGACAGGTAGCGTATAGTGCAAATTCCCCCTCTTATTCATTCCATTAACAATCCTTGAAACATTCCATTCCACTATGATATTCTAAAAACAGAAATGACGATCTCGAAAGGACTTAATCTGCAGAAATTTAAGTTCCGTGGACTTCATCCTGGGGTCTCGATCGGAATGGCGAGTGATCGGTATGCTGGGTGGATCGGACAGGTCTACTCGGAGGGGCGATACACAAAAGAGATCAAACCCCGGACTCATAAGATAGGCGAAAAATCCTTTACCGAAGAAGTCCTCCCTGTAGAAAGCGTGGAAGAATATTTTGAGCACTTCCCCATCCTGGAGATTGACTATACCTTTTACCGGCTGCTCCTGGATAAGAACGGAAAACCAACCCCCAACTATTTTACCCTGAAAGAATACCGGCAATATCTCAAAAAAGACGATCAACTGATTCTTAAGGTGCCCCAGTTGATCTGTGCGAGAAGAATTCGGCAGGGCGGGAAGTTTGTTGAGAATGAGGCTTATCTGAATCCGGAGATCTTCACCAACCAGTTTTACAAACCCGCTGTCGAGATTTTGGGTCCTCACTTGAGGGGATTTATCTTCGAACAGGAATATCAGCCCAAGAAGGAGCGGGTTGAAGCAGAAGAGATGGCCAAATCCCTGGATACCTTTTTTAAGGCTATCCCCAAGGATAAGCGTTACCATATCGAGTTTCGAACAGAAGCTTATTTGAGTGACGCGGTATTAGCCATTCTGGAAAAGCATGGGGTAGGGCTGGTTTATTCCCACTGGACCTGGCTTCCACCCTTATCCAAGCAGCTTTCTAAAACCAAAGGGAGGTTCTTCAATTCGGGAGGAGATTCTATCACTCGTCTGATGACCCCTATGCGTATGAGTTATGAAGATTCATACGCTAAGGCATTTCCTTTTGACAAGAGGGTGGATGGAATGATGAACCCTGAAATGATCGACGATACAGTCGAAATCATTAAGGAAGGGATCAAGCGGAGAAAGAAGATGGTGCTTATCATTAATAATAGGGCAGGGGGGAATGGCCCTGTGATTGCCCAGGAAATTGCCAAGAGGCTGCAAGAAGCTAAATTGTAAAGGAGGAGAAAGAGAAATTTGGGTCATCCATAAAAAAGTTGGCCCTTCCAATTGCGGAATGCGGATTGCCGAATGCGGAATCTAAAGCTAATAACAACAGCGCGCATAGCGCAAAGGGCAAAGCCCATGGCGTAAAGCTGAGAGCTAACAGCTGAAACATGGTAGCTGAAAAGTGAATTTTCAAGGCAAGAGTGTAATTTCTGACTTCTTTTTGAAGTCAAGTTCTTCTGCCACGACCTATTTGGAGGCTACTAATTGTAATTCTTTATAAAAAGCTAACCGCTCTAAACCTAATAGCAAAAGGAAGGAGGGAATTGCGTATGAGCCCACCAAGTCTTTTGGATAAAGCGTATAACGTCATCATTAAACGTATGGTCAAGACAGGTCAAGCCCCGCACTATACGGAGATTGCCGCGGAGCTCGGCATTCCGGTTGAGGATGGGCGGAAGGTTCTTCACGACCTGATGTCTGCGGTCCCAGCTGTTTGGTTATTTCCTGATACCGACTATATCAGCAGTTTTGCCCCGTTCAGCAATCTTCCGACCCAGTATCGGATCACAGTCGGTGGCGAGCAAAAGTGGTTTGGTCAGTGAGGTTTTGAGTCGCTGGCAGTGTGCTGGCTATTTCCAGGTAAGTTGGTGCAGATTGACGCGCCCTGCCTTGATTGCGGTTCACCTGTTCACGTAGAAATGCGAGACGGAGTCGTATTAAAAGCCAAACCCGAGGGAGTCATGGGTTATGTTGCTGTTCCGTTCTCAAAATGGATGAAGCGATTTCCATATGCGTGAAGCACCATGAATCTCTTCCGGTCGGAAGAGCATATTCGAAACTGGGGACGCTACGATCCTGCAACTGAAGAAGGCATCCTTTCACTCGAAGACTTAGTCAAGTTCTTCTCAGGAAATTTTTTCCGAAAGCGACTGGACTCGGATTACGTTTCACGCAGTCAGGCTTATTTTGACGAGTGGCTCTCTGCAGTATCGGAATTTGCCAAGATACGTCCTTTCTGGAGGCGAGGGCCTCACAAGTAGAAAGGGTTTCGGTGTCACGTCCATCTTATTGACAGATGGCATCCATGGTAAAGTTGGCCGTTCCAAATGCGGAATGGCGATTGCGGAATGCGGATTTCAAAATATTAAAAACAGCATGATGCCAGAGCATATCACCAAAACTGACAAATCCGGGAAGCCCTTCGAAATAGGGATCAGTTGTGCTGAAGATTTTGCCTCTCTTCTGGGGATGTACCGCACCTTCTCTCCAAAACCCGCTTCCCAGGGACTCCCGCCTGAAGACCCTGAAACCTGTCAGAACTGGCTGAAGACGCTTTTCAGAATAGGTTTGAATGTCCTCGCCTGGAGAGGCGGAAGCGTCATCGGCCACGTTGCGCTGATTCCGGATGTGAAAGGGAAATTGGGTGAACTTGTGATCTTTGTGGACCAAAACCACAGGAACCTCGGGGTCGGAACAGAGCTGGCGCGGTTCATCCTGGAAAAGTCCAGACAATGCGGCTTGGAATTAGTCTGGCTGACAGTAAGGGTATTAAATTTCATAGCCATTCAGCTTTACAGGAAGGTCGGATTCGAGTTTTGTGATACGGATAGCTATGAGAGGGTGATGGCTATCAAATTGAGGTGAAACAGAAGAAATAGGATTGTGGAGACCCGGCGTCAGGCTTGAGAAATTGAGATTTGTTGTCACCCATAAAAAGGTTGGTCCATTCCAATCCGCCTGCCTGCCCCGCCCTCGGTCGGGACCGGGGCCGGTAGGCAGAGAATGGCGATTAAGGAATACGGATTGAATAAAAACCGAATGAATATGGCTTGCAATATATCGAATATCGATATATAATAAGGCTGATGGTCAAGAGTTTTCGTGATAAAGACACCCAAGCGCTGTTCGAGGGGCGCTGCCCCCGCCGCTGGCAGGCCATCCGTAAAGTGGCTGAGCTGAAGTTGATTCAGTTGAATGCTGCGGCAACTCTTGATTTCCTGCGGGCGCCGCCAGGCAACCGCCTGGAGGCACTGAAAGGAGACCGTGCAGGCCAGTACAGCATCCGTATCAACGAACAGTGGTGTGTGTGTTTTATTTGGACAGCCGGAGATGTATTTGATGTTGAGATTGTAGATTACCATTGAGGAGGCCTTATCATGATCAAGAACGGTATGCGTCCCATTCATCCGGGCGAGATATTGCGTGAGGAGTATATGGTGCCGCTGGGGCTGTCAGCCACCGCTTTGGCCCACGCGTTGGGCGTGACGCCCGCCCGCATCAACGATATTGTGCGCGAGCGGCGCGGCATCACAGCGGATACGGCGTTACGTCTGGCGCGGTACTTCGGCACGGATGCGCAATCGTGGGTTAACTTGCAAACCGCATATGATCTCCGCGTGGCCGAGTTGGCGGCAGGTGAGACCATAGATCGTGTCGTGAAGCCACGTCGGGCTGCGTAAAATTCCGGTGTAACTCCCGCACCCTGCCCTTGGGGGCAACCTTAAGTTATTTAACTTCTTTGCCCAGATGGCTGGAACTTCATTGAGGGGAGAAGGCGAGACATGGTGTGAGGTCGGACCCAGGTACGTGTTGTCGAGGTCAAACGAAAAAAGGGACAAATGAAAGAAATAAAGATTCCCAATCATGCTGGAATGAAAGCACCTACTATTACCCGCGCTTTTGCCGCCGACAAGGGTCCTTATGGAACTATTTGGAAAATTTTTATCGAGGCAGAAGACCCAGATGGGGATATGGATAAAATTGCCGTAGTTGTGGACCAGACGGGTTACGGTGGTTACCCAACGGATTGGATCATCCTAAAGCCCCAATACCGAGAGCATTTCATAGGATACCTTCAATGGAATACCTTCAGTTCAAAAGCTTCGTATTTACCAGAGTGGACACAGATTACCATGAAAGTTTCCATTTTTGACAAACCTGGAAATGAAAGCAACGAAGCGGTTTTCCCATTTACATTCGAGTCTGGGGAAAAAAATCAATACGAATACCCACTCCCTGCTCCGTTCGATAAAACGAATATCCCGCGGTTAGGGCAAATTATGATTGATCTTTATGATGTAGGTGTCAGGGCTTGAATCTTGACATAAGGTATCTTTTGAAAAGCACAGGTGTCATCCACAAAAAAGTTTGCCATTCCAAAATAAAAAAGGAGGAAACTATGAGAGGGAGATGGATTATAGGAATAGGCGTTCTTTTTATTAGTTTTGTTTTGGTATTCGGAGCAGGCTGGGCGGCTGAAAAAAAGCCAATCAAGCTCGGTGTCGTATTTATCATGTCCGGAAAAATGGGGGGATACGGTAAGCACGGAACACAGGCAATCCGATTGGCTCTTGACGAGATTAATGCACAAGGGGGTATTTTAGGGAGGAAGGTGGAAGCCATTTTTGAAGATGACGAGTTAAAAGTGGATAAGGGCGTGCAGATCACTAAGAAATTTATCACTCAGGACAAAGTGGATTTCATTATTGGACCCACTTCCAGCGGTGTGGCCCTGGCGATGGCGGATCTTGTCGAACAGCAAAAGAAAATTCTGATCCTGACGCAGTCGGCGACCAATTCGCTGACGGATGCCAAGTTCAACCGATACATGTTCAGCACGTTAAGCAACGCCATGATGCACTCCCGGGCGGGTGCCTATTTCATGGCGGGCAAACCTTACAAGCGCTGGATGTGCATCGGACCCGGCTACAGTTATGGTTACGAATCCTGGAATTCGTTTAAGGAGAAATTAAAGGAGCTGCGGCCGGATATCGAGATTGTCGGCGAGTTATGGCCCAAGTTAACGGAGCCCGACTATACCTCTTTCATCCAAAAGATTGTAGAAGCTAAACCAGAGGCTGTCTGGTCACCTTTGTGGGGCATGGATGCAGTGACCTTCATCAAACAGGCGCTGCCCTTGGGCCTTTTTGATAAAATCAAGTTTGTTTTTCCGGATGGGGCAGCCCTTGAGACGCTCATTCCTCTGGGAAAGAGCATGCCGGAGGGTTTGTTCGTGGCAGCCCGTTACTTTTTCCTCACCCCGGACTCTCCTATGAACCGGAGATTTCTCAAGGTTTACCAGGAGAGGTTTAAAGAATATCCTGACTATATGGCTGAAGAAACCTATGCGGGCGTCTATTTCCTCAAGGCTGCCATCGAGCGAGCGGGCACAACAGAAACAGAAAAGGTGATTGCTGCAGTGGAGAAGGAGCCGCTTGCGTGGGAGACGCCCGAAGGTTGGAAGATCATGAGGAAAGAGGACCATCAGGTAGTTGAGGATGTGGTCTGGGGGGAGACAGCCTACAGCGAAAAGTATGGGTTCGCTATTTTAAAGAATATGCAGTCCATTCAAGCTGAAGAAATTTGCAGGACACCCGCTGAACTCAAAGAAGTACGCCTTAATTACGAGAAGAGGTTGAAGGAACAAAAGAAGTAAGCTGAAATGATCTAAGGAACAACCCCAGGGGCGTAGTTAAGTTGTTTAAGAAATAGATCTAGTACAAAGGCGAGCACCTCGGGGCTCCGGTGTCAGGTCTTGAATTGTGAATTAAGGAAAGATTGGCAGAAACGGTGTCATCCACAAAAAAGCTGGTCATTCTAATGCGGAATGCGGATTGCCGAATGCGGATTCTAAAACTAATAACAGCAGCGCGCATGGCGTAAAGCTCAAAGCAAGACTATTATGCCTGACTGGCCGGAAGGTGCTCCCTATTGTTTTTGAAAAAGGAGCACAATGCGAAACGCAATAACCTCTCCGGGAAGCACAGTTTCAGGTGCTTCCATTTTTCAGTCAAATTCTTAAAAGTAAGTTCTTGAACCGGATGGATTAGGAATGGGTTTCCATTTTTTGACAGGACGAAAGCGATGAACCTGATTGAAGAGATAAAGGAAGCGATGCCCCTGGAAATCAGATCCAGCTCACAAGGATCGGAGTATCTGGAAGCGGTCATTGACACGAAAGACATAGAATTGCTTCATTCTTTACTAAAGAAATATTTAGGCCCAGCGGCGAAGGAACATAGGGAAGAAGCCAATCTGCCGGAAGAAATTCAGGACATGGTTGATTCTTTGGGTGGTTTGCGGAATGATCAATCCTTTTTCTATAAGCGAGAGGGTAATCAAGTGATATACGCTGCCATTTGGCCCTGGGGATCTAATCCTAACAAGATAACATTAAAGTGTGGTGTAAGGGAGATGTAGAATCATATTCAATGCCCGGGGGCCTCTTCACATGAAAAAAGAAGGAGACGAGACCACCGTGACTCATTTGTGACACGCCTACCCAAAACTGCCCCCGGTGCGCCTTGACCACGAATAAAATTGCATCTTCTAAGGTCGGCGTTATTTTGGTATAGAGAGATTTACTTTGATGACAAAGCGACGCCCTGCGCCTGGCTATTGCGATGCGGAAGTACTTCATTTATAGTTTTCAAGTTTTTATCAAACATCATCGGAGGAGGGAATAGGCTTATGAGAATGATTAAGTTATCGGTATTCGTAGTGATGGTTTTTGCTCTGGGAAGCATATGGGTGAGTTGTTCAAAACCACCCGAAGCAGAAAGAGAGGCTGCCAAAAAAGCGATGGATGCCGCTTTCTCAGCCGGGGCAGATAAATATGCCTCTGCTGATCTGGAAGCTGCCAATAAGGTATTGGATACCGCAGAATCCCAGATGAAAGAGGAGAAGTACAAGGAAGCGAAAGAGAGTTATATCGGGGCTAAGGCTGCTTTTGAAAAGGCGGCCGCAGCCGTTGAGGCCGGAAAGAAGGCTGTTGCCGATCAGGCGAAGGCGACCCTGAAAACTCTTGATGGGGAATGGAAAAAATTGCGTGTCACGGCCAAAAAAATGGAGAAGAAACTGAAAGACAAGAAAAAGGCCTGGACGGACGATGCCAAAGCGATTAAAGAGGGCTTAGGGAACTCGCGAAAGATGATCGCCTCGGCGCCTGCCGACGCGAAAGCTAAATTGGATGAGCTGAAAACCATGATCGATAGGTGGGAGAACACCTTCAAGGAAATGGCTGCGTCTGCATCAAAACCTAAAGCCACCAGAATGAAGAAATCATCGTAAGGGCTGAGGATGTCGGGTCTACACGATGATGGAAGGTGACGCGTGGGCGGTACAAATCGTGCGGATATAAAAGCAGGCTTGCGGGTTTTAATTGTATTGAAGAAAGACCAGCATTCTGGAAAACTAACCGAAGGTAGGGTGAAAGACATTCTGACGAAATCTCCTACTCATCCCCATGGAATCAAAGTCCGCTTAGAAAGTGGTGAGGTCGGTCGGGTTAAAAAAATAATGTGAGAAAAGAGGAAGGGGGTCAAATCCTTTCACAGAAATAAGATGATCACTCAAAAGAATTGGACTACACCGCACATTATTGTCGTGGGGGGAGGCGCTGCCGGCATGATGGCAGCGGGGCGCGCAGCGGAGCGGGGCGCGAAAGTAATACTCGTTGAGAAGACACACCGCCTGGGGAACAAATTGCTCCTGACGGGCGGCGGCCGGTGCAACATCACCCACAAGGCTGGCCTGAAGGAATTCGTTAATGCCTTTGGGAAGAATGGCAGATTTCTCTATCGGGCATTCACCGTATTTTCCAACCGCGATTTGATCCATTTCTTCAGCTCCCGTGGACTGGAAATGAGGGTTGATCCTGACGGGAAGGTCTTCCCCGCCGATCATCGTGCTGAAAGCGTGCTTGGCGTATTGCGTCGATATATAGATGACGGCCACGTTCGTATCCTTCACCATACCGTCGTAACAACACTTATTATCCAGCCCGGAGAAAGGTTACGCGCCAGCGGTGTGAGGTGTACCGACCGCAGCGTGTTGAATGCCGGAAAAGTAATTGTTGCCGCGGGCGGCATGTCATATCCGAAGACTGGATCTTCCGGCGACGGGTACAAACTGGCAAGACAATGCGGACATTCGATTGTGCCGCTGACGCCGGGTCTCGTCGCGCTTGAGTCGGACGAGCCATTTCTTGAGGAATTGCAGGGGATAACGCTTAAAGACATTTCGCTTTCGGTGTTCGTGGACGGAAAAAAGAAGGCTTCAGAGAAGGGCGACATCCTGTTCACACACTTCGGTGTATCCGGCCCCACCGTGCTTATTCTTAGCGGGATCGTTATCGATGCGCTGGCTGCCGGCAGCCCCGTTGCCCTTTCACTTCAACTCAGGCCGGCGAAGTCAGCTCAAGAACTTGACCTACTCCTTCAACGGGAGTTTGAGTCCTCCGGCACAAAAACCCTATCACAGTATTTGAGACAGGCTCTGCCAAAATCGTTCGTGCTGTTCTTTGAACGCCGGTGCGCCGTGGAGCCGGGTAAGCGATGCAGTAAAATCAGCCGGGAGGAGCGAAAAAGAATCGTCTTATGTTTTAAAGATTTCAGAATCAATATAACAAAACCGAGGCCCATTGAAGAGGCGACCATCACGCGGGGGGGCGTATCGTTAGAAGAAATAAATCCCCAGACAATGGAGTCGCGGAGAGTGCAGGGTTTATTTTTTTGCGGCGAGATGATGGATGTGGATGGAACGACTGGAGGGTATAACCTGCAGGCTGCATTTTCTACGGGATATCTCGCCGGAGAATCGGCTGCACAAATCCAGTGATTTAAGATATGGATCACCGCGGCTTATCCCTCGGAGGGGGACATCCGATAAATTCTTCGAGCCTTTTTCAATAAATCCTTGGGTTTACTCGCAAAGTAAGTTATCCTGGGGGCTTGAACGATCGGAAAGGGATCGGCAAAGACGATGGATGGAAATAGATTTTCCTATGAATGGGTCGAGACCCTTCCGCAATTGGAAGGGGCTGCCCGGATTCTGGGTCAGGCCAAAATCATCGGGGTTGACCTGGAAGCGGACTCTATGCACCACTACTTCGAAAAGGTATGCCTCCTACAGATCGCTACGGAATCCGCTTCTTATGTCATGGATTCTTTGGCGCTGAGGGATCTTTCCGCTTTACATCCCGTTTTCTCAAATCCCCGTATCCGCAAGGTATTCCACGGGGCGGATTATGATATCCGTTCCCTGTACCGGGACTTTCGGCTCGAGGTCGAGAACCTCTTCGATACGCAGTTGGCCTGTAAATTTCTGGGCCTCCGGGAGAGCGGCCTGGAAGCGTTGCTGCGAAGCCGGTTCCATGTGGAGCTGAATAAGAAATATCAGCGGGCCGATTGGTCCCAAAGGCCCCTTTCCCCGGAGATGGTGGAATACGCAGTGATGGACGGCAGGTACCTGATTCCCCTGGCCCGTATGCTGGAAAAGGAACTGGAAGAGAAGAGCCGATTATCCTGGGTGGAGGAAGAATGCCTATTTCTGACTAAAGTCCGCTTTACGCCCCCCAGCCATGGCCCGCTTTACCTGAAAGTGAAAGGGGCTTTTCTCCTGGATCCCAGGAGTCTTGCGGTTCTGGAGGCTTTGCTGGAATTCCGGGAGGCCCAGGCCCAGAAGTCAGATCTTCCCCCCTTCAAGGTGCTCCGCAACGAACCCCTCCTGGAATTGGCTATGAAAAAACCTTTGCGCCTGGAAGAATTGGAAACGGGAAAAGTCCTGAGCCGGAAGCAAATCGACAGATATGGGACACGGTTGCTGCATGAAATTCACCGGGCCATGGCCATTCCCGATGAAGATCTTCCGGTATACCCCCGGGAGGCAAAGCCGGATGTGTCGCCCCTCTTACGCAAAAGGGTCAAAGCACTAAAAAACTGGCGGGATATGCGGGCAAAAAACTTAGGGATGGAGCCTGGAATCCTTATAAATAATGCCCTGATCAATGGTCTCGCCTTGAAAAATCCCCGGTCGATAAAAGAGATGGAAGAGATTTCGGGCTTGAAAAGATGGCTTCAAGATCATTTCGGCCGGGAGATTCTGGCTGCTCAATGATTTTGGGTGACGGTTACTCATCGAGAAAGGGATATTCACCCAGGAAGAGTTATTGGGGATGGTAAAGGTGGGGAGCCAAATGAACAGACAAGAACACTATTTCGGGATACCTTTCTTAGTATTGCTTTTTTGTATACTTACTGCTCTTGCCTGTGCCCCCACCAAAGTGCGAGTATATCCGAGGGAAACTCCACCGGAAAAAACTATCCCCCCAAAGACCCCTTCAGAGAGAGCCGCTCAAGAAAAAACTGCTCCACTGAAAGCAGCTCCAGAAAGAACACCCTCTGTGAAAACGGATAAAGCAAAACCTTCTCCAGAGAAACCGCCCGCAGAGGAAATTCCCACGATGAAACCTGCCCCGGAAAAAACCTATGATGAAACAGTTTCTGAATGGGAATCCTATCAAGATGTGGTGAAATGGATGGAAAATGATTTTTCCTTTGATAAGGAAAGATTTGAAAAATTTGAGGGGACATTGCCCATCCCCAGAACTCCTCAAGAGACTTTTCGACTTAAATCGGGAATCTACATTGATGCTGCCATGTTTTCAAAAGAGGCCCTCGATCGGATTAATCCTTCCTATAAGGCTCAGATTGTGATCCTGGTCATCCGACCCTATGGCTCTAATCATTACGTCTGTTCTTTTAGAAAGGAGGGTAAACTCTTCATTATGGATTACGGGACTCCGTATAAAGAAGTCACCGGGATTCATGGGCCGTATAGCTCGCTTGAGGAATACAAAAAATTCTACGAAAAGAATCATCCGATGAAAGGAGAGATTGAGGCCATTACTTATTTACCCTGAAATATTGGCAACTTTTAGAGAAAGGGATATTCACTAAGGAGGAGTTATTGGACAAAGGGGCCGTTGTTGACTAAGTTGATTGATTCATGAAGTCGAGTCTGGATGTCATCGATAAGAAGTTGGCCCGATCCTAATCGTAGACGAGGTGACGCGTAAATAAGTGAATGGGTTAGCGGAAAAATGACTGGAAGGGTTGAGATGGAATTATCTCTTCGATCTCTTGCCTCTTCTGTCCCACTCCCCCCCGTGGCTCTGATAATCCCGATTTTCAATGATCGTCTGATCGACAACCTCTCCACAAATTAAGCACCGCCAGCTAAAGAAGGGACCATTTGGGCCGAAAAACCGCTCATAAATCATCATCCCGCTACATCGATCGCATTTCACATTAAGCTCCCATACATTGTCCCGGTGAGATCAAATTCCATTATAACCTACTTTCCTTTTCAGCGCCATGGGATGAGCTTGCAACCATTGAGGAACTCGTTGGGACGTCAATTGTGGTATACTATCTTACACGGGAGGTGATGGCCATGAGGCTCTATCTCGTTCAACATGGAGAGGCCAGGTCCGAGCTGGAAGACCCTGAACGATCCCTGACAGCCAGGGGAGAAGAGGAAACCAGGAAGATTTCCGACGCCACGAGAAGGCTGAGTATTCGTCCTCCAAAGATCTATCACAGCGGGAAGAAAAGAGCCGAGCAGACCGCCGGGATCATCGCGGCCGCCTTAGATCTGCCTGCCCAGATGGGCCAAAGGCTCAACCCGAACGACAATATCCGGCCGTGGGCCGAACGGATATCCGCAGAGGCGGGGGATCTTATGATCGTCGGCCACCTGCCGTTCCTGGAGAAGCTTGCCTCCTTTCTTGTCTGCGGCGACGAGGGGGCAAAGGCAGTCCTGTTTCGCTACAGCGCCATCGTTTGCCTGGAGAAGAAAGAAGCCGGAAGATGGGCCGTCGACTGGGTCCTCAAACCGGAAATGGTTTGAGGGCTGGGAGAGCTTTCGAATCAGCTCTTTCAGAATCATCTACAGGATCAAAGAACCTGAAAAGATTGAGCTGATAGCCATAGGTCCCCGAGAACGGATCTACGAAAAGACTTTTCGGATGATTCGGAAAAAAGATTGAACGCCGCGAAAGGGATATTCACCTTATTTACCTTCAAAACACGCGACCTCTATTTGCGTTTAAAGCATGGTATCTCTCCTGAAAAGAGACGTGATTGGGGGAAGCAGGGAGGAGACACGAACATGGACGTTTTTACTGCCATTAGCCAAAGAAGAAGTGTGAGGGCGTACAAGGCCGCTGAGGTCGAAGAAGAAAAACTGAAAAAAATACTGGAGGCGGCAAGGCTGTCCCCTTCTGCCAGCAACCGGCAGGACTGGAAATTTATCGTCGTAAGGAACAAGGAGACAAGGAAGAATCTGGCCAAGGCTGCATTCGGACAGTCTTTTATCGGGGAAGCACCCGCCGTCATCGTTGCGTGCGGGACGGAATCAAAGGCCATTATGGCGTGTGGTCAGCCCGGCTCTACGGTGAATGTATCCATCGCCTGTGCCTTTATGATTTTACAGGCTTACGAACTGGGGTTAGGGACGTGCTGGATCGGCGCCTTCAAGGAGGACGAGGTTAAGAAGATTCTTACGATTCCGGAGTCCGTTCGGGTCGTCGTCATGTTTCCATTGGGATATCCGGATGAACATCCCTCAGAAAGGTCGAGAAAAGACCTGAACCAAATCAGCTGCTTTGAGAAGTTTGAATGAAAATGCCTCACTGAAGCGTGGATCGGATCTTCCGATCGAGCAGGAATGTCTCCGAAAATCTCATCAAGCGGATAATTTGAAGTCGTAATTGGCAAAGGTAACTTTCCTCCGTCATAATACAGTCTTTTCAATGGCCAAGACATTTTTGTAGTTGAGGGACAAGCTGAGGTATCCGCTATAAGATTTTCTCCGACACCCCTGCCCGATCTCAGTGAGTCTCCATGGCAGAGTGAGGCATTAGGTTGGGTGGCCAAGAAATATTGAGTTTCCGCTCTTTTTGTGGTATAGGAACAGTCATGCTTAAAGGGAAAAGGGTTGTTTTGGGAGTCACGGGCGGGATTGCTGCCTATAAGGCAGCAGAGTTTGTCAGGCTTTTGGTCAAGGAAGAGGTGGATGTTCACGTGGTCATGACCGAAAATGCCCAGGAATTCGTCACTCCCCTCACCTTTCAAACCCTTTCCGGAAACCCCGTGGTGACCGATCCCTTTGCTCTGCTTGAGGATGCGGAAATCGGGCATATTGCTTTGGCCGATCTGGCAGAGTTAGTCGTTATCCTTCCGGCCACGGCAAATATCATCGGAAAGATCGCCAACGGGATTGCCGATGATTTTCTCTCCACCATGGTGATGGCGACGAAGGCCCCGGTTCTTCTGGTTCCCTCCATGAACGTCAATATGTGGGAGAATAAAGCCCTCCAGAAAAATATTCAGACCCTCATCGGGATAGGCTATTATCTGATGGATCCCGGGGAAGGGGAGTTGGCTTGCCATTGGTACGGGAAGGGAAGGCTCCCCGAATTGAACGAAGTGGTGGAGAAGATGGAAGATCTTCTGTCCCCGAAAGATTTGAAAGGGGAGCAGGTCCTGATCACGGGCGGGCCCACCCAGGAGCCGATCGATCCTGTGCGGTTCATCACCAATCGCTCGTCCGGGAAGATGGGAGTTGCCCTGGCCAAGATGGCCAGGCGCAGAGGCGCAGAGGTTATTTTGATCACAGGCCCCGGCTCTCTTCCTCCCCCGCGAAGAGATATTCAATGGGTTCCCGTTCGATCAGCGGAGGAAATGAGGGAGGCTGTTTTCGCGCATCTGGAGGGATCTTCCGTTGTGATCAAATCAGCCGCCGTCTCGGATTATCGTCCCAAGGCCGCCAGCGAGAAGAAAATAAAAAAAGGGAGCTCCGAATATATCTTGGCGCTGGAGAGGACGAAGGACATTCTCGAAGAACTCGGGAGGAAGAAAGGAAAACGGATTCTCGTCGGATTTGCGGCGGAGACAGAGGATTTGTTGGCCAATGCGAAAAAGAAATTGCTCGAGAAAAATCTCGACCTTATTGTGGCCAATGATGTGTCCAAGCCGGGAGCAGGCTTTGGCGTGGATACCAATCAGGTCAAGGTCCTCTACCCGTCGGGTCAGGTAAAAGACCTTCCTTTAATGACGAAGGAAGAGGTGGCGCAATTCATCCTGGATGATGTGGCGAAATTATTGAAGCAGAAATCCCAAAAATAATCTACCCTGTTAGAAACCCCCAGCGTTTATGATCAAAGCCCTGCCTTTTCTGACGGGGTTTACTTCGGATCCGCCTTTTTCTCGGGCGTTTTTTCTTCGCCTTTTCCGCTCTGTCCTTTTCCCGGCCCTTCTTTCTCCTTCTTTTTCCCTTCCTTCCGACTTGTTGAGGGATAATCGTTCACATAAAAACCGGGCCCTTTCAGGACAAAATTGGTTGCCGAGATCAATTTTTTCGCCGGCCTCAGGCATTTAGGACAGGTCACTTTGCAGTCTTCGTCTATCTTATGAAAGATCTCAAAGACCTCGCCGCACTGGGAACATTGATATTCATAAATCGGCATTTCCCTTACCTCCCCGTCAGGCTTGTAGCTCCATTCTGTCGCCGAATTCCTTTTTTAACTTTTTTAACGCTTCACTTTCAATCTGCCTCACCCGCTCCCTTGAGAGTTTGAGGTGGTCTCCGATCTGTTGAAGGGTGAGGGGTTCTTCGGCCATGATCCTGCTTTTGATCACGTAGACCTCTTTCTCGTTCAAACGCTTCAGTGCATTCTGAACCTCGCGCTCCCGAATCTTTTTCTCTTCTTCCTGTCCGATGGCCTCTTCTTGATCTGGAGACTCTTCTTTCAGAAGGTCGAGGTGGGTAAGCTCCTGACCCTCGTCAAAAGGAGTGTCCAGGGAGAGGTCTCGTGAAGACATCCTCTGCTCCATCTCAATGATATCCTCTTTGGCCACGTCCAAATCGCGGGCCAGACGCTCATATCTCTTGTCGTTTTCTCCATCGGATTCCAATGCCTTCCTTACTTTTCCAATCTTGTAGAAAAGCTTCTTTTGGGCTTGGGTCGTGCCGATCTTAACCAAGCTCCAAGTCTTTATGATAAAATTTTGCATATAGGCTCTGATCCACCAGATCGCATAGGATATAAACCGATACCCTTTGTAGGGATTAAATTTTTTAACCGCCATCATCAGGCCGATATTTCCCTCCTGGACGAGGTCTTGGATTTTTACCCCGTAGGCTTTATACTCGAATGCGACCTTGACAACAAATCTTAAATTTGATGTAATCAATTTGTGCGCGGCTTCAATATCGTCGTATTTACGGTATTTTACGGCAAGCTGAAATTCTTCATCCTGAGTTAAGAGCGGAAATCGATTGATCTGAGCCAGATAGGTTTCTAACGAATTCTTGATAACTGGAAGATGCGGACTTGTCATTTAGATCACCCCTTAAAGACATTAGCACTCTTTCTCATAGAGTGCTAACAAAAGGATATAATAAGAGAGGTTGAAAAGTCAAGTATTTTTTATATGTATTTGATTTTATTAAATAATTATAAAGATAAAGCCTGTCATACGGGGCGGGTTTTATGGAGGTTGCCGTGGGAAATGATAAGAAGAATGGAGAAGAGGAAAAGGGTTTTGTTGTAAAAGACAAGAGGTTTAGTGCGAAGAAAGAAGAGAGGCCTGAGCCTCAGGCCAAGGAAGAAGGGGGACCGGAGGAAGCCCCGGGGGAAGATACTTTTACCCAGGAGGGACCCCTTCCTGAAATTAATTTTACTCATTTCATCTTTTCTTTGAGCACTTCGGCTCTCATCCAATTGGGAGAGGTTCCGGATCCCTTCACTGAAAAAACAGCAAAAAACCTCCCCTTGGCCAAGCAGACGATCGATCTCATCGGGATGTTGAAAGAGAAGACAAAAGGAAACCTTACCCCGGAAGAGGGGAAGATGATAGAATATATCCTCTATGATTTGAGGATGAGGTATGTCAAGGCCTCGGCTTAAGCGGCCTACGGTTATTTTTTGAAAGAGTGATAGAAAGTATTTCCCCTCCGATGAAGGCGGAGAACAATTCCTTTTTCCATGTTCATATCCTTGACCGCTTTTTCAAAATCCTTCACCGTCTCGATCTTTTTTCGATTGATCTCCAGAATCACATCTCCTTCCTGAAGACCTATATCCTCGGCAGGGCTGCCCTCTTCAACACCGACCACGAGGATGCCGCGCTTTATTTCGCTTGAGATTCGATATCGGGCGGCCAGCTGGGGTGTCAGCTCCTGGACCCTTGCCCCTAACTTTTCTTCACTCTCTTTTTCCTTCGCTGCCTCCGGTTTAGCCGGCATCGCGGCGGTGGTGACTTCAACGGTCGTGGGCTTTCCATCCCTGACCAGACCCAGTTTCACCTTCTGCCCCACTTTTTTCTTTTGGATTTCTTTAATCAGCTCACTGCCGTTCTTAACGGTTTTATCATCGACCGATTTGATAACGTCCCCTGAAAGGAGCCCCGCCTTTTCGGCGCCGGTTCCCTGATGGACCTGAGCGACAAGAACTCCCTCCTTCTCTTTTACCTGGAATTGTTCCGCCATCTCAGGGGTCAGGTCTTGCACGCTGATTCCCAGCCAGGGTCGGATCACCTTCCCCTGTTTGATGAGATCGCTCAAAATCTGCTTGGCCATATTGATCGGAATGGCAAATCCGATCCCTGTGCCCGGCTGGATGATCATGGCATTGACCCCGACCACCTCGCCATCGATATTGATCAGCGGGCCTCCGGAATTGCCCGGATTGATGGAGGCATCGGTCTGGATGAAATCTTCATAGGTTCCCGTTCCCAATCCCGACCGCCCTTTAGCGCTGATCACTCCCACCGTCACCGTATGCTCCAGGCCAAAGGGGCTTCCGATGGCGATGGCCCATTCTCCCACCTCCAGTTTATCCGAGTCGCCGAGGGTGGCCACCGGAAGATCTTTGGCTTTGATATGGAGGACGGCAAGGTCCGTTCTTGAATCTTGACCTTTGAGAGTCGCCGCAAACTCTCTTCCGTCATTGAGACGTATTTTAATCTTGTCCGCATCTTCTACCACGTGATTGTTGGTCAGAATGTACCCTTCTTTATCGACGATGACCCCTGACCCTCCGCTTCTCTGTTTATGCCTGTATTCCTTTCCTTTTTCCCGGGGTGAAAAGCCGAACCCTTTGAAAAAATCCTCAAAGGGACTCCCCTTGAAGAAGTCTTCTCCGTATCGATCCCAGGGTCTCATGGTAATGGTTTTTTCTGTCGTAATGTTGACAACGGCAGGCTGGACTTTCTTGGCGACCTCCACGAAGGCCCTGCCGAGGGACTTCGCCGTCGTTATTTTTTCCTTTTCCTCTTTAGCGGTGGTCAGGGAGTTGGCCCGGTCGTTGTTCATACAGAAGAAGAGGCCAAAGAGAAGGCCGGCAAGGGCCAGACCCAAACCGAAACCCTTCGCCATTTTTGTGTACATCGTCGGCTCCTTAAACATAAAAGTCTAACCTATATAAATAATTTCCGTTGAGTTGTCAAATGGGCCCGAACTGAAGGAAGGACGCCTTAATCCCTTCCCATCGGCAAATCCCGGGCTCTTGGATCATGGGTGAAAAGGGAAGTCAAAGCGGCACGGGGGATGACAAAGGGTGGATCAAAACAATTTGGAGCTCAAGGCTTCACCCTGCTCACCTTTAGTCTCAATCGATCTGCGGGGTGAATCGGATCGGCCCCGTTGAGATGGTTCCAGGCTTTGATTTCTGAAACGGTGAGATTAAACTTTTTCGCAATAGTCCAAAGGGTGTCTCCCTCTTTCACGATATAGATGATTTCTTTTCCCGGCCGTTTTCCGTGGGGCTCGTCCAATGCCTCGGAGGCCTTCGTCATCCTGATTTCCAATTTATCTCCCGGCATCAGCTTCTTTTCCGGGTAGAGGTTGTT
>Ga0315282_10003481_pt1 | contig 28237 bp, 20 predicted proteins | sample YL17G07_20_MG_FD_203693 | JGI IMG/M metagenome (GOLD analysis project Ga0315282, IMG submission 203693) | Sediment microbial communities from Yellowstone Lake, YNP, Wyoming, USA - YL17G07_20 | ecosystem: Environmental > Aquatic > Freshwater > Lake > Sediment | place: USA: Wyoming | collected...
TGGGGTTCCGACCCTCTGCAGAGCAACCGGCACGGTGCCATGAGTGCAGGGCGCCGCTCGATCTCAAGAGTCATGTTAGTCGGCAGCAAACGCTCTGCCACAGCTGCGGCAGTCCTTTCCCGTATATAAAGGCGATTTCTCACCCCCCGGAACATCGGATGTGGGCGATCGAATATCATTGTGCATCCTGCAAGACCCATCACAAGGGTCGTTTTTTTAAGAAGCCTGACCCGAAAGATCTGGCGCTGATCTCAGAGGCGGGCGAGGTTCTTGCTGCAAATCCAGAGCTGCCCGTTCCCAAAGACGAGATCCCGTCTGGCGACGAGACTGACCGCCTGCACCGCTGGGGTTACCGTCGTTATCGAGAGATGTTCAACGAAAGGCAACTGCTCGGGTTAGGCCTCCTGTTGCGTTGCATCGCAAAGGTTGAGGCCACTGAGATTCGACACGCTCTGCTGACGGTCTTTTCTGATTTCCTGCGTTACCAGAACATGCTGTGTCGATATGACACTTATGCTCTCAAATGCCAGGACATATTCAGTGTCCACGGCTTCCCGGTGGGTTTGGTGCAATGCGAAAATAATCTCCTTGGAATTCCCCGCGTAGGCTCAGGATCGTTCCGTCATTTCGTCGAAAAGTATATTCGTGCCAAACGCTACTGCAAGGCCCCCTTTGAAACCAAACAAGAAGGCAGCAAAAAGTCCCTCATCCACATAGAGGGCGAGACAATCAAAGCTCGTCTCGTAAGTAGGTTCCCGGCTGCTGAAGCGCGTGAAGCTCGGCTGCTCGCCGCGTCAGCTACTGACGTCCCCTTGCCCCCTGAATCCTTGGACGGGGTTTTCACCGACCCACCCTACTTTGATAATGTTCAATACGCCGAACTGATGGACTTCTGCTATGTCTGGTTACGATTAGCGCTACAGGATGATGTGAGAGAGTTTCGAGCAGGAAACACCCGATCCAAGCGGGAATTGACAGGAAATGTCACCCTAGGTCGCGGGTTGGAGCACTTTACGCAGGGTCTCTCATCCATCTTTCGCCATTACTCCCACGCTCTAAAGCCTAATGCTCCCTTCGTCTTCACTTATCATCACAATAACCCAACTGCCTATCTTCCCATTGTTGTAGCCGTATTGGATTCGGGGCTTGACTGTACGGCAACACTGCCTGCTGCTGCCGAAATGACGGCGTCACTTCACATCGCCGGAACTGGATCCTCAGTGCTCGACTCGGTTTTTGTCTGCCGAGCGCGGTCGGCTGGCGAAGAAGCAAAAAATAAGAATTTACACAACATCTCGGCAGCCCTGCGAGAGGCTCTGCAAACAGATGCAGCGACCATGGCCTCCGCAGGATTGCGTCTTACCAACGGGGACCTGCGGTGTCTGGCGGCAGGCCACATAGCTCGCTTCGCCATTACCTCATTGGAATCAACATGGGATGCCGAGGTACCCCCGGCGACAAAACTGGAGCGCGCCCGTGAGGGTGTCGAAATGTTGCTTGATCTGGTAGATCTGGATCTGTTGATTCGTGAATTCTTGATTACCCCACCGTGGGCGGCAGCTGTCGGGTCAGACTGATGCCAGCATTCGAATTCAGTCCTGAGGAACTCCGGGAACGATTGGAGGAGATCGTCGATGAGACCTTCGGCGATCTTCAGTCCCAATTCTTAGTTTTGCCGCGCGGCGTGAGTTGCATCGACTACCTTGGTTTTCAAGATGCATATGAGGTCTTGAGGCGAAACACCGATGGCTTTTCTTACCTGACTGAGGATGCAGTATGGTCTGCACTTCGAGAGGACAGCTAGTCCTCGTAGTCCTGCGGACCATACTTGGCGTTTCACCTGCAGAATGGGCGGATCTCGCCCGATCTGAGCTGGGAAGCGACGTGAGCCAGGGGTACGCGCGCAACTTGGATGTGAAAGTGCGGCAAGATCGTGATCTGTTCTCCCGGTGGATGAGCTCTGCTGAAAATGTCGGCTTAAAACGGGCAAAGGCTTTGATATCGGTCGCTGTCGGATACATCATGCGCGGAGCGCCCGAAGCCTCCGAAAAAGAGACCGTGCATCGACTCGCCAAGGTGGATACACACCACGGAATTGCCAGTCTCGCCCACGTCGCAGCCCACGGTGTGCCGTATGCCATGCTGCTGTATGAAAGATATCTTGGGCGGCCCTTCGCGAGTCACCGCGATTCGGTTTCGGAACTCGTGGGGGATGTCATGGAGAACGCCATCGAGGAACGTTTGGATCGATCCGAGATTGCTTTTGACAGGACGCGCCGAGCTGAGAGAGTCCCCGGATTCGAGCAGGCACCGGACTTCTTTGTGCCAAATAAGACCGCGCCGGCAGTCATAATTGAGGCCAAGATCACCGGGGACGACGGGACGGCACGGGACAAAGTGGCAAGGATATTACGCCTCGCGAACATGCGCGACAGCAAGATTCGCAATGGGCAACCTGGATTTGAAGTTGTCGCCTGCATCGACGGCCGTGGATTTGGAGTTCGAAGGCAGGACATGCGGGATATGCTTCTCGCAACCGGCGGCAAGGTTTTTACACTCGCAACACTCGACCAACTCGTCAGATACACGCGACTTCGTGAATTCTTGCCGCGATTAGACTGACCTATCCCTGCTAAAAACTTCGTAGTAATTGAGATCGCTGCTGTTGCGACCTCGTGCTGCTACAGTCGTGAGCCATGCATGACCTTCTGATATCGCTGCTCGCCGCGCCACTTACGTGGATGCAATCGAGGCGCTCCGCTGTGAGTGACCGCCATTCAATCCTGTGCTGGCGTGCCAGGTTACTCGACGGAGAGACCGAAAGGCTCTGGGTGCTCGAGAAGCGTCTTGATGGCGGCGGCGAAGGTGTCGAAATCGCCGAGATCGTTCCTTATGATCCGCTGCAACTCCTCTGGCTTCAAATCGGCATAGAAATGCGTCAGATCCTTTTCAGTACCGCTTCGTTGAAATTGTCGAGATGAGGTTTGAAATCGGCGTACAGGATCATGATTCGCTCTTCGAATTCGTAACGGGCGTCGGCAGAAGCAGCAAAGAGAAGCTTGCCATGCCTGATGGCGTCGGAGCAAAGTTCCAGGCCGGCTGCTTGAAGGAAGACGATGTCAATTGCCGTGTTCGGGAAGGCATCAGTAAGGATGTCATACAGTTCAATATAAACAGCGAAGGAATCAGAGTGGAGTTTCTCTAGGTCTCGAAGGACGACCCCAAAATCCAAGTCGCTCAGAGAGTGCGCATGGCCCTCGGGTACGGAGCCAAACAAATACATGAGTTCCACTCGCGCCGACTTGAGTCTCTCTGCTGTATGGAGGTCGATCGCTAGATTTTCCATTTGGTTAGAACGTACACAGAAGGCCTCGAAAGGTCAAGGAGCATCGTCCGGGTGATTTCGGGGACAGGCGCCATAACCTCGAAATGTCGTTGCATCATCGGCAGCCTCGAATGGTGTTCCCCGTGATGCTGCGGATGGCTTGAATCGTTGACACACGCCGGCCCCGCTTCATTCTTGTTCCCAAATCTCGAGGTTATGGCGCCTGCCCCCGAATCTCTATGCCCTTAAAAAATGTGTGACTTTTTTCGAGGATCGTGGTTATATGAATGCTTTTTTGCCACTGCGGGTCTGCCCTGGCGTATAACCTGAGGAAGCCGCTCGACATGAAAGAGTCTCTGGAAACCGTGCGCTCCCTGATGAAGTGACGATTGATGAGTGATAACAGGTCGATGAGCACGCCGCATTCCTCGATGGCTGCTGCGGAACCGGTCGCTGCTTCGGCAGTGCCGGGAACACGTTCCCTGCTCGCTGAGGTTCAGGACGCGACCGGACTCGACCCGGCGCATTGCTACCAATGCGGCAAGTGCTCTGCCGGGTGTCCCATGGCGGCGGAGATGGAGCTCAAAACCCACGAGATCATCCGTCTCCTGCAGCTGGACCGCCGCGAGCGGTTGCTTGCTACCGAATCTATCTGGCTGTGTCTGACCTGCGAGACCTGCACGACGCGGTGCCCGAATGAATTCGATCCTGCCGCGGTGATCGATGCCTTGCGGGAGATAGCGCTCAGGGAGCGCCGCGACTCGGTTCCCCGGCACATCGCCGCGTTCCATTCCGCCTTTCTTGGCCAGATACGATCTTTCGGCCGGGTGTTCGAGTTTGGGCTCGTGGCTTCCTACAAGCTGCGCAGCCGCGCGTTCTTCGCCGACGTCCTGGCCGTTCCCGGGATGCTGGCTCGGGGCAAGCTCGCGCTTGCTCCCAGGCGCATCAAGGGAATAAGAGAGGTGCGGCGGATCTTCCGCAAGTGCGCGACGAGGGAGGAGCCGCGATGAAGATCGGTTACTTCCCGGGATGCTCGCTGCACGCGACCGCCCGCGAGTTTGATGAGAGCCTGAGGCTGGTTGCGGCCGCACTGGATATCGAGCTTGATGAAGTGCAGGACTGGGCGTGTTGCGGCGCGACCTCGGCCCACGCAACCAACCATGCGCTCGGCATCGCGCTTCCGGCCCGCACCCTGGCGCTGGCACAGCGGCAGAAACTGGACCGGGTGCTATGCCCTTGTGCCGCTTGCTACAACCGGCTCGCGACTGCGCGCCACGCCCTCGCGCACGACAAGAAGACGGCAGCGCAGGTGCAATCGATCCTCGGTCTCGCGTTTGACAACTCGGTCGGCGTGGTGAGCATTGCCGAGATGTTGAGCGGGGTCACGGCCGAAATCCGCAAGCAAACAAGAGTGCCGCTCACCGATGTGAAGGTGGCGTGCTACTACGGCTGCCTCCTGGTCCGGCCCCCGGATGTGTGCGGGTTCGAGGACGCCGAAGTTCCGAGTTCGCTCGAATCCATCGTGAGCGCGACCGGCGCCGCTCCGGTCAAATGGAGCATGGCGCTCGAGTGTTGCGGGGGCGGGTTCTCGCTGTCGCGCACAGCTTCCGTGGTGCGTCTGGGGCGCTTGATTCTCCGGGCGGCCAGGGACGCGGGCGCGCAAATCATAGTAGTCGCATGCCCGATGTGCCATTCGAATCTCGATTTTCGGCAGCGAGCCATGCTGGAGCGGGGCGGCCTCAACCAGCCGATGCCCGTCCTGTTCCTGAGCGAGCTTGTGGGCTTGAGCCTCGGTCTTGATCCGGACCGGCTCGGGCTGCGCCGGCACTTCGTGAGCCCGCAGCCTCTCCTGGACCGGATCAGCGCATCCAAAGCAATGCCAGAGCGCAGGGAGCAGGCCTGATGTCCCGGATTGGCGTCTTCATTTGTCACTGCGGCGAAAACATAGGTCGAACCGTGGATTGCGAGCGGGTGGCGCAGACTGCGGGAGAGCTGCCGGGCGTGGCTCATTCGGTCGACTACAAGTACATGTGCTCGGACCCCGGCCAGGCGCTGATCAAGCAGGCGATCCAGGAGATGCGCCTCGACGGCGTGGTCGTGGGAGCGTGCTCTCCCCACATGCACGAGAAGACGTTTCGCAGGGCGGCAGCCGCCGCCGGGCTGAATCCGTTCCTATGCGAGATGGCGAACCTGCGCGAGCACTGCTCGTGGATCCACGAGGATCGCGAGCGGGCAACACGCAAGGCCATCGACCTGACGCGCTTCATCGTGGAGAAGGTTAAATTCAATCGACCGCTCTCGACCATCCTCATCCCGGTGGAGCGCCGCGCGCTGGTGATCGGGGCCGGCATCGCCGGCATCCAGGCTGCGCTCGACATTGCCGATGGCGGCCGAGAGGTGGTCCTGGTGGAGAAGGAACCCTCGATCGGCGGCCACATGAGCCAGCTCTCGGAGACCTTCCCGACGCTCGATTGCTCGCAATGCATCCTGACTCCCCGGATGGTCGAGGTCGCGCAACACCCTCGCATCAAGCTGCTTACATACAGCGAGGTGGAGTCGGTCGAAGGCTACATCGGCAACTTCCAGGTCAAGATCCGGAAGAAGGCCCGGAGCGTCGACGAAACCAGGTGCAACGGCTGCGGCGAATGCCTGAAGAACTGCCCCAACAAGAAGATCCCGAGCGAGTTCGATCAAGGCCTCGGCCTGCGCACCGCCATCTACGTCCCGTTTCCCCAGGCGGTCCCAAACATCCCTGTCATTGACCGGACCAACTGCGCCCTCTTTCGCGGGCGAGCCAAGGGAGTCAAGAAGGTTGTCTGCGGCAAGTGCGCGGAGGTGTGCGGCCGCAAGGCCATCGACTACGACCAGCAGGACTCTTTCGTGACGGAGAACGTCGGCGCCATCGTTGTGGCGACCGGCTATGAACTCTATTCCATCGGCAAGGAGCAGGAATCCCAGGCGCTGCGCGGCTACGGCGAATACGGCTACGGCACGATCCCCGACGTCATCGACGGGCTGCAGTTCGAGCGCCTCGCGTCCGCTTCCGGACCGACGGGCGGCAAGATCCTCCGCCCCTCGGATCGCAGAGAGCCCAGGACCGTGGTTTTCCTGCAGTGCATTGGTTCCCGTGATCCTGCCAAGGGAATCGAGTACTGCTCCAAGATCTGCTGCATGTACGTGGCCAAGCACGCCATGCTCTTTCATCACAAGGTCCATGGCGGGAAAGCCGTCGTCTTCTACATGGATATTCGCGCAGGGGGGAAAGGCTACGATGAGTTCGTGCGCCGCGCCATTGAGGAGAGCCGGGCGCTCTACCTGCGCGGGCGCGTGTCGCGGATGTACCGCAACGGCGAGACCATTCGTGTGCACGGGTTCGACACGCTCTCAGGCGAGCCGGTCGTGATCGATGCGGACATGGTGGTCCTCGCGACGGCAATGCGGGCGCAGCCGGGGATTGCGTCCCTGGCGCAGAAGCTCTCCGTTTCGTACGACCAGCATGGATTCCTGAATGAGGCTCACCCCAAGCTGCGTCCGGTCGAGACAAATACTGCCGGGGTGTTCGTGGCCGGCGCCTGCCAGGCGCCGCGGGACATACCCGACTCGGTGGCGATGGCGAGCGCGGCGGCTTCGAAGGTACTGGGGCTGTTCAGCAAAGAGCTTCTGGAGCGAGAACCCTTGATCGCCAGGGTGGACCGCGCCACGTGCACGGGCTGCTTCCAGTGCGAGCGCGTCTGCCCGTACGGCGCCATCGAGCGCAAACCGCTCAAGGACGCCAAGGGGCGGCTGATCCGGATGGTAGCGGAGGTGAATCAGGGAGTCTGCCAGGGGTGCGGCACGTGCCAGGCGACGTGCCCATCGAAGTCGGTGGAGCTGGAAGGGTTCACGGACGAGCAGATCTACGCAGCGATCAATGCGCTGTAGGGGCGAGAGAAAAGCTATCGACAGGATAACAGGATGTCTTCTGAGGTCGCCCGCCACCGAGATCCTGTTGTCCTGTTCGATTTTGCTTTTTCTATCGCCGGCCGAGCCGCTGCACAGGAGAGTATGAATCATGCCGGCAAAGGACACTGAAGGGATTGTGCCATTTGAGCCGCGCATTGTCGCGTTCGTATGCAACTGGTGCACCTATACGGGCGCGGACCTTGCCGGAACCAGCCGTCTCTCCATGGCCCCCAACGTGCGCATCATCCGTCTGCCCTGTACGGGGCGCATAGACACCCTGTTCATTCTCAAGGCATTCGAGCGGGGAGCCGACGGCGTCATCGTGAGCGGCTGCCATCCGGCCGACTGCCATTACACGGCTGGCAACTATCATGCGAGGCGCCGGTTCGCGGTATTTCGCGAGCTGATGGATTTTGTGGGCATCGACCCGCGGCGTATCACCTTTTCCTGGGTCTCCGCCTCGGAAGGGGGGAAGTGGGCAGAAGTGGTCAACAGCACCACGGAGCGGGTCCGCCAACTCGGACCGTTCGAGACATACCCGGGGCGTACCCGTTCGGCGGGTGAAACAGCATGCAAGAGCTAAAGGAACTGGCAAAAAAACTTCTCGAAGAGAAGCAGGTGAGCGCGATTTTGGGTTACGGGTACGGACGCCTGGGCCCGCAGCCGATCTTCGTGACCGAGGTTACGGATTGCGAGCGGCTGGTCTTTGATCACCGATGCGTTCATAACCTGGCGGCGTATCTGTCGCCAAGACGCACTCACGTGGCGCAGCTCGGCCGCCTCGCTGTGGTGGTCAAAGCCTGTGATGCCCGAGCCGTGGCCGGCTTGATTCGGGAGAGCCAACTGAAGCGCGAGGATGTTGTTCTGATCGGCGTGCGTTGCGGCGGAGTCGTTCGAGATCCGGCCAGCACGCAGCCCCTCGACGGCGACAATGTCGCGCCCCGCTGCCTGGAGTGCGAGAAACGGGAGCCGGCGCTTGCCGATCACCTGGTGGGAGAGCCGAAACCCGACCCGCCCGGGAATGCGAGCCGCGATGCGCGCCTTTCCGAGATCGCGGCGATGAGCCCCGAAGAGCGGCTGGCGCTGTGGACGAGCCTGCTGGCGCGTTGCACACGCTGCCACGCCTGCCGGCAGGTCTGCCCGATGTGCTTCTGCGAGCGCTGCATCGCCGAAAAAACGCAGCCGGTCTGGATTGAAGCTTCGCCGCACGTCCGGGGGAACTTTGCGTGGCATCTGACGCGAGCCCTGCATTTGGCCGGCCGCTGTGTGAATTGCGGTGAGTGCGAGCGGGCCTGCCCGGCCCAGATCCCGCTCGGGCTCCTGAACCGGAAGCTGGCCCGGGTGGTGGAAGACCTTTACGGGTACCGCGTTACGGACGACCCTTCCGTGCCAACGCCTATTGGCTCCTATCGTTTGGACGATGAGCAGGAGTTCATCCAGTGATTGAGAGAAGAACGCTTAGCAAGACAGACCTGGGAGCCCTTGTCGCGGACCTGCTCGCCGCCGGAGCGAGCGTGGTGGCGCCGATCCGCTTCGTGGATCAGGGACGCGCCCACATCGAGTACGGTCCGGTGCGGAGTCCGGACGAGATGGTTCTTGATGGGCCGCAGCCCAGACGCTCTTTGAAAGAGGTTGTCTTACCTCCGACCGAAGTTCTGTTCCGGTGGCGCCAGAGCAAGTCCGGTGTCGGGATTGAAGAAGTCCCGACGAGCTTCCAGGAAACGGTGGTGGTGGGCGCAAGGCCGTGCGATGCGGCGGCACTCGAGATCCTCGACCGCGTCATGGGCTGGGACTTCCGCGATGAGCTGTGGTTCGGACGCCGGCAGGCCACTGCAATTCTGGCCCTTGAGTGCACCCGTTGCGACGATTCCTGCTTCTGCACGGCCGTAGGGCTTTCGCCGGCCGGCACACGGGGTGCCGACTGGTTCTTGACCCCGGTCGAAGGAGGCTACGAGGTCGATGTCCTCACTCCCAAGGGGGAGGCGCTCCTGGAGCGACACAAGGACCGATGCCCCGAGATGGCCGGCCCGACAACGCGGCGGGTTGCCGGCCTGGAGCAAAAGGTGCGGGCAAACCTCGACGTTCGGCCGGACGCGATTCGCGCATGGCTCGAGACGCACTTTGACGATGCCTTGTGGAAACGCGCGGCGCTGCGCTGTCACGGCTGCAGCGCATGTGCCTTCGTGTGTCCGACCTGCCATTGCTTCGACATCGTTGACGAGCCGGATGGCATCGACCGCGGCGCACGGCGGCGTAACTGGGATGCCTGTCAGACCGCTCTGTTCACGCTGCACGCGTCAGGATACAACCCGCGCAAGGACCAGGCGGCGCGACTGCGCCAACGCCTCCTGCACAAGTTCAGCATCTACCCGAGCCGGTTTGGGGAGGTGCTCTGCACCGGCTGTGGACGATGCGTGCGCGTCTGCCCGGCAGGCACGGACCTGGTCGCAATACTGGCGGAGATCGGCCGCGCGACGGCGGAGCAAGGAGACGCGAGATGAATCTGTATCAGCCTCACCTCGTGCGCATCGAAGACATGGTGGAGGAGACTGTCGACACGCACACGCTCAGACTTTCCTTCGAGAACGCCGCGGTGGCCGAGACATTCGACTTCAAAGCCGGGCAGTTCGGCGAGTACTCGGTCCTCGGGGCCGGCGAATGCACCTTCTGCATCGCCTCACCGCCGACGCGCAAAGGATACATCGAAGCAAGCTTCAAGGTGGTAGGCAAGGTCACCCGTGCCTTGCGGCGTCTGAACATCGGCGACACCATGGGATTTCGCGGTCCCTACGGCAACCACTTCCCGTTGGACCAGATGAAGGGCGGGAATCTCGTATTCATTGCCGGGGGCATCGGTCTCGCACCGGTGAGGTGCGTGATCTGGAACGCGCTCGACCTCAGGGATCAGTTTGGCGACGTCACGATCATCTACGGCGCTCGCAGCGTGGCGGATCTCGTATACAAGCGCGAGCTGGAGAATTGGGCAGGGCGATCCGATCTGCGGCTGTACCAGTGCGTGGATCCCGGCGGAGAGACCCCGGAATGGAAAGGGGACGTCTGCTTTGTGCCCTCGCTGGTGGAGAAGGTGTCGCCCTCGCCCCAGGATTCCTACGCGATTGTCTGCGGGCCGCCCGTCATGATCACGTTCACTCTGCCGCTCCTGGAAAAGCTGGGCTTTGCCCCGGACCGCGTTTATACCACGCTCGAGAACCGCATGAAGTGCGGGCTGGGCAAGTGCGGCCGCTGCAACATCGGCTCGGTTTACGTGTGCAAGGACGGCCCCGTGTTTACGGCCGCTCAGCTGAAGACCCTCCCCCCCGAGTACTAGGAAGCCTGCTTACCTCCTTTGGAACTGCGCCCGCCATGTGACCTCGCGGCTGATCGTCCACGGACAAAGCCCAGTCCCACTTGCGGCCATACGCCGCCTGATTCAACAGGCTCCGACTGAGGCCTGAACTATGACGCACGGTGGGCCGGGCGCGAACCGGACGATCCGATTCGCATGGAAAGGCCTGGTTGCTAGTGGGCACGGGCTTCAGCCCGTGCGCTTTTTCATGCGCTTGGGTCCCGCTCTGCGGGATGAAATGCTGTCACCTAATTTCTAGGGCTTCCCGACCACAAATACCTCTCCAGCTTCGCCAATGATATAGAAATCGTTGCTCCGGATCGCGATGCCGGCGGGGCGAGCGAGCCCGGGGATCGCATGCGCTGCCACCACTGAGTGCGCGGCGAGATCAACCGTCACGAGCGTGCTGTATGCGGCGCTGATTGCGTACATCCTCCCATCCGCGACCGCCGCACCGGTAACGTACAACTCATCCAGCGAACGCTTCTCGCCGGAGAATGTCAGGCCAGACTCGGGCGCGAGCGCGGGCACGAACTCGTCTGACAGGGTCAAGTCACGGCGGTCAAAGCGCGAGACCACCAGCCGCTTGACCTTGGAGTTGGGCACCGTCACGGTGTAGATTGATTTTGTTGCCGGATCAAAAGCCAGCGACATCACGTACATCATCCGGGCGCGCACGGTGCCCAAACGTGATCGCGACAACTCCTCAAACTTGTCAAACGATTCCAGGAAGTAGCGGAAGTTCTTGCCGGCGTCAGCCTGGTCGTTCTCGCGCAGAATCACGAAGCTCTTGTTCTCGCCCAACGCCATCACGGTCCTGCCGTCGAGAAACGCCGCGCCGGCGAACCGCCCCAGATCAATCGAGAAACCGGGGTCGACGACGGTATAGCGCAGGACCCGGGTCAGCGACCCGTCGAGGATATAGACTCCGCTCTGCGTGGTGAGGAGAAACCGGTCCGTCCCGGCATCGTACGCGAGATCGGTCACGGTGCCGCCCAGCGGCACGGCAACCCTCTTCTGCTCCTTGATGGCAAGCACCGGCAGGCGCGCGAGCGGGCCGGCTGCCGGATCGGCAGGGACTGTGCTCACGTCGGGCTTCTCAATATCCCAGCGCCCTCGAAGTGCGACTGGCGCCGACGACCACTCTTCAAGAGACCACACCCAGTGCTTGGGATTGAACGAAAAGCGGATGGGATCGCCCTGTCCCATGAACGGAGGTGGCCCGGTGCTGGCGAAAGCCTGCACCATGTTTCCTGCAATCACGACCAGGAAAACGCCGAACGCGAACTTTTCCAGTGGGCGCAGCGTCCTCGGCACAGCAGAGAGGTCGCTCTCCTTGGTTATCATCAGGAGCACCCCCATCGTCACGACACACGCCCAGAAGATCAAGAGGGCCCAGGTGTAAGTGTGAGCGTGCGCGATCTCGATGCTGAAGCCCTGTCCTACGTCGCGCGCCGCATGCATCCCGGTGTGCCGCAGGCTCATGAAAACGCCCCAGGCGCCCACCAGCACGGACATCCCGATATATTTGGGGCGCGGTCCGTAACGCAGCACGAAAAGGCCAAGCAGCGCGATGATCACCATGCCGATGCGCTGTTCCCAGCACATGACGCATGGTGAATCGCCGTGGACAAACCCCAGCACGAAAACCGCACCGCCGACGGGAACAATCAACAGCACCAAGACGGCGGCGGCAAGCAAGGAATATCTAAAATCACGTCTCACAGGATTCCTCCATCAAGGAACTTAGTAGTTGATCCCCGGCAAGATGCCCGTCCGCGTGGCGATCAGAAACAGAGCCACCATCAGCAGTACGCTGACGGTCAGAAGGCGGAAGGCGGGGCGCTCCTTCTCGGGCTTGCGCAGCAGAAGATAGGCAATGATGAACAAGAGAACGAAGTTCAAGAATTCCATCGGCTCCTCCTATGCCAGTCCAGCGGCAGTCATTGAAATATAGAGGATTTCGGAGACAGGCGCCATAACCTCGAAATTCGACGGAACCTAACTTCCGTCAATCGCAAACAATTTCAAGGTTATGGCGGCTATCCCCAAATCTCCAGTTTTTTCGAGTGCTTCGTAGCTCCCATCGGGTGACTGGAAACCGGGAAACCGGGGACGCTCACCTATTTTGCGTTCGGTCGTGTATGATCGTCGCAGGGCCTGCAAGCCCAAAATAGGTGAGCGTCCCCGGTTTCCCAAACTTTCCAATGAACTATCGCGGTCCGACCCCGTTTCACCGCATGGAGTAGAATAAAGCGGATGTCTTCGCATCTTCTTGGCGATTTGGGTAAAGAGAGTCCGTGCGTGCAGACATGAAAGCTGCTGGCCGATTCGTACTTCGGCATTGGTTGATAACTTTATTCATTTGTGGGATTGTGCTCCTTGCCATGAGCCGAGGCTCCCTGGAGCGGATGTTCATCTACTTCCCGACGCGAGAGATTGAAGCGGACCCGTCGCAGATCGGTTTCCAGTATCTGGACATCCTCGCCACCGCCAGCGACGGAGTCAGAGTGCACGGGTGGTTTGTCCCCCGGCCTGGGGCTCTGCGTACGTTTCTGATTTTCCACGGAAACGCAGGAAACATCAGCCACCGCCTCGAGTGGATCCAAATGCTGCATGAACTCGGCGCCCACGTCATGATCATCGACTACCGTGGATACGGCAGGAGCGAGGGGAAGCCGTTCGAAGAAGGTCTCTATCTCGATGCCCTTGCTGCTTATGGCTGGTGGTCCAAAGAGCGTGCAGCCGACAGAAGCAAGCTGATCGTCGTCGGCGAGTCTTTGGGATGCGCCGTCGCTATCGACCTTGCGGCCAGAGTCCCGGCCGGCGGGATCGTGCTTCAGTCGGGCTTCACGACCGCGTGGGACGTCGCCAAGACCCTCATGCCGTTCGGGCTGATACAGCCTGTGCTGGGTGTCCGCTTCGACTCTGCGGCCAAGATCCGCAAGGTCACTTGCCCGAAGTTGTTCATCCACGGCGATCGTGATGAAATCATTGCTTTTCGTCTCGGCAGGAAGCTTTACGATCTGGCGCCGCCGCCGAAGGATTTCTACGAGGTTCCCGGGGCAGGCCACAACGATCTCGTCTGGGTAGCCGGATCCGAATACGTGATGCGGCTGCGCGCCTTTCTGTCTCATCTCGGCCCGTGAAATAGGAGAGTCTCATGAAAACACCCTCTGGAGTGTTTCTTATGGTTGCGATGTATATATGCAGTTTCAGCGTCCGGCTGCAGTCGCAGTCGCCTGCGGTCGGCTCGTCCGGGACGGTCAGCTCTGCCCACCCGCTTGCTACGGAGGCGGGCGTCCGGATCCTCAAGGCGGGAGGGAACGCCTTTGACGCGGCAGTTGCGGTTGCGGCTGCGTTGAACGTGGTGGAGCCCGACATGTCGGGCATGGGGGGATACGGCACGATCCTCATCTATGACGCTCGCAAGAGGGAGACGCGCTTCCTCAATCCAAGCGGCCGAATTCCGAGGGCGGTGAATTCCGATCTGTTTCGCGCTCCCACACCGAACTATGAAGAAAACCGTCGGGGCGCCAAGGCGGTCTCAACTCCAGGGAACGTGCACGCCTGGGAGCAACTCTCCAAAGTGTACGGGAAACTCGCATGGGCGGACCTGTTCGCCCCTGCGATTGAACTGGCGGAGGGCGGCTTCCCCATCAGCGCAACGCAGGAGAAATCGATTGCCGCGGCATTTCAGTCGTTCCCCGAGTGGGCTCGCCGGGAGTATGGGCGCGAAGGGCGGCCACTGAAGGCCGGTGAGCGCCTGGTGCAAAAGGATCTTGCGCGCTCACTGCGTCTGGTGGCAAGCGGCGGCGCCAAGGTGTTCTACGAAGGTGAGATTGCCAAGACGATTGACGAGGCAATGCGGCATCGGGGGGGCTTTTTGTCGATCCGGGATCTTAAGGCCGACCAGGCGGAGTGGTGGAAACCCATCCAGATCTCGTATCGCGGCCTTCAGGTTGTTACAGCATCACCACCGGCTAATACTTTCGACTACCTCGTCCGCCTCGGAATCATGAGCCAGTTTGATGTTCAGAAGCTTGGGCACAACACTGCCCCTTATCTACACCGGTTTGCGGAGGCCACTAAGCAGGGCTTCTGGGTGCGGCTGCGATATGCCGGAGATCCCGAGATCAATCCGCCTCCGCTCGACAGGCTTCTATCGGAGCCTTATTGGAAAGAAGAAGCCACAAAGATCGATCCCAACCGGGCGCGGCCTTTCGTGCCGCCGGCCGACTTCGGCAAAGAGCCGCAGCACACCACGCACTTCGTTGTTGCCGACCGATGGGGGAACGTCGTGTCGGCCACGCAGACGCTGGGCAACGCGTTCGGGGCGAGGATCATGCCGGAGGGAACGGGCATCTGGCTGAACAACTCCCTCGCCTATTGCACCTTTGAGCCCAAAGGGAATCCGATGGATGCACACGCGGGACGGAGGAAACTGTCGGGCGACTGTCCCACAATCATCCTGCGGGATGGACGGCCGTGGGTTGCGATCGGCACGCCGGGCGGCCACACCATCGGGCAGACGGTGCCGCAGATGGTGATGAACCTGATCGACTTCAAGATGGACATTCAGCAAGCCATCGCTGCGGGTAGGATCAGCTTCTTCGAGCCGGACGTGATCGGCGTGGAGGAGAGCATCCCTGCATCAGTACGAGAGCAGTTGTCCAAGCTCGGACACAAGATTCGCGTTGTCTCTGGCATCGGCAATGCGCATGGATTAATGATCGAATATGACTCTGCGCACAATCCCGTGCGGTTCACGGGCGCTGCCGACCCGCGCGGCCAAGGCAAAGCCCTGGGATATTGAGCTACTGTTGGCGCGAAAGCGGAATTGAACAGTACCGGACACGCGCGTCTCCTGGTAATCAAAGACGATTCGATAGAGTCGATCACCCCAGTTATTTCGCAGAATTTCGTCCTTGAGCGGCAGGATCTCCAAGCGAACCGCCATATCAGGCGGATCATATTCGAAGAGGAGCCGGCGGGGCGTGCAGTCGATGGAAAGAAGGCCAGGCTGCAACTTCTTGACCTGACCCTGAGAGTGGAAGAAGTAGCGCAAATTCGAGGGGCTCCGAGACAGGGTCCAGGTGTCTCGGACTTGAATCAGGGTCTTCGGATTGCGAACAAAGTCCAATTCCCGCCGCAGGCTTTCGATCCCAGCTTCGGCGGGATAGGCTTTCTCCAGATTCATGGACAAACGCTGAGCGGAGGGTTGGTCCCGGAATTCCACATGGGTTGCCTGGTACTCGCGGCCGTCCTTCTGTTCAACGCCGTTGACCACGGGAGCGTTGTGGGCGGTGCCTCGAGTAAACCATAGATCATAGCGATTCCCGCTGAAAGTCTGAGCTGTATAGGTCTCCCTTCCGACGTCAATGATCCCTGGCTGACCATCGAGATAGACCACAAAATGACCGACGTCATTGTGGTTGTGGCTTTCGCCGTTGTGGCCTCCCCTGGCCGCCAGCAGCAGGCCGGTCTGCGGCTCGCCGGAGGATTCCCGTGCGACCAGCATTTGGATGTCTGGAAGCCAGGTGCTGGCAGGCATTCGGATGGGAGTCGGTTTCGCCTCCGCGGGTATCCAGAATATCTCCATCAGGGGCCCGAGCAAGGCACGGCTGACCCCGGACATCCGCAAGGGAGGATCGACGGGCCCGTCCATCCTCCAGGAGCGCATGGAAAGCAGAGCCAGGTTTTTCATGCCTTCCGAATTCACGCGCTCTCCGTATAGGTACACCTTGCCCGGATGTGGCGAGGTTCGCGCGTCCGCATCGGAATAGTTGTAAAACCAAGGCCCGGCCAGGTGTGCCTCGACGATGAAGTTGCCCATTGCAGCGATCTTGGGTTGGTCATAGATATTGACGGCGCCGCCGGTCCGCGAATGAAGCAATTCCAGAAAAACCAGCAGCGCGCCCCCGGCTTCGTCCCAGTAGCCTGGTCCCTCATCGCAGCCGCCGTCTTTGCCGTAGCGATCGATGAAGCGGTCTGCGACCCCCATCATCCGCTCGATAAGGCCTGCCAGGCGTTCCTGATCCTCGATCAGAAAGAGCGCTGCGCCCATGACATTGGAAGCACACCACGGGGACCAGTTATTCTCGCCGTTAAGCCACCAGGAGCTGCCGAATCTGTCGCCCGACTCGACCGGCTGCACCACGCGCCGCAGCACCTCGCGCCGGACCCGGTCGCTCAGCGCAGGAGAAAGCTGCTCGATCTCACGTCGCAGCAAGTAGCGTGCCGTGGCCAGAGTCATGGCTGTTTCGGCGGCGAACAGGTCGACGCTCTCCAGGTCCTGGCGGTGCAGAACATCCTTTGGAAGCCTCGCCGCGTGGGCCGGCAGGCACCAGGTGGCCTCCTCGCTGATGGCCCAAAGTCCGCTGGCTATCTCATCCAGAAAGCGGCCGCGATGTTCAAAGCATTCGGCGAGCACCAGCGTGGCCAGAATTTGTCGGCGCATGAAATAGGGCTGTTCATAGTGGGACCGGTTGCCGGTTCTGGCATACTCCATATAAAGCGTCGCCGGCAACGCCGGCCAAGCTTTTCCCACGAAGGATTCGGCGGCCTTCACGAGGTAAGCTTTGCGCTGTTGATTCAGAGGGTGGGTGAGCAGCCCTTCCCAGGCCGCACGATCTTCCGCCAGCGGAAAAGGACGCCACTTCTGATAGGGCACTATTTTTTGAACCAGGAAATCGTGCGGATAATTCGGGACGAGTAGGGAGGTTGGCTTTGCAGGCGGGGCAGGGACCTGCTGCAGAGGCTGCGAGCGCGGGCTTTGTGCGCGGAAATCGGTCAGGGAAAAGAGCAAAATCGCAGCGGCGGCAATGTGTATCGAGCAACGCCGATTTTGGCACGTACCTTTTTCCCACATCTGGGTTCTTCGACTCCCGCAAGTTCACGGGCATCGCCGGCAGCAGCCAATACATCTCCAGGGCGCAAGCCGGTGCCGGCAGTTAGCTGCATTTCTATCGCGGCGGCATCAGAGGAGCAAGCGAATTCCGGATGGGATGCGCAAATCAGGGCCAACGTGCCGGTTGAAGCATAAATCCGATCGCCGAGAGAGATCACGAACCGCTGAAGCGGTTGACAGTTGTGATAGGGGTTGCAACGAGAGTTATAATCATCGACTGGCGGCGAGCCGCCGGTCTGGAAATGACCGCGTTGGTGAAGACGGGAATCAGGCGGCCAAGTGCCCCACGGCGGGATTCTTAATGGTCTAACTCACATAGGAGCGTGAACATGAGGCGATCGTATTCTGTTCGTCGATGGTTGGTGACACTGGGACTGGCGCTCGTTGCTTCCGGCGTTCTGGCGGCGCAACAGCAGCAGCAGAAGAAATTTCAGCCGGAGGTGGGGCAACAAGGCAAGGACGTGGTCTGGGTGCCGACGCCGCAGGCGCTGGTGGAGAAGATGCTCGACACTGCGAAAGTCACGCCGCAGGACTTCGTGATCGACCTCGGCTCGGGCGACGGACGCACCGTCATCACTGCTGCCAAGCGAGGCGCTCGGGCGCTGGGCATCGAGTACAACCCCGACATGGTCGACTTGTCGAGGCGCAATGCCGCTGAAGCGGGCGTGAGCGAAAAGGCCACGTTCGTCCAGGCCGATTTATTCGAGAGCGATTTTTCGAAGGCCACGGTCGTCACCATGTTTCTGCTGCCCGAAATCAACCTCAAGCTGCGCCCAAAGCTCCTGGATATGAAGCCGGGCACGCGTGTGGTATCGAACAGCTTTACCATGGAGGAATGGGAGGCTGACGATACCGTAACAGCGGATGAGGACTGCACAACCTGGTGCACGGCCTATCTCTGGATCGTACCCGCAAAAGTGGAAGGAACGTGGAAGCTGCCGCAGGGCGAGCTCACGCTCAAGCAGGACTTTCAAAAGATTTCCGGCACGCTCGCTTCGGGTGGCAACAGAACGTCGGTCAGCGGCAAGCTGACCGGCGACGAGATCCGCTTCACTGCAGGCGATACTCAGTACACGGGCCGCGTGAACGGCAACACCATGTCGGGGACCACGACCAAGCCAGGCGCGACGGGCGGAGCCTGGAGCGCAACGCGCGTGACGCAATAACACGGCATGGATGTCTCAGCTCTGACGGGTGTCAATCTGTGATTGCCATTGATGCCCGTTGAGATCATCCGGTCTCGCGCCGTCTTCGCTACTCCTTGTAGATCCAGGCCCCGGCAAGGGCAGCCAGCGGCAATTCAAAGAACTGCCACGCCACGGCATAGAAAAGCAGGCGCCGTGGAAACAGGTTCATCGGGAGTGCCATAGCCGACGGATATAATGATGCCAGCACCCAGACAATCAGACCCGCGCTGATTGCGGTCAGCGGACCGGCTCCGAAACGGGGACGGATGGCAGCATACACCCACACAACGAGGACACCGAGAGCAAAGGTCAAGAGGACAAGGAATATCGGCAATCCCGGCTCCATCGATGGCCGATTGAGAGCCTGGAGCGCTTCGTTCCAGCGTTGCCCCAGGATAGGCATGTTCAGTATAAGCTCGCCAACGTTTATGACCACTCCGGCTATAAGCCCGCCGAGAATCACACGTCCCATGTTGATCTTGCCCATGCCAGACCTCCTCAACCCGGGCATCGGAAATGATCCGCCCCGGTGATTGTGAGTTGCTTGGTAAGTCTTTGCGGCTAATCTAACACAACCGCTCAAGAATGGCATCAAGCGGGCGCGGATTTTATTTCCAATTTCACTGCTTTTTCGGCTATTTTCGGCTTAGGACCGCAGGCAAGCGGTTCCCATACGAAGGAGAACGGCACATGAAGACCCGGACAATCATCGGCCGTCTGGTAACGTACCCTGCGCTCTTGCTCCTGCTTCTCCCCGTTTTCAGTCAGGAAAACAGGAAGAGCCTCCCCTACCTCGACTCGAAGCTGAATGTTGAAAACCGGGTGAAGGACTTGCTCGCGCGCATGACCGTCGAAGAGAAAGTAGCCCAGCTTCAATGCGAGTCCAGGCTATCTGACGATAAGCTGCTGAAAACCGGCATTGGAGGCCTCGCGACGACGCTGCGAAGTCTCGGGCCTCGAGAGGCGGCGGAAAGGGCAAATCAGATACAGAAAACCGCTGCCGAAGGAACGCGTTGGGGTATCCCTGTCATGATCCACGACGAAGCGCTCCACGGCTTGGTCGGCAGGGAAGCCACCAGCTTTCCTCAGGCAATTGGACTGGCAGCCACATGGGATCCGGATCTTCTCGAGCAGGTTGCCTCGGTCATCGGCAGGCAGACGAGGAGCAGGGGCATCCGCCAGGTCCTCTCGCCGGTGATCAACATTGCGCGCGACGTCCGCTGGGGCCGCGTTGAGGAGACTTACGGCGAAGATCCTTATCTCACGTCCCGAATGGGGGTGGCGTTCTGCAAAGCCATCGAGGCAGCCGGAGTGATCTCAACCCCTAAGCACTTCGCAGCCAATGTCGGCGACGGCGGGCGCGATAGCAACGCGATCCATTTTTCGGAGCGGTTGCTGCGCGAGATTTATTTCCCGGCATTCAAGGCCTGCTTTCATGAGGGCCATGCGACCTCGGTCATGGCAGCGTACAACTCCATCGATGGCGTGCCGTGCTCCGCAAACCACTGGTTGCTCACCGACGTTCTGAGAGGCGAGTGGGGCTTCGGGGGCTTTGTCGTCTCCGACTACGGATCGGTCGGCGGCGTCCGCACACTGCACCGCACGGCGGCAACCGAGAAACAGACGGCAAAGCAAACGCTCGAGGCCGGCCTGGATGTGGAGTTGCCGCGCGTGTCTTACTACGGCAAGCCGCTGTTGGACGCTGTCAAGGAAGGCCTGATCGGCCAGTCGGTGCTCGACACAGCCGTTGGGCGTGTCCTGAGCGCGAAGATGAAGCTGGGAGTGTTCGAGAACCCGTACGTTGACCCGGCCGAGGCCGCCAGGCTTAACGACACGCCAGAGGACCGCGCGCTCGCGCTGCGCGCCGCGCGCGAGGCGATTGTTTTGCTGAAAAATGCAAACGGTACGCTTCCGCTGAAAAGAGACCTGCGATCCATAGCCGTCATCGGGCCAGGCGCTGATGCGGTCCGGCTCGGAGGCTACAGCGGTTCCGGGATAAGAGCCGTCACAGTCCTTGAAGGGATCAAGAACAAGGTCTCGCCCTCAACCAAAGTCAGTTATGCGAAAGGATGCGATTTCGGCATGACCGACCTGCCTTGGATCGCCACGGAGTACCTGGTTCCGCCCGATGCGGCGCCCGGCGCGCACGGATTGCGCGCTGAGTACTTCAACAACATGGAACTCTCGGGCCAACCGGCGCTCGTTCGCATCGACCGGCAGTTGCGCTTCGACTGGGGTTCGGGATCGCCTAGCCCTAGTATTCAAGCCGACCACTTCTCTGCGCGCTGGACGGGGAAGTTGGTGCCTCCTTCCGGTGGTTTGCGGCGGCTGAGCGTCACCACCGATGACGGTGTGCGCTTATACATTGACGGCAAGCTGGTGGTCGATAGCTGGCACGACCGAGGAGTGACGTCGGATTACGTTACGATGAACCTGGAGGCGGGCCGCCCCTACGACATTCGAATCGAGTACTACGAGAACACCGGCGATGCATTTGCCAGCCTGGGCTGGAGTTTCGCTTCCGGCGTCGACCCGCAAATTGCGGAAGCCGTGTCCGTCGCCAAGCAGTCGGATGCTGCTGTCATTGTGACCGGCATCTTTGAAGGGGAAGGGCATGACCGCGCTGATCTGAACCTGTCGAGCGGGCAGGAGGCCTTGATCAAGGCAGTGGCGGCTGCCGGAGTGCCGACGATCGTTGTCCTGACGGGCGGCAGCGCCGTGACGATGAACAACTGGATGGAGGAGGTGCCCGCGATCGTTGAATCCTGGTACGCCGGCGAAGAGGGCGGCAATGCAATCGCGGATGTGATCTTCGGCGATTCCAACCCCGGGGGCAGGTTGCCGATCACTTTTCCTCAAACCGTGGGTCAGCTCCCGCTCTACTACAATCCGGATCCGTCGGGCCGCGGATATGACTATGCGACCATCAGCGGAAAGCCTCTGTTCCCGTTTGGCTACGGACTGAGTTATACGAAGTTTGAATACACCAACCTACGGATCTCGCCTGAAAAGCCGGCTGCGACAGACACGGTCCAGATCCGTCTCGATCTCAAGAACGTCGGGGACAGGAGAGGAGACGAGGTCGTGCAGCTTTACCTCCACGGCGCCAGTGAGATCGTCGCCCGGCCGCTAAGGGAACTGAAGGGATTCAAGAGAGTCTCTCTAGCGCCGAACGAAACCGCGACAGTGACGTTCGGCCTGACGCCCGAGCAGCTATTGTTTCTGGACCTGAAGCTTAAACCTGTCGTGGAGCCTGGAGTGTACGATGTCATGGTCGGCAGTTCCTCCGCGGACATCCGTCTGAGAGGAAGCTTCGAGATTCTAAAGAGGTAGCGAATGGCGCTGAGCGCCTTTGACGATAAGTCGCGGCCGCCACTATGTGCAGAGAGATAGATGGTGTCTGCCCTGAAACTCCATAATCAGTCGTCCTGGACGTGGATCTCAACCTGGGCGTGGACTTGGGCACGAACGGATAACGGACGATCTGCTGAATGCCCTTCCTGGAAGGTCTACCTCGGACAAGACCGTCCAGGTCCACGTCGAGGTCCAAGTCCACGTCCAAGCTGCCCACGCGGCATTTCGGTTGGTGGCGCTGTTTTACGCCTGCTCATCTTTAGGGATGGAGCAGAGGGCTGCTGGAAAAAGGCGCCTGCATAGCAAGATCCTAGAAATTCCCGCAAACTCTTATCCTGCGGCTGCGGCGCTTTCCCCTGGCTGGGAATCCGGCGCGGCCGGCCATGGCCGCCAACCTTCTGAGGATTTGGATTGGGCGCGGAGACTTCCCACATTCTGGTGTGCGCATCTTGTCTGCACCTCATAGACGAAATTGTCCAGCGCGACCGTGTCGAGGGGATCGCCGTTAAAATAAACAGAAAGGGCGGGCAACCCGGTGTCTTCGGAAACGTGTATCAACTGGGATTCGGCGATTTTACTGGGGAGGCACTCCAAGGGTGCAGCACAAACCACGCCGGCAATCTCGCCTCGTTCGTGCATGCAGAGTGGGGCGCCGATGGTGAGCACGGCCTCACCTTGGTGCTTCGGAGAGAGGTAGGGCGAAGCCTTTCGCACAGCCCGCGCCGCAGAGATGCGCTTCGGCCATCCCAACGGTTTTCGCGCCGCGTTGTAAAGCCGTGTCATCACGGCCCAGCGGAGTGCAGTCGAAATCGTCGCCGACAGTAGGCCGTTGTCCAGCTTGCGCCGTTTGTGCAGCCAATCTTGCCAGTTGCACCAATCCGCATATTCGATCCACTCATGAGCGGGGGCAAGTCTGATTCTGAGGCCGCGCTCCTCCAGCCGCTCGATCAGAGAATCGTTGCTGCCGGGATCACAACGGACATAGATCTCACCGGTCATCCCCACAGTCGGGGCGCTCTTGTGGCAGTCCACAGCGGCCGCAAGATCCAGGCTGGCCCGATGGAGGAGCCCTCTGAGGCCGAAGACGTCCCCGGGAATGCCGGAGACTCCCTGGACGAACAAGGGAGCGGGGGAATGCTCGAGAATTCCGATGAGGTTTGCGAAGCACTCCTGATAGATCTTGGCCGCAGATCCCGGCACTCGCTCGACAGGCCGAACGTCGTGCAGCATGTCCTGCAGGAAGTCGCCCGTCACCAAGGCTGCCCAAACCTTGAGCTCAAAGCCATGAGAGAATCCGCGAAAATAATCTTCCTCAGACTGGGAAACAACACAGACGCGATCTTCCAGCCCAAGCCGCCTTAGAATCACTTTGTCACAAAAGTTGTATGTGCCGAACCGGCACGGGCCGTTGCCTTTGGCCATAAACAGCGCATATTTTTCGCCGGGCTGCCCTTCCTGAACCCTCTTCAGTACGCTTCCCAAAGTGACGATGAACGGCAGGCATTCTTTTCCCGAGGTGCAGCGCCGCCCCAGGTTTATGGCCGCACGATCCGGAACCGGCAATGCCTCCGCTCGCATCCCTTCAGCGCGCAGAATCGCCGCCACGATCTCAGCGCCCGGACCCATCCTGGGAATCAACAGGAGACGGCCGGATCGTTTGACGTCCGCGAGAGCCAACCTCTCCTCCTCGAGATCGTGAAGCGCATTGAATGGCCGAGCCGAGGAATTTCTCTGGGCGCGCTTGTCCATGTCGACGCAGTAGAGGAACGCTTCAAGTCGGGTTTTTGTGCCCGCATCTCCCGAATGGCCGTCTGTTTCAATAATTGCGAAGGGTTTGTGCTCCATCAAATGCGAGTAGAAATGCAGGTTGAAGCTGTCGGGGCCGCAGGAGTAATTCGAGCAAAACACGCTGTAGACTCCGGCCGTGCGCCGTATCTGGTGCGCAGCCCGCAGGTTCATCTGACTGTAATTCCAGTAGACATCCCGGAAAACCGGCACATCGCCACCGGTGGGGTAGCAGTCCACCGGAATCGGAAGCGCTCCAAGCTCACGGAGCAGATTCGGGACGTTCGAATTGAGAACGTTGTTGTAAATCGTGTAAGTGCGGCCCAGGACCACCACTGGTGTCAGATTTCTCTGTGCAGCATGGTCTAGGGCTCTCCGACCAATCACATGCAATTGAGACTGAAATTCCAATTGGGCTGCCAGTGCCTTTTCGAAGGCGGGCTTCCAATTCCGCGCGCCGGCGCCTAAGGCGGAGGCCAGGCGGCGGCAGTGATCGCGAAAGATCCTCGAGTTTAGCCCCGGGCCCGCATCCAGGACCGGCGTTACCACCTGCACTTCCGGCCGATGATGCAGGTTCAGACGCACAAGGTCGCTGCTGGCCTGTGCCAGCGAACAGGTTTTGGAAAGCGGCTCACCTGCAATCTTCGGAACGTCTCGCAGCATGGGGAGCAAAACATAGTCCGGACTGGTCTCGAGCAATTCGCTGATCAGGCCGCAATAAAGCTGCAGGGGCGCGCAATAAGGCACTCTGAATTCCTCAATGCCGCGCTTGAGTGTCTTGCGGCCGGCTCCGGTCCGGACCTCTAGGTCCATGCCGAGCTCATAGAGGAAGGTCGCAAAAAAAGGAAACAGGTTTTTGAGCACAAACTCGTCGGTCGTAGCGACTCTGGGACGCCCGGGCCGCCGCCGGCAGCTCCTCTCGATTACCGCCTGAATCAGTTCCTGCCTTTCGCGAAAAGGATCCGGCGTGCCCGGGGGCAGTTTTTTCCTCCCCATGCCACGGTCGTAGAGCGAGCAAGTCCCGCCCCAGCGAAATCGAAGCTCTTTCTGGCCGACGAGTGTTGTGAGACGTTCGATCCGGCATTTGTTTCCGGCTCCTCCGCATCCGCTTTTGGCCTGGCAGACAAACACGTCCTTTTTCACCACAGTTGCAGCGAGAAACCGCTGGAGGTCCAGCGCATCGAGCGTTTCTACCGCGAGTTCGCGGGCCGCCAACAGTGCGATGCCCAGCGCGCCGACGGTGCCTGGGCTGGGTGGGATGGTCACGTCACAGCAGGTCCGGCTGGCCAGCGCCGCTGCCAGAGCATCGGAGGAGAACGGCATTCCTTGGCAGAAAATCCTCTGTCCGATCGAGCGATTGCCTTTGACTCTGTTCAGGTAGTTTTGAATCACCGAGTCGTAGACGCCGGCAATCACTTCCGGCAGCGTCCGCCCTGAGGCTACCGCCGCATCGATGATTTCGGCCATGAACACCGAGCAGTGCTGTCCGAGCGAGACGCAACTTTCCGCGCGTAACGCCAACTCACTCATCTGTGTTACGCTGCTGATGCCGGTGAGCTTGCTCCCCTGCTCTTCAATGAACGAGCCGGTGCCGGCGCTGCAGGCCTCGTTCATCGCCGCATCGCAGACCTGCCCCGATGACAGTCTGATGTACTTTGCATCCTGCCCGCCGATTTCAAAGATCGTATCGACCCGTGAATCGTAGTGCAGCGCACCGGTTGCATGGGCGGCGATCTCGTTCAGGACGAAGACCCGTTCCGCGCCATAGCAGGAAGCAAGGAGCGAGCCGACGATCTCGCGTCCTGAACCCGTCGCACCGAAAGCCAAGACCTCATGATTCTTCCCTCCATCCTGGTCGAAACCGGCAACCAGCCCCTTTGCGGCACCCAAGGGATCGCCGCCGGTATTGCGGTAGCCTTCCCAAGCGAGGTGCCGGCTGTCCGCATCGAGCGCGACCAGCTTGGATCCGGTGGAGCCGATGTCAAGGCCAAGAACCAAGCGCCGTGCGATATTTCCCAGAACTGCTGCCGGCCTCGTCATGCGATTGACCCGGTGCAGAGCGTGGCGCAGTGCCGGTGCTTCCTCGAACGCAGCCGGCGCGGGCGCCGCGCGGAGGGCAGCCAGATCCGGCGCCGGCAGATCGAGTCGGGCCGCCTCGAGCGCGGCCCCGATCGCTTCAAGAAAGATGCCTTCATCCCGCGGCCAGTCAATCAGCCCCATGCCGTGCTTTTCGAAAAAGCTCTGGAAGTGTCGCCGGACTCTGGAGGAGCGGCAGACGCCGCCGCCGAGCAACACGCGCCGGGGAGCCGTCCTCGGTTTGATCAAAGACTGCACGTTTTCGCACACGGCGTCGAACAGCCCTGCCAGAATTCGTTCGCGGGGCTCGCCCCTGTTGGCAAGGTGAGTCATGTCGGTCTTCAGAATGACCGGGCAGCGGGCGGACAAAGATGCCGGGTTCTGCACATCGGCCGTCAGGAGGCTCGCCTGCTCCACAGTAAGCCCGAAGCGTTTGGCGAGCTGGGCCAGGAAATTGCCGGTTCCTTGCGAACAGCGGGTATTTTCGCGGAAGACGGTCCTGCCGCCCCGGCAGACTTCCAGAACGGAAAATCCGCGACTGCCGATCGAGACCAGCATCAGCGGAGCGGAATCGGTCAACAGGAATGCAAGCGCGGCGCTCTGAGCGGCGCGGGTTGGGATCTTCCGGAGGTTGAGCACAGGGCTGAGCCGGCCGGTGGCGGCAGCGCCGCTAAGCCAGGGCCAGTCGAAGTTGGCGAGTCCATTCAAGACCGCACTCACGGGATCTTTCCGGTGCTCGATGAGCAAGCGCCGGCCCAATTCCAATCCTGTGCCGTTGGCGCACAACTCGACTATCTTGACCGCTTCCGCCCCCAGATCGATACCCAGAAACCGCCTTGGCGTGCTGCCTTCTCCCGTGCTCTGCATGGACATGGTCGCCTCGTCTCGCGGGCCAAAATGCATTCTACTGGAATAAAGCGACAAACAGCGGGTGAAATTGCAGCACTAGCAGCGCACTGGGATCGGGAGGAACGCATCGAGATTCCGCCGTCCCCAGTCCTGCCGGACCATTTCGCGGGCGAGAGCCGGGCCGGGGAAAACGGCGGCGGTGATCACCTTCTTTCGCGCGTGTGCCGCCGGAACAAGACATTGGTTGAACAGGCCCGTGACCATGTCGAAACGAAATTGCATCCACTCCTTGTGATGGGTGGGATCCTGGATGGTGATCGGGTCGATCCCGTGCTTTTTCTTGAACTGGCTGCGTTCGTATTCGCTGTAACCGTAATCGTATTCGGGGTACACCTTGTCTTGAACAATGCTGTATTTCTTCCACCATGAGCGCGAAGCTTCGCTTCCAATCATCAACAGACCTCCTCGTATTGATCGGGATCCAGACCCAGTTCTTGAGTCTGCCCCGCCGCGCATGTCCTTGGGGAAGGCCTTCGAAATCGAACGCAGATCCGTTGGCCGCCAGGGCTGCCGCAGCCAAGCCGGCAGTCTGGAGAAACGCTCTTCTAGTCGTAATCTCTGGGAAGCGAGACGTGGGATTCTCGCTTCGGATCTCCTTCAAAGCCGCGACTATAAGGGAGCGGGTGGTGACAGGCCGATGGTGCAGATTGAAAAAACGGACGAGCCACCCGCTGGCTCACGCTCGCGGCTCTGCATAGGTCGAGCGCCCAATTGGCGTAATGGATTCATGAATAGTCCGGCTTAACGGTCGGCGAAGGGCCGGTCGATGGCCAGGGCCTCCATGCCGCCGAGGAAGCGTGCGCCGTCTTCTGTGACCACCATGCAGTCCTCGGTGCGGATGCCGAACTCTCCGTAGATGTAGATCCCAGGTTCGTCGCTGAAGGTCATCCCCGGCTCGATTTTGAGCTTGTTTCCTCTTACGAGGTATGGATACTCGTGGCCGTCCAGGCCGATGCCGTGGCCGAGGCGGTGGGCAAAATACTTGTAGCCGGGACCGTAGCCGGCGTCCTCGATCACCTTGCGCGCCGCGATATCAACGTCCTCGCAGGCTGCGCCAGGCCTGCAGGCCTTGAGGGCCGCGGACTGCGCCTTCTTGACGATGTCCCAGACCTTGAGCATCTTGTCGGTCGGCTTCCCGAAAACAATGGTTCGCGTGACATCAGAACGGTAGCCCTCGACGCTGCAGCCGCCGTCGACCATGACGATGGTGCCATCCTGGAGCGTCTGCGGCGCGCGCGAGCCGTGCGGGAAGGCCGTGTTGGAGCCGAACTGCGGGCCGCCGCTGCCGCTTGCGCCCAGCTTGCTATGCGTCGCGCTGATCATCGCGGCCAGATCGCGCGGCGCCATGCCCGCGCGCAGTTGCCCGAAGGCCTCGCGGTACGCGATCTTGGTGATCCTGGCAG
>Ga0315282_10003482_pt1 | contig 28237 bp, 22 predicted proteins | sample YL17G07_20_MG_FD_203693 | JGI IMG/M metagenome (GOLD analysis project Ga0315282, IMG submission 203693) | Sediment microbial communities from Yellowstone Lake, YNP, Wyoming, USA - YL17G07_20 | ecosystem: Environmental > Aquatic > Freshwater > Lake > Sediment | place: USA: Wyoming | collected...
TCGTCTCCCTGTCCGGCAGTGTCAACAACCTGAGAGCTTATGTCGGCTGGAAGGCGAGGGCCTGCTTCTGCGACCAGACGCCGGGGATCTTCGTTCCGCACTTGGGGCACTTGCCGTCCTGGATGACGCTATTGTCCACGCGGTATCCCACGCGTTCGATCAGCTTCATCTTGCACGAGTGGCAGTAGGTGTGTCCGTAGGGATGGAAAGCGACGTTTCCGACGTAGGCGTAATGGACGCCGGCCTCCATGGCGACGTTGCGTGCGAGTTCGACCGTCTTCACCGGCGTCTCCGGGAGGTTCTTCATCTGGTACAGGGGATGGAACCGGCTGAAGTGGACCGGGACGTCGGGGCCGAGGTTCGCCACGATCCACCCGCACATCTTCTTGATCTCTTCCTTGTCGTCGTTCAGGGTCGGGATCAGGAGCACCACGACCTCGAGGTGCATGCCGGTCGAGTGGACGACCTTCAGGTTGTCGAGCACCGGCTGGAGCGTGCCGCCGGACACCTCGCGGTAGAACTTCTCCGTGAACGCCTTGAGGTCCACCTTGACCGCGGTGAGGTACCGGGCGAGTTCGCGCATCGGCTTTTCCCGGATGTAGCCGTTGGAGACGATGACGCTGCCGACGTCCCGGGTCCGGCCGAGCTTCGCCGTGTCGTGCACATATTCGTAGAAAATGGTCGGCTCGTTGTAGGTGTAGGCGATGGTCGGGACGCCCTGGTTCACCGCCTGTTCCACCAGTTGCGCCGTGGTCTTCGGGATGTGGCGAATGTCTTCCGGGCGGGCCTGGGAAATCTGCCAGTTCTGACAGAACTTGCAGGTGAAATTGCAGCCCGCCGTCGCGACGGAGACGGCCTCCGTCCCGGGGAGGTAGTGGTAAAAGGGCTTCTTCTCGATGGGGTCGACGTTCAGCGAGCAGATGCGGTCGTAGACGAGTGTGCGGTAGGTTCCTCCCTGGTTTTCCCGGACGCGGCAGAATCCGCGAGCGCCGTCGGGCACCTCGCACCCCCGCGGGCAGAGCTCGCAGCGCACGTCCTTCCCGCCGGTCTTCGCGTAGAACATGCACTCCCGAGGTGCGGGCTCCGCGGGTGTTTGGGCGGCGTGCGTCTGCCGCACGGTGAGCTCCCTGAGCACCGTCTCGGCAAGTGCAAGGCCCGCCGCGGCTTGCACGGTGCGCGTCATGAATTCACGTCGGCTGCTCTTCATGGAAATGACCTTTTCCCCCTCCGGTGAGATACAAAGGAGGGAGCCGGACCTCCCCTGACGCTCGAACGCGTCCACAAATATATTGTACACCGCCGACGGGGATAGTCAAAGGAGGCGTGCTTTCTCACCAGACGCCGGGGAGGAGTCCCGCCGCTTGCGGCGCGGAGGCCTCACTTCTTCTCTTCCGCCTTCTTCCCGGCGAATTCGTTCTCCCCGAAGACCTGGGCCTCGAAGACGTGGAACGTGCAGCCTTGCTTCCAGGCGTCGGGCGGAAGTCCCGCCTTCAGGGAGAGCTGCCTGAGCATCGTGTCCCGGTCCCACTTCTGCTCGGTGGCCACCTGCGGGAGGAAGACCGCGCGCCGGCCCGCCTTCTCCAGCAGCACCCCGTGCTTTCCGACGACGATCTCGGTGTAGCCGGCGATGAGCTTCATCGGGGTGAGGTAACTGATCTCGACGTGGATGTCGGGGAGTTCCTTTTCGGTAATGCGGTTGCGGGCGAAACGGGGGTCGTTGAGGGCGGCGTGGACGGTGTTCTTGAGCACACTCTGGTAGAGCGGCTGCTGGGCGACGATGTCGCCGATGCACCCGCGGAGCTCACCGTGGTTTGTGAGCGTGACGAAGACGGCGCCGGCCGCGTGGAGCTTCCGCGTCAGGTCCCCGGCGTACTCCTGAGGGTCGACCATCTGCCGCTCCTTGATTGCCTTTTCGAGCTGGGCCCGGGCCATCGTGAGGAGCAGCTTCTGCTCGGGCTCGGTCAGTTTCTCGGGGAGCTTCTCGTCCTTTTCCGCGCCTTCGCTAGCCGCGGCGAGTTCCACCTTGAGCACGGCTCGCGATTCGCCCGCCGCCCTCGAGAGCACGATCGACGCGTAGCTTACGGAGTCGCCGTAGTCTCCCGTCTGGTCGCCCGAGCTCGCGTAACGCACGAGCTTCCCGCGGATGTCCTTGCGTCCGTCGAGGACCTTGAGGAGCACCGCGATCGGCTGCCTGCCGCAGATGGTGGCCTCCGTCTTGGCCATGTAGTCGCGGAAGCCCTTGTAGTCCACGGCACAGATGCGGTCGGCCGCCCCCTGGTCCAGCTTCCGGATGTTCTCCTTGAGGTCCGTGGTGAAGGGGGTGAAGTCGAAGCGCGGGCCGTAGTGCGTGAAGTCACTCGAGACCACGATGAGCGTGTCCGGGGTAAGGACGCTCTTCACGGCGTCGGCCAGCTTCTCGATGTCGGTGTCCTTCTGGAAGGCGCCGACCACGATCGGCACGAGCTTCCAGTCCTTGAGCACCGTCTGGAGGAAGGGGAGTTCGTTCTGGAGGGAATGCTCGCGGTCGTCGGCCTGGGGGAGCGACCGGCAGGCTCCGGTCGCAAGCAGCACCTTCACGGCGGGCTTGTCCAGCTCGACCTGGCCGAGCGGGGTCGCGTAGGCGTCGGCGTCGGAGACGCTTCCGCCCGTGAACGCCTCGTAGTGGCTCGGACCCATCAGGACCACCCGGCTGTACTTGAGACCCACCAGGGGTTTGAAGGCATAGGCGGCGGTGGGACCGCTCCAGCGATACCCGGCGTGCGGGGCGATCACCGCGACCGGTTTTCCCTCCACCTTCACGTCGCCGGCGTCGGCGAGGTACTTGTCCACGGCGGCCTGGAGCTCCTTGCGGTCGCCCGGGAACCACCCGGCCCCTCCCCGGATGCCGAAGCATTCCCTGACCTTCGACTGCGCCGGAGCCGCACCTGCGAAACCCATGATGAACCCGACTGCCAATACAACCGCAATGACCCGTCTCATTGGTCAGCCTCCCATTGCCGGATACCATTCCACGCAACGCAAACACGCGTCATGAGGTTATGGATGTCTGCTGAGATTGAGCTTTGTCCGCACGCGAAGAGCGGATATTCCTCTGGAGCACGAGGATGATGATGCTCAGCGGGAAAAGCGACGCCGCCTCGGCGAGCGTCCAGTAGAGCGGAAGTCCAATCACGACGTCGATGACGGTGATTGCGACGCCGAAGACGAGGCTCATCACTGCGACGTACGTGATGACGCTCGCGTAGCGCTTGGGGTCCTGAGAGACCAGGATCAGCAGCCCGCCGAACATCGCATAGAACGCGGAGAGCGACCGTGCGAGATATTCGACGATCGCACCCTCCGGAAACTTCCCGAGCCCCAGCCACTCGTGACACCGGGCCATCCACGCCGTCGGCATGAAGACGGCCAAGGCGCCCAGAGCGGCTACGACTCCCACGACGCGAAGGAGGATCTTCAGGAATCGTTCGGAATCCACCGTGGAAACTCCTTGGGTGCTCTCTGCCTAATTATAGTCTATAGTAGCCCCAGGTCCAAACGCTCTGTGCGAAAGGGGGCTTGGTGGGATCCCGATTCATCGGGACCTGTTCTCCACGGAGGGCGGACACGAATGTCTGCCCCGCCGTTCAGGCGCATTTTTCGTGCGGAAAGGGCTTGAAAACGGGCCGAAAAGGGGCTATATTGCCCCCGGTCGGGCGATTAGCTCAGTTGGCTAGAGCGCGTGGATCACACCCACGAGGTCACTGGTTCAAGTCCAGTATCGCCCACCATTTTCTCGCGGTTTCGCGAGAAAATGGTAGAGCAGGTGAGCATAGGACCAGGTGAACAGGTGATAAGGGCAAGAAGCGGCTGAAGTTGAGAAAGCATGCGTTAGCGGATTGACGGCTAACCTGCGGTCTCCTGTTCCCCTGATCACCTGTTCAGCCGTTTCGCTGTTTCCCGCCGGGCGAAGGATTGCCCATGCCTTTCATGTTCGAGAATCTTGAGGTTTATCAGAAGGCGGTCAATCTCGCGGACCAAGTGGCCGCGGTAAGCCTGCTCACCGCAAGGACATGCGGCTCCAGCACGGCAAGGAAGAGGCTCGTATAGGGAGCGATGGCGTCCTGCGTCGGTTCAAACGAGGGCCATTTGTCCCCACCATGAGGATAAAAAGCCCTCAAGGCGAAGCGGCGTCGCCTTGAGGGCTTCTTTATTGGCGGGCTCGGGCAGGGGAGGGGACCCCAAATGCAGAGAATCGCGGTTCCGGACCCCCGCATCCGAGGGTCCCGTGCGCATCTTCTCAGCACACTTGAAATCATGGCGGATATCCTATATATTTATGACGGCTGATAGGCCCTTCGCATCGACGTCTCCAGGAGGAAATAGGGAAAAATTAGATGTCCCCATTCTCGCGCACGGGAAATCCGCCACCGATTGAAAAGGAGGTTTGGCGTGATGGAGAAACCAACTTCCGGACCCGGCCTTTCCTTGGCCATAGCCTCCCTATTGCTCGGCCAAGTATTCTGTCAGGGTTCAGAATTGGAACGGCCGAGAGGGGAGTATCCGGATGAGGCCGCGACTGCGCCTGATCCCAAGGCACCGAGTTTCCAGCACTGGGCGCGCGAAGAATGGGTTAAGGGTCGGTTCGTGGCCGTCCGCAAAATGCGGCGCAGGTTGCCGCCTTGCGCCCTGCGTAGAATCCTTGCTGGGGTTTCGATGGCACCGATGGACCATGATTTGTGTTGAGCTTACTCACCAGAGCCGTGCGATCATGTTGGAAAAAACGAACATGTTGTAACCCGTTGCCAGTGAAGAGGTTATGCTAAGCAGCGGTGTTGGACAGCAACAAAGTGTTTATTTTTTACAGCAAAAGATAGGTGGTATCCTCCATTGAATATTTTAATCTTGATGACGTAAGATGGTGCAGAGTCGGCACTTGCGTATGGCACGCCTGGTGCAAGCCTGCAATTGGCACGTAATTTGCTGTTTTGAGTGAATTGAGTGCTCGGAATGTCCGGTCTATGAGTGCACAGGCAAGGGAAGGGCCAAGAGGGGGCATGTCAAAGGCTATCACGCTCCTGGCCTCCACGCAGATGACGCTTGTGCTAGGGCCCGCTACGCTGAGTCTTATTGCACTCGGGGCGTGCTCTCTGCCGTGAAGAGACGCTCGAGGGCATGAACTGATGCGACATGGACTTGGAGTCATAAGGGCCTGCCGGGCATGCTATCCGGGAGGCCTGTTTTCTTGTTGCGCCGGCCTCTTGAATGCCCCGTCGGTCTGATGCTAAAAAGTGCTTGAAGTTGTAAGGCTCAAATGCAATCTAAGACTTCGAAACGACGGTACACGACGAGCGAACCACTGTGTCGGTGCTTGGTTAACCCGGGGGATAGCCATGTCAAGGCAAGGCCCTTCGAAGACCGGTCTCCTGCCGCAGTTTGAGCATCTTGAGCCGAGGGTCTTGCTGGACTCCGCGCCGGTCACCGTGCCCCTGTCAGGTGGAGCATTCTCCGACGCGGCCACGGGTTGCGTCGTGGCCTATGTCACCATCCCCAGCCAGAAGGAGAACGGCCAGTTTGCGGGCGGGGTCTACCGCACCACGGACCGCGGGGAGACCTGGCAGTGGGCGATGGGGGCCGGCATCAACAAGACCATCGGCCAGCACCCATGGGGCGAGTCCGACATTGATCAGTACTGGTTCCTCGACCAGGCCGAAACCAATCCGAACATCATCTACGTCACCAACCGCGGCACTGGCTACGCACCGCCCTACCACTACACCGTGTATCGCAGTGACAACGCCGGGGACACTTGGGACGACCGGTTTTTCAATGACCCGCGCTACGCGGCAAACAACACCGAGGTGGGATGGCTGTTCTGGGCACGATCGCGAGACTGGGGCGACTGCGCGCTCGGCTTCGGTGTCAACAGCGCCGACCCCAACCAGGCCTTCTACACGAACTACGGCGAAATATTCCTGACCACGGACGATGCGACGACGTGGCATCAGGCGTATTCCCAATATGACGCCGGCCAGCCCCCGCCCAGCCAGACCGACCCGGGCAGATGGACTTCGATCGGTCTGGAGGATACCACCTGCTGGCGATATGTCTTCGACCCGCATGTCCCCAACAGGACCTACATCTGCTACACGGATATCGGCCTGGCAAGAAGCGAGGACCGCGGGCTGACGTGGTATTCCTCCGACCGCACCATCCCCTGGCACAATACCATCTATCAGCTTGCGTGTGACCCCGACGTACCCGGAAGGATCTACGCGGCATGCTCCAACCAGCACGATATCCCGCACTGGAGAAGCATCCAGGGACCGACGCTGGACGGGGGGATCTGCATGTCCACCGATGGCGGCGTGACGTGGACGACGGTCACGAACGGCTTTCCCGCGCAGCCCACGCCCTGCACGACCGTCGTGATGGACCCGACGAGTCCGGTCAATTCCCGCACCCTTTACGCGGGCGTCTACGGTCACGGGGTATACAAGTCCACGGACGGCGGACAGCATTGGGTCCAGAAGAGCAGCGGCATCGTCCCGGAACTGAACCGCCAGGTCTACGAGATCAAGCTGTGCGGCAACGGCTGGCTTTACTGCTCCGTGGCGGGTCGTCGGGCAGGAAACGGCGTCGCCACGGACCTCACCGGCGGGCTTTACAGGTCCACCGACGGTGCGGAGACATGGAAGCGGATCTCCTCCGATGACATCTTCCGTCCCGTCGATTTCGCCGTCCATCCGGATGACCCGAACACCCTCTACGTGGCGGCGATGGACGGACTCGGGCACTCCGGAGGCGTCTACAAGACGACCGACGGCGGGCTCCACTGGACGCGGCACGTGCCCGATTACGATCGCAACGTCTGCAGTTATATCGAAGGTTTCTCCGTCGCTCTCAACCCTCAGAACCCCGACATCGCGTATTTCATGACCATCACGCACGGGATCTTCGTCAGCCATGACGCCGGCGAAACCTGGCAGACGACCACGCCGACGAGTTCGCCGCCCTTCCTGAGCTGCCAGCGCATGGATTGGGACCCGCAGGACCCGGGCACGGTCTATGTCGTCACCCTCGGCGGCGGGGTCTGGAAGGGCCCGGACCCGGCTTTCCCCTCCGCCGATCCCCAGAGGTCCTGGGAGAGCCTCGGTCTCGGCGGGGGAGGGGCGATGTACTACCCGGCCGCTTCGCCCCACGACCCCGAGATCCTCTTCGTCTCCTCGGATATGGGCGGGCTCTACCGCTCGGACGACGGCGGCCGGTCCTGGACGATGCTCGACTGGCGCAACACTCAACATCTGGGTCTCCTCGTCTTCCACCCGACGAACCCGAACGTCGTCTATGCGTGTCCATGGCAGGGAAGCGGGGACAACTTCATGATGTCGGCGGACGCCGGGGTCACCTGGCAGCGACTCGGCGGCGCCAGTGCGCCCTGGACCGGGGACAATCTCACCAGCTTCGCCGTCGACCAGGGCAATCCCGGTCTGATGCTGCTGGCAGGATCCCAGGCACTCTATCGCTCGACCGACGGCGCTTTGACCTGGACGAAGGTACCGGGAGCTCCGGGGGGACTCTTGGGGATGCACGTGGATCAGACCAGCCCCGTCGGCAGTCGCGTGGTGCTGGCGGCCAACAGTTACGCCCCGTACCGCAGTGACGACGGCGGCCTGACGTGGGCGGAGAAATCGAGCGGCCTCCCCTGGCGGAACATCCGGAGTTTTTCGGCGGGATCCGATCCCTTTCCCGTCGTCATCGCGGTGCGCGTGAATGGCGGCGCGGCCTACCGCTCGCGCATCAGCACCCTCGCCTTCCAGTTCAGCGAAGACGTTTCCGCTAGCGTAGACCCAGGTGACCTCGTGCTTTATGACGAGACTGCCCAGGCGGCCGTAGACCTGTCCGGCCTGGGGGAGGAGGATGTCACCTATGACCCCGTCACTAACACGGCCGTCTGGAACCTGTCGGCCGTGCCGCTGGAAGACGGGAACTACACCGCGAGTCTTCCTCGCTCCACGGTGCGAGACGCAACGGGAAACTCCCTGGAGAACGACGGCGTCCTTCACTTCCATCGATTGGTCGGGGACATCAATGGCGACCGTTACGTGAACATCCATGACGCGTTCCTGTTCAACCAGTCCTGGGGCGCGAAGATCGGCGAACCCGCCTACAATGCGGGTGCGGATTTCAACGGTAATGGGAAGATAGACATCTTCGACGCGTTTCTGCTGAACCAGGCCTGGGGTCACCTGGTGCAGGAGCCGGCCGGTGATAGCTCATCCGCGGCCGGGTTGAGCGCCCCTGTCGAACTAGCGCCTCCCGACTCATCCACGGCCGAGTTGAGTGCTCCTGCTGAGTCGCCGCCTGCCTCCTCATCCACGACCGGGTTGAGCGCCCCCGCTGAGCCACCGCCTGCCGGCTCATCCACGAGTGCTTTGAGTACCCCTGTGGAGCCCGTACCTGCTATTTCATCGACGGTCGCTTTGATCGTCCCTGTGGAACCGGCGCCTGATAGCACATCCACCGTCGAGTTGAGCGTCCCTGCTGACCCGTCCGCTGCCAATTTGCCGACGGTCGTTTTGATCGCCTCCGTCGAGTCGCCGCCTCGCGGCGAACTAGCGGACACACACCCGCAGGACGCCTCCACGTCACCCACCTTCGCTCCGGAGGCGCTAGCGGGCGCCGGCGCAGTCGGCCAAATACCGGTCGTCGTGCAGAGGGTCAGCGGCACCGGCTCCGACCTCCTCGTCTCCAGCGCCATCGCGTTCCCGGAGGGAGTGCTCTTTGACGTGAAGGACATCATCGTCGAGAAGGACGGTGTGGAACTGCGCGTGGCGACCGGCGAGATCGTCAAGTGGCCCGACTCCCTCTCCATCCGCTCCGTGCTGCTCCAATATCAGTACCACCTCGGCTCGGCCGACCGCGACACGCTCACGCTGAAATACGGACTCGACAGGACCTCCGCCGACATCCCGCTGACCAGCATCACGTGGATCCTTCCCGAGGCGATTACCATCCCGGACCCGGAGTGGATGTGCTCCACCGGGGTCATCGGCAGCTTGGTCCCGGCGGGGACCACGGTCACCACGCCCCACGGCACAGTTACGAGCGCAGACTACGACCGGAATTTCGCCGACAACTACCGGGCCTACGAGGGGGTCAGCGGGACCGTTCCCAACGTGAACTACTACGACAACGCACACTCGCTCTACCAGCAGTTTCTGAGGACCGGCAACGTCGAGTACTACAAGCTCGCGAGACAGTGGGCGGTCTATCACCGGACCTACCAGGTGGCCCCCGTGGGGAGTTCCTGGCCGGGCAGAAGGGCCCAGGACGGCGCTAGGAACAGCCGCTACACCTACGTCGAAGCCCTGGTCGACGACTATTTCCTGAACGGCGACACGACGAGCCTCGACGTCGCCGGGGTCATCACCGATTACTTCTACATGCACTTCGAGACCCTCACCCCCACCGTCTACAGCCCCTACTACATCCCCCCTCGGAAACGCGGCTTCTGGACCGAACGGGAGCCCGCCTTCGCCCTCGTCGGCATCATCACCTACTACGAGGCGACGCTGAACACGCAATACCTGAACGAGGCCCGCAGGATCGTGCACAGCCTTCATCAGATGCAGCTCGACAACAAGGCGATCGACGGACAGTCCGGGTTCATCCACAACCTCTACGACCACGATCCGTCGGAAGGGGCTACCACAAGCGAGTGGGGCGGCAGTCCCTGGATGACCGGACTTCTCCTGGAGGGCATCGTCAAGTACCACATCATCAGCCAGGACCCGGTCGCGGCGGATTCGATCTTCCTGGCGCTCGACTGGCTGACCGACTACGGCCTGAATACCGCCGGGAATTCATTCCGCTACCTCACCTGTGCCGCCTATCCCAAGTCCGGCGGGGGCACTCCCGACCTCAACCTCCTGATCGCCCCTGCCTACGCCTACGGATACATGCTCTCCGGATATACCGATGGACAACTCTTCACCATAGCACGGGACGTATGGAACTATGGAATCAGTGAGGCATTCCTTCGCGACCAGAAGCACCTCAACCAGAACTACCGTTCCAGCGCCCACTTCCTGGGATACCTCAGCGCGGACCTGACCCCTCCCGCCGTCACCGGCGTCCGGGTCAACGGACGGGCGCTGGACAGCGTGAGCACGGTCGAGCCGGACCTGGCAGGCATACGGACCATCGAGGTCACCTTCAGCGAGGCGGCGCACTTCACGGATGCGGATGTCCTGCTCCAGACCGTGACGTTCCCGGGAGGTGCGGAGAAGGTGACCGGGACGGTGACGCCTCTCAGCGTGGACGGCTCGGGAACGGACACGATGACCATCACGCTTTCCGGCGGCTCCGCGGTCGGCACCTGGGTCAAGGTGACGCTCCGGGACTCCATCGCCGACCTGGCAGGGAATCTCCTGGACGGAGATGCTCCTGCGGGCGGCAGCGGCAGGGGGTACCTCTACGACGCTTCCAAGGACCTGCCGAGCGGGGACGGCTCGGCAGGGGGCGATGCTAGCTTCTATGTCGGGAGTCTCATTGGAGACTGCTCCGGCGACGGCAAGGTCGACATCTTCGACGCGTTTGCCTTGAACCAGGCGTGGGGCTCGGTCCTGGGCGGTGCCAAGTATAACCCCAAGGCGGACTTCACCGGCGACGGCAAGGTCAATATCTTCGACGCCTTCCAGCTCAACAGCCACTGGGGGAATCAGCTCGATGCTTTGCCAATAGCACTCGGGGACATGGCCGGACTCGGGACTTCGGAACTGGCACTTTTCGATCCAGAGCCGGCAGGCGCCCGGGCGGCGGAACCCGCTAGTGCAGCCGTCCGCGAGACCGAGAGTGAACCCGCGAGACGAACCAGGGCAGCCTCCGGCTTGCTTGACCGGTCCGCCGAACCGCAGACGTTGGCATTGACCGACGACGGACTGCAACTACTTCCGACGGAAATAACCGCAGGCTGAAAAAAGACCTCGCCACCGGCGCCGATGTGGTATATATTTATGGCCGTTGGCAGGTGATTGGGAAACGGGAACTCAAATAAACGGTGACTGTCCTGAATTATCTGTCCTGAATTATCTAAAGCAACAGGTGATTAGTCCAGGAGGTGAAGATGCATAAGAGACATTTGCTCGGTTGGCTTGCTGTTGTCGCGTGTTGTTGCGCCGTGTTGATGACGATGGGTGCGGTGGTCCTGGTCGGCCTGCCGTGGTGGCTGGCGGGCCGGTTGGGAGGCGACGGAATGGTGGCCGTTGACGGGTGGATCGTGGAAGCGCCTCCGGGGGAGAAGTCGGATATCACGATGAAAGAGACGAAGCTGGATCAGCCGCAGGAGGGAGCGATTGAGAACGCGTGGGTGGAGTTGTGGACCGGAGACGGTAAGAGCCTCCTGTACAGGCAGGAGCCAGGACTGACGAAAGACGGCTCTTTTGGCGTCGTCGAGATTGGCCCGTATGCGCGCGGCATGCGATATCTGATCAAGGCCGGGGCTCCCGGATACCTGCCTCTGGAGAAGACAGTAAGACTTAGCATCGGTGGTGATGGGGCCCTGATTCGCTTGGCGCCCGCCAAGGTCCGTCCGCAAAGCGACCAACCGTGAGGCGGGATCTTGGGCGATTTGGGTTGCGATTCCGGGGACGATTCCCACGATTCCGGGGACACCATATTTAACCCTCGACCTCGCCCCACGTAGTGTAGATGATAGGGACAGACCCCGGTTATTTGAGCAGCGATAATGGCTCAAGAACAGGGGTCCCGATGCATCGGGACCACACTACCCAGTTCTGCGGAGGTTTTTCAACAGCCCCACTGTCCTGATTAACTGTCAGATGCGGCGCAGGCTTCCGCCTTGGCCGAGGCTTCGGAGGACGAGCCGGCGGAGGAGGCTGGCGGGGAGGCTTCACTCGGTTGTCACGTGGAGTTCGATGTCATAGGTGAGGGCCTCTCCCGGTTCGAGCGAACAGAGCGTTCCCCTCTTGCGCTCGGCGGCTCTCCCCTCGACGTGACAGCTTGCGGGCTCGATTCCGAGGACGTAGACGCCGATTGCGGGCATCTTCCACTGGATGAGACGCGGGAGGTTCTGGGTGGACCAGCGGAGCGTGACGGCGACCGGTTTCGTGACCTGTCCGGCGGCGAGCGGGAAGCGGGGGTTGCGGATGGTGACGGTCGTCCAACCGGCCGCGTCGGTCTTCAGGTCCTCGTGATAGTAGACGCGCTCCGCGTAGTTCTCCGTCGGGGCCTGCCACGTGTCGATCCCCTCCAGGGACAGGGTCTTCTCCCGGCCCACCACCCGGCGGGAGGGGAACTCCACCGTGGTCCCCTCGCTCATCAGGGGGAAGCCGAAGTTGAAGTGATAGAGGATCATGAGCGGGGTCGGGGCGAAGCCAGCGTTCTCGACGAGGTCACGGATCGCGATGGTGTTTTCGCCGAGTCGTGCACGGATCTCCCGGGTCAGTCGCACCGACTCGCCGAAGAGCGCCGTCTGCTCGACGACCCCTGCCACGCGCAGGTCGTACTCGTCGCCGTCCCACCGGCCCTCGGCGGCGACCTGTCGGGCGGGAAGGTGATGGGCGCGGCCGTGCAGACCCAAGCGTTCGCCGCCGTCCTCACAGGGAGCTCCGGCCTGGGTGAACCCGCAGGTCATCAGGAGTCCGCCGGCGGCCGTCCGCAGCCACGCCGCCCCGGCCGGGTCGTAGTAGGCCGGGTGGACGTCGCCGGAGGCCGCCTGCCAGCTCAGGGGCACTCCGCAGAACTCGGTCAGGGAAATATCGAGACATCGCGATGCGTCCACGAAGCAGGAGAGTCCCGCCCCGGTGCGCACGTGGATGAGCTCCACGTCCGCCTCGGGACCTTCCACGAGCTTCATCCGACGCACGCCGCCCAACTGCTCCATCCTCGGCACACGCGCCTCGACCTCACGCCGACTGTACTTCGCACCGTAGAGATTCATGGGTTCGTTCCTTAACTCGCTCTTGTCAGTTCTCCGCAAGCCGTTTCTTCTTCTCCCGTCGCCCCCGGCCTTCCGGGCCAGAGGGATGTCTTTCGGATTTCGGGCTTCCGCCAAGCCGCCCCTCACCTGCCTTCGCCAAGGCTACGGCGGGCAAGCCCGCACCCTCTCCCCTCGGCGGGGCCAGAGGGAAAGAAAGAGAGGGGATCCGCCGGATGCGGGGGTCGGTGAACACGTCCAGCTCGTCGCGACTGGCACCGGAGAACTCGGAGATCACCGCACCTTTCTCTCCGCCCTGGAACCAGTGAAGCGTGTTCGGCGGGATCGTGTACTGGTCCCCGGGATTCAGCTCGATCTCGTGGAAGACGGTGTAATACGACTCGCTTCCTCGGGGGATTTTCGCCTTCAGATGCGGCGGAGCCCCAGCACAATCCTTCGCGTTCTGGGACGTCGGCGCGGGTTCGCCTTCGACGTAGAGATACACCTTGCCCCACCGCAAGCGGAAGGTCTCCATCTTGCCCGGCCGGCCCGCAACGTCCGGGTGGCGATGCTCGGGACAGGTCTGTCGGGGAAGCAGTGCCAACTCCTTCGCGCAATAGCGGTCGTTGTTGACGTAGACCAGGAGTGCGAGTCCCGTCCTCTGGAACTCCGCGAGGCCGAAGTCGGCGATCTCGATGCGTTCGCGTTCCCGGGGCGTCATGACGACGCGGGCCTTTTTGAAAAAGCGCACGACGGCGGCCCGGGCCTTCGCCAGTTCCTCTCGGGTCATCATCCGTCATCCCCCTTCGTTGTGGGGACCGATCCAGAGCCGGCGCTTCGGATTCCACGTCCAGCCGGGGAGCTTCAGGTCCACCCGGCGCCGCTTCCAGCCGCAGCGGATGCGCTTCTCGAGTTCGGACCACGGGGGGACGCCGCTCGTGGCGTCGGCCTGTTCGACGCTCGCGCCTCCCACGGCAACGGCGAGCGTCACGGCGTCTTCCGGTGAAAGTCCCCTGAGGAGCCCGCCGAGGAACCCGGCGATGGTGCAGTCGCCCGAGCCGGTCGTTCCCACCACGCTGACGCGGAAGCAGGGGGCCAGGATCTCGCGGCCAGTCCAGGCGTCGGGGTTCGCGGGCCGCGAGCGTCCCATGGCGGAAAGGGGCCCCCAAACGCGATTTTTTGCGTTTGGGGCACCCCCGTGCCGCGCGAGCCGTCGTGCGCAGGTACACTCCTTGGTCTCCCAGCTTGAGCATGACCAAAGCCGCACCCAGTGCGAGCAGATGCTCCGAGAGCCGCGTCAGGAGATTCCCGTCCACCCGGGCAGTCACGTCACCCCGGAGCATCCGGTCGAACCGCCCGCGGTCCAGCATGAAAAGGGTCTCCTCGACGCTGGGCAGAAAGACGTCCACGTGTGGCAGCACCCGCTTGAGCCAACCCTTCCAGTCGACCTTGCCGGCATCCAGATCAGGGTCCGGCATGGCCATGTCGAGCGACGTGGTGATGCCGAGCCTCTTCACGCGACGGAGCAGGCGGGCGCATTCCTCTCCGCCGTGCGTGTACATGCGCCGCATGAGAGGAGGGTAGCCGAAGTGGAAGAGCTTCGCTCCGACGAGCCGTCCGTCGTCGACGTCGTCGGCCAGAAAGGTATCGTTCGCACCGGGGCAGTGGAGAAAGACGCGGTCCACGCCGGGCGGGCTGATGACCACCGTGTACGAACTGGCCTCGCCCGGGGCGATGATCATGCCATGGGTGAGGGACGGGTGCTGTCTGCGCAGGACCTCGAGGATGGTACGGCCCAGGAGGTCATCTCCCACCTTTCCCACCAGACGCGTCCGGAAGCCCAGGCGATGGAGGGCCAGTCCGGTGTTCGACACGGCGCCTCCGGTGCTCGTCACCGCCGGGCCGACGTTCACCAGTGTCCCGGGCACGAGGAGTGACGACAACTTCCCGCGGATTTCACGCAGGGTCGGGATGATGTCGAGACAGACGTGGCCTGCGACCACCACCTCGCAATTCTGCCGGTCCATGGATGATCCCCGTGGCGGTGGCCCCCGAACGCAAAACATCGCGTTGGGGGACCCCAGTTGTTGGTGCATTCGGAAACCGTCGGCGGAGGGTCAGTACATCGTGACCCCCGGAGATTGTCAAGGTCATTTGCAGGGAGGGCATCGAACGCGTCGCGGGATGGGTCTCAGAGGACCGTGATGAGAATGCGGACGCCGGCGATGGCCAGTGCGGCGGCAAGTCCGCGGATGATCCAGCTCGCATGGACGCGGTTCGAAAGCACGGCGCCGAACTGTGCTCCGACGATCACCCCGACGGCGAGAAACAGGGTGCGGCGGAGACCGTGCGTGAACGTGCCTGTCAGAAGGTGCGCCATGGTCCCGGCGAACGCCATCACCGCCAGGACGAAGTGTGACGTCGCCGTAGCGACGTGAACGGGGAAGCTGAGCAGATAGACCAGCAGTGGGACGTGAACGAAGCCGCCGCCTACGCCGAGCAGGCTGGAAACGTATCCCACCACGAGGCTCAAGCCGACCCCGACGGCGAGCAAATGCACCCTTGCTGAGCTGGAAAAGAACTTGTGAATGTCCGAGAACTTGATAAAATTATGCAAAATGCTCCCGGTGGTCGTGGGTGCGACTCATCTGGGAAATCCCGACCGAAAGGCCTTGCTCGCTTGGCTCAGGCGCGAGTCTCAGTCCCTCCACGAGACGGAGATGAGAAATGCTCTCTCGCAAAGCGACTCCAAGACTCAAGGATGCCGGACAAGCGCGGACCGATATAGAGCGGCTGGTCTGCTGGCTCCTCGAAACGGAGGAGCCGTGCATCGTGTCCGAAATGGTTCAGCGAATCGCAAACGAGATGTATTACGACGAATTGAAGCATGGAGGATGGGTTGCGGATATTGGAATCTTTGGTCCTTCGCTCTTCCGGCGAGACGCGCTTGCCGTTGTAGACGCCATGAAGGACCGGTGTCTCTCTGTGGAAAGTGAGAACGACAGGTGAGTCGAGCGAAGCAAGGTTCCTTTTCTTCGTCCAAGGGGCCACACCGTGTATCGTGCATAAGCCTGTTCTGGACGTATTTCCGTATCGGCTTGATGACCTTCGGTGGGGGCTTTGCCATGTCCACTGTGTTGAGGCACGAGCTCGTGCTGAAACGGCGATGGCTCAGCGACAAGGAGTTCGTCAATACGTTCTCAACCGCGACCGCCGTTCCGGGGGCTATTGGCGTCAATCTTGCCTTCATCGAGGGAAGACGCTTGCATGGTATGGCCGGGGCTATAGCCGCTGCCGTAGGCATAGTGTGCCCTTCCGTTCTGGTGATCCTGTTGATCGCCCGGTTTGGCGCCCCCTATTTTGACCATCCGACAGTTGCGGCATTTCTGAAGGGGTCTGCCATTGCGGTGGCGGGGCAGATCGCATTCGCCGCCTTTACGTTTGCGCGCAGGCTTCGGCGGCATTGGCAGAACGCTGTAGTTTGTGGCCTCGGTCTGTTCGTGTTAGGTATTGGACTGCACCCTATATGGGCGGTCGCCGCCGCCGGGGCCTTGGGATATCTGATGATGCGCGAGCGGATGACACCGTATGATGCGACGGATGTCGACGAGGGTGAGGATTACAAGTAAATGCTCCGCGTCCCCCCCGAGCAGCGCTGTCTGGGCGCTTCAGTTAAAGAAGGAGTAAAGGCAACATGCAGAAGTTGTGGTTGCTGGCGGTAGCCTTTGCCATCATAGGCATCGGGGCCTACGGGGGAGGCCTGGTAACCGTGCCCTTGATCGATCACGAGTTGGTGAAAACTCGGCACTTGCTTCACAAGGATGAGATGTCCAAGATCGTGGCCATTGCACAAATGACGCCCGGCCCGATTGCCGTCAACGCAGCCACATTCGTTGGTTTTCGAGTCGCAGGTCTCGGGGGCGCTCTTTTTGCGACCAGCATCGTTGTGCTGCCGGGCATCATGATCCTTACGGCATTGGGATACGTTCGGGGTTGGATACAGCCGAACCAGCACTTTTTACGCCTTCGGCGCGGCCTCCGGGCAGGCGTATTGAGTCTGCTGCTTTTCGCAATCTGGTGCTACGGGCAAGTAGTGATCACCGGTCTGGCCGAGTTGGCCATCGCGATCGGGGCGTTCCTGATCTTGACAATGTTCGAAGGGAAGGTTCATCCCCTTGCCGTGATCGCGGGATCGGGTTTGGTCGGCCTACTGATTTTCTGACAACTGGGCAAGCGATCAAAAGTGGCGGAGTAAGGCGGTCGCGCCAATTGGCCCATATTAGCTTTTATACAGAGCAACACCCAATATCATTTTCACGGTGACGAAATAGATGAGCAGGCCGCTGATGTCAACGATGGTCGTCACGGCGGGGCTGACCACGACCGCGGGGTCGAACTTCAGCGCCGAGGCGCCGAGCGGAAGAAGCGCCCCAATGAGCGTTGCGGAGACCACCTGGAGCGCCAGGGCCACGGTCACCGCCAGGCCGATGGCGACCATGGAGTGCTCCGCCGGCATCGTGGAGCCGCGCGTGTCCCTCTGATCTTGCCGGCGACGAGGAAGAACGCGGAGAGGACTTTGAGAAGCGCGAGGACAAGACAGGTGCTCGGGATGCCGATGGCGGGGACGAGGACGACGCCGGTGAGGAGTGCGCCGATGCATGCGCCGACGTTGTCGGCGGCGTCCACGGAGCCCGCGGCGCCCCCCGTCTGGCGGCCCTCGTCCAGGACGATGTTCGCCGAAAGCGGGAAGACGCCGCCTCCCAGGATGCCGCTCGTGAGCACGAGTGCCCAGACGGCCCATTCCACGACCCACGGGGAATAGCCCTGAGAGCTCGCCCGGCTGAGGAGCAGGAAGACCCCCGGGACGAGTGCCGAGAAAAGGGCGAGAGCCGCGTCGAAGGCGATCAGGAGAGAGAGGGGGTGAGGGAGGGAAAAGGGGACAGGAGCCTTTTGTGCACAGCACCCTTCCGGGCCTACAGGCAAAAGGGGGTCCCCAATCCCGGTGGATCGGGATTGGGGGCCCCTCCTGTCCCCTTTTCCCGCCCACCCCTTTTCTCCCCACCGACGGATGAAGCGCCTCATCGCGAGACTTCCGACCGTGAGTCCCAGCATGAAGACCGCGACGATGATCCCGACGCGGACGTAGACGTATCCGTAGAGGCTCTGAAAGGTGACCAGCAGTACGAGTTCGAGCGACATGGTCGCAAGTCCGGTGGTCGCGACGGAGAAGAGGGTGGACGATTCGACGAGGGTCTTTCGCAGTGCGCCTCGTGAGACCACCAGCCACAGCAGGAACACCGCCGCGGCCGCCAGGAGCGCCCACGGAGTGCGGACCCTGTCGAGGTATTCGAGGGAGGACGTCATGCGGCCGCTGACGATGCGGTTCCAGAGGATAAGGTAATAGAGATAGGCCCGTGGCTGCTCATCGGTGTTCGAGATGGAGTCGGTTTCGCCCAGAGTGAGCTCCTCGCGGATTCTTGAGAGGTTCCGGGGTGCCAGCATGTCGGTGCCGCCTTCGAACCATAGAGGGTTGAAGTGCTCGGATTTGACCCCGCGCGCTTCATACCGCCGGAGGAGTTCCTTGGTGTCCGCGGTGAACACGCCCGGGTTTCGGGATCCGAGGAGGAAGCTGGTGTCGCCCCAGGTGGCGAGGCGTTCGGGCAGCGCCTGCCCGAGCGGTTTCCAGATGCAGCCGAGATAACTCCGTCGGGTTTCACTGAAGTAGCCGGGCGAAGCGGTCAGCCGGAAAACGAAAAGTCCGTCCGGCGCGAGACGCCTCTTGACGAGCTCGAAGAACTCGGCCGTGTAGAACCGGTTGAGAAGGATGGAGGACGGCTCGGGCATGTCCATCCAGATGAGGTCGTACTCTCCGGGGGAAAAGGGGTCTGCGGGAGAAAAGGGGTCAGGAGCCTCAACGGATAGGGCTCCAGACCCCTTTTCTCCTGACCCCACATCTGCCGCCGATAGCAGAAAATGTCGCCCGTCGCCCGTGTGGATGTGGACGCGAGGGTCTCCCAGGGCCACACGGTCGGCGTCGGGCAGGTATCCACTGACCAGTCCGAGGAGTTTCGGATCCAAGAGGACGTAGTCCAGCCGCTCGACCGGGTGTTTGAGCATCTCCGACATCGATCCTTCGAGTCCGCCGCCGATGAGGAGCACCCGCCGGACCTCCTTGGCCTCGCACATGACGAAGTGCGCGGTCGTGGCGAGTTCGGACGGGTTGGGAAAACTCATCGCTTCGAGTCCGTCGAGGAAGACGGAGTATTCGTTCTCGCAGCGGGCTAGGGTGATGTTCTGATAGCGGGAATCGATGGACCCGTGCGGGACAAGCTCGGTGCCGGTCTGGAAGGTCTTCCATCGGCGCTGGAGGGTGTAGCGTTCGATGGCGCCGCCCCAGAGAAGACCCGCCGCCAGGAAGACCGCCGGGAAGAGGAACAGAGGAGAAAAGGGGACAGGAGCCTTTTGTGCGAAGCACCCGTCCGGGCCTACAGGCAAAAGGCTCCTGTCCCCTTTTCTCTTTTCGCTCATCAGTGCCGGGGTCAAGAGCAGTGCCGCACCTGTGATTCCCATCAGGTGGAACGGCGCCACGTGCTCGATCAGCAGGAAGGAGAAGAGTGCGCCGCCGACGATGCTTCCCACGGCCTCCACCGCATAGACCTTCGCGATGGGGTCCGCGCTCCTCTTCTCACCGGCAAGGAGTGCCGAAGCCAGCGGAAACGTGAAACCGATCAGGAAACTCACCGGCAGGGTCAACGCCGGATTGAGCCAGAGCATCGTCCAGAGTGAAAGGTACTCCCCGGGCCCGATGCTGAACGCCCCTCGGACGACCCGGATGACCGCGAGCAGGATGGGGGTGACAAGAGCCAGCAGCACCACCGAACAGGTGAACAGGTGAACAGAAGACCAGGGGAATCTTCTGCGGCTCTCCTCTTCTCCTGTTCTCGTACTCGCCTTTCCGGCAGCCCATCCCCCGGCCGCCGCGCCCAGGGCGATGCCTGCGAGCCACCCGAAAAAGGTCAGTCCCCAGGAGAGTTCGTTGCCGAAGGAGAGGACCAGGAATTCGCGCACGAGGATGGACTGCGTGATGATCGCCACCGCCCCCAGCAGGAAGAAGACCGGAAGGATCCGACGGCCTGTCCGGAAACGCTTGCATCCCTGGTTCGGGAGTTTGTCGCTCGCCGGCACTTTCGTCGCACCTCCACCATCGCACTTGCGGCTTGAAAGTTGCAGCTTGCGCGTGCTATAGTAGACGCCTCGGTCAGCGGACTTGCAACTTGAAAGTAGCGGGCTGCACGTGCTCATCGGGAGAACGAGGCGGTGAAGATCGGTTTGAGCGCCTACAGTTTCGACCGTTATCTCAAGAGCGGCGCAACGACTCTGGAGGGTGCCGTGAAGGCGGCGGCCGAACTGGGCTTCGCCGGTTTCGAGATGCTGCCTCAGTATTTCAGGGAGAAAAAGGGAAATCCGCCCGAGGGGCGTCAGCTCCGGAAGATGCTGGGGGATTCGGGACTCGAGCTTTCCTGCTATACCCTGTCCAATGACTTTGGCCTTCCCGAGGGGCCCCAGAGGCAGGCGGTGATCGACAGTGTCCGCCGGGAGATCGAGTTAGCGGTCGTCCTGGGTGCGAAGACCTGTCGAATCGAGAGCACGTTCGGCCCGCGCCAAGGCGAGAAGGTGACGTTGGACGAGATGCTGAGGCGAGTGGTCTCGGCCACGAAGGATGTCGCGGGACTCGCCCTCGAGTTGGGTGTCCGACTCGGGCTCGAAAACCATGGCCGCTACATCGGCAGTTTCCACCACGTGGCCCAGATCATCAAGGACGTCAACTCACCCGTCTACGGGGCGGTCCCGGACATCGGGAATTTCCTGGTGGTGGACGAAGACCCGGTGGCGGCGTGTCGCGAACTGGCCCGGTTCGCCGTGCACGTCCACGTGAAGGACGTTCTGAGACGGCCCCCCGAGCCGGCGTTGGGGAAGGGATGGTTTCTGTCGAACGCCGGCTGGCAGCTTCAGGGGGCGGTCGTCGGCGAGGGGGACGTCCCGGTGCGTGCATGTCTTGAGGCCCTCAAGACCCGGGGGTACACCGGCTGGCTCTCGGTCGAGCACGAGTCCCCGGAGGACCCGATGACGGGTCTGGTGCGCAGCCGCGCCAACCTCGAAGAGATGCTCTCCTCTCTCGCGTGAATCCCGCCAGGAGCGTCCCCCCTGTGAGGAGCCCATGTCCCGCTCGGGCAAGGCGTCATGAAGGACTGCCCACGGCGAAAATTCCGCGTGATGGGGCCGAAAATGCTTGCAAATCGAGCGGCTGTCTGATATAGGACACAATTCCTAGACCTCCTTACCGATGCCTCCGTCTTGATTTGGCACATTTCGTGGGCGGAGCGTCCTGACAAAGCGTCGTGCCGTTGGATTCTGTTTCTCTTGAGAGAGGGAGTGGAGTGAAAAAAGAATATCTGCTTTCACCGGGTCCAACCCCCGTTCCGCCCGAATCACTTCAGGTGATGGCCGAGCCGATGTTCCATCACCGGACTCCCCGGTTCTGCACGATGTTCCGGGAAGTCACCGAGGGACTGAAGGAGGTCTTCTGCACGAAGAGTGACGTGATCACGCTCTCCGGGTCGGGAACGGCAGGGATGGAAGCCGCGGTCGTCAACGCCGTGGACGCCGGGGAGAAAGTCCTGGTGGTTCGCGGGGGGAAGTTCGGGGAGCGGTGGGGCGAGATCTGTCAGGCCTACGGCATCGCCTTCACCGCGATCGACGTCGAATGGGGGACGGCGGTGAAACCGGAGCAGATTGCGGCCGCCCTCAAGGCCGACCCGTCGATCGTCGCCGTCTATACCACCCTCGTCGAGACCTCGACCGGGGTGCTGACCGACATCCAGGCCGTCGGGGAGGTGGTGCGGGGGACAAAGGCGCTCCTCGTGGTGGACGGGATCAGCGGCGTCGGCGCGGTCGAATGCCGCGTCGACGACTGGAGTATCGACATGCTGGTGGTGGGAAGTCAGAAGGCACTGATGATCCCGCCGGGTCTCGCCTATGTCTCGGTGAGTGCGAAGGCGTGGAAGAAGATCGAAGCGACGAAGCGCGGTCGGTACTACCTCGACCTCGTCAAGCACCGGAAGGCCACACAGAAGGAGGACCCGGCGTTCACTCCGCCGGTGACCCTCTTCGCCTCCCAGCAGAAATCGCTCGAGATGATCCGCAACGAAGGAATCGAGAACGTCTGGAAACGGGTCAGCCGGCTCGGGCAAGCTACCCGTGCCGCCGTCCAGGCGATGGGACTCCAGCAGTATTCGAAGGCTCCGGCCGACTGTCTGACCACGGTGCTCCTGCCGGCGGGCGTGGACGGGGAGGCGGTGATGAAGAACATGCGCGACGTGCAGGGCGTCACCCCGGCCGGCGGTCAGGACAAGCTCAAGGGCAAGATCATCCGCTTCGCCTCGATGGGGTACGTCAACGAGTTCGACATCCTGGTGGGTCTGGTGGCTCTGGCCAACGCCCTTGCCGCCCAGAAGTGCGACGTGAAACTGGGCGCGGGCATCGAGGCGTTCGTCCGGGAACTCAGAACTTCCAACTGATCCCGATAGGTCGGGACAAGTTGAAAGTTGCAAGTCGGCGAGGAGGTCCGATGAAAGTACTGGTGAGCGACAAACTGGCGAAAGAGGGGCTCGACATCCTCAATGCCGCGAAGGGAATCGAGGTGATCGACCGTCCCGGACTTTCACCGGATGAACTCAAGGAAGCGATTGCGGAGGCGGACGGGATCATCATCCGGAGTGCGACGAAGCTGACCGCGGACGTGCTGGGAGCCGCCAGGCGGCTCAAGGCGATTGCCCGTGCGGGGGCGGGCGTCGACAACGTGGACCTCGAAGCGGCAAGCCGCCGGGGCATCATCGTGATGAACACCCCCGGGGGAAACACGATCTCGGCGGCCGAGCAGGCCATCGGCATGCTCTTCGCACTGGCCCGCAGCATCCCGGCCGCCGATGCTTCGATGAAGCACGAGGTGTGGGAAAAGAAAAAATACACCGGCACCGAACTCACCGGAAAAACTATCGGGATCATCGGGCTCGGACGGATCGGCTCCGAGGTCGCGCGTCGTGCACTGGGACTTCGGATGAACGTCATCGGGTTTGATCCCTTCCTCGACGGCGAGCGGGCCCATGCCCTCGGCATCGAGATGACGGATTCCCTCGAAGACCTTCTGAAGCGGAGCCACTACGTTTCGGTTCACGCGTCCCTCACCGAGAGGACCCGGGGGATGATCGGACGGAAGGAGCTAGCGGCGGCACGGGACGGCATCGCCATCATCAACTGCGCCCGCGGCGGGATCGTGGACGAACAGGCGCTCCTGGAGGCGCTGGAGAGCGGCAAGGTCTCAGGCGCCGGACTCGACGTCTTCACCAGCGAACCTCCCACCGACTGGAAACTGGCCAAGCATCCGAAGGTCGTGGCCACCCCGCACCTCGGGGCGAGCACGGAGGAGGCTCAACTCAACGTGGCGATTGCGGCGGCCGAGCAGATGGTGGATGCGCTCGTTCACAACAGGGTCCGGTTCGCCGTCAACTTCCCGTCGGTCGATCCCGAGCAGATGGCGGCTCTTCAGCCGTACCTCACCCTCGCAAGACGTCTGGGGGCCATTGTCTCACAGCTCTCCGCGGGGGCGGTCAAGGAAGTGACGGTCACCTACAGTGGAGAGGTTGCCGCCCAGAAGACGGAAGCCGTGACCGCCGCCGTCGCCGTTGGACTGTTGAGTTCCTACGTCGAGGATGTGAACCTGGTGAACGCCGGTCTTCTCCTGAAGGAGCGCGGGGTGCTCATGAAAGAAACCCGTACCTCGACCGCCGAGGAGTTCGTGACGTACATGTCGGTCGAGGCGCGTTCCGGCGCGGAAAGTCACTGTGTCGGGGGGACGCTTTTCGGCAAGAGCAGTCCGCGACTGGTCCTGGCGGACGGGTTCGAGCTCGAGGTGGAGCCCGCGGGCACGATCCTCTTCATTCGCAACGAGGACGTGCCGGGCGTCATCGGCGAGGTGGGTCGCATCCTCGGGGATCACAAGATCAACATCGGCAACATGAACAACGGACGCAAGAGTGTCGGCGGCGAGGCCCTCACCGTGGTCACGGTCGATACGGAACCCGACGAAACGGTCGTCGACGAGCTGACACGGGTCCCGAGCATCGTCGACGTGCGGGTGGTCCGCCTCAGGTGACCCTGCAAAATGCAAAAAGAAGTCCACACGTCGCAGGTCAACAAGTCACAAGTCATCAAGGGGCCGATAGAGGGCTCACCCGACTTGCTGCTTGGGACTTGAGACTTGTGGACTCTCTGATGCGACTTGTGACTTGCGGACTATTCATCCCTCAGCCAAGGAGAGACACTCATGGCCGATAAGACCCCCATCATCCGTTTCATCGACGTCACCAACCGTGACGGGGTCCAGACGTCACGACTGGGTCTCGCCAAGCTCCAGAAGACCATCATCAACCTCCTGCTCAATCAGCTGGGAGTCTGGCAGAGCGAGTTTGGTTTTCCATTCACCAATCACGAGGTCAACTACCTCAACGCCAACGTGGCTCTGGCCGAGAAGGGCATCATCTCGCCCATGCGACTGGAAGGGTGGTGCACCTGCCGTATGGCCGAACTGCAGAAAGCGGTGCAGAATTGTCCGAAGCTGAAGCACTTCAACATCTCGCTCTCCACCAGTGACCAGATGATGCAGGGGAAGTTCGGGGGTCGTTTCACCCGCCAGGACCTCATTGACATGATGGTGGAGGCGCTGAAGTTCATGAAGGAGGAGGGAGGGGCCGAGACCGTGGGGGTGAACGCGGAGGATGCCTCACGGACGGACCTGAACTACCTGGTGGAGTTCGCCTCGGCGGCTCGCGACCACGGTGCGGCACGCTTCCGGTACTGTGATACGCTCGGCTGCGACGACCCGATGACGGTCTATGACCGGGTGCGGACAATCGCGGGAGAGGTCAAGTTGCCGGTGGAGATGCACTGTCACAACGACCTCGGGATGGTGGTGGCGACGTCGGTGGCGGGCGCCGCCGGGGCGGTCGACGCCGGAGTGGACGCCTACATCAACACCAGTGTCAACGGCATGGGTGAGCGGGCGGGAAACTGTGACCTCGTGAGCACCATCCTGGCACTCAAGTACTCCAGCGGCTTCAGCAAGCGGAAGATCCTGGACCCCCGGATCGATCTCTCGAAATCCTGGCGACTGGCGAAGTACGCCAGTTACGCCTTCGACGTGCCGATTCCCATCAACCAGCCGGCGGTGGGGGGCAACGCCTTTGCCCACGAATCGGGCATCCACGCCGACGGGGCACTCAAGGACTACCGCAACTACGAGCTGTATCACTTCGAGGAGCTGGGCCGCGGGGAGCCGGAAGTCATCGAGACCGGCCGACGCATCACGGTGGGCGAATACTCCGGCATCAAGGGGTTCCGCAACGTCTTCGAAAAGCTCGAAATCGAGTTCAAGAACGACGAGGACGCCGCCCGGATCCTGGAGCTCGTGCGCTACGCCAACGTCCACACGCAGAAGCCCCTCATGGACCTCGAGCTTTGCTTTGTTGCCGAGCATCCGGAGGAGGCCCGCCAGATTATGACGGTGACGCCGCCGTAAAATGGGTCCCAAGTCAACAAGTCCCAGGTCGACAAGTCCCCCGTCAATCCGCAAGGACCTGTTGACTTGTCGACTTGCGACTTGACGACCGACTTTGGTGCGAGTTTCAAGATGACCCGCTCAGGAAAACGCATGGGCGAAACAAGATGTCCGGCCCCACCCAAAGGCACCTTGCGCAAGGCCGCGGTCGACGACGTGCCCGCCCTCCACAAGCTCATCATGCATTATGCCACGACAGGTGCGATGCTGCCCTCGAGTCTGAGCAGACTGTACGAGTGTGTGCGGGATTTCTTCGTCTACGAGACCGCCAGTGGCGTCGTGGCGTGTGCCGCGCTCCACGTGGTGTGGGAAGATCTCGCCGAGGTGAGGTCGGTCGCCGTCAAGCCTCGACTGAAGGACAGGGGGATCGGTCGGATGCTGGTCGAGGCCGTGAAGAAGGAAGCCCGGGAGCTCTCGATCGACCGGATCTTCTGTCTGACCTACGTCCCGGAATTCTTCCGGCGTCTGGGCTTTCGCGAGGTCGATAAGGGCTCACTCCCGCACAAGATATGGGCTGACTGCATCAACTGTCCACAGTTCCCGGATTGCGGCGAGGTCCCGCTCATCTGCGACCTCCGGGGTCCCCGAACCCGATGAGGGGGTCCCCCAACGCGATATGTCGCGTTTGGGGACCCCGGGCTTGGGGTTCCCAAACTGAGCAAGTTTGCGGACGCCTCAGCTGGTCACCGGTCAATTGCTCAACTGCTCTCGGGTGGAACCGCTGCGGAGGCGTGACATGGGTCCGATCCCGCGGATTCTGATTGTCGAACGTGAATCCGGATCGATGCGGAAGGTGGAATGCGACCTCCGGGATTCCGGCTTCGAGGTCCGGCGTGTCCGACAAGAAGACCCGCAACTTTCAACCGGCAACCTGCAACTCGGGAGTTGGAAGTTGGAAGTTCCGGATCTGGTGCTCATCGAGATGAAGGATCTGGAACCGGACACTCGCAACTTGGAAGTGGAAAGCGGCAAGTTGGAAGTCGCCGACCTTGTGCGGGCCATCAAGGGTGCGATGGGACCCCCTCATTGGGTTTGGGGTCCCCAGGACGGCGTGTGGGGGCCCCCGGCGTTCGTCCCGGTGCTGATGTTCGTGGGGGAGGATCCGGCGTCGGTGGTGCGCGGGTTCGACGCCGGTGCCGACGACTGTATCCACCGGTCCTATGACAGAGAGGAGATGCTCGCACGCGTCCGCAGCATGCTCCGCATCAAGAATCTCCACGACGAGATCCACTCCCACAGCGCCGAACTCATGGAACTTTCCACACGGGACGGGCTGACGGGACTCTATAACCGTCGGTACCTGTTCGAGCAGTTGGCGGCGGAGGTCGAGCGGGCGGTACGCTACCAGCAGCCGCTCTCCTGCATCATGCTGGACATGGACGATTTCAAGCCCATCAACGACCGGTACGGGCACTTGGTGGGGGACGAGCTTTTCCGGCAAGCGGCCGAGACGTTCCGTTCGATTCCCCGGCGGGTGGATGTCATCGCACGCTACGGCGGGGACGAGGTGGCCATCCTTCTTCCGGCCACCGGGACGGATCCCGCCCTCAGCGTCGCACACCGTGTCTGCGATACCATGGCGCACAAGACGTTCACGGTCGAACGACTCCAGATTGCCATGACGGTCAGTCTGGGAGTGGCGTGTCTGGACCCGAGGAATCCGATCACCTCGGACGAGCTGGTGCGCCGGGCCGACGTGGCGCTGTATTCCTCCAAGCGTGCCGGGGGAAACCGTGTGACCGTCTGGAGTTCCGACATGGAGGGGGAAAGCAGGTCGTCCCCGTAGGGGCGCACCTGGGGGTGCGCCCTCTTGAGCTGTCCGGGTTGGAGGACGTGTGACCGTTATTCCATTCGACAATCCGTTCGGTGCTCCCGGCCGCTGGTGGAAGGGAAACCTCCACACGCACACCACCGTCTCCGACGGAGCCCTTCCGCCGCCTGCCACCGCCAGGCGCTACCGGCGTCTCGGATACGATTTCCTCGCCATCACCGACCACGTCAAGGTTTGCGAACCCTTCGAGGCCCCGGCGGGACTGCTGCTGATACCCGGGGCCGAGTACCACACCTCTGTCGGCGACCCGGTCCGCGCGTGGCATTTCGTCTGTCTCGGTCTGGTGGGAGAGGTCACGGGCGTCGGGGGCCCCTTGCCGGGACTGCTCGCGAGCATGCGGGAGAACGCCCGCTTCTATTTCGCGGCGCACCCCTACTGGTCCAACCTGGCCGAAGAGGACCTTCTGGCCATCGAGGGCGTGCCTGCGATGGAGGTCTATAACGGCGTCTGCGAGCGTGCCATCGACCGTGGATATTCCGACCAGGCCTGGGACTATGCCCTCGCGTGCGGCAGGCGTCTGAACGCGCTTGCCGTGGACGATTCGCACATCGAGAGTGATTTCGGCCGCGGATGGATCATGCTCCGTGCGGGAAGACTCAGTATGGAAACTGTCCTGGATGCGCTGAAAAGAGGTCTTTACTACTCGACGAGCGGGCCGGAGATCTTCGACCTCCGAATCGACGGCAGCATCGTCAGCGTCCGGTGTTCCCCTTCGAGGTCCATCAAGTTCATGGCGCGGAGTTCCGACGGGAAGTACTTCGGCGCCCGCGACGGGGAACTGCTCGAATCCGCGGTGTACGAACTCCGGGGGACCGAA
>Ga0315282_10003483_pt1 | contig 28230 bp, 24 predicted proteins | sample YL17G07_20_MG_FD_203693 | JGI IMG/M metagenome (GOLD analysis project Ga0315282, IMG submission 203693) | Sediment microbial communities from Yellowstone Lake, YNP, Wyoming, USA - YL17G07_20 | ecosystem: Environmental > Aquatic > Freshwater > Lake > Sediment | place: USA: Wyoming | collected...
GCCACCTTGAGGTGCCCCAAGTGAATGGGGTCGAAGGTTCCCCCCAAGACACCAATTTTCATTCTATTCCCCCTCTCCTTCCTTACGCTCCCTCGTAACAACACCCCTGGGCTGGGGGTGAAAAACCTTCCTCACAATCTTACCACCAGCCTCAGTCTTAGTGACTGAGTGAAGCATATTCAAAGTCTCAGCCATAAGCTCAGGAATGCCCTCGCCAGTGGCTGCGGAAACAAAAAGGACTTTGGTTCCAGCACCGGTAAAGCTATCCCTTATCTCGGCTAAGCGAGCCTTGACCTGGGGCAAATCAATCTTATTTACCACCACAAGCTGTGGCTTTTGAGCTAGAGCCGAGTCAAACAAGCTGAGCTCAGTATTTACCCGCGCCATATCTTCCGCCGGAGACGGAGAGCTGCCATCTACCAGGTGAATAAGCATCTTGGTGCGCACAATATGGCGAAGAAAGTCGTGCCCCAGCCCTCGGCCAAGGTGAGCCCCATCTATTAGCCCGGGAATCTCAGCCAGGACAAAGCTGCGCTGACCAACCTCAACCACACCCAAAATGGGCTCACGGGTGGTAAAGGGATAACTGGCTATCTTAGGTCTAGCCGCAGAAACAGCCGCCAGTAAGGTAGACTTGCCCACATTAGGATAGCCGATAATACCAACATCGGCAATGAGTTTCAACTCCAATATTATAGCATTCTCCTCGCCATCCTCCCCCTTCTGAGCAATCTGTGGGGCTTGGTTGGTGGATGTAGCAAAGCGGGCATTGCCAAAGCCACCCTTACCCCCCTTGGCTACCACCACCTGCTGACTAGGGTGCTCCAGGTCAGCTATTAGGGTATTACCACCTATCTGTGATTTATATGAGACTACTGTTCCCACAGGCACAGATAAGAGCAGGTCTTCCCCCTTCTTGCCGTGTTTCTTTTTATTCCCCCCATTCTTGCCATTAGCTGCTCTTAAGTATCTTCTTTGAGTAAACATTTTCAGGCTGTTAACAGCCTGACCCGCCATAACAATTACATCACCGCCGTCACCGCCGTCACCGCCGGCAGGACCACCAAAGGGAACCCACTTCTCCCGCCGGAAGTTTACTGCCCCATCGCCACCGTCGCCTCCCTTGACCACTATTTCTGCCCTGTCAAACATAAAAGAACAACCTATAATTATTCTATTGTTTAATTCTTTATTGTGTAAAGGCTTATAATACCAGTAATTATAATACGATTGCCTAGCTGGTGACTAGTCTGAGTAGTACACCGTGGGGAGGAAAAGGGTTAAGTCCAATCTGGCCTATTTCAAGCTTGTCAACAAAAGAGGGCGATTATCCACAATTAGTAATGTTCTGGTCAAGTTAGTTTGTTTATAGAGGGTTAGATTTCGGTGGAAACGCTGGGGTTAATAACCCTGGACTTTTGCTTAAGGGATATTCCCTGTTGAATCTCCGAGATTTTGCGCTTCAAATAAGGATTGTTGTCAATATCGTTGACTATTTTTTGACAGGCGTGGATGACTGTGGAGTGATCCCTATTTCCTAGCTCTAGCCCAATCTGAGCTAGAGAGCAATTGGTTGTCTGTTTAATAAGATACATTGCTACCTGTCGGGCTAGGGCAGTTTGCCTGTCTCTCTTTCTGCTCTTTAAGTCTGAGACGGTTAGCTGGAAGCTATTAGCTACCGTTTCCAGCACGAGATTGGGTGTGATCGGGGCGCTCTTGGTATCCTTACCGGCAATATCCTCTACTGTCTTAGCCGCTAGCTCAGGGGTAAGTAGAGCTCCAAGCAGCTTAGCATAAGCGATAGCTCGGTGGAGGCAACCTTCTAGCTCCCTTACGTTGTGTTGAATTCGCTGAGCAATAAACTTCAACACGTCTAAAGCTACATTTTCCCCTTCCTGCTCCGCCTTAGCCTTTAGGATAGCCAGACGTGTGTCAAAATCAGGGGGTTGAATCTCGGCAACTAGTCCCCACTCAAAACGGGAGCATAAACGGTCGCCAAGACGGGGCATGGACTTGGGTGGGCGGTCGCTGGTAATAACAATCTGGCGGTTAGCGTTATGCAGTTCGTTGAAAGTGTGGAAAAAGCTTTCTTCCGTTTGCTCCTTGCCGCTGATAAAGTGGATGTCATCCATCAACAACATGTCAACACTTCTATACTTGGTGCGGAATTCCTCGGTGCTTTGCTCCCTGATGGCAATTATGAAGTCGTTGGTAAACTGCTCAGCGCTAGCATAAAGCGCATTAATATTGTCGTCCTGAGCCATATGATAAATGGCGTGCAACAGATGGGTCTTACCTAACCCTACCCCCCCATATATAAACAGAGGATTATAGCTACGTCCTGGGCTTTCGGCTACGCTCAGAGCCGCGGCATAGGCTAAGCGGTTGCTGTTACTTACGACAAAGGAATCAAAGGTATATTTTAAATTGCAGGAGGGGTGGATTATTTGTCGGGTGGCATTGGTCTTATCCCCCGGGCTTACACGGAAGACGACTTTGACATCAGGGTGGGTAAGACCAATGAGCGTCTTTTCAATCAAAGAGCGCTGGTTCTTGTCTAAGTATTCAGCGACAAAGGCATTAGGAACCCCGACAACGAACTGGTTATCCTGATAACTTAAGCCTACAGTTTTTTCCAGCCAAGTGCGGTAGTTTGGTTTTGTTACTTGGATTTGTAATTCACCTAAGGCAGCTTCCCAGATTTCTTGGGCTGACTTGGGTTCCATAAAAAACCTCCCAAAGTTTAGCGCAAAGTTAAGTCGGAGGCTTGAGGGGAAATTTGAGGGATGCTACTAGAATAATGCCTCCGCCTCTCTAATGGCAAACTTTTTGATGGGGATTTTTCACCCCCGTTTTCCCTTACCAAGTCAATCGGGCTTGTTTTTTTACCCACTATCAGACTGATAGATATGAAATGTTAATTTGTTGTTAAAAAAGTTTAGTGGTAAAATTTACCGCTGGGAGGCCTAAATTGCGAGTTGTTTTCATGGGTAGTCCTGAGTTTGCTGTCCCCCATCTTGAGCACCTTATTCTCAATCAATACCAGGTGGTGGCTGTTTATACTCAGCCCGATAGACCAGCCGGTAGGGGGCGTGCCTTAGTTTCTCCTCCAGCGAAGAGGGCGGCGCAAGCTTTGGGGCTTGAGGTGGTGCAACCAGCTAATCTAAAGGAGGCGGGAGTGGTGGAGCAACTGAGCCAGTTTCACCCCGACGTTATTGTTGTTGCTGCCTTTGGTCAAATTCTGCCTCGGTCGGTTTTGGACATCCCGCGCTTCGGGTGCACTAATGTTCACCCTTCACTGCTACCTAGATTCCGGGGTGCGTCACCGGTAGCCTCGGCTATCCTGGCTGGTGATGAGTTTACTGGGGTTAGCATTATGTTGATGAATGAAGGTTTAGACACTGGTCCGATATTAGCTCGGGCGCAGATTCCTATTTCAGCGCCGGATACCACCGGCTCACTTACCACCAAGCTTTCCTTGCTCGGGGCTCGGTTGCTCGTGGAAGCTCTATCTTGCTGGTTACGGGGGGAGTTGCCCCCCCGACCCCAGAATGAAGCCGAGGCTACCTACTGTGGTTCAATCAATAAGGAGGAAGGTGAGATTGACTGGCACCTGCCAGCTATAGCTCTATGGCGGCGGGTGCGTGCCTTCTATCCCTGGCCGGGGTGTTACACTAGGTGGCAGGGGAAGCAGCTTAAGATTATTGAGGCGGTGCTTTTGACTGGGGAGAGAGCCTTTACGGTAGGGCAGGTGGTGGCGCTGCCTTCAGTCCCTGAGGGGTCAAAGGCTGCCTTTGGCGTCGGTACCGGGGACGGGGTTTTAGGTGTCTGCGGGGTTCAACTGGAGGGGAAGCGAGCTATATCTGCCGCCGAGTTTTTGAGAGGGCAGAGGCAGTTTATTGGGGCAGTATTACCATCGAGTTGAACTATCTCCTTGTTGCCTCACTTAAGCCCAGCTTGTATAATCTGTGGTAATATGTTGAGGAGGCTTTTTTGTCTGTACCCAAGAACCTGAGCCAGTTTGCCACCCTAGTAGGCATTATCGCCAAGTTGCGGGCGCCTGACGGCTGTCCCTGGGATAGGAAGCAGACCCATGCCTCTCTGCGGGAAAACCTGCTTGAGGAGTGCTATGAGGTTTTGGAGGCTTTGGATGAGGGGGATTCAGCGAAGCTTTGTGACGAATTAGGCGACCTCCTGATGCAGATTGTGCTCCACGCTCAGATTGCCACTGAAGCCGGGGAATTTAAGCTGGGGGATGTAATAAGTAGCATCACCACCAAGCTAATCCATCGCCATCCCCATATCTTTGGCTTACAAAAGGCGAAGGATGCTGAGGAAGTGGCGCATAACTGGGAGGTTCTAAAGGGGGAGGAAAGAGGCGCTGATACCTCCATATTAGAAAGTGTGCCCAGGCAAATGCCGGCTCTGGGTTACAGTCAGGAGATTCAGCGCCGGGTGGCTCAGCTTGGCTTTGACTGGGAGGATGTTGATGGCGTTATTGACAAGCTGGCTGAGGAGGTCGGCGAGTTTAAGCGGGCTCCCAGTCAGGAGCAGAGAGCCAGTGAGTTTGGCGACCTATTATTTACCCTGGTTAATATTGCCCGCCGGCTTGGGGTAGATTCAGAGGCAGCGCTACGACAGGCGAATAGAAAGTTTTACCGTCGCTTTACCTATATGGAGGAGCTCTGCCGAAAGCGTGGGGTCAATTTTGGCGGCTTGTCTTTTGCTGAGCAGAATGCCCTGTGGGAGGAGGCCAAAAAGAAAGTAACATAGACTTATCGGGGCGAGTGGATTTGAACCACCGACCTCAGCGTCCCGAACGCTGCGCGCTAAACCAGACTGCGCTACGCCCCGATGGCTGTATTATAGGCTGATTTAACCCCTTCGGCAACAATACTGGGAGAGTCAAAGAGAGGCGAAGCCTCTGAATATCTTATAGGGAGTTTTAGAGGGACTTCGTCCCTCTTCAATAAATTCTTCCCCTTCCCCTTATTAAGGGGAAGGGGATAAAGGGGATAGGGTTGCTAGAAAAATGAAATATTGTATAGTGATAATTGATGGTGCTTCGGGCTTACCACTGCCTGAGCGTGGGAATAAGACCTGCCTTGAGCTGGCTCATATGCCAAACCTTGATGCTATGGCGCAGGAGGGCATCCTCGGGCTTGTTCGCACTGTCCCAGTGGGGATGGAACCATCAAGCGCCTGCGCCTGTATGTCGGTGCTGGGCTATGACCCAAAGGTCTACTATAAGGGTCGGAGTGCCATTGAAGCCAGGAGCATGGGCATTCCCATTGACGATGGAGAGGTCGTTTTTCGCTGCAATTTAGTGGCTATTCGTGATGGGAAGATGTGGAGCTACAGCTCAGGCTATATCAGCACTGAGGAGGCAAAACAGCTTATTGCTGCTTTGAATGAGAACCTGGGTAATGATAGTATTCACTTTTATCCTGGCGTCAGCTACCGACATATATGTAAGCTCAGGGGGAGAGAGGATGCCCTTTTGGCAACCTGCACCCCGCCTCATGATATCCCCAATAAGCCGATTAAAGATTTTCTTCCCCGTGGCGCCGGAAGCGAGCTCCTGCTAGACCTGATGAAACGCTCGGAGGCGGTGCTCCGAGACCACCCGGTAAATGTAAAACGGAGGTCTCGTGGTGATATTCCAGCGACCTCAATCTGGCTTTTCTGGGGTAGTGGTAAAGCCCCAGAGATGCCGGCATTTAAGCCGGTCTATGGTCTTGATGCGGCAATGACCTCCGGGGTTGACCTCCTCCGCGGCTTAGCCCGGATGGTGGGGATGGGGGTATTAGATATACCCGGGGTGACCGATGGTCTGGACAATGACTATGTTGCTCAGGCGAGCGGTGCTCTGGAAGCACTTAAACAGCATGATTTGGTGGTTATTCATATTGAAGCCCCGGATGAGGCAGCCCACGCCGGCTCAATTGAGGGTAAAATAGAGGCTATCCAGAGGGTGGATAAAGAGGTTATAAGCCAAATCCGCAACTGGCGCCCAGGTGGTCTCAGGGTGCTAATTCTTCCCGACCACCCCACCCCGATTACGACTCAGACGCATAGTCCTGAGCCGGTTCCATTTCTGTTGTGGGGGGTGGGGTTTACTTCTAACGGGGCGAAAAAATTCACCGAGGCAGAGGCGAAAAGCACTGGTCTTTTTATTGACGATGGGTATAATATTATGGAGAGGCTGATAGGCGAGGTTAAAAATTAGATGGCGCTAATTGTTCAAAAGTATGGCGGCACTTCGGTGGCTGATGCCGGGAGGATTAAGAATGTCGCTCGGCGCATTGCCCAGGTCAAGGACAAGGGCGACCAGGTGGTGGTTGTGGTCTCGGCGATGGGGGATACCACTGATGAGCTAATCAAGCTTGCCTACCAGATTAATGACCGCCCTGATGAGCGGGAGCTTGATGTTCTCCTGTCCACCGGTGAGATTGTTTCCAGCACCCTGCTGGCAATGGCACTTGAGGCTATGGGTTATGAGGCGATTAGCCTCTCTGGTGCCCAGGCGGGGATAAGGACTGACGCTACCTACAGTCGAGCCCGAATCATGAGGGTTGACCCAGAAAGGATAGTTAAGGAGCTGGATAAGGGGAATATCGTAATTGTTGCCGGCTTTCAGGGGATTACCGACGAGATGGATATAACCACCCTAGGGCGGGGTGGCTCCGATACCACTGCTGTAGCCCTGGCGGCTAGTCTCGGGGCGGGGGTATGCCAGATATATACCGATGTTGAGGGGGTGTATACTGCTGACCCCCGGCTTGTCCCTGAAGCCCAAAAGCTACCTGAGATTGGCTATGAGGAGATGCTGGAGTTGGCAACATATGGGGCTAGGGTAATGCACCCGCGGGCGGTTGAGCTCGGGGAGCTATTTAATGTCCCTGTTTTGGTTGCCTCCAGCTTCAGTGATAATCCTGGTACACTAATTCATGGAGGGGTATCTATGGAAGTGCGAAATAAGGTGAGGGGTATAGCTCATGACCTTGATGTGGCGAAGATAACCGTGGTTGGTGTTCCTGACCGACCCGGCACTGCCGCCTCTATCTTTGAGTCCTTAGCCAAGGCGAATATCAGTATTGATACCATTGTTCAGAATGCCAGTATCAATAATATTACTGATTTAACCTTTACCGTGGCGAGAAGCCAGTTACGTAAGGCAATGGAAGTGGCCAAACCTATAGCCGAATCAATTGGTGCTAGGGAATGTGTCAGCGATTCCAGACTGGGTAAGGTTAGCATCATCGGCACCGGGATGCAGAATACCCCGGGCTTTGCTGCCAGAATGTTTCGTGCCCTCAGTGAACATGGGATTAACATCCAGCTTATTACTACCTCGGAGATAAGGATAACCTGTATTATTGATGAAGCCAGGGTCAAGGACGCAGTTCGCGCCTTACACCGTGCCTTCGAGCTAGAAAAAGAGGGATAACCCTCACCCCCTTTAGGTTTTATCTGGTCACCCTATCCCTCTTTATCCCCCTTCCCCTTATCAAGGGGAAGGGGAAATAGTTTTAAGAGGGGGCTTCGCCCCCCTCTTTTAAATCTCCTCCTTCCTTTGAAGGAGACTAACTAAACGGGGCGTCTAAGAGGGGCGTCAGCCCCTCTTTTTTACTCCTCCCCCTCTCCTTCAAGGAGAGGGGGATTAAGGGGGTGAGGTTAACAAAAATCTCTATTTCCTTGTTATTGATTTCGCTTGTTTTGCTGCGTTAGCTAGAGTAAAATATTGTGATGGCTAACTAGTGGAGGCGAGGATGGCATATCAGGAAGAGGAACAGGTAAGGCTAAGGCGGCAACGCACCAAGAACGCCATAGCCCTAGCTATGCAAGGGCGGTGGCGGGAGGCGCTAGCAGCAAACAAGGATATAATTGAAAGCTTTCCCAACGATGTTGACGCCTATAATCGTTTAGGTAGAGCCTATATTGAGCTGGGTGAGTACTCAAAGGCGAAGGAAGCCTACGGGCGAGCTTTAGAGCTTGACCCGTACAATATCATTGCCCAAAAGAACCTTCGTCGTTTATCCTATTTAGGGGAGGCTGTAGTTACCCCAGAGGCTGATTCTGATAAGGCTAAGCCCCAGCATTTTATTGAAGAGACGGGTAAGGCGGGCGTGGTTAACCTTTATCACCTGGCACCACGAGAGGTACTAGCCAAAATGGTGGCTGGTGATAGGGTATATTTGAGGGTAGATGATTCTACTTTAGCCGTGGAAAATAGCCGTGGTGAGTATCTAGGGCTGGTGGAGTCCAAGCACGCTCAGCGGCTTATTAAGTTAATGGAGGGGGGTAACAGATATACCGCCGCTATTGTCAGCTCAGCCGAGGACAAGGTAACGGTCATTATTAGGGAGGTATATCAGCACCCCAGTCAGGCAGGGCAGCTTTCCTTCCCACCAAAGGGGGTTGGAAGCCTTCAGCCTTATCTTAGCGATAAAATACTTAGGCGTGAGTTGGAGCATATAGAGGCATCGGGTGAGGAGTTTCCTGAGATTGAGGGTGAGAGTATTGAGACTGAGGAGTAGGAGGTTCCAGTCAGCATGGTTTTAGGCAAGACTAAACCAGTAAATATAGAAGATGAGATGAGTAGCTCCTACCTTGATTATGCTATGAGCGTCATTGTTTCCCGTGCCCTGCCCGATGTGCGGGATGGATTAAAGCCGGTACAGCGACGCATTCTTTATGCTATGGATGGGCTAGGGCTAAATCATGCCAGCCCGCACAAGAAGAGCGCTCGTATTGTCGGCGAGGTTTTGGGCAAGTATCATCCTCACGGCGATGCCCCAGTTTATGAAGCCATGGTGCGTATGGCACAGGATTTCTCTATGCGCTATGTTCTGGTTGATGGACAGGGCAATTTTGGCAGCATGGATGATGACCCCCCAGCAGCTATGCGCTATACTGAGGCACGCCTGACCAAGATTGCTGAGGAGATGTTGGTTGATATTGATAAGGATACCGTTGACTTTATGCCCAACTTTGATGATAGCCTTAAGGAGCCTTTAGTTTTACCCACCCGGTTGCCCAATTTGCTGGTTAATGGCAGCGCTGGAATCGCAGTGGGGATGGCTACCAGCATCCCCCCTCATAATCTAGGGGAGGTGTGTGGCGCCATCTCTTACCTCATTGATAATCCCGAAGCTACAGTTGATGAACTTACCCAATTTATTAACGGACCTGATTTCCCCACTGCCGGCATCATTCTGGGGGGAGAGGGGATTAAGAATGCCTATGCCACCGGGCATGGCAAGGTGGTGGTTCGGGCTAAGGCTCACCTGGGTGATATGCCCGGGGTGGGACGGCGGCAGATAGTGGTCACTGAGCTTCCCTATCAGACGAATAAGGCTGCCTTGGTTGAGAGGATGGCTGAGCTGGTCAAGGAAAGGAAGATTGAAGGCATCAGTGGTCTGCGTGATGAGTCAGACCGTCAAGGTATGCGTATTGTCATTGAGCTGAAGAGGGAGGCTGAACCAAGGCAGGTGCTCAATAACCTTTATAAATATACCTCAATGCAGTCAGCCTTCTTCATTAATATGCTGGCTCTGGTTGATGGTCAGCCCAGGGTAATTGGTCTTAGGGAGGTGCTTCAGTATTTCATAGATTTCCGCAGCGAGGTTATCACTCGGCGCTCCCGGTTTGACCTGAAGGTGGCTAAGGATAGGGCTCATATCCTTGAGGGGCTTAAAATTGCCTTGGACAATATAGATAGGGTGATTAGTGTCATCAGAAAATCGGAGACAGCCGACATTGCTCGCAATAAGCTTATGAGCGGCTTTGGTTTATCCCAGGCTCAGGCGCAGGCTATCCTTGACATGCAGCTACGCCGGCTGGCTAATCTGGAGCGGCGCAAGATTCTTGACGAATACGCCGAGGTAGTAAAAACCATTGCCTATCTGGAAGACCTTCTGGCTAACCCAAGGCGAATACTCCTGCTGATAAAGGAGGAGGTTAGCCAGTTAAAGTCCCAGTATGGCGACCCACGGCGAACCAAGATAAGTGAGGAGGAGGTAACTGAATTTCGTGAGGAAGACCTTATCCCTCATCAACGTGTGGTGGTGACGCTCAGTAACCGGGGGTTTGTCAAACAGGTAGCCTCTCGTAGCTACCGGTCACAGCATCGCGGCGGCAAGGGTATCATTGGCATGGTAACCAGGGAGGCAGATGCAGTAAGACTTCTGGCGGTGGCTGATACCCATGACAATTTGCTCTTCTTCACCAATCGGGGCAGGGTTTTCCACCTTAAGTGCTATGAAATCCCAGCCGATAGCTCTCGGACGGCTAAAGGGACAGCGGTGATTAACCTTTTTCCCATCGCTGATAATGAGAAGGTTACTGCTATGGTGGCGTTGTCTGATTTTAGGTCTGGTGCCTATTTATTGATGGCTACCCGCCGCGGGGAGGTAAAAAAGACGCCGGTGGATAATTTTGCTGCGGTGCGGAGTAGCGGACTTATCGCCATGGACTTGGAGCCGGGGGATGAGTTGGTGGCAGCCTGTTCGGCCACTGACCAGGACGATGTCCTTTTAGTCACTGAGCAAGGGCAGGCAATCAGGTTTGCCGTATCTGAATTAAGAGCTGCTACCAGAACCAGTGGTGGGGTGCGGGGTATCCGGCTGACCCCTGATGACCAGGTGGTGGGCATGGATATCGTCCGTCCAAAAACCTATATATTAGCCGTTACCACCGGCGGCTTTGGTAAGCTTACCCCGGTTGCTGCCTATCCCCAGCAGCATCGTGCTGGTGGGGGGGTCAGGACGTTTAAGCTTACTGAAAAATCAGGTAAAGTTGCTACCTTTGAGGTGGTTTCTCTATCTCAACAGGCAATGATTATATCGTCTGATGGCATTGTCATCCAGACTCCGGTTAAGGAGAAAGACCCCAGAAAGGGCATCACCATTCTGGGCAGGAGCACCCAAGGGGTGAGGTTGATGAGGCTCGACCCGGGTGATAAGGTGGTGGCTATTGCTTGTTTTGATAAGGAGGCTAGATAGTGGGCTTACCCTCTTTCCCTTTGCCCGGGAAGGTAGCTATTATCACCGGGGGGAGGAGGGGAATCGGTAGGGCTATTGCCCTAGCTTTGGCTGAGGCTGGGGCTGATATTGCTATTTGTGGCCGAGTGATTGAGGATGGCGAGCTTCAAGCCGTGGCTGAGGAAGTTAAGCGGCTGGGTCGGCGTTCTTTAGCTGTCCAGGCAGACATCACTAAGAAGGCTGATGTTGATGGTCTGGTTCAAAGGGTGATGGGCGAGTTTGGCGCCATTGATATTCTGGTAAATAATGCGGCGATGAATATCAAGGCACCACTGCTTGAGCTTCGTGAGGACGGCTGGGACAGGGTTATTGATACCGACCTTAAGGGATATTACCTCTGCTCTCAGGCAGTGGGCAAGATAATGGTTGACCAAAAACGGGGCAATATCATCAATATTGCCTCCACTGCGGCGATAAAGGCGGCTCCGGAGATGGGCGCTTATTGTATTGCCAAGGCAGGTGTGGTTATGCTCACCAAGGTTCTGGCTCTGGAGTTAGCTAAATACAATATACGGGTCAATGCTATTGCCCCATATATGGTTAAGACCAAGTTCAGCCAGCCGTTGTGGAGTGACCCCCAGACATTAAAGCAGCTTGAGTCTGAGATACCGCTGGGTCGGCTGGCTGAGCCCAGTGACATAATCGGGGCGGTTTTATTTTTAGCCTCTGATGCCTCCAGTTATATCACTGGGCATACTATTATTGTTGATGGTGGCTTAAGCGCTTAGCCTTTTGCTGGCAAGCCGGTTGCCAGCGTTCCAGTCCACAGGCATTACAGGATTCATAACGACAGTCAGGGGTTTCCTTGCCTTCTATAGCCCGCTGGTATTCTCGTTTGAGGAAGTCTGAGGTTACTCCGACATCAATATGAGACCAGGGTAGGAGCTCGTCTAAAGGGCGTTCCCGCTGGGCATAGAAGCTGGGTTCAAGCCCGGCCTCGTCAAAGGCGCGAAGCCAATTTTGATAGTTGAAGCGTTCATTCCAGGCATCAAAGGTCGAGCCCAACTTCCAGGCACGATAGATGACTTTACCCAATCTTCTATCTCCCCGCGATAATGCTGCCTCAAGCAGGCTGATTTTGGGGTCTTGCCACGATGGCTGGCTTCCCTTTCGGCGTAACCCCAGCTTAAGCAGTTCATGCTTAGCGCTTAGCTCGGTTTCACTTTCCTGGGCTACCCATTGAAACGGGGTATGGGGCTTGGGGATAAAGGTTGATAGGCTAATCCTTACTCGGGGCGTTCCACCCTTAGCCCTCCTGCCCGATGAGCGGATTTTATCTACTAGCTGGACAATTGCCTCAATATCGTCAACGGTTTCGGTGGGTAAGCCGAGCATGAAATAAAGCTTAAGGCTTGTCCAGCCTCTGGCGAAGGCAGCGGCAGCGGTTTCCACGATTTTGTCCTCAGAGGCGCCCTTATTGATGATTCGGCGCAGTCTTTCGCTTCCTGCCTCTGGGGCGAAGGTAAGCCCTGTTTTTCTGCGGGAGGGAAGGGAATCCATCAGCCTTACGGGAAAGTTATCAATGCGGAGGCTGGGGAGGGACAGAGCAAGGTTATCATAATTATGGGTGAGGCTAGTCACCAGCTCCTCAATGCCGGGGTAGTCACTGGTGCTTAGCGAGACCAGGGAAACATCATTATAGCCGCAATTGGCAATAAGCTCCCCCACCGCCTGTATTACCTCTTCCTGAGGGCGGTGGCGTAGCGGGCGGTATATAATCCCTGCTTGGCAAAAGCGGCAGCCACGAGGGCAGCCCCGCTGAATCTCCACCGCCCCTCGGTCATGGACTACCTCAATATAGGGGACTACCGGTCTGGTGACGGGGGGAGGGAGCTTGGTCACTACTCGTCGCTGGATAACGGGTTTAGCCTCAGCCACAGTGGGGGTAATGCTTTTAACTAAGCCATCAGCCTGGTATTCCACCCGATATAGGCTAGGCACATAAACGCCAGGGATGGTAGCCACTTGGCGCAGCAACTCCTTTTTGGTCGCTCCCTTGCCCTTCCAATCCCGGAAGCAATCAAGTAGCTCAAGTACTACCTCCTCACCATCCCCGAGGACAAAGAAGTCAATAAAGTCGGACATAGGCTCGGGGTTGAGACAAGAGCTGCCACCGGCGATTACTACGGGATGGGAATCATCTCTTTCTGAGGCTAGGACTGGTATTTGCGCCAGGTCAAGGATGTTCAATACATTGGTATAGGTAAGTTCATAGTCCAGGGAGAAACCAATAATATCAAAGTCTTTTAGCCGGTGTTTGGATTCAAGGCTGAGCAGGGGGATACCTGCCGCCCGCATGGCTGCTTCTATATCTGTCCACGGGGCGTAGACCCTTTCGGCGAGAACATCGGGCTGGCGATTAAGCAGGTCGTAGAGGATGGGCAAAGCCATATTGGACATGCCGATTTCATATAAATCAGGGTAGCAGAGGGCAAACTTGAGAGCGGTTTTGTCCCAATCCTTGACAACGCTATTCCACTCGCCACCGGTATAGCGAGCCGGCTTGGTGACCTGGTGAAGTATATTATAGGGGTAGGTCAATTTGCGTTCTCCAGCTGTGCCAAATCAAATCTCATGCCATCCCGGGCAGCAATTACCTTGACCCCGGTCTGCTGGGACAGCGTCTCGGCTATCTCCCACGGCTTTGCCCGCCACATCGTCATGCCAAAATGGGTCAAAATGGCTACCTTGGGCTTTAATTCCATAATAATATGCTCGGCATCAGGCAACGATAGGTGGTCAATAGGGCGGCCTGGCTCGAGGAAGACGACATTAATAATCAGCAGCTCACCGCCATAATTTTGACATAGACCATCAAAATAGCGGCTATCAGCGATGTAGGAAAAGGTATGCTCACCGGTCTTAAAGCGCATGCCATAGGTCTCCACCGGGTGGATGTGGCGAATTGGAGTATCAAATGAGACATTGCCTATAGAGTAAGATTTGCCTTCCTGCAAAACCTCAATACCATCAAGGTAATCTTTTAGGTAGGAGAAGATAACTGGCTCGGTTTCCAGGGCATCAGCCGGGGCAAAGAGCCGGCCGTGCCGCTTGAATCCCCCCTCGGTCATCGCCTCAATCATAATATTGACATCTGCGGCATGGTCAAGATGGCGATGTGATATGATGATAGCGCTAAGCTTATCGGCTCTAAGCTTTCTCTTGGTGGACTGAACGATACACCCTGGACCGGGGTCAAGAAGTATTTCTGTGCCACTGAGGTTCAGCCACAAGCCACCCGAAGCCAGAATCTGGCTAATCACCACAAACCTGGCTCCAGCCGTGCCGAGAAAGGTTATCGTGTCTGCCACAGCCATATAACTATAGACTATAGCTTTATTTTTTACAATCGCCTTACCGATTGTTTATTAACCTCACCCCCTCTTAGACGCCCCGTTAAGTTAGTCCCCTTCAAAGGAGGAAGGGGATTTTGGATAGGCGCAAATGTGGGTAAAAAGCCTCTCTTAATTAAATATTTTCCCCTTCCCTTATTAAGGGAAGGGGGTCAGGGGGATAGGTTACCAAACAATCTATGATTTTTCTGGGTGCTGAGGGGGATAGGTTGCTAAACGGCCTCTCGCTTTCCCCTTTGACGCCTGAGGGATAGCCGACTAAAATAGCACTGATTAGCGAGAAGGAGAATGAAATGAAGCAAATTTGGGCACCGTGGCGGATAAAGTATATCCAGATGGAGAAAGTGGAAGGATGCATTCTATGTGAAAAACCGAGACAAAATAATGATGCTCAAAACTACATCCTGCACCGTGGTGAGAAGAACTTCGTCATGCTGAATAGCTATCCGTATAACCCTGGTCACCTCATGATAGCCCCCTACCGTCATGTGGCTAACCTGGAAGAGCTAACTACGGAAGAGCTTCATGAGCACTTTGAGGTAGTTAGCCGAAGCCTCAAGGTTCTGAGGCAGGTATTTAACCCCGGCGGCTTTAATATCGGTATAAATGTGGGGAAGGTGGCTGGAGCCGGGATAGAGGAGCATGTTCATACTCATATCGTGCCGCGGTGGCAGGGAGATACCAACTTTATGCCGGTATTATCTGACGTCAGGGTAATGCCTGAAGCCCTGGCTGAGACCTACGAGAAATTAAAGGGCAAATTCTGAGTCAACGCTAAAGCCTAGTCTTGAGGCTTTTTGAATTTGGCTTTCTGCGCTTCTATTTGCTGTCTTCTTTCAAATTCCTCCTGGCTGAGGGGTTCACAGGACTCAAGCTCGTTGCCGACTATTTTGATTGAAAAAAGCTCCTTGCATTTCCAGCAGCGATACGGACCCTCATAGATTGACTGAGCCAGGGAGAGTTTGCCGTCGGTACCACATTTGGGGCATTTTATTGTTATCATGGCAACACCTCAAATAAAACTGGTGCCCCCAAGCGAATTCGAATCGCTGTTTACAGCTTGAAAGGCTGCTGTCCTAGGCCTCTAGACGATGGGGGCACACTATTAAAGTATAGCAGAGACGCAGTTAGCCGACAACATTGGGAAGGCAACAGATTGTTTATTAACCTCACCCCCTTTGTCCCCCTCTCCTGGGAGGAGAGGGGGAATATATTTTTGAGAGGGGCGCTAGCCCCTCTCTAACTTACATTCCCCCCCTTCCCTTACTAAGGGAAGGGGGCAGGGGGATAGGTTGCTAAACAATCTCGAAGAAAAAGTTATTGGGCGGTATGTTACAATATTAACCGAATGACAGTGAGCAAGATAACTGGCAGCAGTAAAGCCTGGCTGAAGAAGAGAATCATCCCTATCTTGACTATACTCTTGGTTATAGCTATTACTATTGGTCTCTTCATTTTTTCCCAGCGTTACCCGGATAAAGTCAAGGAATTTGGTAGCTATGGCTACCTTGGGGTTTTTATTGGAAATTTGATTAGTAGTGCCACTGTGATCCTACCTGTGCCTGGTGTCCTGGTACTATTTCCTCTTGTCGCTAATTTGAATCCGGTCTTGGTGGCGCTAGCCGGGGCTACCGGGGGAATTATCGGGGAGATAACCGGTTATATGGCTGGCTATGGTGGACAGGTAATTATAAACAAGGGTAAGATGTATCAGAGGGTCGAGGGCTGGATGAAAAAATGGGGGGCTTGGACAATTTTTGTTTTTGCCTTTGCCCCTTTCCTTCTTTTTGATATAGCTGGTCTGGTCGCTGGTGCCCTCCGTTATCCCTTGTGGAAGTTTATGCTAGTTGGCTGGATTGGTAAGAGCCTGAAGTATATTGGGCTGATATATGCTGCTGCCTGGGGGTGGCAAGCTCTGCTACGCTTCCTCGGCTAGCCCACGCGCCTGATTTTCATTAGCAGCAATGAACCGGCGACAAAACAGATAAAACAAATAAGAAACATAGCTGAATAGCCCAGTCCCGGGCTATAGGCATTAAAGAAGTCAATTAGTGGTCCGATGAGGCGTGCCAGGGCACTGCCTCCGGCAGTAGCCAGATTAGTCAGCCCAAGGTATCTTGCCTCCTCGCCTTTGGCTACCAAATCTGTGGCTAGAGCCCAGTTAGTGCTCATAAAAGCGCCAAATGAGATTCCCAGGAGACCCCCGCACAACATTATCACCGTGTAACTCTGTTGAAAGAAGAATACTAAGGCAATACCCAAAGCACCAAGGAGCCCGGAAGAGACCACAATTGGTCGGCGCCCCACTCTATCTGATATGCGCCCCGCAGGATAGACTACAGCCAGCATGCCAGCAACAGCTACTATTGAAAATCTTGCCGTTGCTGCCGCTGGATTGGCTACACCAACAACGTCCCGTAAAAAGTATAGAGCAAAGGTTTGCACGGTGGTGAACGCCATAAAGATAAGGAGGCGGGAGGCAAGAAACCAAACAAAATCACGGTTTGCCTTGACATCAATCTTGAAACTTTTGTTCAGAGCTGATAGTAACGGCAGTTGAGAGCCACGTCCAGGTCGCTCCTTAACTGTTAACACGGTTGCAATCATAGCCACCAGTAGGACAAAAGCCAGTGCCCCTAAAGCCAGCCATAGCCAGAAGCCCCCCTCCCCGGTGAAGTAACGGTCCATAAACAGGGCTATTGGATATAGTAAGGCGACCCCGCCCAATATTTCGAGTAGACTCTTTACCCCCGAAGCTAGTCCCCTCTTCGTCTCAGGTACTAGGTCGGGAATAAAGGCTTGATACGAGCCCTGGGCGGTATTGGAGCTAACCTGTAATAGACAATAGAGGATAAAAATAGCAGTGTAATTCCTAGAGAAGCCTATTCCTGGCAGAAAAAGTATAGCCAGTATAGTGCCGAGCAAAATGTAGGGTCGGCGGCGCCCCCAGCCAGAGCCGGAGCGGTCACTGATTGCTCCAGCTATTGGCTGCACTACCATCGCTACAACTAAGCCGGTAAAGGTAAGCAGCCCGAGGTAGGTATTCTTTTCTGGCTCAGCAACAAAGTCTAGCAGCCTGAGTGGCATAATAATGGTATGTAAGCTGCCCCAAAGAGCAGCCAGAGCAAAACCGAAGACGGTAATCTTGATGTAATCTATACGGCGAAAGTGGTTATTGCTCCTCATTATGTCTCCATACCAATCAAGCATAACAGAGCCAAGCTGAAGAGGCAATGCTTTTGTTAGTTCTGATTAAATTGACCCCATCCCCCTTTGTCCCCCTTCCCCTCTAGGGGAAGGGGGACGTAGTTTTAAGAGGGGGGCTTAGCCCCCCCCTCTTTTTTATTCCTCCCCAGTTGAAGGGGGGAATTGAAGGATTAAACCCTCAAAAGGAGCAGGAATAGAAGAGTCAAAGAGAGGCGAAGCCTCTCTTAAAAATCTCCTCCCCCTCTCCTTCCAGGAGAGGGGGACTAAGGGGGTGAGGTGCAGCAAGTTGAGGTGTCACTAAGGTATTGAACGAGTACAATGCTTTGTCCTACCATTTATAGGTGTGGTATAATCTTGGCGATTATTTACCAAGAGGAGGGAATATGCCAGAAATTCCAGGGATTTTTTGGGTCGTGCCTGCGGCTGGGATAATAGCTATACTCTTTGCCATATTGCTGGCAAGGAATGTGCTGAAGCGCTCCCCAGGGACACCGAGGATGGAGGAGATTGGTGGCATGATTTTTGAGGGGGCGTGGGCATTTCTCAAGCGTCAATATAGTACCATTGGCTGGCTATCAATCATAGTCGCTGTAGTAGTTGGAACTCTAGTCGGTGTGCTTGGTGGGCAGAGGGGCATAGAGGGAATAACCGCCTTTGGTATTGCCTGGAGGACTGGTGTTGCCTTTATGGCTGGGGCTTTGTGCTCCGCCGTCTCCGGCTTTGTCGGGATGATTATCGCGGTCAAGTCTAACGCCCGCTGTGCTAGTGCCTCTCAACATAGTTTGAAGGAGGCGGTTGATGTTGCCCTGCGTGGTGGTGCCGTTCCTGGTTTTCTCATTGTGGCTCTATCTCTGCTTGGAGTAACCGCCATCTACTTTGCTTATGGCGGGGCAAGTACCCCTAACATCGCTCCTCATCTTATTGTTGGTTTTGGCTTTGGTGCCAGCTTTGTCGCCCTTTTTGCTCAGCTCGGCGGTGGTATCTATACTAAAGCCGCTGATATGGGGGCGGACCTTGTGGGCAAGGTTGAAGCCGGTATACCTGAGGACGACCCCCGCAATGCTGCCGTTATCGCTGATTTGGTTGGCGACAATGTTGGTGACTGTGCCGGGCGTGGTGCTGACCTCTTTGAATCCACGGCTGCTGAGAATATCGGGGCAATGATACTGGGCATTGTTATCTATACCATTACCGGCAATGTTGCCTGGATTTTATTCCCTCTGGTTGTCCGTGCCTTTGGCCTTATCGCCAGCATGATAGGTATTCTCTCCGTGCGTATCCGCGGAGAGGAGAACCCGATGAGTGCCCTAAACCGCGGCTTTTATGTTGCCATTGCCCTGAGCATCGTTGGTATGCTGATAACCGTACCGCTGATGCTAAACACCGACAAATACCCAATCCAGTGGTGGTGGCTGTTCGCCGCCGGGGCAGTCGGTATCCTTACCAGCGTGGCGGTGGTCTTTGTCACCCAGTATTACACCGAAGCCAGATTCAGACCGGTTAAGTCAATTGTCGAAGCCTCCAAGACCGGTCCGGCCACTAACATTGTCACCGGCACCTCTGTCGGCTTTGAGACTACCCTGGCTACAGCCGTGGTCATTGGCGTGGCCCTGCTGCTTTCTTACTGGCTGGGCACGATGACCGGACTGCTTGGCGCCGGTGCCTTTGGCACTGCGGTGGCGACTATGGGCATGCTGATGACCTGTCCCTTCATTCTGTCCGAAGACACCTTCGGACCGATAACCGACAACGCCAATGGTATTAACCAGATGGCTGGGGCTGGGGAAAATATACGCCGCATCACCGACCGCCTTGATGCTGTGGGCAATACCACCAAAGCATTGACCAAGGGCTACGCCATGGTCTCGGCTGGTCTAGCTGCCTTCCTCCTGTTTCAGGCGTACCTGGATAGAGTTGCCTTCCTTCGCGGTGTGGCTACCTTCAACGACGTGAACCTTGCCCGGGTGGAGGTTTTCGTTGGCGCCCTTTTGGCGGTGATGCTTGTCTTCCTGTTTAGCTCTTTGGCGATACGGGCGGTGAGCAGTACGGCAAGCAAAATCATTGAGGAGGTGCGGCGCCAGTTTCGTGAATTCCCTGGAATTCTTACCGGCGAGACGAGACCTGATTACGCCCGGGCGGTTGATATTACTGCCAGGGCTTCGCTGCGAGGGATGATTCTCCCCGGTCTGCTGCCGGTTGTCGCCCCGGTAATTATTGGTGTTGCCTTTAAACCCTTTGCCAATTATGACTCAGCTATGGTGGTGGCTGCGTTACTAATGGTGGGCACCATCGCTGGTATTATGATGGCTTCCTTTATGAATAACGGCGGTGGCGCCTGGGATAACGCCAAGAAGTATATTGAGGACGGTCAGCTCAAGGATGAGAATGGCAACTCTATTGGCAAGGGCTCTGCCACTCACGCTGCCGCTGTGGTTGGCGATACCGTGGGCGACCCATTTAAGGATACAGCTGGACCTTCTCTTCATGTCTTGGTTAAGCTTTTGAGCACCATCACCTTGGTGATGTGTCCCCTGTTTATTTAACGGTTTCATGGGTAAATGCTCAGCGCTTGAAGCCCGGTAGTTTCAGGCAAACCGAGCATGAGGTTCATATTCTGGATGGCTTGCCCCCCAGCCCCCTTGATTAGGTTATCAATGCAGCTAATAACTATGAGCCTCCCCGTCCTGTGGTCAATGGTGGGATAAACCAGACATAGGTTATTGCCTAAGGTGTGCTTGGTGTGTGGCGGTAAGTCAACCACCCTGACAAAGGGCTCGTCTTTGTAGAAGTCCAGGTAGAGCTCTTTTAGCTCCCTCTCTCCCTTTTTGCCCGCGGCAATCTTGCCCGAGGCTAGGGGGGCATAGCAGGTAGTTAATATCCCCCTGGTCATGGGCACAAGGTGGGGGACAAAGGTAACCAATGGCGAAAGTTCCGGGCAAAGCCGCTTTAGCTCCTGGGTAATCTCGGGCAAATGTCTATGTCCCTCCAAGGCATAGGCGGTGACATCTTCATTGGCTTCGGAGAAGTGCGTTTGCAGGCTGAGGGTTCTGCCCGCCCCGGAGACGCCGGATTTGCTGTCAATAATGATATCGGGCTCAATTAATTTTGCTTTTACCGCCGGGGCTAAAGCCAGGACAGCCCCGGTGGGGTAGCAACCGGGGTTAGCCACCAGTTGGGCCGAAACAACCTGGGAGCGGTGTAGCTCAGTCAGCCCATAAGCTGCCTCTTCCAGTAGCTGGGGGGCGGGGTGAGAGAAACCATACCAGCGCTTATATTCGGAAGCATCCTTAAGCCTGAAATCGGCACTAATATCTACCACCTTGATACCCTTCTCAAGTAATGGTATGACCTCTGGGGCACTCTCCTTATGGGGCATAGCGGAGAAGACCAGTTCAACATCCCCCAGCTCGGCTTCAATAGTTAAGTCGATATCCGCCAGGTGAGGGAAAACGGTGCCTAACCTTCGCCCGGCAGCACTCCGCCCGGTAACCGAGGCAAGTTCTACCTCAGGGTGCTGATAAAGCAGTCTTGCCAGCTCAGCGCCGGTATAACCAGTAACATTGATAATGCCTACTCTCATTTACCCTTTCCCTCAAAGACGCTTTATATTGTAGCATATAATACCATATAATTGTTTCTCATGCCTCCGAATATGTGCCTGAGATTGTTTAGCAACCTATCCCCCTGCCCCCTTTCCTTTCAAGGAGAGGGGGATAAAGCGGGTTCCCAGGAAAATCGAAGATTTTTCTGGGTGCTTAAAGGGGGTGAGGTTAATAAGCAATCTATGCGCCTATTCCTTGCTAGAGATAGCAAATATATGTTATCATTAAGTTTCACAGGAGTAGCTATATGCCCAAGATTTATTTTATTGATGTAACCAATCGTGATGGGGTGCAAACAGCGAAGCTTGGTCTGTCCAAGCTTGAAAAAACGATGATTAATATTTACCTGAATGAAATGGGAGTATTCCAGTCTGAGTTTGGCTTCCCCACCACTAGGCATGAATCCCACTACCTACTGGCTAACCTGGAACTAGCCGGGATGGGGGTGCTTAAGCCTATTCGTCTCGAGGGGTGGATAAGAGCCATCGCCGACGATGTTGAGACAGCGTTTAGGCTGGTATCTAATATCCGGCATCTAAACCTTTCAATATCAACATCAGACCAGATGATTTATGGCAAGTTCCAGGGGAGAAAGACCAGAGATGACGTTATCAAAGAGATGGTTGAAGCGGTTGATGCGGCTCGGGCTCTGGGTGCTGAGACCATAGGGGTTAATGCTGAAGATGCCTCAAGGACAGACCTAGACTACCTAATAAAATTTGGTCTTGCCGCCAAGGAGCACGGGGCTGATAGACTGAGGTACTGTGATACCCTTGGTTATGACAACCCCTTTACTATCTATGAAACTGCTAAAACGCTGGCAGAAAATGTTGGTATACTTATTGAGATTCACTGCCATGGTGACCTGGGGATGGCAGTGGCTAATTCTATAGCCGGAGCTAAAGGGGTGATAGATGGTGGGCAGGATGCTTATATCAATACCACCATCAACGGCATTGGGGAAAGGGCAGGAAACGCCGACCTAGTGGCAACCATCCTAGCTGCGACTAAGTCAAAGGAGTTTGCTGAGAAATACCAGTTGGCAGGTTCAATTGATTTATCTAAGGCATTTAAGATAGCCAAGTTTGCCAGCTATGCTTTCAAGGTGCCGATTCCAGTAAACCAGCCCGGGGTTGGTGCTAATGCCTTTGCTCATGCCTCGGGTATCCATGCTGACGGCGTATTAAAAGACCCGGAAAACTACGAGCTATACAGCTATGAGGAGTTGGGTAGGGGTGACCCAGAGCAAGTAGAGACGGGGAGGGAAATTTGTGCTGGAGAGTATAGTGGGGTATCTGGCTTCAGTCATGTTATGGGTAAGATGAAAGTACCTTTATCTTTCAAAAATAAAGAAGAGGCTAGTGAGATTTTGGAGCTGGTAAGATATGCCAATGTAGAGGCACAAAAGCCCTTGGTTGAAGATGAACTGCTTTTTATCGCCAAGTATCCTAAGATTGCTAAAAAGCTCTTAACCCTTACCCCTCTGGAATAGCTATAAATGCTGGTTGTTAAAATGGCTAACGAACCCCCTGGCATGAGCCTGAAAGCGATAGGCATCGTCAGAAATGAAATTAAGCAACCACTACGGCATGGCTGGAGAGAAATCGTTTCCGATATCGTGGTTAATAGTAATCTAACCGAAGCCTTGGATAACCTGGATGAATTCTCTCACCTCATTGTTCTTTACTGGATGCATCAGCTTCCTGCTGGCAAGCAACTCTCACTCAAGGTTCACCCTATGGGTAAGTCGGAGCTTCCGCTAGTAGGTCGTTTTGCTACGCGGTCACCAACTCGCCCCAATCCGGTGGGGCAGGCTACAGTTAGGCTTCTTGAGCGCCGGGGCAATATACTGAAGGTTAAAGGGCTTGATGCCATTGATGGCACACTGGTAATTGATATAAAACCCTATATCCCGAAATATGATTCAGCGGACGATGCCAAGGTGCCGCCATGGATAACCAATCAATAGGTCAGACATTGCTGAATATCTACCGCCGACTCTTGGCTCACTTTGGTCCCCAGCACTGGTGGCCGGCACAGGAGCCCTTTGAGGTGATAGTCGGTGCTATACTCACCCAATCAGCCGCCTGGGGCAATGTGGAAAAGGCTATCGCCAATCTGAGGGCAGCTAAGGCACTATCACCAGGGGTGCTACGCCAACTCCCCGTCTCTGAGCTTGCCAACCTCGTTCACCCCTGTGGTTATTATAATGCCAAGGCATTAAAGCTCAAGTCCTTTGCTTATTGGCTGGGTAATCACTATGGTGACGACCTTGATAAGTTATTTGCCAATAATATTTATGACCTTTGCCAGCAACTCCTTTCTATCCATGGTATCGGGCGGGAGACAGCCGATTCCATAATACTCTATGCCGCCAATAAGCCAATCTTCGTCATTGATGCTTACACTCGTCGTACCATCAACCGTATTGGTTTAGCCCCGGATAGAAATAGCTATGCTGCCTATCAAGCCCTTTTTATGGATAATCTGCTGCCTGATGCCGGATTATTCAATGAATATCATGCCCTGCTGGTCTGCCTGGGTAAGAACGTCTGCCACAGTCGTCCCCTTTGTCGGCAGTGTTGCCTCAATAACCTCTGCCACTTTTTTACAAGGTCGTTTAGTAACCTATCCCCCTGACCCCCTTCCCTTAGAAGCGTCTGAATAGGGGCTTGTTACTCACATTTGCGCCTCTCTAAAATCCCCTTCCTCCTTTGAAGGAGACTAACTTAACGGGCGTCTAAGAGGGGTTGACACCCCTCTTTCTTCTCTACCAGCCTTGACGCCAGTAGGTGAGTCGGTTAAGATGAGGGGCTGAGGAACCGGCCTGTGCCACATTCTACAGTTATCTACACCAAGAAGGACCATATTGGCTATATAACCCTTAACCGCCCTGAAGCCGGTAACACCATCAACCTCAAGCTAGCTCAGGAACTAGAGGATGTTTGCCGTAGGATAAATCAGGACGAGGATGTTTATGTGGTTATGCTTACTGGGGCTGGAGATAAAGCCTTCTGTAGTGGCAGTAAGCTTGAGCTACAGAAGTCAGGCAGCCGGTATAGTGTTGCCACTGCCATAGCCAGTGTTGAGAAGCCGGTTATTGCTGCTATAAACGGGGATGCCCTGGGGCAAGGGCTGGAGTTAGCTCTGAGCTGTGATATCAGGCTGGCGTCAGATAAGGCGAAATTTGGCTTTCCCCAGATAGCTCAAGGGATTATTCCTTTTGATGGTGGCACACAACGGCTACCGCGTATTGTAGGGAAGGGCAAAGCCCTGGAGTTAATCCTCACCGCTGAAACTATAACTGCCGAGGAGGCACTTGAGATTGGGCTGGTCAGTAAGGTAGTTGATGGGGCAAGTCTAGCCGCCGAAGCTGAGGCTTTAGCTAAAACTATAGCCGCCAAAGCCCCCATTGCCCTGAGGTATATTAAGGAAGCGGTAAATAAAGGGCTGGATTTGACCCTTGACCAGGGGCTTCGCCTCGAGGCTGACCTTTATTTCTTGCTCCACACCACTGCTGATAGGACGGAAGGTATTACCGCCTTCCTGAAGAAGAGACCTCCACAGTTCAAGGGACAATGAGCAATTTTGAAACAATTATCTACGAAAAGCAGAATGACATAGCTTATGTTACCCTCAACCGACCCCATGCCTTGAATGCCTATAACCTTAAGATGAGAGACGAGCTTTACCAGGTGCTGGGCGCCATCAAGGATGACCCTGAGGTTAGGGTAGCAATATTTAGGGGTGCCGGGGAGAGGGCGTTCTGCGCTGGCGCTGACCTTACTGAATTCCTCACCGCCCCCTCTCCCATAATCGCCAGGCAGGTGCGCTGGGAGCGGGATGTCTGGGGGCTTTTCCTAAGTATTCCCAAGCCGCTAATTGCCGCCGTTCACGGCTATGTTTTGGGCTCAGGGATAGAAATAGCCCTGTGCTGCGATATCAGGCTGGCGTCAGAGGATGCCCAATTTGGTTTGCCTGAGCCGGGGTTGGGCATAATACCGGCTGCTGGTGGTAGCCAGACCCTGCCCCGGGTGATAGGCAGGGCTGAAGCCCTGGAAATACTGCTATCCGGGCGGTGGATTAGGGCTGAGGAAGCGCACCGCCTTAGACTGGTTAACCGGGTGGTACCCCGAAATGAACTACTGCCAGAGGCTGAGAGGCTAGCCAGAAAAATTGCCAACTTTGACCCCATTGCGGTAAGCTATGCTAAGCAGGCTGTCACTAGGGGGCTTGACCTTAGCCTGGAACAAGGGCTGGAGCTTGAGGCTAGGCTTGCCCACCTTATCATCTCGTGACATTAAGGGGGACGTCATGGAGGAGCAGAACCTGGATGCCCGGGCGGAAAGGGTGGCTGACCTGATTATCAACGCCAAAAGGGTGGTTGTCTTCACTGGTGCCGGCATTAGCACTGAGTCCGGGATTCCCGATTTCCGCAGTCCTGGTGGAATCTGGAGCCGGTTTGACCCCGATGACTTTACCTACCAGAAGTTCATCACCGACCCTGAAGCTAGGAGAAAGCAATGGCAGATGCTCGGGGAGGGGCTTCTAACGACTATGGCTAAGCCAAACCTCGCCCACTACGCTATTGCCGAGTTGGACAAGCTGGGCAGGCTTGATTGTGTCATAACCCAAAACGTGGATAATCTTCACCAGAAGGCGGGGGTACCCGCCGATAAGGTTTTTGAGCTCCATGGCAATATGCAGTGGGCAGTTTGCTTGGACTGTGGTCGGCGTTATCCTTTTGAACAGATTAAAGCCAGGCTGGATAAGGGTGAGGAAATCCCCGATTGCGAGGTCTGCCATGGCATGCTGAAGCCAAACGCTGTCCTTTTCGGCGAGCAGCTGCCGTATGAGGTACTGACTGAGGCGAGCCATCGCTCGTCTAACTGCGACCTGTTTATTGTTATTGGCTCGACCCTGGTGGTCTACCCTGCCGCCTATATGCCAATCTATGCTCATCAGGCGGGAGCCAAATTAGTTATCATTAACCTCAGCTCTACCCCGATGGACATGGAGGCTGCTGTCCTGATTAGGGCTAAGGCTGGGGAAGCAATGTCACAGATAGTAGCCAAGGTGAAAGAAAAGATAGGTTAAACGGAGGCAAAGGATGGTTATAACTGAATTTCTTGAGTTGTCGGCTATGCTCGTTCCAGATAGAACGGCTATCGCCTTTGAGGGAAAGCGATTTAGCTACGCCCAACTCAAGGAGAGGGTAAATCGCCTCGCCGATTCTCTAAGCAAGCTGGGCGTAAAAAGGGGGGAAAGAGCCGCCATCCTTGAGGTCAACTGCAATGAATATGTGGAGGCTTGTTTTGCTACGGCGAGGTTAGGAGGTATCTTCGTCCCTTTGAACTTCCGAATAAGGGAGGACGAGCTAAGATACCTGGTGAATAAAGCCGAGCCCAAAGTTCTTTTTGTTGGCAGCCGCTATGCTGATATGGTGAACAGCGCTAAACCTCAACTCCCCTCGGTGGAGCACTTCATTATCATTGGTGGGAAGTACAAGGGGATGCTCAGCTATGATGAACTTATCGCCTCAGGTTCAACGGAGGAAAAAACCTTTGCCGAGATGGCGGACGAAGATACCGCCATACTGATGTTTACTGCTGGAACCACCGGATTCCCCAAGGGGGTTCCTCAAGACCATAACTCCTATAGCTCCTATGTCCTGACTAATGTTGACCCACCTGACCCAGCGGCGACACCGGAGACAAATGTTCTGGTTATGCCCCTCTATCATGTGGCGGGAATGCAAGCGTTAATGGCTGGCATCTATGGGGGCAGAACCATCGCCTTAATGCGGCAGTTTGATGAAAAGGAGTGGTTTGAGACGGTACAGCGGGAGAAAGCCACCCGAGTGATGGTGGTACCCACCATGCTCAAGCGAATTGTTGAGTACCCCGACTTTGATAAATATGACCTTTCCAGCGTCCGAGTGGTAACCTATGGTGCCGCTGCCTGTCCTTATGAAGTGCTGAAGAAGGCAATTGAGCGTTTCCCCGGTAGAGCACTGATAAATGCCTTTGGTGGGACGGAGACCTCTTCCACGATAGCTGCTCTTAGAGCTGAAGACCAGATAATTACCGGAAAAGAGACTGGGGAGGAGAGGGAAAAGAAGTTAAAGAGGCTAGCTACCTCCATTGGCTTACCTATGGACGATGTAGAAATTCAAGTCCGAGATGAAAAGGGTCGGGTGTTGCCCGTTGGGAAAATCGGGGAGATTGTAGTCCGGGGTCCTAGAATCATGAAGGGCTACTGGAAGGATGAGGAGAGGACAAAGAAGGCCTTTACCCCGGATGGATGGTATCGCACTGGCGATTTGGGTTATGTGGATGAAGAGGGCTATATTTATCTTACCGGGCGTGGCGATGATGTTATCGTAAGGGGAGGCGAGAATATCGGTCCTGATGAGGTAGAAAGTGTGCTTTATTCCCACCCTAAGGTTGAAGAGGCGGCGGTAATTGGTGTCAAAGATATTGAATGGGGTCAGCAGGTCAGGGCTATAGTAAGGCTTAAGGAAGGGGAAACAGCCACTGAGCAGGAAATCGTTGACTTTTGTCGCTCCAGGCTAGCTGGCTACAAGCGTCCTACCTCGGTAATTTTTGTTAAAGAAGAACTGCCTAAGACCTCCACGGGCAAGGTTCTGAGGAGAATCCTCCGCGAGAAATACGGCAAGCCCTAGGCTAAAAAGAATTAAGGATGATATACGGCTGACTGGGCGACTAGCTCAGCAATATCCATAACCTTAAGCCATTCTTCAGCCGCTTTTGCCTTAATCCCGTCATCAAACATTTGCAGGCAAAATGGGCAGGCGGTGATTACGATTTGAGCCTTAGTCTCAATTGCCTGCTCGGTGCGTAGCTCGTTAATTCTCCTGCCAGTGCGCTCTTCCAGCCACATATGACCACCGCCACCTCCACAGCAAAATCCCCTCTCCCGGTTGCGCTCCATCTCCACCATCCTCATATCGGGGATGCTACTTATAATCTGTCTCGGCGGCTGGTAGATATCATTGTATCT
>Ga0315282_10003484_pt1 | contig 28199 bp, 23 predicted proteins | sample YL17G07_20_MG_FD_203693 | JGI IMG/M metagenome (GOLD analysis project Ga0315282, IMG submission 203693) | Sediment microbial communities from Yellowstone Lake, YNP, Wyoming, USA - YL17G07_20 | ecosystem: Environmental > Aquatic > Freshwater > Lake > Sediment | place: USA: Wyoming | collected...
GGGACAACGCCTCGTCCTCGCGCAGCCGTTGCAAATCCTCGCACCGCTCTCCACCGGCCAGCCACAAGGCCATCAGACTCTCCACCATCTGCGACGCGCTCAGTCCCCGCGCCCGCTCCTTCAGCCGAACTTGTTCGTCCACCACCTGCGCCGCTCCGCTCGCCCGAAACAGCTCGATGGCCAGCGGCACCCCGGCGTGCGCCGTCAGCAAGGCCTCGTCCACTTGGCTGTCGATCTCGAAAGGTAACGGCGTGAAATCGCTGACTGGGCTTTCTCTCTTCTTCGGCATCTCGTCCTCCTGGCGTTTCACCCATTAGGTGCAGCCATCGCCAGACCGTGTCAACCAAAAAACACCGCCCTACCTCACTTCCCAAGCTTCCTAACCTTTATCCTTCACCCATAGACGGAAATTAGGGGGGCCCGGGTCCGGACCGGGCCTCGGCCGGATTCCCGATTGACCTGGCACCGCCGCAATTCTATAATCCATCCACATAGGGAAAGGAGAAAAGGCATGAAAATCAAGGTGGGCGGCATCGAGATGAATTACGAGTTGACCGGAAAAGGACCTTGTCTCGTCCTGATCCACGGCTTCAGCGACAACCTGACCATGTGGTACAACCAGGTGCCGGCCTTTTCGCCGCGCCACCAGGTGTTGACCTACGACGTCCGCGGCTTCGGCCAGACCCAGAGCCCGGACGGGCCCTATTCCATGGACCTGTTCGCCGAGGACCTTTACCAACTCCTTCAGGCGCTGAAGATCGCTTCCGCCTGCGTACTGGGTTATTCCATGGGCGGGCGCATCGCCCTCGAGTTCGCCCTCCGCCATCCGGAGATGACCACCGGCCTGGTCTTCGCCAACAGCGGCGTGGCGCCGGCCGATATGAAGATGACGCCCGAGCAGATGACCCAGATGGCCGAGCGTCGGCAGATGATGATGGCCCTGATCGATAGCGGTAACAACGAGGCCATCTCCGACGCCATGGCCGAGCGCTCCCTTTCTCCCGGTCTCAGGGAGAAAAAGCCTGAGGTCTTCCAGCGCTACAAGGAAGTCAAGCTCAAAAACAGTCCCCGCGCCTACAAGGCCATCATGGAGGCCATGGGCCAGGCCATGATGAATCCGCCCGATCTCTCCCGGCTGGCCTGCCCGGCCCTGGTCATCGCCGGGGAACAGGACGGCTTCATGGCCGTGGACGTGGCCGAGGCCATGAAACGGACCCTCAAGCGGCCCACGGTGGTGGTCCTGCCCACCGGGCACGCGGCGGCCGTGGAGGCGCCCGAGGCCTTCAACAAGGCCGTACTCGATTTCACTGCGCGGTTGTAGAAAAAAAGGGCGGGGCTTTCCCGCCTTTTTTTGCCTAAAAGAGACTGATGCAAAACCAGGATTCCGAGACGAAATCGATGGGGCGAGGATCGAAGCCATTCGACAGGCTCATGGCCCTGAGCGGAGTCGAAGGGTCATTCGACAAGCTCATGACCCCGAGCGAAGCCGAGGGGCCGCAGGAATATTACTATATTTCGAGGACTTCGAGCTGAAGCCCGACAAAGAGTTCGGCCGGAAGCTGAAGTTTTGCAGCGGTCTCTAGAAAAACGAGGCCGCGGCCAGTGAAAGGGCGCTGTTCTCCCCGTCCTCGATCATGGAGGCCTTGGCGTCGCGGAAGATTTTTTCGATGGGGTATTCCCGGCTGAGGCCGTTTCCGCCGAAAATCTGAATGGCCTCGGCCGCCACCTTGAAGGCCGTCTCGGTGGAGCGGACCTTGGCCGCCACGGCGTGGAGCGGGGACCCCATGGGGGCGTTGGTCGTGTTGTAGAGCACGGTGCGCCGGGAGAGCGATCGGGCGGCCTCGACCATGCCGAACATCTTCATCAGCTTCAATTTGACGTTCTGATGCTGGATGATGGGCACCCCGCCCTGCACGCGTTCCTTGGCGTATTTCAGGGCCTCGTCAAAGGCGGCCTTGGCCAGCCCGGCGAAGGTGACGCTCATGCCGCTGTTGGCGTTGGTGAGGATGGCCCGCATAAGGGTGGGGGAGATGGCCGTATCGGTGACGACCATGTATTTCTTGGGGATTTTGACCTCTTCGAAGAAGATCTCGCCCTGATTGAGAGGCCGCTGCCCGATTTTATCCAGCGGCTTGCCCTTCGATATGCCGGGCAGGTCCAGCGGCAGGATGGCGATCCCCTGGCCATGCATGCCCTTGGATGGTTCGAGCCCGACGTGCAGGGCGGCGTGGGTGGCGATGGTGCCGTTGCTGACCCAGGCCGACTTCTGGCCGCTGATGATATACTCGTCTCCCTTGAGCACGGCCCGGCAGGACGGCCCGCACTTCGGGTCGTTGAACCCGTCCGTCGAGGCGAAGACCCAATCCGAGCCGTGGTCCGGCTCGGTGATGGCCCAGCAGCCGATCAGCTCGCAGGCGGTGTCTTCACAATAGGCCCTGGCCCAGCCGCTCAGCTCCGGGTCCAGGGACGTGGCCGCGTAACGGAACGGGTTGCCGGATACGCCCAGGCTGATGCTCAGGCCGGCGTCCGCGTAGCCCATCTCCTCGCCGATCAGCAGGCCGCTCAGGGCGTCAATCTCCTCGGCCATGCCGCCCACGACCTTGGGCATCCCCCGCCGGTGCAGGCCCAACTCGCGATACTGTTTGAAGACGTCCCACAGGATCGATCCCTGCGCAATGACTTCGGCCGGGTCGCTAAGCTTGTCCAGGGCGATCCCGGCCGGCCGCATGACCTCCGCGCCGAATTTGCGGATCATGTCGCGCATGGCCTTTTGTTCGTCGGTCAGTTTCAGGTCCAGTTCCGGATAACTCATGGCTTTGCTCCTTGTTCTCTCGATGAAGTGCTTGTCCCACGAAACGCGGCTACCAATGGTTCGTTGATTTTTGGGCGGCCGCCCGCCCCATGGAAGTGACGCCTTGAATCCTTATCCGAGTCCTCCCTTGATGTCAAACCCGAAAGAGGCGGCTGAAAAGCGGGCTTGCGCCGACACCCGAGGGCCGGTAAGATGCTTAACTTGGCGCGGTGCCCAGTCATCCCGGGCGCGCAAGAGAAAAAAGCCCTGATCGCGGCCACCATCACCGAAGCCGGCAATCATCCCGGGCGCGCAAGAGAAAAAAGCCTTGATCGCGGCCACCATCACCGAAGCCGGCAATCATCCCGGGCGCGCAGGAGGAAAGAGCATGAATCCGGCCTTGGAAAAGATGCATTTTCTGTTTCATCCTCGTTCGGTGGCGGTCATCGGGGCGACCGACCGGTTCGGCACCTGGGGTTTCGGGGTCATCAATCGGATGCTTCGCGGTGGAGATTTCAGCGTTTACCCGATCAATCCCAAGGGAGGCGACATCCTGGGCGTGAAGGCCTTTCCCAAGGTGACGGACGTCCCGGGCGAGGTCGATCTGGCCGTCATCGTTGTCCCGCCGCAGCACGTGCCCGCGGTCATGGCCGACTGCGCGGCCAAAGGCGTCAAAGCCGCGGTGATCATCACCGCCGGGTTCCGGGAGGTGGGCGAGGAAGGGGCAGTGTTGGAGACCGAGGTGGTCCGGATCGCCCGGCAGGCCGGCATCCGCTTCGTCGGCCCGAACGGCAACGGCCACTTTCACGCCCAGGCCGGCCTTTTTTCCATGGGCGGACCGCGCATCCAGGCCGGACCGATCAGCCTCGTCTCCCAGAGCGGAAACTTCGGCGGGCACATCGTCTCCCGAGGTTCGGAAAAAGGTATCGGTTTCAGCAAATACGTCAGCAGCGGCAACGAGGCGGACCTGACCATCGAGGACTACGTCGAATACCTGGGCCGGGACGAGGCGACCCAGGTCATCTGCGCCTACGTCGAGGGACTCAAGGACGGCCGGCGCTTCCTCGAGGTGGCGAAGGAAGTGACCCGCCGCAAGCCGATCGTGCTCATGAAGGTGGGTCGGACGCCCGAGGGGGCGAGCGCGGCCATGTCGCATACCGGCTCGCTCTCCGGCTCGGACCAGGTCAACAAGGCGGCCCTGAAGCAGGCCGGGGTCATCCGCGTCGGCCGGGTGGACGAGATGCTGGACGTGGCCTCGGCCCTGATCCGCCAGCCGCTGCCGAGGGGCCGGCGGGTGGGCATCGTCACCGGCGGCGGCGGTTTCGGGGTGGTGGCCGCGGACGCCTGCCGCGGCCTGGGGCTCGAGGTGCCGCCGCTCAAGGAGGAGACCATCGAGCGGCTCAGCCGCTACATGCCGGAGCGCTGGTCCCACGCCAACCCCGTGGACATGGCCGGCGACTCCAGCAAGTCCCTGGGATGCTGCGGCACCATGCTCAAGGCCGACGAGGTCGACGCCGTCCTGGCCGTGAGCTGTCTCGGCTACATCCCCACCCCGCCCGAGGATTGCCCGCCCGCCATCCGCGAAAAGATCGCCGCCTACGACCGGCAGATGCTGGAAGGCGAAAAGGCGGCCATGACCGGCCTGCTGGAACGCATCGACCGTTGGGGAAAACCTTTCATCATCGCCGCGGTGGCCAACGTCAAGCAGTCCCAGGCCATGGCCGAGTTGGCCCGAAACGGGATTTACACCTACGCCTCCCCGGAAGACGGCGCCCGCGTGCTGGCCTACCTGGCCGACTACAGCGACTATCTGGCCTCCAGCCCTTCGCGGACCGCTTAAAACGGCTTTCCGTCCCTTTATTCGCCGAGGATGAGACAGGATCGGGCCGGGCGCGTTCACCTTGACGCCCCTCGGCCGATGGACGATACTGCACTGCGGACGGGTCCGGAAAGAGGGGGACCCGCCCGGCCGGTTCCAGCCTCTGATCCAAGCCGGGGGTGAGTCCGATGCCGGCGACAAAGCTTCCTGTCCCGTCAAAGCCGAAATCTCCGGGGAAAGCCTTGTCCCGCAGGGATCTGCTCAAGGCCGCCTCCTGCCTGGGCCTGATGCTCGGCGGCGGAGGTCTTCTGGCCGGAGCCCTCGTCCGACCGTCCAGGGCAGGCCTCCCGGAGCCACTGCGGGACGCCCGCTACTGGGTCTCGGCCAGCGCCGACCAGGTTCGCTGCCTGGCCTGCCATACGGCCGCCGATGGCGTGACCGGCAGCCGGTACGAACACACGCAAGCCATTGTCCAGTGCCAGCTTTGCGCCCAGAACTGCGTGTTAAAGGAAAACGAACGGGGCCGGTGCCGGGCCCGCATGAACGTGGCCGGCCGGCTGAAAACTCTGGTTTACGGCCGGCCCATCTCGGTGCACGTGGACCCCATCGAGAAAAAGCCGCTCTACCATTTCCTGCCCGGCGCGGCGGCCTTTTCCCTGGCCTCGGCCGGTTGCCCGCTCTCCTGCCGCTTCTGCCAGAACTGGGAAATCTCCCAGGCCCGTCCCGAGGATTTCCCCGGCCCCTTTATCCCCCCGGAAAAAGTGGCCGAAGCGGCCCGGCAGAGAGAAGCCCTGGTCGTGGCCTACACTTACAACGAGCCCACGGTCTTCACCGAGTACCTGATCGATATCGCCCGGGCCGGCCGGCCCAAAGGCTTGAGAAACGTCATGATCAGTTGCGGGTTCATGAACCCCGCGCCGCTCGGCGAGCTTTTGACCGTCTTGGACGCCATCAAGATCGATCTCAAGGGTTATAGCCCGGACTTCTACCGGCGGGTCTGCGGCGCCCGCCTCGAACCGGTGCTGGCCAGCATCCGAAAGGTGGCCAAAAGCGGGGTGCACCTCGAGATCGTGAACCTGGTCGTGCCCACGCTCAACGACTCGAAAAAAATGCTGACCGACCTGGCGGCCTGGGTTATGGGCGAGGCGGGCCCGGACGTTCCGGTGCATTTCACCCGCTTCCACCCGGATTATCAGATGCGCAACCTGCCGCCCACGCCGGTGGACACCCTGGAGCGGGCTTACGACCTGGCCCGGACCGCGGGCCTTCATTACCCATACGTGGGCAACGTCCCCGGACACCCCGGCAATAACACCCACTGCCCAAACTGCGGCAAAACCGTGATCGCCCGCACCGGCTTCTTCGTCACGGAAAACCATATCCTCCAGGGCCGATGCGCCTTCTGCCGGACGCCCATCGCCGGCGTCTGGTCCTGAGAAGGGGGAACACCATGCCCCGGCGTCTCCTGATTCTCTGCCTCTGCCTGGCGGTGTGTCTCCTCGGACCGGCCGCCAATGCCCGGCCCGAATCCGACGAACCGGTGCGGCCGCCGGCCGTGGCCGGCCAGTTCTATCCGGAGGACCCCGCTAAGCTTTCGGCCGGCATCCGGGCTTTTCTCGACGAGGCCGTGCCGCCTTCGGGCCAGCGGCCCATCGCCCTCATCTTGCCGCACGCGGGCTACATCTTCTGCGGCCAGATCATGGCCGACGCCTTCCGCCAAGCCCAGGGCCAGGACTACGAGGTGGTGGTCGTACTCGGCACGAACCACACCGCGCCCGGCTTCTCCGGCGTTTCCATTTACCCGGAGGGGAGTTTTCAAACGCCTCTGGGACGCATGCGGATCGACGCGGACCTGGCCCGTCGCCTGAAGGACGCCTTTCCGGAAGCGACCTTCCGCGAGGACGTACACCAGCAAGAGCACTCCATCGAGGTGCTGGTGCCCTTTCTGCAGACCCTCTTTCCCAAGGCGCGCCTGGTGCCCGTGATCGTTGGCGCGCCCGACCCGAACCTCTGCCGGCGGTTCGGAGAGCGGCTGGGAGAAACGCTCAAAGGACGCCGGGCCCTGATCGTGGCCAGCTCGGACCTCTCCCACTACCCGGCCTATGACGACGCCGTGGCCGTGGATCGGCGGACCCTGACCGCGGTGGTCACGCTGGACCCGAACCGCATTCTGGCCGCGGTCAGCCGGACCGAGGCCGCCGGCACGGCGAAACTGTCCACCGCCGCCTGCGGTCTGGGACCCATTCTGACCGCGGTCACCGCGGCCAAGGTTTTGGGCGCGACCTGCGGCCGGTGGGTGAGTTACGCCAACGCCGGCGACATGCTCCTGGGTCGGCGGGACCAGGTGGTCGGCTACGGGGCGATCGCGCTGGATCATGGGCAGCCCTGCCCGCCTCCCCGCCTCGAGGCGCCTCGGCGCGCGGCATCGGCCGGCGGAGACCTGACCCCGGCCCAGAAAAAAGAGCTGCTGGACTTGGCCCACCGGACCATCGACCTGTTTCTGACCACGCAGCTCGTGCCTCTGGCCCGCGGCGCGGACCCGGCCCTGGACCGGAAACAGGGCGCCTTTGTCACGCTGAAAAAAGCCGGAGAGCTCCGCGGCTGCATCGGGCATATGGCCGAAGACCGGCCCCTTCGGCAGGTGGTCGGCGCCATGGCCCTCCAGGCGGCCTTTAACGACCGGCGCTTCCCGCAGCTCACCCTCAAGGAATGGCCCGGCATCGAGATCGAGATCTCGGTCCTGACGCCCTTCCGGCCCGTGGCCGGCGCGGCGGAGGTCCAGATCGGCCGGGACGGCGTGGTCCTCGAAAAAGGCGGACGCAGCGCCGTGTTCCTGCCGCAGGTGGCCGTGGAGCAAGGTTGGAGCCGAGAGGAGATGCTGAGCCAGCTCTGCCTGAAGGCCGGCCTCGGGGCCGACGACTGGCGAAAGGGCGCGAAGCTTTCCACGTTCCAGGCCGTGGTCTTTGGCGAGACCGGCCGCCGCTGACCGACCCCGCCGGTGTCTTTCGAGCTTTTCATCCTCGGGTTCATCTCCCTCTTAGGACAGGTCGTGCTGTTGCGCGAGCTCGCGGTGGCCTTTTTCGGCGTGGAGCTCCTGTACATTCTGGCCCTGGGGTTCTGGTTATGGTGGGTGGCGGTCGGGGCGCTCTGGGGACGGAGGACGGCCGCGCCCTCCGCCCACGGGGTTCGCGCTTTATTTTTAGTTTTCGGGGTGCTGCTCCCGGCTGAGGTAGCCCTGACCCGCGGCCTGCGGCCGCTGCTGGGCGCGGTGCCCGGGGCGTATCTCCCCTTCCCCCAGCAGTTCTTGGCGGCCGCCCTCATTCTCTTGCCCATCGGATGCCTCTCGGGATGGTTGTTTCAGCGGGCGGCCCTGAGGTACCTGGCCGCCGGGAGGAGTTTGGCCCGGGCCTACGCGGTGGAGAGCGCCGGGGCCCTGGCCGGGGGGCTCGTTTCCACGGGCCTCCTTCGGCTCGGCGTGGGAAATTTGGACGCGGCGCTGGGCTCGGCCGGACTCGGCCTGCTGGTCCCGCTGATTGGCGGGGCGAGAGGCCCCGGCCGAAGGATGGCGGCGGCCGCCCTCGTCCTGCTTGGGTTCCTGGCCGCGGCCATCTGGCAGGGAACGGAGATCGACGCCCGCCTGACACGGTGGACCCATCCCGCGCTGGCGGCCTCTCGGGACTCGCCTTACGGCCGCGTCACCATCGACCGGCAAGGCGACCAGTTCAACATTTATGAAAACGACGCCCTGGCCTTCGAGACCGCCGGCACCTCGAGCGAAGAATTCGTCCAACTGGCCGCGCTCCATCACCCTGGCCCGGAGCGGGTGCTCCTGCTGGGCGGCGGTGTCGAGGGCCTGCCCGCCGAAATCCTGAAACACCATCCGAGGCGGGTGGAGGACGTGGAATTAAGCCGCGTCCTCCTGGACCTGGCCCGGCGCCACCTCCCCGCCGAGCGATTCCAGGCCCTGGCCACGGGCGCGGTCAGAGTGCATATCGCCGACCCGCGGGTCTTTCTTGAGCGGCCCGGCTCCTACGATCTCATCCTTTCGGCCGCGTCCGAGCCCGCCTCGGGGCAGGCCAACCGCTTTTACACCCGCGAATTTTTCAGTGAGTGCCGGGACCGGCTCGGCCCGGACGGCCTGCTCGCCCTCCGCCTTATCTCATCGGAAAACGTCTGGACCCCGTTTTTGACGGCGCGAAACGCCGGCATCTACCGCGCCTTGAAAACGGTCTTTCGAGACGTTCTTGTTCTGCCCGGAACGACCAACATCCTCCTCGCCTCGAACCGGCCCCTGGAACGCGACCCAGAGGTCCTGGTGCGGCGCTTTGCCTTACGGCGGCTGGAAACACGCCTGGTCACGCCGGCCTATATCCGCTATGTACACACCAACGACCGCTTCTTCGAGATCCAACGCGAGCTAGGGCAAGACCCAACCCCGGCCAACACGGACGTCCGGCCTCTCTGTTACCGATACGCCGGGCTGATCTGGCTCTCCCAGTTTTTCCCCCGGCTGATGCACCAGCGCGCGGCCGGGGCATTGGCCGGTCCGGCCGTCTGGACCGCCGGAGTTGCAGGTCTTGTTGGTTTGGCGGGGCTGATTCTGTGGGCAAGGCGAAGACCGGGCCGGGCCAGGGTCCTCCTGGTGGCCGCGGCCGGCTTCATGGGCATGATGCTCGAGACAGTGCTTCTATTGTACTACCAAGCTCGAAGCGGGGTGCTCTACCAGGATATCGGCCTTCTGCTCACCGGCTTTATGGCCGGGTTGGTCATGGGCGCCGGTCTTGTATCGCTGGCGGCAAAGGGCGGCCGGTTCAAGGTCCGATCCAATGCACTTGTGCTGGGTCTGAAACTCGGTTTCCTTTTCCTCAGCCTCATGGTTTTTTTCGTGTTGCACTTCTCGGCCGCGCCGGGACTCGGACCGACCTTCCTGCTTCTCATGGCGGCCGGTTTCCTGGTCGCCGGCGTCTTCGCCTTGGCCGGCCTGGCCGGCGGAGTGGATCAGCGGTCCCTGGTCGGCCCGCTGTACGCCGCGGACCTGATGGGAGGCTCGCTGGGGTCCCTGGCCGGCAGCCTGGTCCTGATCCCCTTCCTCGGCCTGCCCGAGACCGCGCTCCTTTCGGCCGCGCTCTCCCTGGCGACCTTGCTCTTGGTTTGACGCCGATGTAACGGTCTTAGTCCATTTCTAAATCAAGAGGGAAACGCGAAGGCAAGCGAGCAGCGACGAGACAGTACACATGGAGTACGGCGAGGAGCCGCGCAGCGCAGCCGACAAAGTTAACGCTTGATTTAGAAATGGAATCAGGCCGAGCGGGCCAGCGCGCCGTGCACGAACAGCCGCTCATACCCGGACGCGCCCGAGATCATGGCCGCCTGGGCCTCGGCCGAGAGGAGTTTATAACGCTGGCAGGCGGCCAGAATCCTCGGCAGGACCACGGGATCGCCGGCGGTGCACAAGCCGGTCACACCCGGCTGGGAGAGGACGAAATCGACCGCAGCCTGAATGTCGGCCGGCCCGGTAAACGGCTCGTACCAGGTGTTGTAGACCGGCGTACGGTCCCCCCAGGGACCGCGGGCCACGGTCTTGATGATCATCACGCCCACGTCTCGGGCCCGACAACGGCCGAGCAGATCCAGGGTGGTCCGCCGGTAGGCCGGATCCGCGGCCTGGATGAAGTTGTAGGGAAACAGCACCGAGTCGAAGTCGAACCGGTCCAGGGCCTCGATCACCGTTCCGGGCACGTGGCTGGTGATGCCGATGAACCGGACCCGGCCGGCCTTCCGCGCCTCGAGGACCGCCTCGAGGGCGCCCCGGCTCCGGGTGATTTCGTCCAGCTTCTCCAGCCGGTTCACGGCATGGAATTGGTACAGGTCGAAATGGTCGGTCATGAGCAGCTTCAGCGACCGCTGAAGCTCGGCTGCGGCCGCGGCCCGGTTCCGCTCTCGGGTCTTGCAGTTCAGAAAAAACCGGTCGCGGCGCGAGGCCAGCCACGGCCCGAGCCGCTCTTCGGCCAGGCCGTAGGAGGGTGCCACGTCGATATGGTTCACGCCGGCCTCGAGCACGCCGTCCATGATTCTCTCCGCCTCGGCCGGCGTGGCCTTGGACAAGGCATAACCACCAAAAATGGCCACCGAGCTCAGGTGGCCCGTTCGACCGAAACGTCGCTTTTCCATCGCTTCTCCCTTTGCTCCCGCGGTTCGATCGGGGCCTGAAAAACGTATGGGCAGCACTATATCGCAATTCGGTCCGGCCACCAAAGAAAAAGGCGGCCCGCGGCCAGGGGATAGCCTTGCAAATCGACGCGCCTTATGATAGCGCAAGACCCGGGTTGAAGCGGCTGAGGGGTATAAATCCCGTGGGCTATATCGATATTGCCGGCGTGGTGGCCATCATGGGGGCGGGCGCGGTCGTGCAGGGCTCGGCCGGATTCGGCTCGGCCCTGGTGGCGGCCCCGCTTCTGGTGCTCATCGATCCCCGCCTGGTGCCCGGACCGATCCTGCTGGCCGCCCTGGTGTTGGACTTCCTCGTTCTCAAGCGCGACCGGGCGAGCCTGGACATCGGCGGCGTCAAGTGGATCGTGCTGGGCATGGCGCCCGGCAGCCTGCTGGGCGCGTGGGTCGTGGCCCGGCTGAACAAGGAGGCGCTGGAGGTGGCGGTGGGCCTGGCCGTTTACCTGGCCGTGGGCCTGAGCCTGCTCGGTTTAAGGGTGCGTGCGAGCCAACCGAACCTGACCGGGGCCGGGTTCCTCTCCGGACTGCTCGGTACCGCGACCTCCCTGGCCGGCCCGCCGCTGGCCCTCGTTTACCAGCACGCGACCGGCAGCCGGCTCCGCGCCACGCTGGCCGGTGTTTTCATCGCCGGCGCGATCCTGTCCCTTGTTTCGCTGGCGCTCGTGGGGCGGCTGGGGAGGGGTGAACTCGGTCTGGGGCTGGTCATGGTGCCGGGCGTACTGGTGGGATTCGCCGTTTCCAGCCGCGTCGCGCCGAGGCTGGACCGGGGATTTACCCGGCCGGCCGTGCTGATCATCTCGGCCATCGCCGCCTCGATTCTGCTGCTCAAACACCTGCTTTGACCCCCGGCCGCGACCGAACCAGGAAACGATAAAAGCCCGGGGCGGTCTCTTGTCCCGGGCTTTTCTGCGGCTAGGCTTGGCCAGGGTTTAAATGCCCTGGATGGTGCGCTGGATGATGTTGTCCTGGGTCTTGCGGCTGATGTCCACAAAGTGCGCGCTGTACCCGGCCACGCGCACGATGACCTCCGAATACTTCTCCGGGTCCTTTTGAGCCGCTCTGAGCGTCTCGTCCGAGACCATGTTGAACTGGACGTGGTCCAGCCCCAGGTCGGCCCAGGTGCGCATGTAGGCCCGCCAGAGCTGGTAGCCCTTCTCCCCCTTGAGCTGGGTCGGAGACAGCCGCTGGTTCAGCAGGAAGGCCCGGCCGTCCGAGATGTGGTTGATCTTGCCGCAGGACTTGAGCACTGCGGTCGGCCCCTTCTTGTCCAGGCCCGGGCCGGGCGAGATGCCGCCGTCGTACAGGGCGTCGCCCCGCCGCCGTCCGTTGGGCAGGGCGCCCACGATGCTGGAGTAGTGGATGTTGCCGCTCACGTTCTCGGGCAGGATGGGCCAGGTATTGCCGCACGGATCGCGGATTTCTTTGGAGAATCGGGCGCACTCCCTGAGGCAGCGCAGCATCATGTCGTCCACGTAGTTATCGTCGTTGCCCCACTTGGGCGCGTTGCGAGTGAAGTCCAGCCGCATCTCCTCGTAGCCTTCCCAGTTGGCCTGGAGCGCGTCGATGAGCTGGGACATGGTGTATTTCTTGTCGTCGAAGACCAGCTTCTTGATGGCGGCCAGGCTGTCCGGGTTCTCCACCCAGGTGAAGGCCGTGATCCAGGCGTTGCCCCGCTCGCCCTCGGGCCGGGTGGCGTCGATGCCCAGATCGACCGCGCGCTGGGAGATGCCCGAGAGGAAGGGGCGCGGCGCCATGTCGGCTTGCAGGTAGCGGGCCAGGTTGATGACCCGCACCAGGAGGCCGAAGAGCCACTCCATCTGCCCCACCCAGGCGGCGAAAACCTGCTCGAAGTCGGTGAATTTCCTCGGGTCTCCGGTCTTGGGACCCATCTGCATGTTGACCACCGGGTCGAAGCCGTTGGTGAGCACGTATTCAATGATCTTGGCCGTGTTGGCCGTGGCCGAGGCCATGCGCATGGGCTGGACGCCGTTCTTGGTGGTGGGGCAGGGGCTCATGCAGGCCTGGTGCACCCAGGTGCGCATCTCCTCGAGCGGATGGCCGTGCCAGTACATGCCGTTGGCGATGAGGATGGGGTCGTTGCGGAGAGAGGGATAGCCCAGACCGTGGCGGATGCACTCGAAAATCTCCCGCATGACCTCGTCCTTCACCTTGGGATGCCACCTAAAGGCGAAGGTCGGGTTGGAGACCCGCACCAGCCGCGCCGCCTTCATCAGGGCGATGGTCATGGCGTTACAGGCGTCGTCCCCCTTCTGGTCCACGCCGCCCAAGGTCCAGACCCAGGTCCCGGCGATGCCCTGCAGACCCTCCCGAACCCAACGCCCCAAAGCGAGCACGAGCGGCATGTCGTAGGCCCGAATCAGGAACTCGCCGATGAGGTCGAGGGCCTCCTCTTCGGTGATGTTCTTCTCGACGACGACGTCTTTCTCGTAGTACGGGCCGTGGTAGTAGTCCGGCCGGGCCGGCCAGGCGCCTTCGACCTGCTCCTTGCGGGCCAGAACCTGGATGAAATGGTCATATTGGAGCGACTCCTGGAGACTCCGCGGCGGCTGGGCCGGCACCCGCTCGCAGGTCTCGGCCACCCGCAGCAGTTCCTCTTTCCGTTTCGGATCGGTTTCGAAGTGCTCGGCGATGATGCGCGCCAGCCGGGCGTGCCGCCTGGCCCAACGGATGCCGGCCTCGAGGGCGATCTTCATCGCCTCCCAATTGTTGATTTTTTCGTACAGCGGCAGGATGTCCGGACTCGGCTTGCCGATGGTCTTGGCCTCGGCCTCCTCGATCTTCTGGTCGATCTCGGCGATGATACCCTCGAAGGCCCTTTTCCCGGTCATGAAGTACTCGTAGTTCTTGCCCGAATACCCGCCCACGATGGATCCCCACCCGATGGCGCCGCTGTGATACTTGGCCGTGTCCTCCGGGTCCGCGGTCTTCATGAAGAGGTCCATGTAGTCGACCTCCTTGTCCCAATACTGGCCCACCTCGTGAACAAACTTGAGCGATTCCTCGAGCGGCTCGGGCAGGATGTCCGGAAAGTTGTACACGGCGGCGTTGCCCATGCCCCCGGACCCGGTCCACGGCTCGGTCGAGGGCGTTCCGGCCACGGCGCCCACGATCTGGCTATAATCGGTGATGTAAATCAGGCTGGCGTCCAAAAGGCCGGCGAAAGTCTTGGCCGACCGAACCATCTTCACCTCTTTCTTGAACTTTTGATGCAGCTCGATGTGAAGCTTGGCTGGCTCGAGGTCGAGCTTGATCGGAGTAATGGGCTTGCCGCCGCTGGAGCCCTTGCGCCAGATCGACTTGCGCAAATAGTCCAGCCTTTTGGAACGTCTCTTTTCGGCGGCCCACCACCACTCCTGCTTCTCCTCCATCTCTTTGATTTCCTGCATGGCCACGGCCATCTTCATTCCCTCCTTCTCAAGACCGGCCAGACTCCACCCCCCGGTGAAACCTCGCCAGCCGGTTCTCGAAAGCCAGCCGAAAAACGGCCAAAACCGGCCGCGTCCCGGCCTGGTTACTTCTTTTCCATCTGGCGATGGGCTCGGCGGAACGCGGGATCGGAAACCTCGGCGCCGTCCGTGTCCACGAAATCCATGCGGACGAAATACGGGCACTTGGCGGCATCCATATTGAACATGGTGATGAAGCCGATTTCCCCCTCGGTCACCAGAATCGGCGGGTCTTTGGCGAGGTTCGAGCCGATCTTGAGGATGTTGCAATAGCCCTGCCCGTCCGATTCATAGGCCTTTTCCGAGCAATTTTTGCAAAGACCGCAGGCGATTTCCGGCATCCTCTCCCGCTCTTCGACAGTCTGCTTTTGTTCATCCCGGCCGATGATGCTCTTGCTGACCTCTTTCCATTGGTCGCGTCTAGACATGGTGTTTCCCTCCTTGGTGGGGTGGCATGTGCGCGAAATCTATGGGCCCGCAGGGGCAGAAGTCCTGTCCCCGCCGAAACGGAACAACGCGTCGTCCTTCAGATGGGGTTTCGAGCCGTAAAGAAACGTCCAGCGGAGCAGGCGCTCGATGGCCTGCGGCAGCTGACCGAAATGGTTCAGAAACTGTATGGTCCGGCCGTACTGCTGCTCCATGGCCGCCCGGTCCTTGTACCCGCAGCCGAGGGTGACGAGATAGATGTTCTGCTTCCGGCAGTAGTCGATCCCGGCCTGAACGTCCACCCCGAAGTTGGATTCGCCGTCCGTCACGTGGATCAGCACGTTGCGCTTGCGTCCCTTGGGCATGAAGTAGGCCGCGGCGATGAGGGCCTGGCCCGAGGCGGTCTGACCGTTGGGCGGGATGGACAACAGGTGCCGGCCCTTGATCAGGCTGGAAAACATGCAAATCCCGTCGGACTCGAAATAGGCATAGGCCTGGAGGCGGTTCCGGTATCCCTGCAAGGCCTTGTGCAGGTTGGCCACCGCGTTTTCCACCATGTGCCATTTGGCGCCGCGCATGGAACCGCTGGCGTCCATGAGCAGCGTCACGTTCCAATCCAGGTCCGGGATGAAATCGATGGCCTCGAAGCACCGGCCCGTGACCGGGGCCCGGTAGAGCCGCCGGCGGTCCACCTTGCCGAAGGTCAGGCCGCGGCTGCGGACCTTGTTGCGCGCGGCGTAAATCTGAAAGATCGCCCTCAGGCGGGAGACGAGGCGGCGGTCGATGAGCGGATGGGCGGGGAAATTATAGTCCCAGCGGGACATGGGGGCCACGTTCTCGATGTCATAACCGATCACGGAGCGTATGATGGGGGTGATGTCCACGGAATTGGCCGCCAGCTTGGTCTCGATCTCGTCGATCAGACCCTGGTGCAGAGGGCCGGCAGGTCCTTTCTTGGGACGCTCGCCAGCCTCCGCCTTAGGCTTCGACGCCTCTCCGGACCGGTACCAGTACAATCGCTTGTCGAGAATCTTCCAGCCCGCCACCTGGTCCTTCAGGTCGCGCCAGGTCTCCTCATAGAGCCGGGCCCGTTCCTCGCAGCGGCGCAGGATGCCCAGGGAGCCCCGGCCGAGGGCTTTGAGTTCGTCGTTGAGCGCCAGCAGGCGGCGCAACGGCGGCTGATAGGCGGGATCCATAGCGGCAGGCGGCTTTTCCCAGGTGGAGACCCACCAGGAGTACATCAGGGCGTCCACGGACCGAATGTCCGCGGGCAGCTTCCTCTGAATTTCGGCAAAGTCGCCCTGCCGGACCTTCCGGGTGTACTGGCCGAACACCATCTGGTCGGCGATAAAATCCACGAAGTTGTCCTCGCCGAAGAAGACGATCTTTTGAAACAAGATGAGGGGTAAGGGTTCCGTCTGGGCAAAGGCCGGTTCCAGGAGCTTCCAGACCCGGTCGCTCCACTGGATTTTGTGCAGGGCTTCATGGGTCACCAAACCCACCAGGAAGTCGACCTTGGTGCTGGGCACGGGGTATTCCCCCATGATCGGCGTGGGCTCGAGGACGATGCTGGCCGCGTCGCCGTGCGACATGCCCACGTATTCGATGCGGCCGACGTTGTCGCCGAGGTGGCCGGCGACCTTGCGCAGAGCCCTGAGCACGTTGGCCAGCTCGGTGGCCTCGGCGCTTGAGGTATTCTTCCGCCAGTAGGAGGAAATTCCCTGGTGCTTCCAGAAATCCATGAGCCCCTGCGGCTGCATATCCCGCTTCCTCGTCTGCCGCCCGGCTAACCGGGCTAAAAGAGCTGGTACCCCTTGGCCTTTTCCCGATCCCTCTCTCCAAGTTCCACGTGGAGGGAGAGCAGGACAGACTCGATGATGTCCCGGCTGAGCTGAAGCGAATGCAAAAAGGCCTCCTTGGTGGTGGCCCCCACGGCCACCATCTCGGCGATCATCAACGTGTGGCGGGTGGAGACGACCATGGGTTCCTGGGCGTTGTGCCTGAGCTTGTTGGCCACGTTGACGATGGTCAGGGCATTCCCTTTGCTGATGCCGGACTTTAGTTGTAACACGTTCGTTTCCACTTCCGGCGGGAGATAGTCGACTGTGGTCACGTAAAACCGGTCCCGGAGCGCGGCATCGAGCATCTCCGTGCCGATGAACTCCTCGCCTTCGTTGAGGGTGGCGAAAAAGACCACCCCGTCGGCGACCTTGATCAGGCCCAGTTCGTCGAGATAGGCCTCCCGGTCCTCGGCCAGCACGGAAAAGAGCATGTTCAACGCCTTGGGGTGCTCGGGCCGGTTGATCTCCTCCAGATGGATCACGCAGCCCGGCGTTTGGATGGCCCTGGGAAACAAGTACTCCTGATAATAGGTTTCGCCTTCCCGCAGGCGGTGCTCGCCGAACAACTGCCCGGGTTCGGACAGGATGCCGATCTGAAAGGTGGCCAGAGGGCGGCTGTTGCGGGCCGCGAACTGACGGACCATGGTCGACTTGCCGCAGCCCTGCTTCCCGGCCACCAGGACGTTGACCGGGTGACGCTGCGCCAGGTATTTGACCCTTTCCAGGTTTTCGATGACTTCTTTCGGCAGAAAAAAGTGGGGTTCCGGTTCCGGGACCAACAGGCTCATTTCCGATGCGCTCATAAATCTCCTCAATCCAGGATGATGTCAGGCGTCGTGGGCGCGAACACGCCGGGGGGTATCCCCACTGGTTTCGCGTCACATGCTGAAAAAAAAGAAGTCCTCCCCGAGAACCCGCTAATACAACAGTTCTTTCTGCCGCTGAAGCAGAAAGTGGTCCAGGGAGTCGATGTTCCAGCGCAGGTTCATGGCCCTGAGCTTGGAAATAATGACCTTGGCCTCTTTCAGCCGGATCTCGCCGGCTCCTTTGGGGATGGCCGCCAACCGCTTGGACAGCTCCCGCATCTGCTCGTCTTCGTTTTCCAAGGCCTCGGCGCGCGAAAACAAAACCGTTGTCCCACACCTGGGACAATCACGGAGGTCCGCCTCCCCGCACGCCGGTCACCCGGTCTTGCACAAGTAGCGGAATTCCACCGCGTCGGCGGTGAAACCGCACTCGTGACAGGTCAGGTCCATGATGCCCTCCTTTGCGCCGGGGGTTAGAAGGAACCCCTTCCTCCCGAAAAACGCGGGAGGAAGGGGCCGAATCCTCGCGCCCGGCGGCCGCGAACGCCGCCTCTCAACCCGGTGCGGGCCGGCCGCACAGCAGCGGCCACCCAGGTCCCTCCGGCTCGTGAGACGTCCTCCGACGACGGCCGGAGCCGCCGCGAGGTCTCAGGCCTAAGACTTCTCTTGCAGGTCCTGGGCCAGACCCTCGATCCCTGCGGATTTCCCCCAGGGGGCTTCGCCCAGGCCGACCTTGCCCTGCACCTGGTGGGCCAACTCATCCACGGCCAGCACCTCGGCGCATTCCGGGCACTGCCGCATGCTGATGGAAGCGTCGATCCGGGCGTTATAGAGATAGCGGAATTTATCGTTGGGTCCCTCAAAACCGCATTCGGAACACTTCATCGTACCCTCCTCCTTTCGACCGGCTGTCTCCGATGCTCACAAAACCCGCCGGCTCGGAGCGCATCAGATGCCCTGGATGGTCCGCTGGATGATGTTGTCCTGGGTCTTGCGGCTGATGTCCACAAAGTGCGCGCTGTACCCGGCCACGCGCACGATGACCTCCTGGTATTTTTCCGGGTCCTTTTGAGCCGCTCTGAGCGTCTCGTCCGAAACCATGTTGAACTGGATGTGGTCCAGCCCCAGGTCGGCCCAGGTGCGCATATACGCCTTCCAAAGCTGGTAGCCCTTCTCCCCCTTGAGCTGCGTCGGGGATAGCCGCTGGTTCAGCAGGAAGGCCCGGCCGTCGGCGATATGGTCGATCTTGCCGCAGGATTTGAGCACCGCGGTCGGCCCCTTCTTATCCAGGCCCGGGCCGGGCGAGATGCCGCCGTCGTACAGGGCGTCGCCCCGCCGCCGTCCGTTGGGCAGGGGGCCGACGATGCTCGAGTAGTGGATGTTGCCGCTCACGTTCTCGGGCAGGATGGGCCAAGTGTTGCCCGAGGGGTCGCGGACCACGTGGGAGTACCGGGCGCACTCCCGGAGGCAGCGTAACATCATATCGTCCACGTAGTCGTCGTCGTTGCCCCACTTGGGCGCGTGGTTGACGAAGTCGAGGCGCATCTCCTCGTAGCCTTCCCAGTTGGCCTGGAGCGCGTCGATGAGCTGGGCCATGGTGTACTTCTTGTCGTCGAAGACCAGCTTCTTGATGGCGGCCAGGCTATCCGCGTTCTCGACCCAGGTGAAGGCCGTGATCCACGAATTGCCCCGCTCGCCTTCAGGGTTCATCACGTCGATGCCGCGTTCGATGGCCCGCGAGGATATAGCCGAGAGGAAAGGTCGGGGCGCGATGCGCGGCGCCATGGTCCGGGCCAGGTTCACCACCCGGGTCAGGGTCCCGAACAGCCATTCCATCTGCTTGGTCCAGGCCTCGAAGACCTGCTCGAAGTCGGTGAATTTCCTCGGGTCTCCGGTCTTGGGCCCCATCTGCATGTTGACCACCGGATCGTACCCGTTGGACAGGGCGTATTCGATGATCTTGGCCATGTTGCCGGTGGCCGAGGCCATGCGGAAGGGCTGGACGCCGTTCTTGGTGGTGGGGCACGGGCTCATGCAGGCCTGGTGCACCCAAGTGCGCATCTCCTCGAGCGGGTGTCCATGCCAGTGCATGCCGTTGGCGATCAGGATGGGGTCGTTGCGCATGGAGGGATAGCCCAGGCCATGCCGGATGCACTCGAAGATTTCGCGCATGACCTCGTCCTTCACCTTGGGATGCCACCTGAAGGCAAAGGTCGGGTTGGAGACGCGCACCAGCCGCGCCGCCTTCATCAAGGCGATGGTCATGGCGTTGCAAGCGTCCGAGCCGTCCTGCTTGACCCCGCCCAGGGTCCAGACCCAGGTCCCGGCAATGCCTTGCAGGCCTTCCCTGACCCAGCGCCCGGCCGCCAGAACAAGCGGCACGTCGTAGGCCCGGATCAGGAACTCGCCGATGAGGTCGAGGGCCTCTTCCTCGGTGATGTTCTTTTCGACGATGACGTCTTTTTCATAGTACGGGCCGTGGTAGTAGTCCGGCCGAGCCGGCCAGGCCCCTTCCCGCGTCTCCCGGCGCGCCAGGACCTGGATGAAGTGGTCGTACTGGAGCGATTCCTGGAGATTCCGCGGCGGCTGGGCCGGCACGCGCTCGCAGGTCTCGGCCACGCGCAGCAGCTCTTCCTTCCGCTTCGGATCGGTCTCGAAATTCTCGGCGATGATACGCGCCAGCCGGGCGTGCCGCTTGGCCCAGCGAATGCCGGCGTTGAGGCAGATTTTCATCGCCTCCCAGTTGTTGATTTTCTGGTACAGGGGAATGAGGTCCGGGTGGGATGGGCCGATGGTCCTTTCCTCGGTCTCCTCGATCTTCTGATCGATATCGGCGATGATACCCTCGAAGGCCCGCTTCCCGGTCATGAAGTATTCGTAGTTCTTGCCGGAATACCCGCCGTGGGGGCTGCCCCAGGCAAAAGCGCCGGCCGTGAACTTGGTGATGTCCTCGGGATCGACAATTTTATAGTACTCATCCATACCGTCGCCCTCATGGTCCCAGTACACCCCCACGTCGTTGACGATCTTCAGGGACTCCTCCAGCGGCTCGGGTAGAATCTCGGGAAAATTGTACACCGCCTTGTTGCCAATGCCCCCGGACCCGAGCCACGGCTCGGTGGACGGGGAATCGGTGAGAGATCCCACCAGCTGGGCAAAATCCGTGATGTAAATGGAACAGTCGTCCATCATGGCCGAAAAGATGAGCGCCTTCTTCATGATGGGCGTCTCTTTCTTGTACTGCTCGTTCAGCTTCATGCGAAGCAGCCCCGGTTCCAAGTCGTATTTGATCGGAGAGATGGGCAGACCGCCGGACGCGCCCTTTTTCCAGATCGCCTTTCTCAGGTAATCCAGTCTCTTCGAGCGCTTTTTCTCGGCCAGCCACCACCACTCCTGCTTCTCCGCCAACTCCTTCAATTCCATTTCTTCCGCGACAGCCATATGCCTTTTCCTCCCTCGCTCGGCCTTTTCCCGCGGGAATAGCCGTCACTTTTGTTCAAAATGCTTGCACATGCCGGCGTCCATCGCCGCGTCCATCTCCCGGGCCGTGTAGTAGGCCTGCCTGGGATCGACCTCCCGGCGGACGCAATCCCCGCGCTCCGGATTGTCCTCGATCGGGAAAAAATGCTTACAGTCATTGCACGTTGCCATGGGCTTCACCTCCTTCTGTCTGAGCCTTGCAGTTACGGTATTTCGTCATCCTCCCAACATCCCTGCCTGTATCATTCTGTAAGAAGGTCTTTAAAACCACGGCCCTTACGGCCCGGGGCCAAAACCCCTCTCCGGGCCGAATCAACGCGCCCCTTCGAAGCCCGACCCGCCGATGTTGGCCGACAGTCCCTCTTCCCGGTAGATCTCCAGCGGGACCTCCAGCAGGAACGGCTCCATGGCTTCATTCCTCCGACCCAGGGCCCAATCGATCCCCAGCCAGCCGTACTTGTCCTGGCACCAGTTGTGAAAAGGCAGAAGATCAACACGAGCGATGCGGCCCGGAAGCCGGCGGATGAATTGGGCGTTTCTCCGGTGGTATTCCAGGGAGTCGTTGAAACCGGCAATGACCGGAATGCGAATCCAGATTTCTTGGCCGGTCCGAACGAGGCGAGCCAGGTTCTCCAGGATGAGTTCGTTCGCGACGCCGGTCCCGAGCCTGTGCATTTCCGGGTCCAGGTGCTTCAGGTCGTACAGCACGATGTCCGTGTGCCGGACCAGCCGCTCCAGGGTGTCCCAGGAACAGTATCCGTTGGTGTCCATGCAGGTGTGCAGTCCCCGCCCCTTGGCCCCCTCAAGCAGGGCCTCGGAGAAATCGACAAAAACGGTGGGTTCTCCGCCACTGAGGGTCAGGCCGCCGCCGGAATTGTCGTAAAAGGGGCGGTCGCTCTCGACCTCGTCCAGAATCTCCTTAACACTCATGGACTTGCCCACAACCTCCAAGGCCCCGTACTGACAGGCCTCGACGCAGGCCATGCAGTTGTCGCATTTGGCGCGAATGATCTTGTGGTAGGTGGAGCCCTCGGCCTGGGCCTCTTCCGGCGGGATCGGCGGGTTGATGGCGCCTCGCGGACAGGCCTCCAGACAGAGGCCGCACTGCACGCAATTCCGTTTCTTCCAGTAAAGCTCGGGCCGAGGCGAAATGGTTTCGGGATTGTGGCACCATTCGCATTTGAGCGGGCACCCCTTGACAAAAACCAGCGTCCGAATGCCGGGGCCGTCATTGACGGCGAACCGTTGAATGTCCGTGATCAACACCTGGTCGCGCATGACCGCCTCTTTGATTTTTCGCGGCGCCAAGCCCTGCCGCCCTTTGCCCCGAACCGCCCCGGCCGTACCCACGTCTCGCGCGCGCCGCGGCCAACTCAGGGCCGCGCCAGGGAATTACAGGGGGGGGTTGCCAAAGAATCCTGCCGCTTAAGAGCCACTGCCGGCGACGAATAGCCGCTCTTATATGGTGAATAGATATATCTACGCAAAATAGGTGCCAAGTCCGGAGATAAGCATTAATCTCCTGAAATTATTTAAAAAACCGGGGACCTCCCCTCCCCTTCCCTGACCCCCATGGCCGACGAATGGGACATTTGTGTCCACTTTCTTGCCGGAATATATCATTTAATAGTTTGTATTCATTAATAATTATGTAAAATATGGACCGATCATCATCATGAGTCATAATGACTCAATTTTTCAAAAATGGATCATCATGACTCAGGTTCGCCGCCTCACGGCAGCCCCAACTGCCGCATCTTCCGGGCCAGCGTCTTGCGCGTCACCCCCAAGGCAGCCGCGGCCCGGCTCTTGTTGGCTCGATACTCGCCCAGGGTCTCCTGAATCATCGCCTTCTCCACCCGGTCGACCACCTCCTTCAATCGGAAATCCCGCGCGCGGTCAGGCAAAACGAGACCGGCCGCCTCGGCGTCCGCCACGTCAGACCGGTCGAGCTGCGGCATGAAATCCAGCCGGCCGACGGTCAGGTAGCGCTGCAGGACGTTCTGCAGCTCGCGGACGTTTCCCGGCCACTCATAATTAAGCAACGCCTCCAGCACCCGACCGGGGAGGGTCGGCGCCTGCTTGCCGCCGGAATACTGCTGCAGGTAGTGCTCCACCAGGAGCGGGATGTCTTCCTTGCGTTTTCTTAAGGGCGGCAGATGAATGGGGATGATATAGATGCGGAAAAAGAAATCCTGGCGGAACAGTCCGCTCTTGGACTGCTCCATGAGGTCCACGTTGGTCGCGGCGATGATGCGGAAATCGGAGTTTTTGACCATGTTGCTGCCGACCGGGGAATAGCCGCCGCCCTCGATAGCCCGTAGCAGCTTGGCTTGCAGGCTCGGGCTCAGGGCCCCGACCTCGTCCAGAAAGAGCGTCCCGCCGTTGGCCCGATCCAGGTACCCGCGCTTGTTCGTGTGCGCGCCGGTGAAGGCCCCCTTGACGTGGCCGAAGAACTCGCTCTCGAGGAGGTTTTCGGGAATGGCCGCGCAGTTGACCGGCACCAATGGCTTGCCGGCCCGGCTGCTCATGTTGTGGATGGCGCGGGCGGTGAGTTCCTTGCCGGTCCCGGATTCGCCGTAGATGATGGTGTTGGCGTGGCTCGCGGCCGCGTTGAGGATGAGCTGATACACCCTTTGCATGGCCGGGCTCTTGCCGATGATGTCGCCCAGCCGGTATCGGTCCCGCATGGAAGAACGCAGGGTGACGTTCTCCCGCCTCAGGTTTTCGGCCTCTTCCTGCATGGAGATCTCCCGAAGCTTGGCCTCGGTGATGTCCCGGGCCGTGAGCAGGACCGTGAGCCGGCCTTGCCATTGCAGGAGGTTGCTGCGGCCGTTGACCCAGATGGCCCGGCCCTCCCGGGTCACCCACCGCGTCTGGAAATTCTCCTCCGGGGTCCGGCCCGACAGGAGGTTGTCGTACATGGCCCGAAAGTGCGTATCGAACCCCTCGGCAAACAGGTCCGAGACGTGCCGGCCCACGACCCGACCCGGATCCGTGAAACCGAACATGTCCGCAAGGACCTGATTAACAAAAAGAATTTCCTCTTCCAGGAAGAGCAAAACACCCTCGGTCATGCGGTCGGCCAACGTCCGGTACAGGGCCTCGCTCTCCCGGAGCGCCTCCTGGGCCTGCTTGATCTCGCTGATGTCCAGCCCCATGCCCAGAAGGTATGAAACGCCCTCGATTTTGGCGCTCACGCCGGTGAAAATGTGCGGGGTCGGCACCCCGTATTTGCTCACCAGATCGGCCTCGACGTTTCCGTTCCCGTTTTCCTCGGCCTCCCCATCGTCTCGGGTGAAGACCTCGTGGAGCACCTCCTGCATCCGCACCTTGTCCTCGCCTTCGAACAGGTCCAGGATGCTCATGTGGCCTATTTCATTGGAACTATATCCCGTAACCCGCTCCACGTTCTTGTTCCAGCGGTGGAAATGAAGGTTCTCGTCAAAGACGTAGAAGACGCCCGGCAGGCTGTTGATGAGCATCTCGAAATAGCGGTTTTCGCGGTCCAGATGCTTGACGCTCTGCTTGAGCTTGACCATCTGCTGCCTGATGGTCCGCAGGGTCTGGTCTTTCGTCTGTTCGAGGGATTCCACGGCGTTTTTTCCCGGGCCCGAGGCCGGCTGAGGGACAGGGCGCGTCTTCCTTGGATAAACTTTTTTGAGTAAAGTATACCGAAAAACAAGCCGAAGTCAAGCCGCTCATCCGGCAAATTTGCCGATTCGGAGGTCTTGCCGAGGCTCGAAACCAGGCGCCCCCGAACCCCCCATGGCGCCCCGATGGTGCCTCCATGATGCCCGTTCTATGCCCGTTCTATGCCCGTTCCATGGCCGGTCCATGGCCGGTTTTCGGCCTCCTTCACCTCGGATGAGGACCGAAAATTGGAGGCTGGAACCTGAAAACCATCCTCCTCCTCACCCGTTGACCTGATCTGCTCACCTGTTCACCTGCTCACCTGCTCTCACTGCCCACTCTCGCCGCGGACCTGGCTCATCATTCCGCATTCATCATTCATCATTCTTCCACCCTCACCGCCCGGGCCAGGCAGTGCGTAGCGTTGATCCGCCCGACGACTCCGCCGGCCGGGTCCTGGAAAAACATTTCCTCCAAATCGTGGGCGTCCCTGCGATCGCGGAGTTCAAAGCCGTACCTCGAAAGCAACGGGCCGATCTCTCCTTCCTCGAGACCGAAGCGCCACGGTTCGCCCGTCTTGGCCATGGTTTTTGTCGTACCTTTTTCGCCATAGCGCGCGCCTTCGTGGCGGAGAACCGAGGCCTGGATATAGTCGAAGACCACCTCGCTCCCCGCCCCGGCCAGTTCCTGGATGGTCCGAAACGTCTGATCCACCGACTCCGGCTCCAGATACATCGACACGCCCTCGAGGATGAAGAGGGTTTTTGCGTCCCGCTGGAACCCGGCCTGGTCCAGCTTCAGGGTCAGGAATTCCTTGTCGAAATCGATAGGCACGAACACCACATTGGAAGGGATGCCGAGGCCCCGTTTCCGATATTGACCGATCTTGGCTTCCTGTGTGACGGCCGCATCCAGCTCGAATATCCGGGCTTCTCCCGCCTCCTTTTGAAAGCGGAGCGCACGGGTATCGAAGCCGGCGCCGAACAGCAGCACCTGGGCGAACCGCTCGGACAGGGCGCGCTTAAAAACCGCGTCGATGTATTTCGTGCGCGCGATCACGTATTCGTACATGCCCTTGGCCGCAAAGGCCTTGAGGAAAAGCCTGCCGGCGAACGGGACGCGGAGCAGCAGCCTCACAAAGCCGGGCACCAGGGAAAGGGCCAAACGGTCGTCGCTTCTATAATGCGGTCTTTTCTCGAGCGAGGATATGGCCCGGCTCAGACAGGTCCACTCGGCCGTTTTGGACGTGGTCGTCTCGATCCGTTTCTTAGACATCCGTTATTCCCGTGAAGACCACGAAAAGCGGATGGTTCGAACAACCGGCCTGCCTGGGCTAGCCCGCTTGGCCTGCACCCGTTTTCCTGAGAAATTCTTCGATCTGACCCAGATGCGTTTCCCGATGTACGGAGCGATAAAGTCGCCATCTGAGTCCCGCCTTTTCCATCGCGGCAATGAACTCGGCAGGAGCTTCTTCTATCTCATGATCGATGGCTTCTGCGGACGCAATTGCCAGGTCGGCCGCGGCCCGCGGCGCCATGGCTAGGCAGAGGGGCAGAAGGGCGTCGTTGGTGACATCGAGATTCGCGTCGTCGACATTCAGAACCCCGGTCCGTTTCCAATTCCGAGTCAAGACAAGGGATCGCTGGTCCCAGAAGGCCAGATGAGCCAAGGCCGCGGCGATGGTCCAGCCATCCCCCAGGGGCAGGCGCAGCTCGTCATCGGTCAGCCGCGAAACCAAAGCCCGCAGCCTCTCCCGCTCCTTGGCATTCTCCTGAATAAAAGCGCGTTCCATACGTCCTCCTTTAAATGACTATCAATTTACACGGTTTAGCGAGTGGCCGGGCTCATGGCCGATTCGCTGCAGCATTGGCTATGAGCCTTTCTTCGATTCTCACTTTGTAGATAGTTTTCATGTATACAGCGGAGCTACAAAATAATTATGAAGAAATACATGTAATTGCAGCATGGCTAATGTATTTCTTATGCAATTCTTTGCCATTTCATCTTTAATATTCCAATCATGTCCGTCGTGTAAAAAATCGTTACGGGCTCTGACCACATCCGTGATAAACTTGTTCAGACAAGCGAAATTTGTGTTTTCCTTCTCGCCTATCAACCTTAGGGTAGCTTTCCACCTTTTCCTTGTGAAAGGTCTAACCAGTTTTTTCAAACGCTGTTTGTGGGTCCGACTGTCCTTGGGTAGCCTTTCACAGACATCAGCATCGATTCCGCTTGCTTTGAACAATTCCTCAATAAGATTGTTAAATAGAAGTTCGCGAAGTGTTACAAAGAAAATGATGACTGGCAGCTTAATCTTGCCAGCCCACCATTGGTCTTGTTTGTCGCCCATTTCATCTGGTATCTCCTGATGGGTATGGTAGAACTCTTGCATCAGAGTGATAAGGGAAAACACATTTGTACTGAAATAGCTAAAGCCCTCACTACTAGGCTCCCCACACTTAGCGCATTTGTGCCCCACATCGCACCTCTCACTATCTCTATCGACGATCCTGCATTTCTGGCAAACGTAGAAAATATCAAGCATTGCACCAAGTGGTCGGTCTTTAATCTTGCTTAAGTCGTCTTTCATTTCTTTGCTCCTAACAATGATTATGCAGCTTGCCCGAAATTATGAAGATGAGAACCCGCAAAGCTGTTGAGTCTGTCTTGGAAAAGGTGCGTGCTCGACTGAGGAAAAAATACCAGCCGCCGCAAAAAGGCCGAGAGAGTTAGCCAAGAATTTTTCGCTTGAGTCCAAGCAACCCTATCAAACTGGGGCCAAGAAGCCACACCGCGCCAGGGAGCGGAACGGACCCACCGACATCGCCGTCAAAAACGGGCCACGCGAAATAGCCTTCGCCCATACCAACGCCGCTCTGGCCACCATTGCCAAAGCTAAAGCCCCACATCTGGTAATCGGGATAGAGGCCAAATGGTGTACCCGACCACCAGATGTAGTTTATCAGGTTTTCAAAAGGGCCGGTATTTTCGCACCAGGGCTGGGGTTGAAAGAACCCCTTAACATCGAAATACCCCCTGTTGCCCAAGTTGTTATAGAACATGTACGCCATTTCGCTGCCCGTGCTGCCTGGGTACGCCGAGCCCGGAGCACTTATGTTGTATGCCTGATCTGTCGAGCCATCGGTGACCCACCAGTAATAGTTATAACTCGACCCGTTCACCGGTAGTGTGTGCGGTAGCCTCCAGTCGCTGTAGCCCAGATAATGAGCCGCGTTCATCGCTGCCAGCCAAGCCTCTGTCGTAGCCCAATTCATGGCACCAAATGGATTAGTGACGCTGATTCCAAAAGTCTCCGACGCCGCAAGGTCCGCATCCTGAAGCCAGGTGATGTTGAGAACCGTGTCATAAATCAGACCCCCGCCCCGGTCGATCAGCACCGCCTGCGACGTTCCGACCATGGCCAGCACCAATGCCGCTGCCGCCAATCCTACCATTCTGCTTCTCATCCCCGGTCTCCTCTCCCCTTGACACCATGTGAACGTGTCTCCTGGACGAACCAGTCGTCCGGATGTAATGAAAAGGCGGCTTACCTGTGGTACTACAATGGGTATTCTTTCATCGCCTTGAAAAAAACCATTGTAAGGAGGCAAGCCGCCATGAGGCATCTTAGCATGGGAATCGATGTTGGCAACAAGCAATGTGTCCTTTACGCTTTTTCCGAGCTCGGCGAGGTCGTCCTCGACGCGG
>Ga0315282_10003485_pt1 | contig 28197 bp, 24 predicted proteins | sample YL17G07_20_MG_FD_203693 | JGI IMG/M metagenome (GOLD analysis project Ga0315282, IMG submission 203693) | Sediment microbial communities from Yellowstone Lake, YNP, Wyoming, USA - YL17G07_20 | ecosystem: Environmental > Aquatic > Freshwater > Lake > Sediment | place: USA: Wyoming | collected...
GCCTAAGCCGATTCGTCAAACTCAATTCACGATAAGCCAATTCAAGTGGTCACTCATTCGTCCTGACAAACGGCTGACTCCACTTCTGATCATCCTTGGACTCGATGCTGCTGCATGGAGAGTGTCGCTCCCCTTCTGGACGCTCTATGTTTTCAAAGAGATGAACGCAACTCAGGAGCAATTGGGAATCGCGCTCGCCATCGCTGCCGGCATACCTGCCCTAACCGGGTTGACATTGGGATCAAAACTCGATAAGATTGGGAGGCGGCCTTTCCTCGCGGTTAGCGAGTGGTGTGCCATTGGAGCCATCATACCGCTATTCCTGGGCTGGAGGCCTGAGTTCGCGTATTTCTCAGCCGTTTTCTGGGGTTTGGTCTACAGCCTATGGTCGCCAGCCATCAACGCCTACATAGTTGAACGCTTCGGACGCGAGAAGTTTGGGCAAACCTATGGTACCATGAGTCTCATCTCAGGCGCTGTTTCCGCTGCCTCACCCGCCCTGGGAGGCTGGTTGTGGGATAACGTCTCCCCCAAAGCACCATTCACACTTACCCTAATCCTCGCCGTTATCGTTGGTTTCATCATTTGGTTCAAGATCAAAGAAGTAGACTCGGTTCAGTAGTTGAAATTGAGTAAGATGGAACCAGCCCAGCCAACCCCGTTACCCATTCAACCCACCCTTGGCAATTGGCACGCGATCGATTTTCTGAACGTATGGTTGAAAGCGCACAATCCTGTTTGCTGTTATGGATCTTGAATGTAAGGGAGGCCCTTGATTTGCCCAAGAATCCGCTTGGATACCTCTAGACTGCCAAAAGATGCGACAATCAGTGCGTTCATTGGCTACGTTCTGTATGGTCCCTGTCGGCGGGAATTGGAGGAGTCTTATCTGAGATCACCTAATGTGCCCCCCGCCGGTAAACGCCGCAAATGACCGAAATTGAATGAACGGAGGCTTAGGAGTCACTTGGAATCTACAACTCAACTGAACTTGCTGGATTGGCCGGAATAATCGCAGGAGCCGCGGCGTCGGTAGCGATGGTATCCGCAGCATATGCGCAAGCTAAGGCGGGCTTCAAAGGATCCGCGGCGGTTTCCGCGGTCTATACGGGGATATCATATTTTGTCACCGCGGTGATATTGGCCTCTCCGTACTTCCTAACCAAGGTCATGTTCGAAGCTTTGTCTGTCTCTCTAGTATTGGCAGTCGTTCTGATCGCTTTCATAAGCTTCTATGGCGCTGTGATATCAGGCAGTTCGTTCAGCAAAGACTTCGCAGAAATTACAGCCATAATGCTGGGCGCAACAGTCGCTCTCTACCTACTCGGATTGTTGATTAGACGGCTAACCGGAATGACCATCTGAACTCATGGAACCTGATCACCTATAGCTGTACTCTCTCAGTACCAAGAGAATCGAACTCGTCCCCAAACGCTCGAAGGCCATTTGTTCAGCCAGTTCAAGGACTGCGAAAACCTACGCGTTCGCAAGCAGAATTCTTACATTAGTCACGGCTGAGGATGCATACTGGTGCCTTACAGTTGCCTAACAAGACAAGAATACTCGCATTGGTGGCCGCGCTCTCAGCTTCCAACGTGGCCTTTCGAGTAGCGCTGGTGGGTGGTCCCCCCAACGTCAAGCCCATCGCCTTCCTGGCAATAGTGGCCGGTATCGTCGGCGGACCGCTGCCTGGGTTGGCTGTGGGTTGGCTCAGTATGTCAATTAGCGACCTTTACTTTGGGGCAGGGGTATGGACCATAGAGACATCAGCGGGCATGGCCGTTGTCGCTTCTTGTGCGGGGTTGCTTTGGCACAAAGCAAGCCACTTGACCCGATGGCAGATGGCGATAGGTGGTTTTCTTCTAACAATGATGTTCGATATCGGAACATCGGTTGCGGATGCGCTGCTGTTCAATTATCCTTGGTGGACCTCAGTGCTGGCTTTGTACGTTCCATTTCTATTCGGCGGCTTCAGCCCTTACCCGTTCGGACTCGTGCATGAGTTGACCACAGCCATACTTCTCAGTCTCATCGGGCCGTCACTCGTCGCACAAATAAGAAAGGTCTACCAATGAGCCAATGTCTTCTTTTCGGAGCTGCACGCGAAGACCCCTACCCTAGACTTCACCGGGAGTGAAAAGTGCAATCGGTCATGTGTCGCCGCTGTTGTCTAGTAACCTTCAGAGGGTATTATGCTGCTGGGTTGGCGGTTTGAGTGGAGACCGGCGTTGTCTGCTCTTTCTTCTTCTTTGGCTTGCGAATCATTCTGGGACTGCCCAATCTCATCAAGACGGGAACCGCAGGACCGGCATAAAAAGGGAATCAGCATGCACAATGACAGAATCCAATCCGAGCATCTGTTCCTGAGTATGGTTCGCCAGTACATCATCAGGGCTGGTGCCCGAAATCTAGGATGGCTCTTGGGAACTATGGTCAGCATACATGAACGTCTGTTCCTGCCCTTCGCCATCCCGAATCTTGTAGGTGATTCTCACGTTGACATTGTCATTGATCATTGCTCGAACTGAACAGTATTTCTCCTGCGAGAGACGTATCGCTCGTTCAACAGCATCTTTTCTGATTCCTTTGCCTTCGATCTTGTACTCCAAATCTGCGATTTCGTAATACTTCGGATCTTCCTTGTGTCGAATACCTCGTGCAGATATCTCGAAGTTGTCGACTTTCTGTCGCTGCCTTTCTAGTATCCATACTACGTCCATGGCTGTGCAACCGGCCAATGCAAATAGGAATAGTTCCATGGGCGTGAAAGCGTGTCCCATATCCTCGGCTGAGTTAATTTCGACAGCGCGCCCGTCAGCGACTTCCGCATTGAACCTAAGGGCCTTGTTCCACTTGAGCTTCACGGAGACTTCCATCAATCCAGACCCCAAGACTCAGGTTACGGCGTGATCTCCACAATATGCGTTTTGCCGAAATATGCTTTGAGAAGCCAATCCCAATTACCTGAGAGCGTGCTCCAGTAGAATCTGGCGAAAGCTTTCTTCATGAAGTAGCGAATTCGCGAAGGCTGAACTTGCTTAACGGGCATATCATAGGAACCGATCACGAAGGCTGCTCGGCCAGAACCCATCTCGAAGGGGCAGTTGATACGGCCATTGTACTTGTAGAGTTTCCTTCGTCGACGAATCGAGGATAATACGTTGTTCGCTGCGACAGTCGCCTCAAGATGCGCTGTGACGCCCGTCTTGGACACAGGTATGCTCGTCGCGTCTCCAATAGCATACGCATCATCATAACCGACAATTCTCATTGTGTTCTTGTCTGTGGGTACCCACCCGTCGGCGTCTCCGATTCCAGACTTGACTACTACGTCGGCGCCTCTATGTGGTGGGACCATGATTAGCAGATCATAGGATAGCGTGTCGCCTTCGAGAGAGTAGATCTCGCGTTTGGTCGGGTCGACGGATTCTACATTGAAGAATGTGATAGTTTCGATTTCGCGGCTTCGAAAGCGAGGTTCGACGACTTTTGACATTGGTTCTGCAGGATATGGTCGCGGGTAGGGTGTGAGGAAGGTGATCTTCACCTTGTCTCGAATTCCGCGGTTTCTGAAATAGTCGTCTATTAGGAAGGCGGCCTCATTCGGTGACGGAGGGCACTTGTGCGGCACCCCTCCGATACCCACAACAATGTGCCCGCCTGCAAATTGCTGGATAGCGTCCCAAATCCTCTTCGACTCCTCGGGACTTGTGTGAAAGTTCAGCGATCCTTCGGCAAGTCCCGGGACGGCAGAGGGGTTGGGAACACTACCCGTCGCAATGACCAGGTAATCATAGCTGAGAGTCCTTCCTGACGCTAGAGTGACTTGCCGATTTGAAAGGTCTAATCGCTCCGCACTCTCCTCAACTAGTCTGACTTCGCGTCTAACAAGTGAGCTCTCATCACGTACAATCTCTTTCGGGTCTTGGTTCTTGAATGCGATGTGCAAGTAGTTGGGCTGGAAAATGTGTTGACGTGATGCTGATACGAGAATGACTCTAACGTCGTCGTCGCGAATTTCGCTCCGGAGTTGCTTTGCAAGCAAGTTCGCGGCCAGTGTGCCACCTGTGCCGCCACCGACTACGACAATGTTGGTTGGAGACCTGTCCATTATCGGTCTGCTCTGCTATCGACCCTTCCTAAGAATCCGAACTTGAATTCTGACGTGGTCTTTCTCGTCGATAATGGCTATGATCTCATTTCCGCTTCGCTTAGCCCAAGCCTGTGTATCACTTTTTGCTGCAGGATCGGTTGCCAAGAGTTCGATGACGTCACCGATGTTTGAGTTGCGATATGCCCTGAATAGGTCCGTGATCGGCCCAGGGCACATTGTTCCCCGTGAGTCCACGATAGTTGTAGGCTTTACGGCGGTTTCAGGTGAAGCCATGATTGGTCAAGCTCCTATACGAAGAGCGTTATTGCGTCTTCGGAGGCCAGATCGAGGTACGTTGTGGCGCCTATGATGTCGTCCACTTCTGGGATTAGATCATCTTTGGTCAGACCCATCATATTCAGTGAGGGGGAGCACGCGTGGAATTTTACGCCGCTCTCTTTTGCGGTCGCAATCATTTCTCTGACAGATGGCATCTTCATTTTCTGCATCTTCTTAGTCATCATGGACGTGACCATGCTGCTCATTCCCGGGATAATGCCGAGAATGTTTGGCATTGGCAGAGCGGGGTTGCCGACAGGTGAGATCTTCAGCGAATCGATGGTCTTCTTGGTAATCATGTTCATGCCCCAGAAGGTAAAGTACAGATGTACCTCCATTCCCATCGCCGCGGCCGTCGTGGCCAACATTAACGGCGGATAGGCCATGTCCAAGCTTCCCTTCGAACACACAATTACCAGCCTGTTGCGTTTCGATTGAGCCGGGTTTTCTTTCTCCAAAGTTTGCATATTCTTTCATCTCCTATTGGCGGCTGGAGGCAATCGCCAACTTGACGAGCTTGGAGTCTGCGCTGGTCTGATCAAGGAGGACGGCTTGCATGATGTCGCATGCATCATTGATTCGCTGATCCATGATCCGGTAGAACACCATATTCCCGACCCGTTTCTCGATCACAATCTTTCTATGTCGCATCAAGGCCAGATGCTGGGAAACATTGGCCTGTTTCAGACCGGTCTTGGTGGCCAGTTCATTGACGGTCATTTCACCGCCGCGGAGTTCATGAAGTATCTGTAGGCGTCTAGGATTGGAGAGGACTTTGCAGATCTCCGACTGTAACTGTAGGACTCGTTTTCTAGTCGGCGAGAGCATACCATTCGCCGAATATGCGAAAATTCGAATATTGCTATATTGCTGCCGCGCCTAGATTCGATACTAACTTGTAGAATAATTACTGGCGGAAGCGGGAATCCAGATGTATCGGCGGTAGCAACGTTTACTGTGCAATCAAACCTGCAGTCATGGTCTCCGACACGCTGAAGTAGGAATTGTCAGGTGCGCTGGCCGAAGCCGTCTGCTTTCACGTTACGACGCTCTCCCATGTCAATACCAACTGGATAGTTCTCATGCCCACGAACCAAGACGGTTCAGCCTTAGTGTGTCATTGAAGTGTCACGGTGAATGCGACAGTGTTTTGGTGAACCGAAACGTAATTAGTGAGATCAGCAATAGGTATTGACAGACTGTTAGGTCCGAAATCTGTCCGGAAGCCGGGCAATTTGATTAGCGGAGCGCTTTGATGGGGCTGAAACTTTATTAGCGTGAGTCCGGGTGCTTCTACGGAAAGTTTCGGTAAGGCTCGAATTAGGGGCCGGATGAATCTTTTCTCCGCGGAGAGAATGTCTAGGTTGAAGGATAGCGATAAGGAGAGGTCATACGATATTTTTGCGCATGGCTTTGTTCCTGCGCATGAGCTTCTATCAAAGAAAGAAGCCGAGGAACTCATGGAGGAGTTCCACATAAGGCCACATCAGCTTCCTTACATCAAGACAAGCGATCCTCCGGTTCAGGCTCTTGGCGCTAAGATGGGAGATATCCTACAAATAACTCGCAAGAGTCCAACCGCGGGGGAAGTTATCGTCTACCGTTATGTTGTTGATGGTTAGAGTGTGATTCTATGGCAGTGATGTCAACCGCGACTGTTAGCCCACAGATCTGGGAACTGATCAAGCACTTCCTGGAGGAAAAGGGGCTAGTCAGACAGCACGTGGACTCGTACAACGAGTTCATTGAGAGCGGACTACAGGTCATCGTTGACGAAACTGGAGAGATACCGATCGAGATTGAGGACTACCCGCTCAAGATCAAATTGGGCAAGATTGAGATCGGGACGCCACGAGTAACCGAGGTAGATGGTTCGGAACGTAAGATATTTCCGACCGAAGCTAGGATTCGTAATCTCACGTATGCGGCGCCTCTGCACTTGGAGATGACCCCTATCATTGGGGAAAGGGAAGGTCAAACCGAGATTGTCTACATCGGCGACTTCCCTGTAATGCTCCGCTCTAAGATCTGTCCTCTCTCTCGCATGACATCTGAAGAGCTGATCAGCATTGGCGAGGATCCGCTCGACCCTGGCGGTTACTTCATAGTGAACGGTGCTGAAAGGGTGGTAGTGGCACTGGAGGATTTGGCGGCAAACAAGATTCTCGCGGATAAGGAGCAAACGGGTGTTCATCCAACTTACAAGGCGAAGATATTCTCAACTACCGTTGGCTTCAGAGCGCGGACGGAAGTCACACTGAAGACGGACGGCGCGATATACATCACAATGCCCGGCGTCCCATCAGATATCCCTCTTGTAGTCATGATGAAAGCGCTGGGATACGAAAAGGATTCTAAGATAGCTGAGATGATCTCCACCGATGACGCGGTGCAAAATCACCTTGCGCAGACCTTCGAGAAATCCATTGGAGTTGTGACGCAACGAGACGCGCTCTTGTATGTCGGCAACAGACTGGCACCGGGACAGGTTGAAGATTACCGGTTGAAGAAGGCGGAGGCAGCGATTGACAGAAACTTTCTGCCACACATCGGTCGTAATCCGGAGGAGAGACGGGAGAAGGCCGCGTACTTGGCCGAAGTCGGTTGCCGAGTCATTGAACTCAAACTTGGTATGCGGCAACCTGATGACAAAGATCACTACGCGAACAAGCGACTGAAACTCGCGGGGTCCCTGTTGGCCGAACTTTTCAGGATCTCGTTCAGGAACCTCATTCGTGATCTCAAGTACCAGTTGGAGCGAATAACAATCCGGAGGCACGCTGAGCTTTCGGTTAGCAATGCGATTCGGCCAGGGATAATAACTGAACGAATACAGCATGCTATTGCGACAGGAAATTGGGTTCGTGGTCGCGTAGGTGTCACTCAATTACTGGATCGGACCAACTTCGCCTCAACGTTAAGCCATCTGCGTCGACTTCAATCTCCGTTGAGTAGGAGTCAGCCGAACCTCGAGGCCAGAGATCTCCACTCGACGCATTGGGGAAGACTGTGTCCCAGCGAGACGCCTGAGGGTTCAAACTGTGGGCTCGTCAAGAATCTCGCTCTGAGCGCCGTCATATCCATCGGCGTTGACTCGCGTGAATTCGTCTCTAAACTCAGAAGGATCGGCGTGGTTAGTGTAGACGACGCCGACACCAAGTTGCGCGAAACAGGGGCCAAGGTCTTCGTTGATGGTTTGATTGCAGGCTATGTCCGTGACGCAGGCAAATTGGTTCTAGAACTCATTCGCATGCGGAGAAATGGCGAGATAAGCTCGGAAGTAAACATCGCGTACTCTCCACCACAAGTGGAAGGAGGACGACCTGAGCTCTACGCGAACTGCGATCAAGGCAGAGTAAGGAGGCCTCTGATAATAGTCGACAACGGGAAGCCGCGACTGACGCGGGAACATGTCGAAGCTGTCCAACGCGGGGAGATGCGTTGGGAGGATCTGGTGGAACGTGGCATACTTGAGTATCTGGATGCCGACGAAGAAGAGAATGCGTTGATTGCGGTATCCCCAGCCAGAATAAATGAGAGAACGACGCATGTAGAGATAGCTCCGTACACGATCTTGGGAATATGCGCCTCTCTGATCCCTTACGCAGAACACAACCAGTCGCCTCGAAATGCCTACGAGTCAGCCATGGCCAAGCAAGCCCTTGGCGTCTTCAGCGTGAACTACGCCAATAGGGTAGATTCCCGAGCTCACATACTTCACTATCCACAAGTCCCCGTTGTTCGAACCAAACCGATGGACATCATAAAGTATGATAGCCGACCTGCGGGTCAGAACTGTGTGGTTGCGCTTCTATGTTACCAAGGCTACAACATGGAAGACGCGATCATAATCAACAAGTCCTCAGTTGACCGGGGGCTTTTTCGATCTACCTTCTACCGCATCTACGAAGGTGAATGCAGGCAATACTTGGGAGGTCTGCGCGACAAGTTCGAGGTTCCGGAAGCCGGGATTAGAGGATATAGAGGCGACAGGTACTACAGGCTCTTGGAAGAGGACGGAGTCATATCTGTCGAATCGGAGGTTACCGGGAACACTGTCCTCATAGGAAGAACTAGTCCGCCAAGATTTCTGGAGGAATACCGAGAGTTCGAGGTCAAAGGCCCAACCAAGAGAGACTCTTCGGTAGGAATGCGCCCCTCTGAAGAAGGAATTGTTGACGCGGTCTTTTTGAGCGAATCAATCGAAGGTAATCGTCTAGTCAAGGTTCGTGTTCGCGACATTAGGGTTCCCGAACTAGGCGACAAATTCGCATCGAGACACGGCCAGAAGGGAGTGATTGGCACGTTAATTCCTCATGTGAACATGCCATTCACCGAGCAGGGCATTGTACCCGACGTGATCATTAACCCGCACGCAATACCTTCTCGAATGACCATTGGGCAGTTCGTCGAAGCGATTGCAGGAAAAGTCGCAAGCCTGAGAGGTGAACCTGTTGACGGAACCGCCTTTAGCAATGAAAGACCGGAAACCCTGCGCAATATGCTTCTTGAGCTCGGCTTCCAGCACAGCGGACGAGAAGTTCTCTACAATGGGGTTGATGGAAAGAAGCTGGTTGCAGATGTCTTCGTAGGCGTCGTTTACTATCAGAAACTACACCACATGGTCTCAGACAAGATGCATGCACGAGCACGAGGACAAGTGCAGATGCTTACGCGGCAACCAACCGAAGGGCGCGCAAGGGGCGGCGGGCTGAGATTCGGTGAAATGGAGCGAGACTGCTTAATCGGCCACGGTGCCTCCGCGCTATTGAGAGATCGATTGCTCGAAGAATCCGACAAGTACACGGTCATGATCTGCGAGACATGTGGCCTGCTGGCTTACCATGACGTAAAGCAGAACAAGTACATTTGCCGCATAGACGGTGACAAGGCCGTGATCTCAAGCGTACAGCTCTCGTACGCGTTCAAGCTTCTACTTCAGGAGCTGATGGCGCTTGGGATAGCTCCGCGCCTCGAAATTTCGGAGCGTGCCTAGAATGTCGATATTTGATGAAGCTACGAAAGTAATTGGAAGCATACACTTCACTTTACTCTCACCGAGCGAAATTCGGAAGCTGTCGGCGGTAGAAATCCAAACGCCCGACACGTACGATGAAGATGGTGTGCCTATCGTCTCCGGACTCATGGATGGTCGACTTGGAACACTAGAGCCTCGCCAGAAATGCAAGACTTGCGGAAACACTGCGTCGGCATGTCCGGGCCATTTCGGGCACATTGAGCTGGCCGAACCGGTTGTTCACGTTGCTTTCGCGAAACTAATCCATAAGCTCCTTCAGGTGACTTGCCGCAACTGCGGACGTATCTTACTATCCACGGATAAGATCAAGGCTTACAATGAGTTGATGCAAAAGCAGCGGAAGCAACTCAACGAGGTTCCGTCCACGTCCTATGAAGCCGTAATGAAGGACGCCAAGAAAAGCCAAGAATGCCCTCATTGTGGAGCACGGCAATATCCGATTGAGCACGGGAAACCGACCACCTTCCACGAGATGGTGGATGGCGGGGCCTCCAGGCTTAATCCAAGCCAAGTCCGAGAACGCCTTGAACGAATCCCCGACGATGACCTCCGACTGCTGGGAATGGAGCCGACGGCCGCACGCCCTGAATGGGTGATCCTTCAAGTTCTACCCGTTCCAGCTGTGACTGTTCGCCCATCGATCACGCTTGAATCTGGCATACGTTCAGAAGACGATCTCACCCACAAGCTGGTCGACATAATCAGGATCAACCAGAAACTGGGGGAGGCCTTGGAATCAGGTGTTCCGGTGAACATCATTCAGGAATTACATGAACTGCTACAATATCATGTTACAACCTACTTCGACAACGAAGTCTCCGGCTTACCGCCAGCTCGACACAGATCAGGACGCGCTTTGAAAACGCTGAGTCAACGGCTCAAGGGCAAGGAAGGAAGATTCAGAGGCAACCTATCAGGTAAACGAGTAGATTTCTCGGCGAGAACGGTCATCTCCCCAGACCCGAACATTGACATCAACGAGGTCGGAGTGCCGATCGACGTTGCCCAACGTCTCACAATCCCGGAAAGGGTTACACCGTGGAACATCGATGAACTCAAGCAGCTGATCAGAAATGGTCCCGATCAATACCCCGGCGCCCTATACATTGTGAGGCCCGACGGAAGACGAGTGCGCTTGGAATTTGTGACAGAGCGCGAAAGCCTGGCCGAGGCGATTCAACCAGGTTTCATAGTAGAACGCCACATTCGAGACGGAGACATCGTCCTCTTCAACCGACAGCCATCCCTCCACCGGATGTCGATTATGGCGCATACAGTGAAGGTCCTACCGTACAAGACATTCAGACTGAACCCATGCGTCTGCCCTCCATACAACGCCGACTTCGACGGAGATGAGATGAACCTCCATGTGCCTCAGGGCGAAGAGGCTAGAACCGAGGCCAAACTACTCATGCAGGTCCAAGATCAAATCCTATCGCCACGCTACGGAGGTCCAATCATAGGAGCGAAGACCGACCTGCTAACGGCAGCCTACCTCCTCACTAGAAGGTCCACATACCTCACCAAGGAAGAAGTAGGAAAACTCTTGACTGCGGCGAACTATGCTGGGGAAATCCCACCACCCGAGATAAAGAAGCCCACGGAACTCTGGAGTGGCAAACAGATCTTCAGTCTATTCCTCCCGCCAGGCTTCAACTTCGTGGGTAAGTCGAGCATGGTGACGCAGGAGGACGGAAGTGCTGTCGTCGTCAAGAACGGAAAGCTAGCGCAAGGCGTCATAGACAAGAACACGATCGGCGCGGAACGATCGGAAAGTCTCTTTCACCGAATAGTAAAGGATAGTGGATCAGAGACCGGCAGGGAATTCTTGAATAGCCTGATGAAGCTCTTGGATCGCTTCATCACCCTCCGAGGATTCACGTACGGAATAGATGAGCTTGACATTTCAGATGCCGTCAAAGATAAGATATCAAAAGCGATCAAGAAAGCCGAAGAACGCGTTCGGGAGCTAATTGAGGATTATAGGCGGGGAACCTTAGAAAGGCTTCCTGGCCGTTCGATGGAAGAATCACTTGAACTGCGAATCATGGATGAACTCTCAAAGGCTCGGGACCAGGCCGGAGAGCTCGCGGAACAGTACCTTCAGACTGAGACTGACAACGCAGGAGTCATCATGACCAAAACGGGTGCTCGAGGTTCGATGCTGAACATAGCTCAAATGGTGGCCAGCGTAGGGCAGCAATCGATTCGAGGCCAGCGAATCCGCCGAGGATACAGAGACCGAGCGCTCCCCTTCTTTGAGCGGGGCGACGCGGGAGCTGAGGCACGCGGTTTCGTCTACGCATCATATCAGGAAGGGCTCTCTCCGATTGAATTCTTCTTCCACTCGATGGGCGGAAGAGAAGGACTTGTGGACACGGCCGTGAGAACGCAGCAAAGTGGCTACATGCAGCGTCGGCTCATTAACGCTCTGGAGCATATCAGGGTCGAGTATGACAGTACCGTTCGTGACTCGAGAGGCGACATAATCCAGTTCAGATATGGCGAGGACGGAGTAGACACAGCGAAAAGTGACCATGGTAAAGCTGTGAATACCGAACGCCTTGTGGAAAGAGTTGAGCTTACGATAGAGAAAGGCGCGAAGGCGAGTAAGGCGTATGTCGACAAGAAAGTCGATGAAATCAGAGATGACCTCACGCCAAGTCTCGCTGCGCAATTGAAAGACAGCCTAACGAAAACGAAACTTACACGGAAGGGAGTGGACGAAGCGGTAAAAGAAGCGGTAAAGAACTACCGTAAGGCAATGATCGAACCGGGTGAAGCCGCTGGAATCGTCTCCGCACAATCAATCGGTGAACCCGGAACACAAATGACCCTTAGAACATTCCACTTCGCAGGTGTCAGAGAACAGAACGTTACGCTAGGCCTTCCGAGACTGATCGAGATAGTGGATGCACGCAAGATACCATCGACACCGATGATGAGTATCTATTTGGATAAGAGGCATCGAGCAAGCCGCGAGAAGGCTCAAGGAGTTGCCACGAGAATCACCCACACAACCCTTGGCGATATCGCCTCGAGCCTAGAGTCAGACATCACAAAGATGCGCATCATTGTAACCCTAAACAACGAAGCAATGAGGGAGAGAGACGTAGTGCTCAAGGACGTGAAAGCCGCTATAACCCCAGGGGGCTGCAAGGTCGAGGTCGAGAGGAATACGATTCACATTATGCCACAAGAGATGGACATCCCACAATTCAACAGACTTGTATTGCGACTTCCATTGATGCACATCAAAGGCCTACCTCAGGTCAGACGCGCTCTGGTCATGGAGGAGAAGATAGGCGACAAGAGCGAATGGGTTATCAGGACCGAAGGATCAAACTTGGCTTTGACGCTTGAGACAGAGGGCGTTGACACAACTAGAACGATTTCAAATAACATGCATGAAGTGGCCGAAGTGCTCGGGATCGAAGCGGCTCGCAACGTGATAATAAAGGAGGCTACGGCTGTGCTCGAGGAACAGGGTCTCGATGTTGACGTACGACATGTAATGCTCGTTGCCGACGCGATGACCGCGTCTGGAGAGGTGCTGCAGGTGGGGAGGCACGGAGTGAGCGGCGAGAAAGCGAGCACCCTCGCAAAGGCCGCCTTTGAGATCACAATCCCCACAATCGTTGATGCCGCGATCAAAGGAACGCGAGATACACTGCGGGGAGTTGCTGAGAACGTAATAGTAGGTCAGCAGGTTCCGATGGGAACGGGACTGATCGAAGTGTACATGTCAATGCCGGAGAAGGGCAAGAAGTAATGCAAACAGCTAAAGTTGACGTCAACAAGCAGATCCAAATCGCCGTGAGGACGGGGAAGTTATCCTTCGGCCTGAAGGAGGCGGTTGACGCCGCAAGATTCGCAAAGGCGAAACTTCTGATACTTGCATCAAACTGCCCTGAGCTTCACAAGGAAAGCATACTACGGTATGCGAAGGAATCCGCAATCCCCGTCTACACCTATTCAGGGACCAGTGTAGACCTAGGCGCAGCATGTACCAAACCGTTCATCGTAGCAGCACTAACGGTGAAAGAACCTGGTGATTCCGAGATACTGAAGTTAGCTGAGCGTTAGGACATGGCAACATCAAGGATAAAACTAACTGGAGAAGAGATGCGGCTCATCGCGCTCTTCGAGAACATAACCGGAGCAATGGCGAACGACTGCGTAATTGACACCGACAGGATAATCTTCGTCGCCAAACCCGGCGAGATGGGCCTCGCTATCGGAAAGGGCGGGAAGAACATCAACATGCTGCGCAAGATGACCGGGAAACCCATTGAAGTGGTTGAGTTCGCTGACACTGTGGAAGGGCTCGTTAAGAGCTGCCTTGCGCCTGCAAAGATAAAAGAGATCAGGATAACTGAACGACCGGATCGCAAGATCGTCGTCCTCGAAGTGGAGCCGAAAGACAAGGCTCTCGCCATAGGCAAGAATGGGCGAACAATAGACAAAACCCGGATGCTGGCAAAACGCTACTACCAAATTGACCATATACAGATCGCATAACTCTCAGTAGCTATATTCGCGACAAACGGCCATCATCATTTTTCTGAAGTTCGCGTTGAGTCTGCCGACCGGCGACTTTCTCACGACTATGAGCGCGCGCTTGTGACCATTCAACTTTGAACTGCTGAAACAGGGAAAAGTGTATCGTCAATTTCGCTGACAGCGGAGCTTGACAAGACAACCGGCACGTGTTGCGATGGACGGAATGAGTCACTTGACTCTTGATAAGGTGATGATTCGCGCAGGGTTGAAAAGAGGCATCCTTCAATATCGATGCGGCCTCTGCGCACATAGTCAGTCGTTTCAGAAACTTTCAGACTTGAACGGTCATCTCTGTACTCATGAAGTTGACGTTAGGGGCTTTTTCTTTGCGCCTGCGGAGAATGAGCGAATATTCGGTAGGATACTCCTTCACGCGGAAGCATCGTATCCACCCCGTTACGAAATTATAAGACATGAAGAACTGCCTACCGAGAAATCCATGGCCGATCGCAGGGGCTATCATGGTCGGCCCGAGGGACACGGCCATAATCCAACTCTTAGTTGTCTGGCAAAGGACAAAGTCAATAAGTCATAGTGGATTCTCGTGCTTTTGTCAGCTATTCAATTGATGAAGGAGACGCACGAGATTGGAGAAGGGCAGTAAGATCTGGATCAACGGTAAGATTGTAGACTGGGATGAGGCTAGGATACACATACTCACTCACGCTTTGCATTATGGGACGGCAGTTTTCGAGGGAATCAGATGTTACAAGACTGAGAAAGGTCCTGCAGTTTTCAGGCTCCATGACCACGTCTGGCGACTCTTCAACAGTGCGAAGATCTACATGATGGACCTACGGTACAATGCGAACGAAATCGGTGAAGCGATCAAGGCTACTATCAGAGCCAATAAGCTCGATGAATGTTACATCCGTCCCATTGCATACTACGGGTACGGTGAGATGGGCCTCAACCCTCTGCCAAACAGGGTCGATTTGGCAATCGCAGCTTGGCGATGGGGAACTTACTTGGGGAGCGAAGGCGTGAAGAATGGCGTGCGCTGCATGGTCTCCTCTTGGCGTCGCATCAACCCTCTAACCTTGCCACCTCAAGCAAAATCATCCGCTAACTATGCAAACGCCGCGCTAGCCAAGATCGAGGCTCTGAAGGCAGGGTACGATGAAGCAATTCTTCTGAACGTTCAAGGAATGGTCTCAGAAGCAACGGGCGAAAACATCTTTCGCGTGCAAAGCGGTGTGCTATCGACTCCGCCTGCTTCGTCAGGCATACTCCGAGGAATTACTAGGGACACGGTGATTCAACTGGCCGCGGACCTAGGCGTCGATTGTCACCGCATAGAGATATCGCGAGAGGAGTTGTACACTTCAGACGAACTGTTTCTCTGCGGAACAGCAGCAGAGGTCACTCCGATCAGAGAAGTTGACGGGAGGACGGTCGACGATAAGAGTTTCACGGTAACTCGGAAGCTACAAGCCGCCTACGAGGACGCGGTCCGAGGCCGTAACAAGAAATACTCACACTGGCTGGACTACGTAGCGTAGACCCTGTCGATGCCCGTCCTAGATCGCCTTCGTCGACGAAGTTAGTCAATTGATGGCAGGTTTAGGATCATTACCTGCCGAGAATCGCCCTTCAATCACGGGTAAGGCATTTTCTTGGCCTATCGAACAAAATAGGAATAGGTGTGAATCCAGAAACTGGTACTAGTCAGCGCTGGTCTGCTACGTTACCTGACCCGCCGCAAGCATCGCAGGCAAGTCTTCCGCCGCCGAAGCACTCGTCACATTTGGTTTCGACCACGCCTCGGCCATCGCATACGTCGCATTCAACCACTCGAGTGTCAATAGTCAGTTTGCCCTTGCCTTTGCATTCGTCGCAAGTGACCGGCAATGAGCCAGAACCTTTGCATTTTGGACAACCGACTTCGCCTTTTCCACTGCAAGTAGTACAGATCAAGCTAGAAGACACCTCTCTGGCTCTTTCAGTCAGTAGGCAGTAGGACACTACGTATTCAGTACTTTTGAAGCTTGTGTAGTTTCTTGATTAGCGCAATTCCGGCCAGCTGGAGATTATTTGCGCCATAGTCGTTGACACAGAAGGTTCGTCCTATCAACATTCGAGCTTCGAACTGACTGCCTGAAGCAGATCCGAGAGTTTGGTGAGAAGATAGGCCTTGCAATTGGTGCAAAGCAACAAAAACTAGTCGCGGCCACCGACTTAATTCGAGATAACGGTAGCCGCGGTGCAGCTCAGAAATGGCTACAGCTTTACGAGAAGAGGAACGGGCGATGGACAAAGAGAGCCATGGAGTCTATCCGAGTCACTAAACCGTCAATTTCCCAAAAGGGGACAAAAAAGAGAGGAAGGAGAGGTTATTTGCCACTTGCCTTTTTGAACCTCTCCTCGACATTTGCCCAGTTGACGACGTCCCACCATTTGTCGACGTACGCGCCCCGGTCGTTCTTGTACTGCAAATAATAGGCGTGTTCCCATACGTCCAAGACCAGAAGTGGGATTGTTCCTTGGGCTGTTAGGTTCTGGTGCTTCTCTGCCTGAAGAGTGAGCAGTTGGTCAGACACGGGATCATAGGCAAGTATGCCCCATCCTGAGCCCTCTACAGTTTTCGAGGCGTTGCTGAACTGCAACTTGAGGGACTCGAAGTTTCCGAAGTCTCGGTTGATCTGGTCGGCTAGCTTCCCGCCGGGTTTTCCGCCGCCGTTCGGCTTCATGTTCGGCCAGAAAATTGCGTGTAGAACATGGCCTGAAGCATTGAATGCGAGGTCTCTGAGCAAGGCTTTGACGTCGACGCCTTGCAAACCTGAAGCTCTGCCCTTCTCCAACTTGTCCAGTGCAGTGTTGGCGCCGTTCACGTATGCTGCGTGGTGTTTGTCATGGTGAAGTCGCATGATCTCTTCCGAGATCACCGGCTCGAGAGCATTGTACTTGTATGGCAAATCCGGGAGTATATATCTATTTGACATGAGTTATCGCCGTTTACCGCATAGCTCATAAACTTTCCATCCAACTGAAAAGTATTCGCAATTCACCGCAATTCACAGAACGTTCAAGCGGTTCTCTAGATCGGCTAATCGGAAGTGGCGGCGAGGCATTAGCAAGAGATCAGATTCAAGACGTAAGCTCCATCTCTCTTTCCTTAGGGGTTGATTCTTAGATAAGATATTGAGTCTGAGATGTAGTGCGTTCCCTCGATGGGCTGCAAATGACCTTCGTTGCATTAGAATTGATTGTTGCTGCCGCATTCTTACATGCCGGCTGGAATTTCTTGGCGAAAGCGTCAAGGGATACTATGGCGTTCATGTGGTGGGCCGTTGCGCTAGGAACGTTCGGCTATGGCTTGTGGATTATGACAGGGCCCGGAATAAGTCTCGCATCGGCTTCATGGATTCCCTTTCTCGTAAGCCAGTTGGCAGAAGTAGGCTACTACGTGACACTGGTAAGAGGGTACTCCCAAGGTGATCTCTCGCTCGTGTACCCAATTTCGCGTGGTTCCGCACCCATCTTCTCTGTTTTGTGGAGTGCCATCGTTCTGGCTGAAAGACTGCCGTGGTTAGGCTACCTCGGTGTTGCCTTGATGGTGGCTGGCGTCTACATTGCTCCACTGACATTTGATCACGGAGTGAAGTTCACGTTTTCGGCGCTCGCGGCGCCCTTTAGAAATCATGCGGCGGCCTGGTCGCTTGCTTCAGCTCTATTCATCTCGATCTATTCCGTCTCGGACAAAGTGGCTGTAAGCGCGACCCCGGCCTTGGTCTACAATTGGTGGGTCTTCGCCGGCAACGCGCTTCTTTGGATGCCCATAGCATGGTCAAGGTCTCGCTTCAGAACCAATATTGATGAGTTGCGAAATAACTGGTTGGCCGTTGTTGCAGGAAGCGCCATGACGATTGTTGCATACCTTGCCGTTCTATACGCGTTAGCGCTCACAAGCGCAAGTTACGTTGTGGCCGGGCGAGGCTTGAGCGTAATCATCGGAGCCATATTCGGGTCGGTTATGTTGAAGGAAAACGTCGGCCCCGCACGCATAACCGGCGCGTTGCTTATGGTCTCAGGACTTGGCTTGGTCGCGTTTGCCTGAAGATCACAGTATGCTGATTATGTGTCTCTGAGAGCGGGCTGAATCCTTTTTGACAGACTAGTTCCGCTTCGTCCTTGCAAGCGTTATACTTGTACGGCAAAACCAGGCAGCCATGTATCTTTGACGCGGGTCATCTCGAAGAGCCGTATGTATGAGGGATTTTCGTCGAACAGAGAGGCACTCATGATTGGCGGGACCGTTCAGACTAGTTGCTTCACATCCTCGGCGATTGCCTGACCAAGATATCCGTAAACCGCCAGCTTGATTACCTTGAGCCCGAGGAGCGCGCACTTGATACGAGTGGGTCCCGGATTAATGCCCAAGAGATTGAGTACGTCGGATTTGCTTAACGCTTTGATTTCGTCAAGTGTCTTGCCCTTGGCGACTTCGGTGAGCATCGAGGCTGAGGCCTGACTAATCGCGCAGCCCTTCCCTTTGAATCGTATGTCCTCGACTCTTCCGTTCCCAATCTTCAGTTGCATCTCGATTATGTCGCCGCATAAGGGGTTCGAGTCTTTTGCTCGAACGTCCGGATTCGGGAGATCCCCGAAGTTGCGCGGGTGTCTATAGTAGTCTAGAATTATGTCCCGGTAAATATCAGAACTCATGAACCAAATAGCTTCCTTGCCTTCTCGAGGGCGCCAATGAGTATGTCAACTTCTTCCTTCGTGTTGTAAATGTAGAAGCTGGCTCGCGCTGTGGCTGGTACGCCCAAGAACTCCATCAGCGGTTGCGCGCAGTGGTGCCCAGATCTTATTGCAATACCCTCTTCGTCCAGTATCGAGGCGAGGTCATGCGCATGAATATCGCCTAGGTTGAATGAGACAACTCCTACCCTCTGATCCGGATTCTTGGGACCATAGATGACCACGCCACTGACTCCAGCCATTCTTGTCAAAGCGTAAGCAGTGATCTCTCTTTCATGTTCGCGAATGGCTTGCATTCCTATCTTGTTCAGATAGTCTACTGCGGCCCCGAAACCTATCGCTCCTGCAATGTCTGGAGTGCCTGCCTCGTACTTGTAAGGTAGTTCTTTCCAAGACGCACCTGTCGTATGGACCTCCTTGATCATCTCGCCACCTCCTAGGAACGGCGGCATGCTCTCAAGAAGTTCTTTCTTTCCGTAGAGGACTCCTATTCCGGTTGGGCCCATCATCTTGTGAGCAGAGAACGCGAGGAAATCGGGATCGATATCCTTGATGTCCACACGCATGTGAGGCGTTGATTGTGCAGCGTCAACCAGAACGAGAGCGCCGTATCTATGAGCGGTCCGTGCGATGTCTCTCACCGGATTTATCGTGCCCAACACGTTACATGCGTGGGTTATGCCGACAAGTTTCGTCCTATCGTCAATCATTTCATGGATTTCGTCTTGTCGTAGAAACCCATCTTCGTCTACCTTGATGAACTCGACGCGAGCACCTCTCTCTTTTGCGAGCAGTTGCCAGGGGACAATGTTGCTGTGATGTTCCATTATTGTGAGGACTATCTTGTCTCCTTTGGAAACGTTTGCTCGACCCCAAGCGTAAGCCACCAAGTTCACGGCCTCCGTTGTGTTTCGAACGAAGATCACTTCCTCTGTGTGACGGGCATTGATGAACTTCGAGATCTTCTCACGCGCTTCTTCGTGGGCGAGAGTGGCTTCCTCAGCTAGTTTATGGATTCCGCGATGAATGTTCGCGTTGTAGTTGCTGTAGTAGTCGGAAATTGCGTCAATCACAGCTTTCGGCTTCTGTGATGTGGCCGCATTATCGAAATAGATCAGCGGTTTCCCGTTGACCTTCCGTCTGAGTATCGGAAATTCTTCTCTGATCTTGGACACGTCGATTGTTGCTTGCTTCTCGACCAACACTTAGACCTGCGGGCTGGTATGTTTCACGCTCGATTATAACGAGCGTCATACAATATAAACACTCCAACCAAATGGTTCTGTTACGCGGACTTGACGCGACTCATTCTCCCAGCCGATCGTTAACTTGGTGGACTCGGTGCGCCGGTGGTAAGCATTGGAGGCGCGGGGACGTTTGACGGCGTTTTCTTGAGCAGAATTGTAGCTGTACTCCTAGCGTGACGATTGTTTCATATCTGAACTTGGGAAGATGTTTCCCGGAAAGAGAATGAAATTGAGATCTGGAACCACGGCGGTGATTCCAATCAATGGCGTACAGTGCACCGGTTTATCCCGACCTTGAAGGCAACGAATAATGGAGGATCGAGTCAGCGATGGAGACTACCATCCAGTATGGTCAGACTTCGATGAAATTGCGGATGGATGAAAGCAGGCTCCTCGGGACGATTACCCCGAAGAATACGCCACCAGACTTGGATTCCGTCTTGAGGTCACTATCAGAACCCGTAGGTAGCGCTGACCTGAACTCGTTCCTTGAGACACGGAAGAAGATACTTGTAGTTGCAAATGATCACACAAGGGCAACTCCCACACCGGACGTGCTGAAGACTCTTCAGCTGAAGGACAAAGATGTGGTCACGATTATCGGCACTGGGGCACATAGACCGCCCAGTTCACAGGAATTGAGCGCCCTCCTAGGAAACGTGGGTCCTCCGTACGGTGGGCAGGTTGTAGTCCACGATTCAAGAAATGAATCCTCGCTCAGACCGCTTGGCGAAACCAGCAGAGGAACGAAGCTCCTCATGAACTCACATCTTTTCGATACAGATGGTATCGTGGTAATCGGTTCCGTTGAACCGCACTATTTCGCTGGATTCACTGGGGGGCGCAAGTTCTTCGTTCCTGCGCTGGCGGGCCTTAAATCGGTTGAAATGAACCACTCGCTCGCTCTGGATCCGAACGCGAGAATTCTAGCTCTGGAGGGGAATCCGGTTCACGAGGACTTCATGGAAGCACTTCACCTCTTCAATCGGAACGAGGACATATTCTCTATTCAATTGGTTCTAAACTCGAAACAACAGATTAGCTACACGAGCGCAGGCAACATAGTCGACTCATTTAGGGATGCTGTGGAACACGCGAAAGAAAACTACACAACTAGCGTGAAAGCGAAGGCAGACATAGTGATTGCTATCGCGAGAGCGCCAATGGATCTGGATCTCTATCAATCACAGAAGGCCATTGAGAACGTCAAATTCGCCCTGAAGGATGACGGTGTCGTAGTACTCATTTCAAGATGCCTCGACGGCGTGGGAAACAGAGGCTTCTACGATCTCCTTTCGGCGGGAAGCGAAGCCATAAGGGAAGCGAGAGAGAGCAAGATTTTTGGATGCCACAAAGCTGTGAAGTTGACCGAGTTCCTCGATAGGGCTCATGTTTTCGCTGTCACAGATCTGCCGACAAAGCTGCTAGAAGCAATTTCGATCAAGCCTTTCACGAGCGTTCAAAGAGCCCTAGAGGAGGCAACGAGACTCAAAGGCAAGGAATCAACAATCCTCATAGTTGATGATGCCGGAGTCACAGTCCCAATAGCCGAACACGCCTGAGAATTCCTTCCTTGTACATACCTGTGCTTTCACAAACGTACAGAATAGCCGCAAATCAGAAAATGCGCCACATCGCCATTTACGGTCTGTGTGGCGGGTGCGGTCATCACGCCATTCGTAAGCATGAACCAGAACAAGCCAGCCATCAAGCCGGCCAGATCCAACCACAACATTCGCCATAGATATTTGTAGCTAATCTACTGACACCTCCAGCTCCTTTGATACGATTAGCGGTATTTGTAGTGGCCTTCGAATATGTCCCGAGTCTTGTGTCCCTCTTCGTAGTATTCGTCTTCGAAGGCAGGCGTCTTGAGGCAGGCTGCGAAATCGTAGACTCCGGACCATTTGAGATCAATTATGCGTCTGATGCGCTTTGCCACGTCAGCAACCGGTACACGTGCTACAAGTGGTTCGAAGAATCCTACGATGATCAGTCTCTTGGCTTCGTCCTCGGATAGGCCTCTGGACATTAGGTAGAAGAGTTGCTCATCGTTCACCTGTGCAACCGACGCGGAGTGAGTTGCCTTGACTTCATTAGTTTCGATCTCGAGGCCAGGGATGGCGTCTGCTCGCGCTTCCTTCCCTAGAATCATGCCATGTTCCGCAAGATAGGCGCGTGAATTCTTGGCGTTCTTGGTGATTCTAATCATGCCCTTGACGAGCAATCTTGCCTTGTCCTTCACGACGCCTTTTGATACGGCGTGGCCGCTGGTGTTCGGGCCTATCTGGGACATGTTCGAGACAGTGTCGAAACGTTGGGTGCCTGCTCCAAAGACGACTTCAACGTTCTCAGAGGATGCGCCTTCTTCCTTCATCACGCTCTCGACGCGAGAGCGAGTGTACGCGCCGCCCAGTAATCCCGACGACCACTCAATCCTACTGTCTCGCGCTCCGATCGACTTCTTGTTTGAGAAGACGTTGACATTCGAGGCTAGATTATTGATGCTGGCGTACGTGACGTCGGCGCCTTCACGCAAATGAACCTCAGAAAGCCCACTATATGTCGATCTTCCTGTCTGTCCGGTTAGCCGCGTAGAGTAGAGCTCTTCGAGGATCGTGAACTTGCTCCGATTATCAGCTATCACCAAGTTCTGTGCAAAGAGCCCAGAACCTTCCGAGTCTAAGACAGTAACGTGTCTGAAGGGCAGGGTTACCTCAATGCTCTTCGGAACGTACAAGTAGAATCCTGTTGTGAAGAGTGCGTTGTTCAATGCTCCGAACTTGTCGTCCTCCGGAAGTATTGCCTTCTCGAGGAAGTAACGTCTGAAGAGTTCCGGGTCGTGCTCAATTGCGGTTCTGATGTCTGTGAAGATGATGCCTTCTTTCCGCAAGGCGTCGGGTATGTCAGGTAGAATTGTCTTCGATTCTATCTGGTAGATTGTGATGGCCCTGTCCGATTTCAGCTTGCTCAGTACGTCTTGCGTCTGTGCCTGCGATGGTTCCGGCAGATGTAGGCTTGTGGACTCCAGCTCGATTCCTGCCAGGTCCACATACTTCGTGTATAGATACGACAGCTCCGCGGGCAGTTTGCTGAAAAGGTTGAGTGACTTGAGTCGGAAATCTCGCAACCATTGTAGTTCGTGTCGCGATGCCGAAATCTCATGGACGTATTGTTCATTGGCTTGTGTCAGAGTCAGTTCCGACATCGCTGTGAATCTCTCCAGATCGTTAGAAGATTTCAGCCCACCGAGCCGGCCATCTCTAGCTGAATGAGCCTGTTGAGCTCTATGGCGTATTCCATCGGCAGCTCCTTTGTGAAGGGCTCCATGAACCCCATGACAATCATGCTCAGTGCTTCTTGCTCTGATACGCCTCGGGACATCAGATAGAACAGTTGGTCTTCACCGATCTTGCCTACCGTCGCTTCGTGCGTGGTGGTAGCGTCATCCTCGTTGATCTCGTTGTATGGATATGTGTCCGTTCGTGAGTATTCATCCAGTAGGAGCGCGTCGCATCTTACTGTGGATTTGACGCCTTTCGCACCCTTGGCGACGTGGAGCAACCCACGGTATGTTGTTCTTCCTCCGTCCTTCGATATCGATTTGGATGTTATTCTGCTGGTTGTGTAAGGTGCAAGATGAATCACTTTACCACCCGAATCCTGATGCTGCCCTTTGCCCGCGAACGCTACCGAGAGTATCTCGCCTTTGGCTCCTGGCCCGAGCAAGTAGATTGAGGGGTACTTCATCGTCAATCTGCTGCCGAGGTTTCCATCAACCCACTCCATGGTCGCGTTTCCATAGGCGTATGCGCGTTTGGTGACCAAATTGTACACGTCACTGGACCAGTTCTGGATCGTCGTGTAGCGAACGTGTGCGCCGGGCTTTGCTATGATCTCGACGACCGCTGAATGAAGTGAATCCGTCGAGTAGATTGGAGCTGTGCAGCCCTCAATGTAGTGCACGCGGCTGTTCTTGTCAGCAATGATGAGTGTCCGCTCAAATTGACCCATATTTTGGGTGTTGATCCTGAAGTAGGCTTGGAGTGGCACGTCGACGGTGACGCCCTCGGGGACGTAGATGAAGCTGCCTCCACTCCAAACAGCACTATTCAAAGCAGCGAACTTGTTGTCCTCCGGCGGAACCACGGTGGCGAAATGCTTCTTGAAAAGTTCAGGGTACTCCCTGAGCGCCGTATCCGTATCCGCGAAGATTATGCCTTTCTTCGCGAGGTCCTCCCTCAGGCTATGATAAACAACTTCAGATTCATACTGAGCGCCCACTCCGCCCAGGAATTTTCTCTCGGCCTCTGGGATACCTAACTTGTCGAAAGTCTCCTTGATGTACGATGGTACATCGTCCCACGATCGACTCTTCTTCTCGGTTGGGCTGGCGTAGTAGAGCATCTCGTCGAAGTTGAGAGTGGTGAGATCTCCCCCCCACATTGGCAGCGGTCTTTTCATGAAATGCTCGTACGAGCGGAGTCTGAACTGGCGCATCCAGTCAGGTTCGTTCTTGATCTTGGATATTTGCTCGACTACATTCCTGTTCAGTCCTTTCGGGAATTTGTACTCGTAAGTTGCATCGGAGTCCCTGAAGTTGTACTTGGTATAATCGATGTCCAGTGTTTGAGTTGTTGTCATTATGATTCAACTGCCTCTCGCATGACATGCGTGGTAAGGGTTTTCCTCACGGAACTGTCTCCGCAATCTCCTGCAATCCACTCGTATCCTCTCTCTTCAAGCATCTTTGCCAACTCAGGTCCGCCTGATTGGAAGATGCGTCCATGAGCCATTATATGAACAAACTGAGGCTTGATGTATTCCAGAATCCGCTGATAGTGGGTAATCAAAAGGACGCCGATCTCCGGCCCCGCCATGTGCGCGACGACCTCAGCGACTTTCCGGATCGCATCAATATCCAAACCGGAATCAGTCTCGTCCATTATGGCGATTGACGGTTGCAGGATCGCCATCTGCAGGATCTCAGCCCGCTTCTTCTCTCCTCCCGAGAAGCCCTCGTTTAAGTAGCGCTTTGCGAATGACGCGTCCAAGTCTACTTCCTTCAACTTCTCTTCGAATTTCTTCTTGAAGGCTAGTGCAGAGATCATCTCGCCACCTACCCCTTTCGCTTCTGTCTTCTGCTGTCCATCGCCCTTGATGGATCGATATGCAGTTCTGAGAAATTGGGCGAGTGGAACGCCGGAGATCTCCAGCGGATATTGGAATGCAAGAAACAGACCCTTCCTTGCGCGAAGGTCCGGCGTTAGGCCTACGATGCTCTCACCGTTAACGAGGATGTCTCCACCATCAACCTTGTACTTGGGATGACCCATGAGTGTATTTGCGAGAGTGCTCTTCCCAGACCCGTTGGGACCCATTACGGCATGGATCTCGCCCTGAGAAACTTTGAGGTTTACGCCTTTCAGTATCTGCTTGCCCTCAATGCTAACGTGCAGGTCTTTGATCTCCAACGTGGTGAGCAATAAGATCACACGTAGGACTCTACAGGGCGCTAGGAATCGTGTGCCATTATTAAATATGACGTACGTTATAATCGCACGAGAATCAGTACGGCAAGGGCGAAGATTTCCGGTATGGACCGCGCTTCCGCTTACGTGCCTTAACCCGTCTCTCGATCTTCGTGCCGATTTTATCTTCGACGTCACGCATCGTCATTCAGCTGACGAACTCAGCGTTAAACGATGATTTCAACGTTACAGAGCTGTTACTTCTTTCTGTCTACCGGCTCGAAGCTTACGCCCTGGCTCCCATGAATAACCGAGTGGTACTCGCCGATGTTTGTTGGCGGTCTCGAGAGGCGCTGAGGGCTCCAGACAAGCAGATTCCTGTCGTACTCAGCCAACTCGTAATCGGGCGTGTAGTCGAGAGCTCCAGTCGGACAGTAATCAGTACAGAAATGGCAGAAGCAGCAGCGCGCATACCAATATTGCGGAAAACGTTTCTCAGGGTTCTGGTAGTACTCCTTATCGTCCGTCACCGGAACCAGGGTGATGCAGCGTTCCGGGCAGATCCACGCGCAGATCCCGCAGCCTGTGCATTTCTCCATGTAGAGTAAGTGTCTGCCCCTGAACCCCTTTGGAAGCAGCTGCTTCTGGTAGGGATATTTCATTGTGAAGGTGCGTTTGAAGATGTGTTTGATGCCTTCGTACATTTCTTCAAGCATTCTTCGAAACCCTCCACTCTACCTGTCCGCTTCCACGGGCCAGTAGTCTAGGCTGCCGTAAATGATCGGCATGTCCGCGACGTGTACGTTGCGGAGCAGGAATGGAAGCGCTATCAGGTTTCGGAAGGAGCCGTTCATTATCTTGACTCTGTAGGGTTTGTCGCTGTTGTCTCCCATCACCACGTAAGTTATCTCGCCTCGCGAAGATTCGACGCGGCCGGTTGCTTCTCCTTCGGGTGCAATGAGCGGTGCCTTGCGTGCTATGGGTCCCTTTGGGATTTTCCGAAGCGCCTGGCGAATTATGCTGACACTCTGTTTCATCTCTTCGAATCTTACCAAGTATCGTGAGTAGGAGTCTCCTTCTTCAAACGTCGGGATCTCGAACTCGAGATCGTCGTAAGCGCCGTAGGGTTCTGCTTTCCGAACGTCGTACTTGACCCCGGAAGCTCGCAAGACTGGACCCACGACACCCAGTTTCACGGCGTCTTCTCGTTTGAGCACACCAACCCCTTTGGCTCTTGCGACGATGAGTGGATTGCTGAAGAATATGCGATCATATTCGACAAGTCTCTTTTCGAAATAATCGAGCAATCTGCTGAGGCGATCTTCGAACCCGAAAGGCAGGTCTCGTCTTGGGCCTCCGGGAGCCAAGAACGAATACGTCATGCGGGCGCCGGTCAGCATTTCTGCAAGCTCTATGAAGAGGTCGCGATCGCCGAAGCCCCACATGAAAATTGTCGTGTGACCCGAAAAGACTCCTTGCATGATCGCGAGCCCGTAGAGGTGACTCATTATGCGATTCATTTCAGCGGCTATGGTTGAGATGTATTTTCCTCTGGGTGGTACTACAACGCCTTGAAGCTCTTCGATTGGAAGCACGTAGCCCCAGTTTAGGTGAATTGCGTCACTGATGTTTGGTCTCTCAAGGTGTGGAATGTTGCTCACATAATTCCGATACTCGGCGATTTTCTCGCATCCTCGATGCACATATCCTATATCAGGATCCGCGCTCACAATGTAGTCGCCGTCGACGCGAATGAGTATCCGGCAATGTCCTGAGCCGGGATGCTGGGGGCCGACGGAGACATCGAGGGTTGATGGTTCCGTGATCCTGGTCGCGGTAACCGGTGGTTCCGTTTGAATGGGCTTTGCTGTCAACGTTGACCCATCTCCGGGAACTTGATGTCCTTCAGCATTGGCGGCGGACCTTCCCAGTTGTCCAGGGTGAGCAGTTTCCTGAGGTCCGGGTGCCCTTCGAACTTGACACCGAACATTTCGAAAGTTTCGCGTTCATGGAAATGTGCGCTTTGCCAGATGGAGACGACAGAGGCGATTGTTGGGTTCTCCCGAGGTAAGTCGGTCTTGAGGATTACGATAAGGTCGTGGATGTCTGGTTTTGAGTATGAGCCTACGAAATACATTACCTCTATCTTCTTGTGCGTTGGAAAATCTACACCAGCAACACCTTTGACATGGTCGAACCCTTGGTCGTCGCGCATGAATTGCGCAATTTCCTTGACATGATCCTTCTCGAAGGTGATAGTTACGCGATGTGCTCTGTCCACCTTTCCCTCTTTGACCACATCCGGAAAACGACTCTTCAACTGATTGACTACTAGTTCTTCCCTGGAAAGGTTGACTTGGCCCACTAGGAGAATACCTCTTCTCTGCGTATCTTCTCCCGAAGTTTCAGGACCATGCTCAGCAGCGCTTCGGGCCTTGGCGGACAGCCGGGTACGTACACGTCTATCGGGAACAGTTGGTGAATGTCGTTCACGATGCTGTATGAATCATGAAAGAGGCCACCTGAGCAAGCGCAGTCTCCCATCGCGATAACGTATCGTGGTTTGGCCATCTGCTCGTAGATGACTTTTAGACGCTTGGCCATCTTCTTCGTAACAGTTCCCTCCACGATGATCAGGTCGCATTGTCTGAGGCCTCCGGCGACGGATTGCATCCCGAATCTCTCAGGGTCGAGGCGTGGGCTCATCATGGCTCCAAACTCGGCGCTACAACATGCGGTGGT
>Ga0315282_10003486_pt1 | contig 28195 bp, 21 predicted proteins | sample YL17G07_20_MG_FD_203693 | JGI IMG/M metagenome (GOLD analysis project Ga0315282, IMG submission 203693) | Sediment microbial communities from Yellowstone Lake, YNP, Wyoming, USA - YL17G07_20 | ecosystem: Environmental > Aquatic > Freshwater > Lake > Sediment | place: USA: Wyoming | collected...
GGCCTTTTACTTTCTGGTATTGTTGGTTTAAAATAAATCGGTCAAAACTCATCCTTACCACTCCTTGTACTAGGAATGGCAAAGGAGCACTTAGAGGTTTCTAAGAGAGGGGTTATTCAAACCCCTCGAATAGTAAAACCATTGATTTCAATAAAAAGTGTGTAAAAATCGCCATTGACCAACCTGAATATACAAGTTTGTCCATAACCATCTATAATAGTTGTATTTTTGTCCTCTCCATGAAGATTTATTTTTTTATTTACTATAATCATACTCTGCTGATAATTGCCACTGTAGACAAAAACCGTATCTCCATCACTTGCATTATCAACCGCATCCTGAATCCTTGTATAATTCCCAGGTCCACTCCCACCGACATACAACCAATTCCCTCTGGATGATGATAATTTCTCAATCTTTTCACCACTCGATGGAATAAGAGCTGTTCCGATGAACAAGAGAATGATTCCAACCACCAAACATTTCCTTTTCACCATTGTTCCATCCTTTGATTTCGATTCTTACGATTTATCAAGAATTTTCACTCGCAATGCATAACCAGATAAGGCACCGGCTCCAAGGTCACCGGTCGGTTGATAAAAACCAATAAAAAGACTCACTCTTAGTGTTATATTGTTGTCGTTATACACATTATTAAGCAATTCATTCGTTATTACTAATGTAGTTTCATTTTCACCAGTGAAATAATCTCTTTGTAGGGTAAGTACAAAAGACCCAATACCGTAATGGCAAAATCCAAATTCGGGATGCTCCATTGGGGTTCCGATGAACCATCCATCATATCTGCTGTGTCTGACCTCACCGCTTTGAATATGACACAATCGATAAATCGTCTTCTCCCATGGTTCATTACTGATGTTATTATTTATTTCAAACGTTACTGTTTTTGGTTTTGATAATTGTGCTGTCTGAAAACCTACAACATTAGTCAATGATGCAAGAACCAGTAGAACCACAGCACAGATACTTCCTCCAATCAGAGGGTATTTGTTCATTGATTCCACCCTTTCATTTGATGATGAAGTAATAGATTATAAATAAGGTCACGAAACAACATAGTTTTTTGTTGAACACTTGGACTATTTTGGTTCGGGCTTTGCTGGGAGATAAGAGGCATACTAATCATATCGGTCATTTTCGAATTTCCTGCGTTATCGTAAACAATTGCTTGTGCAACTCCGCCCTTACCCTCGTAGATATAGGTGTAAGGGAATGCAGTTGCGTTCCCTACAAGCACGTCATCAACATAGAACTCCACAAAGGAGACACCCACTGGTTGCATCAGAGACGGTTGCGTTGAGTAACCATTTGGTGTGACAACAGTTTTGAGCGGTTACTCTGAGGTCGATGGCTGGTGGCTTGTAATCGATTCCAAAAACATACGGACCGTGAGGACCAAAAACATTACCCTGATAATCAACCCACCACCAATAGAAATATATTTCTCCTTCGGTATAGACTGTAAAAGGTTGCGTATACAGCGTCCCATTTACACCTGTACATGCGTAATAGACGGCTGCTACCACATTATGGTCATAGGTGCAAGAAAAATTAAGAGGACTGATATACCAGCCATTATTACCCATCGTTCCGTTGATAGTCCAGTTTACGTAACCGTCCAATACATTCAATGAGATTGAAGAACAACCTATTGAATGATGATTATCTGTTGTCGCACAAGTCACCAAAGGTAAAATGTTCGTCCCTAATAAAATAATGATTCCGACTGCAAAACCTTTTCTCAATAATGAGGTTGTTTGCATATCTTTCCCCCGATTATACAATTTTATAACACTGTTCCCCTTTAAAAATATATCTTACCTTGTTCCATTTGAAAATATGAAATTTCCTTGTTCTTTATATACGCTTTCAGCGAAGCGTTAAGTATCCATCAGGTTTCATATGTCAGTAAGGTGAAGAAAATGGAAAACACACAACAGGAGAAATTAAAAGTTGTGGTACACACACCTTTAAATATTTAAAGCTGTATACTGCCTCACTTCTCTCTGAGAATTACAAAGCATTAAGGTGTACTATGGGTAAAGGAATCAACGCCGGACGCCAGCTCAAAAAAGCACGAAAAAAGCAACTGTGGAACGACCGATACTATAAGAAACGGGTCCTCCATCTTAAGGAGAAATCAGACCCGCTCGGAGGCGTTCCGCAGGCCAGAGGCATCGTGATCGAAAAAGTCGGTGTCGAGGCGAAACAGCCGAACTCAGCGATCCGCAAATGCGTCAAAATCCAGCTCATCAAGAACGGACGACAGATCACCGCGTTCGCACCAGGTAACCACGCGATCGGGTTCATCGACGAGCATGACGAGGTCGTCGTCGAAGGCATCGGAGGCCGTATGGGCCGCAGTTACGGTGATATCCCGGGCGTGCGCTTCAAAGTCATCAAGGTCAACGACGTCTCTTTAGATCAGCTCGTGAAAGGTAAAATCGAGAAACCCATGAGACGATAACCATGACAGAAAAAAAAGACGTGAAACTCCCCAATGACTTCTTCCCGATGCTCGACAAATACGACATGAGCACTGTGAAAATCGAGGACCCCGGGCTGCAGCGCTACCTCAACCTGGAAAACAAGGACTTCTTCCTGGGCGCGCCACATGCGAACAAGATGTTTGGCAAGGCGAGTATCTCCACGATTGAACGACTCATCAACATCCTCATGAAAACCGAGATGTACACCGGGCAGAAAACCAAGGCGTACAAAGTCGTCAGGGTTGCCTTCCAGATGATCGAGCAGCGAACCAAGACCAACCCGGTCCAGGTGTTCGTCGACGCGTTACAGAATGCAGCACCGAAAGAAGAAACCACGAGGTTACGGTTCGGCGGCATCATGGTGCCCAAGGCGGTGGACATCTCACCACAACGCCGGCTTGATATTGCGCTACGCAACATCTGCGCGGGCGCGATGAACGCGAGCCATAAAAACAAGAAGAGAATAGAGGCTTGTCTTGCTGATGAGCTCCTCAAGGCAAGCAAGAATGATCCTGCTTCTTTTTCGATTGCAAAGAAAAACGATATTGAACGTGTTGCCAAGGCAGCACGATAGACAACAATGCGCGTGAACAAAAAAATTTGAGTTTTAAAGGGGTGTGTATATGGGGCGAAAAGAAGAGAACATTCAGAAAGCAACCGCGCTGATGAACAAACTGGATCATATCCGTAATATCGGGATAGCAGCGCACATCGATCATGGGAAAACAACGTTTTCTGATAACCTGCTTGCTGGCTGCGGAATGATGAGCGAGGAGCTCGCGGGAAAACAGCTCGTGCTCGACTACGATGAGCAGGAACAGGCGCGTGGGATCACTATTAACGCCGCCTCGGCATCCATGGTTCACACGTTCGAAGGACAGGAGTACCTCATCAACCTCATTGACACGCCTGGTCATGTTGACTTTGGTGGTGACGTCACCCGTGCGATGCGCGCGGTCGACGGCTGCATCATCGTGGTCTGTGCGGTCGAAGGCGCGATGCCACAGACCGAAACCGTTATCAGACAAGCGCTCCGTGAAAAAGTCAAACCAATCCTTTTCATTAACAAAGTGGACCGCCTCATCAACGAGCTACGGGTCACCCCAGAGGAGATGCAGGAACGCTTCATCAAGATCATCAACAAATTCAATGAACTGATGGATCGGGCTATCTCCGAGGAATTCAGGGGAAAATGGAACGTTAAAGTCGAGGACGGTACGGTCGCGTTTGGCTCCGCGTTCCACAACTGGGCTGTCTCATCACCCAATATGAAAAAAACGAACCTCGGGTTCAAAGATGTGTACAATTACTGTAAAAACAATGATCAGAAGGCGCTTGCGAAACGCGCGCCAATCCATGAGGTTGTCCTAGGGATGGTCATAAACCATCTTCCGCCGCCAAATGTGGCACAGAAATACCGTATTCCGCATATCTGGCGAGGGGATCTTACTAGTGCTCTTGGGAAGAATATGGTTGAATGCAACGAAAACGGCCCGTTAGCACTGATGATCACCAAGATCATTCTTGACCCGCATGCCGGTGAGGTCGCGGTGGGACGTATGTTCAGCGGAAAGATCACCCGTGGACAGGAGTTATATGTCATCGGTATGCCGAACAAGAACCGTGTGCAGCAGACCAACGTCATGGTCGGACCAGACCGTATCCCCGTCGATTTCGTAAGCGCGGGGAACATCGTTGCCGCGACCGGTATCCGTGATGCGATCGCGGGATGCACCGTCGCTGATATCCCAGATGCAGAACCGTTCGAACGTATCGTCCATGTCTCAGAGCCAGTGGTCACGGTCGCCGTCGAGGCGAAAAACACCAAAGACCTGCCACGGCTCGTAGAGGTGCTCCGGCTCATCTCCAAGGCAGACCCCAGCATTCAGGTGCAGATCAACCAAGAGACTGGTGAGAACCTGATGTCCGGCATGGGCGAGTTACATCTTGAGATCACCGAGTATCGTATCCGCAACGACCATAAACTTGACATCGTCTGCTCGGAGCCAATCGTGGTGTACCGGGAGTCGGTCACCAAACCAAGCCCCCATGAATTCGAGGGGAAATCCCCGAACAAGCATAACCGGTTCTACATCATGGTTGAGCCGCTGCCAGAGAAAATCGTGAAAGCGATCTATAACAGTGAACTTCCTGAGAACGTGAAGAAATACAAGAAAGAGACCCAGAAAATCCTGCAGGATCTCGGCATGGACAAGGACGTCGCGAAGGGCGTGTTCGGCGTTCATGGCCTCAACCTCATCACCGATACCACCAAAGGGATCCAGCATCTCTTTGAGACCAGGGACCTGATCAAAGAAGCGTTCGATGAGGTGATGAAAAGCGGGCCGACCGTCGCAGAACCCTGCCAGGGGATCCTGGTGAAGCTTGTGGATGCAAAACTCCATGAGGATGCGATCCACCGAGGACCAGCGCAGGTCATCCCGGCAGCACGAAACGCTATCTACGGCGCGATCACCATCTCAGGCCCGTGTCTTCTCGAACCTATCCAGAAAGTATTCATCAGCACCCCACAAGAAATCATGGGTGACGCATCGCGTGAGCTTAATTCCCGGCGCGCGGTGGTCAAAGACATGATCACGGAGGGAGACTCGGTGAACATCGACGCGCAAGCGCCAGTCGCTGAGATGTTCGGGTTTGCATCCGCGATACGGTCCGCAACTGGTGGACGGGTTCTTTGGAACACGGAGAACCTCGGGTTCGAGCCGTTACCCAAGAACCTGATGGAACCGGTCGTGAAAAAGATCCGTGAGCGCAAGGGCCTGAAGCCTGAGCCGTACCCAGCTGAGTACTACATGGGATAAAGCCTTCGCAGGATTATTTCCAAATTCTTAAAAGGAATATCTCGATACAGTGGACACCATGCAGCGCGGCATCATCCCGATCAACCAATACTTCGAACTCGAGTACCGGTACTACGACCGAGACGTCCATTACAAATACTTCAACAGGCGCTTCGAGGTGTACCTGATCGGTAAAAAAGGACTGCAAAAGATCTATATTCTACACATGGACAACTGCGACACAAGGTCCGGGAAATGGTCACCGCACATCCACAAGGCAGCCAACGTCGCAAAGAAACTCTCCTTTGGCGTCTCCACACTCAACTGGAACGAGATGAAGGAGAACTTCCTCGCCTGCATCATCGGCGAGATTGGTGATGCGAACCTCAAGGATGCGAAGAAGGCGGTGGTGAAGCTTCTCTCACCGAAACTATAAAAAATTGGGATGAGGACCTTTTTTTTAATGTCATGATTGTCCCGCAAGCCTGTACTTCCCATGGCTAGGCATATAGATCTGTCCGTCCCGATTCATACGATCCAGCGCCTCCTCCACCTTACGTGACTCGATCCCCTGGATCTCCGCCTCGCCGATGATATCACCCCGAGCCGCCATATCATCGGGCGACTCTGCGCACAACTTCTGGACAATGTCAAGGATGATACGCATCCGATCATGTTGGCTGTGGGATATCCCGGTCGCGATGATATCGATGTCGAACTTCCCAGTCTCCCGGTCTGTCCCCACTCGCCGCAGGTACTGATCGATGATCGCGATGCCTCGCTTCGCGTCTTCCACGGTCGCCTCCTGGCTCAGCCTGATGCGCGCGCTTGCCTCCGCGAGACGAACAAACGCTTCCAGCTGCCGCGGGGTGAACGGCACCGAATCCTTCGAGGAACTGCGGAAATCAACGTAGTAATTCTGAAGGATCTCCATAGCATCATCCGTGAGCACAGGGAAGATGTTACGCTTCGCATACGCGATGTATTTCCGAAGGAACTCTTGCTCAAACACCGGGATGACATGCTTCATGAATGTCGCCTCCTGAGCCTTCGTGAACAGCTCATCGGTCGTTTTCAGCAGATGCTCATGGATCTCACCGCCCTTATGCGAATGAAGGATATGGTCCGCAAGCTCTGTGTCGGTCTTACGATTTGGCTTATCAAGGATCGAGAAAATCAGGTCAAACCTGGATAGAAGCGCAGGCGGCATGTTAATCTGCTCATGGATCGGCATGAACTCATCGAACCGCCCAAGCTTCGGGTTTGCCGCGGCAAGCACCGCGCATCGCGACTTCAAGGTCGCGTTGATTCCTGCCTTTGCGACCGATATCTCCTGTTGCTCCATGGCCTGATGCAAGCTGCTACGGTCGGTTTCCTCCATCTTATCGATCTCATCGATACAGGCAAGTCCCTTGTCCGCAAGCACGAGCGCACCGGCCTCAAGAGTCCACTGCCCCTCGCCGAACTCGTCACGCACCGCGGCAGCAGTAAGCCCAGCGGCCGACGACGCCTTCCCTGAGGCATACACGCTCCGGGGGGCAAGCTTCGACATGTAACTGAGCATCTGCGATTTCGCAGTCCCAGGGTCCCCAACGAGCAGCGCATGAATGTCCCCACGAGTATGAGTGCCGTCAGGCATTTCCTTCGCGATCCCGCCAAAGAGCTGAAGCACGAGCGCATCCTTTTCGATGTCAAGCCCATAGATAGTCGGGGCAATGCTTTGCCGCATCTTATCATAAATCAACGGGTCTTTACTGGTCTTCAGTATCTTTTTCTCATCCTCTTTCGTCACCTCGACTTCCTCAAACGCGAACTCTTGACTTTCGATACTTATCGCGTCCATGGTTTTATCAAATGAAGTCAGCCGAAAGGCACCCCGGTGTCGCGCCATGGAGTGAAGAATCCCATTGATAATAACTCGATCCCCTGGTGCGACCCCGCCTACAAGATCATCCTCAAGGTACACGCTGATACGCTCCGGCTGCGCCCCACCGCGAAGCCCCTCTGGGTTCTCCTGGATCTCGATCTTCTGAGAATCAACAAACGACGACAGTGTCGTCGAAAGCTTAAACGAGGACACCCGGCCGCATCCACCCTGATCCTCATAACACTCCGACGGTTCCTTCAGGATATCCTCATCCTGCTCGATGCGGATGACCGCACCACATTTCTGACATTGGAACGCCGCGACCTGAAGCTTCGGGCGCACCTCAGTGATTTTTTTGATAAGGCCTTCGACCGCGATGAGTTTTCCGAGGCGATTCGCACGGATCTTACGGATGAGGATCCGCTGCGACTCAGGGATATTGATGACACGGAAATGAAGTTGCAGTTTCTGTTCAGCCGCGACATCAATGGTCTTCAAAGCCTCCTCCGCGTTATAGATCACTTTGTAGGGTTGATTCAGAAGGCTTTCAGCAAGTTTGTCGTCGACCTCGTCGATCTTCCAATAATCAAGAACAAGACTACGCTTCTCAGGATAATCCACGGCAAGTGTCTCAATATCTGATTTACACTGCTCCTCAAAAAAATTCTGCCAGGATGCCGTGAGACTCTCGTCTTTCAATAAGCGGACCATAAGGATTACCTCCCTTTTTAGGAAACAAACGTCGCTATTTAAATTTTAGCGGGCGTAGACACCCCGCAAGTGGGTACACGTGGCAGCCCGTGACGCCCCGTAAGCGTCCTCAACCCCGTTAACCCTCTGAGCATCGGCAGTCTGTGGTAAGGTTGCTCACTTCCGTGCCTCACCCGGTCCCCACAGCAAAGATAGACATGCGACCCTCCGGCCGTATGCGGTTATCACCTCTGATCCCAAAGGACAAGGCGTCATCGTCAACAAACGGATCACGAGATACTCGTTGCACCGCCTTTTGGTTTCGACCCCAGCGTATCGGCGATTTCTGGTCACAGGGAACGCCTAGCTCCCCGGTCTAGCCTACGCCTCTCGCCATTATGCTACCAGGAACGACGGCTAAGCTGTCGATAGTAGTTAAACATTTGCATGAACAAAATAACAAGGGCGGCAGCCAAAAACGCGACATCACGCACGATCACAAACCAGGCGTTCGAAAGAAGCGTCGTGTCGTTCTCAGCGAACACCTTCCCTGCGTTGAACGAGTCGATGATCACCAAATAAATGAACACGGCGACCACGATGAAAAGGATGACGTTGATGTAAAACGACCATTTATTCCACGTTTTCTTATCGACCGGTAGTACTGGATTCTCACTCATAGGGACCAACCCACAAGTGAGCATGAAGAAATGGATATATGAACATTATGCTTCAATCCAGCATCAGAAGAAATCAGAAAGCTTCGTGTTCTTCACCCTGTCGCTCTTGAACAGCGAGTCAATGGATTTCTCCACGAGCGCGATCCGCTGCTGCGCGTACACGGGCAGGTGGTACTTCACTGCCATCTCCTTGGAGATCTCCAGGTACTTCTTCACGGACATCTCATGCACCGTGAGGGTGAGCTTCCCCTGGCATTTCGAACACACCCCTGCGAGCGGGATACGCCGGAATGTCGTGTTGCATAAGGGGCAGCGAACCGACTGCTTGCTGAACGCCCGCATGTTTCCAATGATGTCAGGCAGGAAATGACGCTCGATCACTTTGTACGCGACATCAGCCTCGTCGACCGCCCTGATTTTCGCTGCAAGACTGAGCTGCACGTTCATCTTATCCATCATGGTCTTCAGGGTCTTATACAGAGATTCACGCGGTCCCTCGGAGATGTCGTACGTATCATGGGTAAACCCAAACTGCTCATACTGAAGCTCCGTGCCGAGCCTGGAGGCGACCAGTCCCATTATCGGCTCAAGGGTCTTCGAATGCTCATGTCTCAGGGTCGCCTCATAGAACTCTAAGGGATACCGACCAAGGGTGTCGAGGTTATGCGCTTCTTTGTCGACCTCGGAGGGATCGAGTCGTGTGGTAAGAATAAGCGGCAGGTCCATCTTCCCACCACGCTTATCAGGGATGTATGAATGGGAGAAATTGAGTAATGCATCCATGAGAAGCATTAATCCATCTTCGTCGCCATCACAGTTGGAAGTAAGAAGAGCATCATTGATGAGGAAGTTATGGACTCCTTGGACTTCAACATCGTATAAAAAATCTGTATGAGAGATAACTGGGGTTATACTTTTAATTTTATCAAGAACAAATTCACCAAATGTGCCAACTCTTGGTTTCCTTTCTTTACACAAAGCGGCCTCTATCGCACGCTGTTTTCTTTGAAGTGAGAACCCGATACTCTCTGCAAATATGCGAGCATACGATGAGCGAATAGACAGATAGAATAGATTGAATACCGGAGTTTTTTTCCTTTTGTCATAGAATGTTTTTGCTAGACCACCTGCTGGTTTGTTCCATTCTTCTTTTATGCGATAATAAACGCCGAAACGAAGGAGTTGGAATCCGATATCTTGTAAAAGTTTTCGATTCACGGAGCTACAGGTAATATGCAAGCGATTTTTCTCGACTGACCCATCGCCCGCAAAATAACCTCGTAAGAGCTCTTTTGTCTTCGTTGTTGGTAACCTATTAAATTGAAGCGGGATTTTTTTATTTTTTGCGTTACTCCCGGTATTCAAGATGTCGACAAATAGGTCATAAATCAATCGGTTAGAGATGGTAATCGCATGCTTGTCAATACAGGTATGGACTTGAAAAACATCACGGATGCACGTGATGATATCGGAGCGAATTTCCTGTTCTGTTGCGGCAAATGATATCTGATAACAAAGTTTCTTTGTATGTCGTGCATGTCCTTCTGCAAGATAATATCCACAAAGACGCAGGAGTGAAAGATTAACAGATATCATTCTCGGTACTTTTGTATCGTCACGTTTAACCCCAAGCCAGCAATCTTTTGGAATCGCTTGTATAGTAAGATTACATAATTGTAAAAGGCGGAATAATACGGAAAGCGGTATGCTATCTCGATATATATAATCTGAAAAGGTTTTTTTATTCAGCGGCAATAGTTTGACTGTCGCGGCCAACCCTCCAAGTGTTTGGATGCATTGACTTACGACAGATTTGATTCCTCGCACAACTACGTCAGAGTGGTCTTTCTTGAGGAATTCAACTAATAGATCAATTTCATCGATGTCGCATTCCTGTATTTGTAACTTTTGGGATGAAAGGAAGAAATCATTCGAGGTTACCTCGATGATTTTCTTTGTTTTCAGGATTCCATTTTGTAATACGACGATTCTATGTGCTGGTGATGATATGAATGTTCTTCCTGATTTCAAAATCACTTGAACAAGGTGGCGAGGTGCTGGTGTTCTCAGAACAGAGAGAATGTTTCGAATTTCTGCTTTTCCTGAAGAGGGATTATATGAAAAGGTGCGAATATCCTTTAATTTTTTCTCTGTTGTTCCGAATGAGTCAACGATATTCTCCTGGGATGATGTAATGTCATAAAGCTCTTGTATCGGCATCATTGTAGGTCCTGAACAATCTGCAAGATAGATTGAGGTCTCTGGTGAGAGGCAATTTCTTCGTTTCGTCGCATGGAAAAACGGGTGCATGAAGCACACTTGTGCGGAAGTGAATCCAATGATTCGACCAAGTGCGCCCGCAGAGGTGTGCGGGGCAAGCCCAACGACAAGATGTCCTGTCAGATCCTGCGGTTTTTTAATTTTGTAGAACCGGTCCATCCCATAGAATTTTACCAAGAGGTCATCGATGAACTTGGAGACTTGGATGAAAAAATCAGCGCAGGCATTTGCGATGACCACGTCTTGGACTTTCAATTCACAAATCTGCTCCTCGTCTTCAAGATCTTTCCCCAGGTAATCCTTTATGTACCCAAGCTCTCTGAGTCGTTTCACAGGCACGCCGATCTCTCGTGGTTTGAAATGGGTAAGCGGCGCATCCGTCATATCAAATCTGATCGTCCCGTCCTTGAACACATGGACGTTGTGTTTCGCCCGTAGGATCCCTTTTTCGAGCGGCTCCGGCGTCTTGTGTTTGGAGATCGTCCCCATGACGCCTTTGATCGTCTCAGGGATAGTGTGCTCTCCGAGGTTCTTTCCTGCAAGGGCGAGCTCCTCGGTGAGGTTGATCATCTGTTTCTCGATTTTCCCCTGGAGGGTCTCGGTGTGGGCTCCGCAGGTACAATGGAGCCGGAACGTGGTGGCGTTGCACTTGGGGCATCGGCGTAGACCTGCTTCGATTTCGATGAGCTCGTTTTCCGCTGCTGTGGTGACGAGCCGTTGGTTTCCCCCGTAGTTCCCGAGAGGGAACAGGACGTGGGGCGGGGGTCGCATTTTCCGTGGTGATGCTTTCTCCGGTCGTCCCATGCGTGCGCCGATGCGGAACGGCGCGCGTGCCCGTATAGAGACACCGGCGAGGCGTGAGACGTAGAAAAGCACAGATTCTGTTTCTTGTGGTGGTGAGGATCGTGGTGTTTCGATGATGTGTCCGTCGTTTGCGTCAAGTCCGGTGCAACGGATCATAGGGTAAGCATAGCGGTCGAGGCGCAGGGTTCCCTCGCGTTGTGTGTGGAGTGCGCCCAGTTGAACGAGGATAGATTTCATTTCAGGGTTCGTTGGTAGATTGAGCGTCAGTTGAGGATCAGTGACGATCGATCCTTGTTCTTTGATGAACGTAGCAAGCTTTTCGACATCGCTAGGAGGAAGGTCATGCCAGAAGAGATTGTAATCCGGGTGCAAGGGAATATGATAGTGTTCGGATAAAAGGAAGACATCCTGCGGTGATGGATGGCGCATGTCGATGTGCCGTCCGAATTCCTCATCGATTTTTCCCTGCAATCGGGTGTCTCCTTCAGTTGTATCAGCGACTGTGAAACCATGCGGTTCTAGGTGAGCTGCTTTCGAAAGCTCCTGCACCCACCATTCGTACACATAGGAGGAATCAGGTAAGAGGGAGTTGTTTTCGATGAACTCCCCATATGGGATGAGGATCTCTCCTAGGTCTATGATTGTTTTGACATCGCTTCGGATGTCCTTCACATCATTGATCTGGAGCAGGTCCCCGTTTTGCAGCAGCACGATGGGACCTTCGATCTGGTCGCATGGGGTGCCTATGGTGCCTTTCCCAGGTCGTTCGGTTTTCATCTGGGTGCCCACGGTGATGAAGCTATCGAGGAGGAACATGGAGGCGGGGTTGATCGCGGTGGAGGCAAGCCCTGCGGTGCGTGCCCGTCCGTAGCGGAGACGGAACCCGCCGACCCGTGACGGATGTGACAGCACGGGCCGTCCCGCGATCACCTCGCCGATGTATTTGGATGATGGCGGGATGGTGGGGATGCCACCTGTTTCTTTCGTTGATTCTGTTCCTTTGTTGACGAATGTTTCGAGGAACTCCCATCCGGTGAGTTTGAGTTTTTTGATGTGTTTGAAGATCTTGGGTGCTTTAAGGCAGAGTCCTTCCGCAATGACCAGACAGGCACCGCCTCGTAACCTATTGGTCCCGACCCGTGGGAGGTCCCGATACCCGGTGACCTCTTCGTCCTCGGTTCCTTCGCCGTTAATGCAGACCGGGCAGTGTTTCACGATAAGCTCGATTTCGTCGACGCTTGGGAGGTACTGAAGATGTTGTACGCGTTTATACAAGGGGATTTCTTCTTTGAAACGTTCGATTTCCCCTTGGGTCGCGTTGTACTGTCCGATACCAAGTTGTCGTCGTACGACGTCCGCGATGAGCACGCTCATCGCCTGGCCTGTTCCTCCGGCGCTTCTGATCGGCCCTGAGAAATACAGGTCAACATAATTCGTCCCGTCGTCGTTGCGTCCCAACCGCACTTCGGCAATTCCCTCAAGGGGGGCGACGAGCACGCCTTCGGTGAGGATCGCTAGTCCAGTTCTGACAGCCTGGTCAAGCCCTTGTTCGATGCTTGCGAATGGGAAGGTTTTTCCATCGACGATTAAGCGTGCGATTTCCAGTGAGACGAGTTCTCGGTTCCCGATTTTTTTTGTCATCTCGCGTATTTTCGGTGCGATCCCTTGTGGTCCCACCAGTTGTTCAACACGGGAGGCAAGGTCGAGCGCCTGGGGGATTTCCACAAAAAATTCCGGGTCCAGTCCTTTGTTTCTTGCGGTGTTTGCAAGCGTGTAACAGGCGTCGATATCGTGCTGAAGCTTGTCAAAGTAAGCACGCATAGCTGCACTTGCAGCGACGTTATTGGACAACTCCCCATCCATGGCTCTCATACTCAGAAAATGAAATTCAATTTGAAATGGCGGTGACTGACTTAAAGGTTTGTATTGTAAAAAAAAATTTAGGTGACGACCTTACTGAAATCCATTGTGGTCGCGCTCCCTGTTTTGAGATCCACGATAGGGAGTTTCGCTGAATCAGGAACGAAGTTGAGCATTTTTTGGTACGAGGTCTGTGACTGCCAGCTGGAGGCGTTGATGAGGGTGACGCCTCGGTAGTTGTCGATGGAGGATGTATGCACATGCCCGGTGACGAACACATCCGGGACTTGGTTGATAATCATATAGTCTGCGTGTTCTGGGGCAAGCGGTGTGTACCCTCCGTAGGTCGGAGAGAGATGTCGTTTTTTGAGCATGAGTTTCATGACCTCGGTGGGCTCATTATAGCTGAGGGCCTGGATGTTGGTGGAGAAGTCTAGCAGGCTTTGGCCGTGGTAGGAGAGGATTTCGACGCCATGAAGCGAGAAGTAGCAGGGGTTGCCGACGAAGATATAGTCTTTCCCGGTGAAGAGATCCCGGATCTCTTTTTCGAACGCGGGTTGCGGCTCCGCTGGCCTGACCGCGTCGTGGTTACCTGGTTGTAGGATGATAGTGATGTGGTCTGGGATGCTTGCGAACTGTTGCGCGAGCGCCTGGTACTGCTCGTAGATGTTGCTAATAGAAAGCTCCTTTTCCTGGTTCGGGTAGATACCGATGCCGTCGACGAGGTCCCCGGGGAGCACCAGGTATTTGAGTTTGCTAGCGACGTCTCGTTGCCGCTGGTTGCCGAGGTCGCCGTTGATCCAGCGCATGAATGCGTTCCATTCTGGTTCCATGAACATCTTGCTACCGATGTGGATGTCGGAGAGGAACGCGGTGCACAGCGGTAGTTCCGTGCGTTTTCTCTCGTGTTGCACCTTGATGTCCGGGAAGATGATGTTTTGGACGATGATGAGGTCTCCGTTTTTGCTGATCCGTCCGACCACACCGATGACCTCGTCAAGGACGACTTCGCTAGCGAGCTGGAACACCTCGGTATTTGCTTTGAGTGTCATAAGTGCTTGGGTGCCTGTCTCGTCCTCGAGTTCGATGAGGCGGTGTCCGTTGTGCGTGGTTTTGACACTTTTTACGATGCCGATGAGCTGCACGTCCGTCATGGTTTTTTTAATTCGGTTGATGGGTATGGCGTTTGCAATCTCCCGACGCTGTGTCTGGAGGATCTTTCTGATGACGGTGTAGCGATCTTTGAAGAGGCTTGCGAAATCCTGGGTGGTACCCTCGCTGGTCCTGTTCCCGGTGATGTCGCTGATGATGCGCACCTCTGCTTCGTAGTCTTTAGCGAGAGGGTTCCATCCTTTGACTGTTTTGAAGGTCAGAGGTTGGAAGTGTTTCTGTGGTGTCTCCTCGGTCTTCTCGTCTGTGTCAGGCTCATCTTCCTCCTCTTCCTCTGATTCTTTGAGGATGCCTGTGCCGCTGAGGAGTTTGGAGAGGATCTTTTTTTGTGCTTCTTTGTCAATGGTTTTTTCCACGGGTGGACTGGAGGGTACTGGTGGTGCGGCTGACGGAATCGTTGGTATGGTATCGAGTGCTGCTGTTGTGGTTTCTTTTGCTGGTTCTTCTGTGAGTTGACGGGTGGATTCTTCGATTGTTTTGATGATGTCTACTGTTAAAAAAAGTGGGTATTCCCGCATGTTATCTAGGAGGAACGAAGCGAAGGCATCTGGCTGGTCTTTTTCACGGATGTAGGTGAGTGCGTCAGGTTGGACGAACGTCCCATGATCTGAGAAAAGTTTCAGAATTGCTTTCATCGCCTTGCCCGTGAGAAGAGTTTATGAGACTGTATATGCCATGATGTTTTTAGTGTTATCGTCGTTGGTGGTTGTCCGTCACCACGAAGCCTGTATTTCATCGTATTGAAAGTATTAATATCATGAAGTTATATGGTGTTTGTATGACGCAGCTTTCGAAGGCGAAACAGGGGAGAACAACCCCGCAGATCACGAGTGTCGCTCGTTCGGAGCATGTGGAGGTAGGCTTGGTTCGTTCTCGTGTGGCTGCTGGTCATATTGTGATTCCTTGGAACCCGGTTCATGCACCACGTCCTCTGGGTATTGGCAAGGATCTGCGGGTGAAGGTGAATGCGAACATCGGGACGTCGATGGAGCATTGCAGCCTTGCGGAGGAGGTTGCGAAAGCGAAGGTCGCGGTTGATGCGGGTGCGCATGCGGTGATGGATCTGTCTACAGGGGGTGACCTGGATCGAATTCGTAGAGCGCTCCTTAAGGTTGTTCAGGTACCGTTCGGCACGGTGCCGGTGTATCAGGCTGGTATCGAGGCGATCGGCAAACATGGCTCGATCGTTGACATGACCGCAGATGATATGTTCAGGGTGTTTGAGAAGCAGGCGAAGCAGGGTGTTGATTTCGCGGTCGTGCATGTCGGGGTCACCAAGGAGAGCGTCGCGCGGCTCAAGAAGCAACACCGACGTATTCCGATGGTCTCACGTGGCGGATCGTTTCACATGGCGTGGATCCTCCATCATGACGAGGAAAACCCGTTGTATAAGGAGTTTGGTTATCTGTTGGAGCTTGCGAAGCAGTATGATGTCACGCTGTCGCTCGGTGATGGGATGCGATCCGGTGCGCTTGCTGATTCAAATGATCGCGCGAAGTTCCAGGAGCTGCTCATCATCGGGGAGCTCGTTGAGCAAGCGCGCGAGGCTGGCGTACAGACCATGGTGGAAGGCCCTGGTCATATGCCACTTAGTGACATTGAACCGAATATCCTGGTAATGAAATCCGTGACTAAGGACGCGCCGTACTTCGTACTCGGGCCGCTCGTCACCGATATCGCGCCAGGGTACGATCATTTTGTCGGTGGTATTGGCGGGGCGCTTGCGGGGTTTGTCGGCGCTGATTTCCTGTGTTATGTGACGCCCGCAGAGCATCTCTGCCTCCCGGATAAGGATGACGTGCGGGAGGGAGTGATTGCGACGCGGATCGCGGCGCATGCTGCTGATCTTGCCCGAGGGTTGGACCGTGATGTCGACGCGGTGTTCAGCGACGCGCGTGAAGCGTTGGACTGGGAGAAGATGTTCCGTTTGTGTATCGACTCATGCAAGGCGAAAGACTATCGTAGAAAACGGCTTCCACTGGAGGACACCGCGGCGTGTTCGATGTGTGGGAAACTCTGTGCCATTGAGATGGTCAAGAAATATTTACAAACTACATAGATTGATGAAGTTGTCCTTCTTTATCTTGTCTTCTTCCTGATTGTTCAGGGTCAAAATGTTAAAAAAAAGAAAGAAAAAGGGGGGGGGTGGGTGGACTCGCTGTGGGTTTACTGGATTTCTTTCCAAATAGAGACGAACGGTCCTATCTTGAAGCCAAGGTAGCGTTTGGCGTTCCCTAGGAAGTTTTCTGGGTTCACTGAGATGGTGACATAGATTAAGCCAGTTCCGAAGCTGAATAATTTACTTCGAATAGTTTTTGACGTGCCATTCGCAACAGAGTTAAACGTTCCATTTCCTACGATTCGTTGGATGAGTTGAAGGGTCCCCTCTGTCGTTATCGTCCAGGTTACGTTGGTTGCATTGTATTTTGCTTTATTGATGAAGTTTGCCTTAATCCCCAGTGAAAAATATTTTTGAGCAGTGATGTTTAACTTGGGTGGTGGCAGCATAAACAGATTTAAGGTCGTATAATTAATTGCGATACGGGGTGGGTTGATAGAATTATCTGTACATGTCAGGGTCACGTTGTAGAATCCGGGATCGTCATATAAATGAATCGTGAAATAGGGTAGGGGTGAGGTGTTGCCGTCGCCGAAATCCCACAGCCATTTCGTTTGGGCTGTTCCGTTGATAAGATCCCCGTGAAATCGGACACCTGAAGGGTAGCCAGGGGGATTTAGATATTGCATGGGAAACCACACATTGTATGGGCCGCCAGGACTGCAGGCGAATAGCGTCCCGTTCACAAGGAGTTGGATGTCATCGATGCTGAAATATTGTTCAGGTGCGTATTCGGTGTGAGTACTGTTGTATTGGAAGGCAATCCTCACGTCCTTTTGCGTGAGGTACTTATTTAAGGAGATGAGGCTATTGTTATAGTTGAAATAATTGTACCAGGTCCAATCGAGGAACCATCTGTTGATAGAATCATCAAAGCTCCAGACTCTCTCCCAGTTTATTCCTCCATCCGTTGAAACGCTGATATTAAATTCTATCAAACGATGTGACGTCACGTATTGGCAGGTGTACCAGTAGAAATTCAGGTACGCCTCTTTGAACTTGCTGAAATTGAGGCTTGGGGTAATCAGCCATTCGTCTTGTTTCCCATTGTTCGCTGTTGACCGATTGACGGTGGCAGATGGTTTTGAGTTTGGATATTTGGTGAGAGTGTCGTCGATATACCAGGTTTCATAAGAGGTTGTTCTGAGCTCCCAGTTGGTTGGGGGCATGATTCCTGAAGAAAAATTTTCAGAAAATGCCACTTTAAACCCTGTTTCGGCAGTCGGTGCATTTGTGGTGTGGATGGAGCTATTCTGTTTTGATGCTCCAAGGGCGTTATTCGTCAACGCCGCGATAGTAGAACAGATGAGAGCGGTCGTTAGCACCAGCGTATATACAATTTTTAAAACATGTTGTTTCTTTCCTCTTTTATTCATACCTAAAGCCTCCCTTTAATAAAATTATGCAGAAAAAGAAACAAACTAAGTCTATTTAAATATTTTCATATAAATTTAATGAAACTTTTGTAACAAAAGAAGGTAAAGCTGAGGGATAATAAGGAGTTGATATGATACATTTTGTTAATAATCAAGAAAAATGTCCGTCTCCAAAGAATAATTTTTCTTCTAAACAATACTCCAATGGGTCTCCTTATATCAAATTCATACGCTCAATAATTCTCACAACAAAAATAATTTTTAGAAGAACATCAAACGCTATAAATAGGACTCACCTCATACGACCGACGCGATGAACGAGAGAACTGAACCAAGGAAACACGAGTTGCTCCCTGTCCTCCTCATGGGCTGCTTTTTCATCATCATAAACGGCCTTGCGCTGCTGCTCACCAGCACCTTCGAAAGCGCGGGACTTAAGGTCTTCCAAAACTCAAATGACCCCTGGAACCTCGTCGTCCTCTTCGTGATGATTCTTGGCGTCACCGTCGTCATCCTGCTCATCGCGCGGTTCTGGAAGAAACAACTCATCCAGATTATCATCCTCTTCGCGGTCGGCTATACCGCCTTCTACATCTTTCTGCCGCTGTTTTCCCTCGTCCTTTCCTCTGACTGGCTGATCCTACTCCTTTCAATCCTTCTCGCGGCACTTCTCGTCGCTGTCCTTGTGAAATACCCGGAATGGTATGTGATCGATATCTCCGGTATCGTCATCGGCACCGGCGCGGTCGCCCTGTTTGGCATCTCATTGAGCATCCTGCTCGTCATCATCTTCCTCATTGGACTAGCGGTGTACGACGCGATATCGGTGTACAAGACGAAACATATGATCGACCTAGCAGACACCGTGATGGACCTAAAACTCCCAGTGCTCCTCGTTATCCCGAAAATCAGACGCTACTCCCTTATCAAGGAAACCAAACGGCTCAAGGAGCAGCTCAAGGCAGGTGAGGAGCGGGATGCGTTCTTCATGGGCCTTGGCGACGTCGTGATGCCAGGGATCCTTGTCGCAGCGGTCTACACCAATGTCCCAAACGGCCTCTGGGTCGCACTTTCTGTGATCGCAGGCACCCTTGTGGGGTTCGCTGTGCTCATGACCTTCGTCATCAAAGGAAAACCACAAGCAGGCTTGCCACTGCTGTGCAGCGGGGCAATCCTCGGGTACGTCATCTCAAGCCTCGCCTTATTTGGCAGCCTGGTCGGCCTCGGACCATTGTTCTAATACTCGGTCTGGAAATGCTTGTCGTCACACCAGATCTTTCGGTCCAGATGATGCAGGGGTTTCCCGCACACCGGGCAGGTCACCCGTTCCAGAAAATGCTCCAGCCAGATGTTGCGGACCTGTAGCACAGTTTCCTTTTGGATGCGCTCCAGCATGGATTTTAACGGAGGCGTTGTGGCAAGCTCATTCAGATGTTGGAAATTGATCGCATCGGAGGTCGACACCGGCGCGTATCGGTACACGCCCATGCCTTCGTTGTTCTTTAATTTCGCTCCTTGCTTCCCGACGAGAATCGCCGCGAAGATCACCCCGCTCACGAGTCCGCCGAAATGCGCCAGATGCGCGGTGTTATCCTGGACGGAGAGGAACACGACCACGGTTTCCACCACAGCAAAGATGATCGTCGCGTAGATGACCTTGATGCGCATGATGATCATGATGCCAATCGGCACTGGCATGACGACCTCATCGCGCGGGTACGAGAACGCGAACGCGCCCAGGACCCCGAAGATAGCGCCTGAGGCACCAACCAGCGGGGTCAGCGAAGTGAGGTTTGCGACGGAAAAGGTGAGTGCGCCAAGCACCCCTGTCACCAGGTAGATGAAAAGGAATTTTTTAGGGCCGATGCGGTGCTCAAACGCTGCACCGATGAAGAAGAACACGAGCATGTTCCCCAGGATGTGCAGGAAACCAGCATGGACGAACATGGAGGTAAACAGCGTATAGATTTGCGGGAACAGGTTGGGAGAGAGATACGCAGGGCGAAACCCGAGCTCTCCGATGATCTCATTCGAGAAGAAGAGCGACAGGGCGAACACGAGGAAGTTCGCGATGACAAGAGTGTACGTCATCATGAGCTTTCGCCAGTACCCGACCACAAGGGTGACGATCATGATTGCGATCGCAAGGAGAGAGACGGTGCTTGGGACGAGTATTTCTAACGCCATTTGCGTTTTCTCCAATCACGGACGATGAGGGCACCGGTGATGCCACACACAACGCCTATCATCAGCAGGTTTTTATAGTCTGCCCATGGAGAGCTCGAAGCGTGATTCTGGCCTGGTTCCAGATTCCAATCAGAGAGGAACACGTCCGCATAATACGTCGCAGCAGCTGGGTTCTCAAGGAGCACGCCTGCCTCTCGGTTGAGGGTGACGGACTGCTGGTTCCAGTTGATGCTGGAGACAAGCACCGTGGTGTTGTCGATGACCATCCCCTTGTTGTGGACCGTGGTGAACGGGGACCAAGCGGCGGAGATGAATTTCACGTGGATGCCGTTCTCCTCGAGGAACTGCTTGGTGTCGTTCAGCTGCTGGATGGTGTTGGTGTACTCAGGGTTGTAATCCAGGATGACCCTCACGTCGACTCCCTGCGCTGTTTTGTTGACGAGGCGTTCGACCAAGGGGCTGAGCTGTTCCCCCCAGTCCTTATAGATGTACAGCTGCTCGATGTAGATAGTTCTGTTCGCAGTGTTGATTGCATCGCAGAGGAGCTGCTCGCTTGTGTCTGGTGAGAATACGGGTGTGATTGTCTGTGTCCCGGTGAACGTCTGTGCTTTGAACCGCGGGGTGTGCTCCGCGTGTGGGACGGTTTTTGAGAGGAAGAACTCTGGTGGGATGGTCGCGTTCATCATATCAAGGGGATAACTGTCGCACCGCGAAGGATTGCTGTCATCGAGGAAAACTTGAAGGAATATTGTCGCGACATCCTTGTTTCTAATGACCATGCCCCATTCCCGGTTTCCGTAGGTCGGGTCCTTCGGCACCCCGGTGTTTGCCCAGTTGCAGCTTTCCACGATTACGGTTTGGTTGTCGACGATAATGTATTTCGCGTGATCGAACCCGTAGCGTGCGTGCACCCGGTTCTTCTCGTCAGAGACCATGAATCGGACGATGCCGCCATGGTCCTGGATTTGACGCAGCAGAAAGTACTCCTTAGGGTCGATGCCACCGGGAGGGGCGCCTTCGAGGAACACGGTGACCGTCACCTTACGGTCGAGGGCTGCGATGAGCTCGTCGGAGAGCAATGGGTTCGTGAATTCATAGATGTTGCAATCGATCGAGCGAGTCGCTTTTCGCAGTTCGCTAACGATGGTTTCGAAGCTGCTGTCCGGTGAGACGAACGCGGTGACCTCCCCGGTGAACACGATGGAGTGAGCTTTCAGATCTGTTTGTCCTATCCCATACACTCGTGGATGGATCCAGTCAGCCGCGGTGTCGGTGTCGACCGGTGTGGTGTTCTGGGTGTTTCGTTTGAGGATCACGCCTTGTCCTGAGTCTGGGATCGGGGGGCCTGACCATCCTGGAACCATTTGGGTCGCCTCTCCATAATTAACGAGATCGGCAAGGCCAGCGGAGGAGGTGTACAACGCTGCGTACCCGTCGGTGTTGCTGAAAAGAACGGTCTTGTAGGTGGGAAGCTTCAGGGTATCATTGCGTGCGTCGTCCCCGTATTCGAAATCAGGGAGTCTGCCGGTCTCCCAGAGGAAGTCGGTGGCGTTTTTTGTGACGAACCACGAGGCGTTCGCCGGAAGGACGGTACGGTCCGGGAAGATGATCTTTGCCTGGTCGTCCGGCTCTTTCCATGGCTCGTCGGTGAGGTACCAGCCTGAGATGTCTGCAGAGGAGTTGGTTGGGTTGTATATTTGGACGAATTCGTCGTCGAGGTTTGCATTGGTGTGATAGTACAATTCCGTGATGAGGATCGGTGGAGTCTGCGTGTCGGTTCCTCCCTCGGCATTTGGTTGCTCGCTATACTGTTCTTCCACACTATTTGCGTATCCCGGTGTTGGCGTAGCGGATTCAACGAAATCGACAGAGGAGTCCTTCGTGTTTTGTATCCTTGCAAGGGAGTGTCCTTTGGCGACGAGCGGGGCTGGCGCGCCAGGCACGTCATCGTAGGATGCTCCCCATTCCATGGCGTCGATGACTGTCCCTTCAGTATCCATGAGGAGGAGTTTCTCCTGCTGGTTGTTGAGGCCGTAGCCGCACAGGGTGCTGTCGTCGACCGCAAGCCGGACCGCGTGTTCATCGGCCGAAAAGTTCTCATAGACCGTTGTCCCAAGGTCGGTGACGATGGCGTACCCCTCCGGGGGGATTATGGTGGTCCCGTCGCCGTTGTTCGGGTCTGCCTGCAAGCTGTCCGTTTCCTTTTCATCTGCGATGGTCCATCCGGTGATGTCGATCGACTCTGACGACGGGTTGTACAGCTCGATCCATTCGTTGGTCCCTTCGTTTTGCGTTGGATGGTACATGACCTCGTTGATGAGAAGCGAGGCTGGCGAGTCAGCGTGTACCATCATAGAGTTTGATGACAGTACGACGACGAGGATGGCTATCACGCAAGCGTTTCTCAAGTACTTTTTCTTTCTATTCATAGTATCGTTTCTCCCAGACTTTTCGAATGTTCAGAGGGCGGGGAGGGACTTGAACCCTCGTAGGCGGATCTGCAGTCCGCCACATAGCCACTTTGTTACCCGCCCAGCCTCCTGTTGAGGGTAAATGTGTTTTGGCCAAAACCGTCGTTATATGGCCATGGTGTATTCCACGAATTCAATTATCTGTTTTAACACTTTTGGTGAAATTCCACCTGGATGCTATCCTATTATAGGCAGGATTATAGTGGGGTGGAAAGTTCATTAAAAATGATTAAGTTTATTAAATAGTGAACTATTTACTATTTGATGAACATTACATCAAAGGTAACTTATAAAATAATTAGAGATGTTCTTCTCTCCAAAGAATTCACTCAAATTGGAATAAAAAACAGAACAGGATATTCAAAAGGACAAATCAGTAAAGTAGTCAATTGGCTTATAACAAGAAAATTTGTTGAAAAAAGAGACAGGAACTATTATTTAATCGACCCGACCGCTCTCATCTCAGTTTTCCCACTGTTTCGAAATATGAACGAATTACTTGTCTCCAGAATCCCTCTCCGAGGTGAAAAAGAAAAAATCCTTGAAAATCTGCCAAATAAATCAGTTCTATGTCTCGACAGCGCTTTAGATAAGTATTCGCGATATTATAGAAGTAGCCGAATATGCATCTATCATGAGAAACCAGAATTGGTAAAAAATACATTTGAACCCTATAGCGGAGGAATAATCGATCTCGAAGTATATCATCCAGATATGGATTTAAAAGAAGATGTTGAAAATGGTTTCACATCAAAATTAAGAACAGTAATTGACATGACCTGTGACGGAAAGACATATGTAGCAAAGGATCTCTTTGAACAACTATGGGGTATTAAATTTGGATGAATGGTATGCCAAGGAAATAACTGAAGCATCATACAATGAATTGATAACACTTACAACATGGATAAATAAAATCTATGGGTATCATCCTTTTATTATCGGAGGCTGGGCAGTATATTCTTATGCGAAATCACTTGGCTCTAGAGATATAGATATCATATTTCCAACCAAAGACAGTGTAGAAAAGGTGTTAATGCCATATTATAAAATGAGAGGCTATAGGGAGGAAGGCTTATTTTCAAAAAGCTTCTATCTAGAATTAAAAACAGAAAAAGGAAATGAAAAAATAATGTTGGATGCCTGTTCCTTATCTGATCATAATATATTACATGAAAATACGGATATCGAGCTCTCCTGGGATTTAACCCAACACTATTACCAGGAATGGAATCTACAAAAAGACATAATTGTGCAAGTTCCCCAAATTGAATTATTACTGGTCTATAAAATTAAAGCTCTCTGTGATAGAAGATATGACCTTCAACACACATCGCTATCAGCGATAAATAAATCATATATTAACAGTAAAATCTGGAAAGACGAATATGATATTACTACATTATCAAAATCTAAGATTGAAAAAGAAAAAATAAACCGGATAATAAAGACTACAAATTTTACAGAATATTTCCAAAGAGAATTAAAAAGACTGAAAATTAATTTCTCATAACCCTGCTTTGTCAATATGAATCTATTAAATATATATTTTTGTATATCTCTCAACAGGAGAAAAACCCTATAACCACTTTGTTACCCACCCATTGGAAAGTCATCTAGCCCATAATTTAGATACGCGACCTTCAAGATATCCTGGGAATTCAGTTAATGGTTTTAACTGTTTTGGTTCAGCTGCCTCCAGAAGGCTATGCATCTTATTAATTGAGATTTCTCCTTTTAGATACTCATCGCATATAGCTTTCTTTCCCCCGTACGCTACTTAGTCGGAAACGTAAATCGATTCGTTATTTGAAAATATCTTTTTTTTAAAAAACCAACTACTTTGGATTTACTAATATAGAAAAAATATAAGTTTATTAAATTGTTATTGCTTTTAATGATTCTTCCAAAAATAGAAGAAAGGACGCTCTACGCACCAATAATTATATTACACAAACAGCATTGGTTGGAAAGCGATTGGGAAAACAACGGTAATCACAAAACACCCTGATATTCTTTTTCAGATGGATTCTACAGATAGATAATCGAAGATGCTGGTGGAGAAACAGCCTGTGATAAAATGGCCCGAAAAAATCGAAGACCAGAAAAACCAAGGATTGAACTAGATGAAAAAATGATTATTTTTAAAGGCTAATACCATGGATTCTTTAAAAAATAAACCAAAAAGTCTATTAAATGAAAGAAGCAAAAGATACCTTATCTATCTCATACTACTGATGGCGTTGATCGCGATCATGGATCAATACCTCTCGTTTATCGAGACAAACGCGATACCATATATTATTAAGGAATATAATGTGACAGAGTCTGAATATTCCTGGTGGAAAGTACTCTATTTTATTCCGACATTCTTGATTTTCCTGCTGAATGGACTAACTGATATTATTGGGAGAAAATACTCTCTGCTAATCCTGATCTTACTATTTGGAATTCCCTCATTGGCAATCGTGTATTTCACTCCTTCATTTCATCTATATATGGTCTTCTTCGTCATCATCGTCTATGCCACCGTCTCGAACATGTGGACTATTCCAATCAGTGAAGAAGCACCTGCAGAAAAACGCGCGAAACTTGTTTCTCTGGTCTATTTCTTGAGCCTTATTCCGCTCATGGCGATTATTCCACTAATTATCCAACGATTGGGTCTGAGCTGGAAATGGATGTATGGTGTCATGTTCTTTTTTATGATACCAGTGCTCATCCTCTGGGTCTTCATGAAAGAAACTAAGCGATATGAAATGATCAGAGAAGAACGTAAACTAGGGATAAGAAAGAAGCATTTCTACGGCCTTGGTGTCATCAACCGTAGAGATATCAGATATATCCTCTTCTCCGCAGTAATCTGGATGTGCTGGCTACTGGTGTCTATGATGGCGGTGTGGCTTGGGCAATACTTCAATATGATCGGATACTCTGATATATGGTATATGGTATTGCTCGGCACTCTTGTCGCAATGATGATTGGTGCTGTTGCTGGTGGCTGGACGATGGATAAGATAGGACGAAAAACAGGGATACTTATCGGATGTGCGGGTCTCGGGTTATTCGTTGGAATCCTTGGTTTTGTCCCCATCAGTTTTACCAGTGTCATTGCCGCAGTCGCTGGGTTTTTCTTTGGGTTCTCCTATACCTGGATTGTTGTGTACATCCCTGAAATCTTTCCAACAGAACGGAGAGGTGCATGTCTGGGATGGACCACCACCATTGCCCGTGTCTCATACATACTTGGACCAGCATTGGCTGCAATTCTCTTAATTCCATCATCCGCAAAAATAATAGACTGGAGTAGATTCTGGGCGGCCGCAGGACTTCTCATGGTAATCCCGATATTGCTTGTAGCATTATTCCATCCTTATGAAACAAAAACACAAGAATTAGAAGAAATCGAAGCGAAACGATGATGGTAGTTCAATAATATTTTCTAAAAAACAGATACTCTTTGAAGAATGATAAACAATGAAATCCAAAGGAAGGGTTACAATAACTTTTCCAGGAGTAAAAAGCAATGTAAAGACTTTTATATAAATAAAAATATATCATTATATATTTATGAAAATCATAATTAAATACTTATTAATATGGATGATGCCAGTCGCCTTGCTTTTATCTTCTCTTTATACTAATGCTAGTCCCAATGAAAAATATATCAAAACTGACATCGAAAATCTAGCGTTTAAACAGGAAATAAATATTCCTATAGCTACAAGTTTACCAGAGGCAAAATATCAGCCGGTAGATATTAATGTAGAATTTATCAATCCTTGTTGGGCAAAAGATGAAAAAACACATTCGGTACGTGTCGGCTATGATGATGGCTCAGGGTTAACAGAAATCGAATCACAAATTTATAATCTTGAACATAGTGATGATACCCATATTACATCTTGTGGCCTTGTTTTTCTGATACCTCAAGCAGCAAATGGTAAAGAAAAATACTACGTGTTATACGACGAATCAGAAACAAAACCATCTGAATATAAAGATCATGTCGTCATTGAAGACACACATTATTTTTATGAGCCGATATCTGGACAGAAAATTGATTTTGATTATTATAAATTAACTGACGACGGATATGTCGTCTATATGGTAATCCAGAAGGGGGAACTGCTTGGCAACCCTGTTTCTCAGTCAGTTGGTAAGTTTAAACCCGGGTCAACTGAGGTCGAAACCTACAACTTGGACCAACTAGGTTCTTTTGACATGAGATACGGGGTTTACAGAGAACCAGGTTATGATGGGACTTCTTGCGCAACCGAGGTTTCAAAATCTGTAATCGTCGATGGCAATCTGATGGCTCGAATGAGGATCGAAGGGTTTTCACCAAAAGGTGATATTAAAACCGATAATATTTACACTTATTATTACTGTCCAGGTGAAATAAAAAGAATAATTGTTAATGCGTATCATGAAGTTTTTGAAACTATTAACATCGAAGACCCTGAGGCATATGATGGTTCGTACGCTGCCGTTACATCAATTAAATCCAGGAGTGCAACAATCGAGAAAATGAATGCAGGAGAAATACTACCTACCATTGTCTTTTATGATGAAAATGATAACATAAAAAAATATGATGTTCCAATAAACCCTGAATCTCAAAAAAAAGAGTATGTTCTTTCCACAAATGATGATGCAGATCTTGGTAAAAAAGCCTGGGTTTGTTTAAATGACCCTTCAGCTGGTAAGGCACATGGGCTTATTTTAGAATCCAACACGGGGATTAATGAAAAAGAAGATGGTGTTCAAATAAAAGCGTTCGCTAAACAAAACGTAAAACTCCCAGGTCTTGAAGTAGATACCGCTAGTCTTTTTTTGCAACGCAATACCTATGAAAAAGGTGGTAAACAAAACACTATAATACCACAAGGTTTCACAGCAACTTACAACATCGAACTTATCACTGTTGAAAAAGAAGGATACCAAAGAATAGACCGGGAATCAGAGTTATTCCAACAACTAATTAAACAAATCCCAGTGCAAAGAGAAAACGCATCAAAAAATGAGAAAGAAAGTATTGAAAGATTTTCTTTAACAACATATGTACATTTCGCACCATCAATACCACTAGGTTCACTTCTCTCAGCAGCTCTTGGAAAAAACCTTTCATATATCGATGCAGAGTTATACAAAGAACAGAGTTTTAAATCATCTGGTACCGCAAGCAGACTCTCACTTGGATCAATGGAACTCGATCTTAAAGGTAAAAAAATAATACAACAAATAAAAACAATTATCAGTAGTTATCAAATTCCCTGTTTTAATACTGACTCTCAGTAACAGTAAAAGTTAATTCCCATCCCTTCATTTTTGGTAGGAACAAACAACTCTACCGGAAGAGGGATGGGAATGAAAAAGG
>Ga0315282_10003487_pt1 | contig 28170 bp, 35 predicted proteins | sample YL17G07_20_MG_FD_203693 | JGI IMG/M metagenome (GOLD analysis project Ga0315282, IMG submission 203693) | Sediment microbial communities from Yellowstone Lake, YNP, Wyoming, USA - YL17G07_20 | ecosystem: Environmental > Aquatic > Freshwater > Lake > Sediment | place: USA: Wyoming | collected...
AGATTGGCAATCGTAGGTGCGGTGATGCTGGGAAGGATCTCCATCACACTCTTGAGATCATTCGCCGGGACGTTCATCTTGAGCCCCACCATTCCCTCAGCCCGGAGGGCCCCTTGAAGAAGGAGGAAGATCTGCTCGATCTTCTCCTTCTTCCAAGAATCTCGATAGGCCTCATGATTGGCGATCAGCTGGGTATTTGTCTGCATCAATTCTTCGACGATGCGGAGGCCATTGGCCCGCAAAGTGCTCCCGGTCTCTGTCACCTCCACAATGGCATCGGCCAAACCCTCGATCACTTTTCCCTCTGTTGCCCCCCATGAGAATTCCACATCGACTTTGATCTTTCGTTCGGCGAAGTACTTCCTCGTAAAGTTGACCAGTTCCGTGAAGATCTTCTTTCCTTCCAAATCTTCCAGTCGACGGATGGGCGAATCTTCTGTCACAACCAAAACCCATCGGGCAGGCGATGCGCTCGTTTTGGAGTAGACTAAATCCTGAACGACAACGATGTCGGAGCCATTTTCCAAAACCCAATCCTTCCCGGTCAGCCCAGCATCCAGAGTCCCCATCTCCACAAATCTCGACATCTCCTGAGCCCTGACTAGGGTACAGCGAATTTCATCATCATCCACCATGGGGAAATAACTTCGGGAGCTCACAGAGATCTTCCACCCTGACTTCTTAAAGAGTTCAATGGTAGCATTCTCTAAGCTTCCTTTTGGAATTCCGAGCTTCAGCACTTTCACTTTCCGTATACCTCCTTCGGTTCAAAGATTCTCTCTCCTAAAACCCTCCATCCACCTTCTTCATATCGATGATGGAAGCAACTTCGAAAACCCGTATGGCAGGTCGCTCCCCCCATTTGGTTCACTTTGAGCAGGAGGGTATCTCCATCACAATCAAGGTAGATTTCCTTGACCTCCTGAAAATGGCCTGAGGTTTCTCCCTTTACCCAAAGTCTTTTACGGGACCTTGACCAGAAGGACGATCGCTTCGTCGCGAGCGTCTTCTCCCATGCTTCTCGATTCATATAACCTAACATCAGAACCTCGTTCGTCAAAGCATCTTGAATGATGACTGGGATGAGACCATCCCCTTTTTTGAAATCGATCTCGATCACGGTTCCTCCTTGTTTAGCTGATGGCTAATAGCTAATGGCTGATAGTTTTTAATCATTTACGATAGGCCATCTGCTATAAGCTATATGCTATCCGCTATTTTGCTCTCCGAGCAGCTTGGCCATCTGGGCAGCATTTTTGGCCGCGGAGCCAGCATGGCAGTTATTGAAAAAGATCAGGGTCCTGGTCGTCTTTTGAGAAATATCTTTAATGTCCGGGATGAACTCCTTCAGTTCCTTCTCACTGTAAAGGTAGTCATACCTCACCGAGGTAGGGACATTGAACCAATTGGGATTGCGACCATGAAATCGGAAATAACCAATCTCTGAGGTTGCCCTTGGAAGATAGGGCATCAACTTCGGCAGTTTCGGTTCATCCACGATACAAAATCCAATCTGATTCCTCTCTAAAAATTGAAAGGTCTGTTCCCTTAACCATATCTGATTTCTGAATTCAAAGACCAATGGGATGTCTGCCATTTCATCCTTGAATCTTTCAAGATAATCAAGATTCTCTCGGTTTGGAAAGAAACCATAAGGAAACTGGGCAAGGACACAAGAAAGTTTCCCATCCTCAATCAGAGGGGAAAGGCTGTATTTAAACTTTTTAAAGATCTCCTGATTATTAATCATCACACCCGTCTCTTTATCCCGAATTTCATGGGTCATTCCTTTGAAGGACTTCACAACAAATTTGAACTCCTTGGATGTCTTTTTGGACATTGCCATAAAACTCTTTTGAGAAGGAAGGGTATAATAAGTAAAATTAACCTCCAAAGCATTAAACCTCAACTCTTTTTCGTAGAAAGACAACATATCCCTTTCCCGAATGCCAAGGGGATAAACCGTTCCCTTCCAATCTGGAAAGGAAAACCCACTTGTCCCTATCCTGATCATCTTTTGCCCACTTTCCATTGCAAAAGGGAATTTATACTTCGTTTAAGACTCGGAGCATTGGAGGCGGCCCGTTCAGGATTCCAGTATTTCATGGCGAATTCTATCAAACAGGTTGTGTATCCGGGCCCCTGAATCGCTGTGCTCCCATCTTTTGGGACAATATCTGTACGGATCGCTTTGCTCTTTGAGCGGCGAGCAATATTTATCAAGGTTGTCTTCGGTTTTTCCTCATCTTCAGGATTGATTGGGAGGCGTTGTTCCGAAACCGAAAGAAAACGAGCCATTCCATTTCTTTCAGCTAACAACCAGGCTTCTACTGCACGGACTGCAATACGTAACTGAAGGTTTGGATTTCTTGTTGGAAGCCATGAAGCGATAAAAGGTGGCGGACATTCGGCATCATTGTTCAAATCTACTAAGACAACCCATCTTTCATGTGTTGCCGCCTGATTATATCGTTTTATGTTTCCCTTTATATGATCTTTACCCCGCTTCCCGTAGACATAAGCAACTTCGATCCCAACAGAGGCAAGTAATTTCTTTAAAACGGCTTCATCCAAATTCCCTTCTACTACGATATTTACAATCAGGTTATCGGTCATTTTCCCTATCGTCCAAAGAGTTCCAACTGCTGTGCATCTTTCGGCTCGGTTATTGGTAATACCGCTTCAGCAACGCTTGCCCCTTCTTGGAGAAGTTTTCTTATTTGGATATTGTCCTTTCCGACAAACACCTTTGCGCCTTCTTTTGTAAGCTGGAGGATAAGGACCTCTTCTGCTCCAATCCCCTTGTCAGAAACGAGTTCATAGCTGTGCGTACTCACCAATACCTGCTTATTCTTTCCTTTTTGAAGACTGTATATTACTCGTGCAAGCCGCTGCACTATGCCAGTGTGTAATGAAAGTTCTGGCTCTTCCAACAACAATGGCCCCTGACCATCCAATAACGACCAAAGAAAACCTATGAGACGGAGTGTCCCATCTGAAAACAGTTTCTCATCTTGATAGGCTCCACTAAAGCGCCAGTGTTCATAGAGTACTTTTAGGTGGGGGGTACCGCGACTATCGCGGGCCAAATCAAGCTTATTTAATTGGGGAACAGCCACTTTAAGAGCGTCTTCAATCTTCCGAAGCCGCGCATTGCGTATCTTCTCTGGTGTCGTGGCCAGTCTCTCTAAGAAATCACCTCCAAACGGGTCACCGCTTCGCCCTATAAATCGCTCAGGATCTCGAATGATATGGGGAACTAAGTGCAGATACTGAATAGTTTCAAAAAACCCTGAAAGGTCTCTAAATTCCTGATTCATATTAACCTGCTCAAGATGAGTTTGTGTAAGGCGTGCAGGATCACCTTTATCCTTTTCATCTGGTCGATTCAGAACCTGTTTTCCGTTTTTCCAAACCTGTTCCTTTTTAAGGATGGGTTTCCTTTGCTTATCCTGATTGAACTCAATCCGATATTTCCAGAGTGGGTAATCCTCAGCTTCCGAGGAAACGCCTACGTGGACCTCCACCGTGATACCTGAATACCTGCGAGCAGCTAAACACCTTAGGCTTGAGACTCCACCACGATCTATCACCGCCTTCTGGAAACCTCCCCCCGGTTTTGCTATATCTCGGAGAAAGCGGAAGACATCCAGTAAATTCGATTTTCCTGAGGCGTTGGGGCCTACAAGAAACATTCTCAATGCCAATGAAACATCAACCGAAGTAAAATTCCGCCAATTCGAAAGTATAATATGTTTAAATTGCATTATTTATCCCTTCCCTCTTGGGGTAAAAAAGTTACCTTGGGGCTTCCAATTTCTTTTGGTATCCTTTTAAGTTCATACCAATTAGGCATGGAGAAATTCCATTTAACTTAAAAATAGACGAATGGGGCGGGATTGTCAACACCGATGTTGCAGAGCTATGAGCAACAGGTTAAAAAATAGATGTGAACAAAAATATGAACAAAACCCATCTGACATTTTTAATTCTTCTCTTTCTCTTTTTTCCCAGGAGCATTGATTGGGGACAATGCCAGGAAGCACAGACCAAAGAAAAAATCGTCTCAGCATTCAGCGGGAAAATTCCAAAAGAATGGGGAAAGAGAGTAAAGGGTGTGAAAACCAGGTTAAACACAGATCAAAAAGTATTAGCATTAACCTTCGATGCCTGTGGAGGTTTAAAGGGTAATGGCTATGATACCAGGTTGATCAAATATTTGGGAAGCGAGAAGATCCCTACGACCTTATTTATAAGCGGCAGATGGATTGATGCGAATCAAGATATTTTTCAGAAATTAGCAAAGAATCCTCTGTTTGAAATTGAAAATCATGGTTTAAACCATAAACCTTGCTCGGTCAATGGTCGCTCAATTTATGGGATCGAAGGAACAAGGACCGTGGATGAACTCATCGATGAAATAGAACAAAATGGTATAAAAATTCAAAAGCTCATAGGTCGTAAACCAAAATTTTATCGGCCTGCCACAGCCTACTGTGATGAAATCGGTGTAGAAGTGGCTAAGGGTTTAGGGTACGAAGTTGTGAATTTTAATATTCTTGGAGACGCAGGTGCAACATACTCAAAGAGTCAGGTAAAAGAGGCATTGCTCAATGCTCCCCTTTCATCCATTATTCTCATGCACATGAACCATCCTGAAGGAGAGACGGCAGAAGGTTTGATGGAAGCCATTCCAGAATTAAGAAAAAGGGGATTTAAATTCGTTAAATTGTCAGAATACGACCTGCGGTAGAAAGGAAGTTAGGTCGCCTCTTCTGTCTTTTCACCTCTTTTGTAGTAGTCAGATACTTGTGGAATCAACCCTTTTATTCTCGAGCTCAATGGGCTCTCTTCCCCTTTTTCTAAGTATCCGGAAATCGCTTCGAGGAAGACTTGAACGGTTGCAGGCGGACAGTGAAGTTTCGCGGGAGGGATCTCTCCAAGTTCGCTCTCAATAAGGTTTATTAGTCGGCTGATGACTTCATCATCGCTCCCCGAAAGGAGTTGAGAAATCTTCTTCCCTTTTATCTTCTCAGTCAATACAGAGGCTGAAGCAATGGTCACAGCACAGCCAAAAGATAAAAATTTGGCATCTTCAATAACGCCCTCTTTTATCCGCATGTAAATTACTGTTTTATCCCCACAGATCGGATTAAGAACACTCCCAGTTCCTTCCGGGTCCTCAATTTCCCCCACATTTTGGGGGTTGCGGAAATGCTCAATTGTTTTTTGAGAGAGTTCCATTTTCTGAACCCTTCAATTTTTGAACGAATAATTTATATTATTCTTCAATCAATGACCCACTCAAATCTACATTTTTTAGTAGAATCTGTCAACCATCGTCTGAGAAACTGCCTGGGAAATGAATTTTCTTGCTTTTGTAATTTATATTATCATAAATTTCTACCTCATAGGGGTTGAATCTTTCATCGATTCATGGTAAGGAAAATACCTAAGAACGAATAAGGAGGGATCGATAGAATGGGTGAAGGAGGTACTCTTCCAAAAAAACCATTGGGAAAGACTGGGGAACAGATATCGATCCTTGGACTGGGAGGGGAGGGTATACTGAGGTCCTTTGATCGAGAAAAAGAAGCGGTGTCCCTGATCCATCGGGCCATCGATTTAGGGATCACTTATTTCGAATCGGCTCGAGCCTATGCTGGAAGCGAATCCTACTACGGAAGAGCACTCGGTGAGAGACGAAAAGAGATCTTCCTTGCCAGCAAGTCCCACGAGCGAACAGCGGAAGGAATCTTAAAACATTTAGAGGTCACACTCAAGAACATGGAGACCGATTTCCTCGATCTATGGATGGTTCACGATGTCAGGTCTGTTAACGATCTTGACCTCCTCTTCGGCCCGAAGGGGGCGGTCAAGGCCTTTGAAGTAGCCAAGCGAAATAAACTGGTCAAATGGATCGGAATCTCTGGTCATCGGAATCCAACCATCCTTTCAAGGGCCATCGATCTTTTCCCTTTCGATACAGTGCTTATACCAATCAATCCAGGCGAATGTCACTATCGGCCCTTTCTCGATGAGATCCTACCCAAAGCACAGAAAAAGGGAATGGGGATCTTAGGAATGAAGGTCTTTTCCCATGGGGCCTGTGCCAAGATCTATGGAATTGAATTGGTAGAAAAGTTCCTCCGTTTTGCCCTCGCCCAACCGATTTCGACCGCTGTCATCGGTTATGAAACCATCGAACAACTTGAAATGAATGCTCGGATTGCACGATCTTATCAGCCGATGACAAAAATGGAACAGGAGAATCTCATCGATAGAGTCAAATACTATGCCCGCGAATTGATGTATTATAAATTGTAGTCTGCTTACTTTTCATTGTTATTTCAATAGGTTAAATATTTGGATTAACCTCATTGTGACGAAATTGTGACATGCCTATCCAAACCCTGTTGGTTTTCCTAATGCAGTGTTCCAAAAAAAGCAATTATGGAGGTTTATTGCATTTCATGTAGCGCACCTCCCTACACCTTCAGCGTGTCCACTCCTCAGTGGTCTCGATATAATATCAAATTGGGTTTTCAAAATTCGTCAGCTTCTTCTTTTCATCTGGTAACTTGAACCCCGGCTTTTTCCCTGTCCCACGTGTTCGTTGTGATGCCAGCCTGTTTGAGCTTATACTTTTCCACGCGATCAGTCGGTGTTTTTGGCAAACTCTCCATAAACTCCACAAATCTAGGCACCGCAAAGTAGGGCATCCTGTCATTGCAATACTTGATCAGTTCCTCCGGGATGAGAGTGGCACCAGGCTTTAGGACGACGCATATTTTCACCTCATCCTCCCCCAACTCAGATGGGACTGCAACTGCTGCCGACTCCAGAACGCTTGGGTGAGAATTGACTGCCCTCTCCACTTCAAAGGAAGAGATGTTCTCTCCTCTTCTCCGGAGCGCATCCTTCTTCCTATCGACAAAATAGAAATATCCATCCGCATCTTTCTTGGCTAAATCTCCTGTATGGAACCAAAGGTTTCGAAAAGCTTCCAGTGTCTTCTCTGGCATATTGTAATATTCCAACATCATAATAAAAGGCTCGCGTGGACGGAATACGATTTCTCCAACCTCTCCTACAGGTACTTCCTTGTCTTGATCGTCAAACAGCTTTATCTCGTATATATCCATTGGCTTTCCACAGGAGCCTGGCCTCCTGTCGTTCACCCTGACGTGGATGGGAATTCCTATCTCAGTCATCCCAAACCCTTCTAAACATTTTATCCCGAATCTTTTTTCCACCTCTTCCATCACTGCCGGAGGGCATCCTGCCCCTAAGGCAATGCGTATCGGATTGTCCGCATCATTAGGCCTCTCGGGCTGTTTGGCCAGAATCGGTATCACCCCTCCAAGATAGTTGAACTGAGTAGCTCCGTAGTGACGCGCGTCGTCCCAGAAACGAGATGCGCTAAAGCGCTCAGCAATGACCATCTGAGCTTCTGCAACCAATGTCGTGACTGTCGTGAGACACTGCGCATTGAAGTGGTAGAACGGCATGAACGTGTAAAAGATATCGTCTTTCCCGCCCTCGCGGTATTCAAGCATTTTTTCAGCACACACGATCCAAAACTTGTGGGGGCCTAAGGCTCCCTTAGAAAGACCGGTTGTCCCTGAGGTATAAATTATGCTTAAGGCGTCGGATGGAAGGACCTTGACGTCGACAGGATCCTCAGAGTTATTGAAGAACTCCTCAAAACTCATCATCGGGATCTTGAATCCAGCAACTTCTTGTTTCTGGATATCCCCCAAGACCACCACTTTTTCCACCTTCTTCAAAGCATTCTCTATCAGTTTGAGCCGGTCCAGAAATTCGTGGGAAATTACAAGGATCTTTGAATCTGACTGGTCAACAATATGTCTCAAAAACTCGCCCTTGTAGGATGTATTCACCGGAACTTCGACCGCTCCACACTTTGCCAGACCGAACCAGAGATACAGGAACTCCGGACAGTTAGGAAGCATGATACTGACCTTATCTCCCTTACCTATTCCCATGTTTTTGAAAGCGTTCGCGCATCGGTTGGTGTAACGATTTATCTCGTTATAGCTGATGTTCTGATCCTTGAAACGGAGAAAGATTTTATCCCCTAACCTCTTTGCCCTATCCTCGATCAGCTCTCCGAGCACCCGTGGTGTATGCACTTTTTCCATTTGTGCACCTCCTTATAGAATAAATTTCGCGGTGCTTAAACGATCTCTTGTTCACAAAAACATATGTTACTTTATCACCTTTCTCGCTCGAACGTAATGACCTCGATCCTCCGAGCTATATCTGCCTTGAAAACAAGCTTCTCCCTAAGGCTTTCAATCTCCTGCTTCAAAGAACTGAGCTCTGCCACGTCTTTCGAATACTCGACCTTGATCTTCATAGGAAAATGCACTTTGGGCCCACCGTTATCGAGGGGTATTTGGATCTCCTTTGTCGTCCCCGGCCTTAACGAGGCGACAACATCCTTAACAGGAGAAGTAAAGACATTCACTCCAAGGACGATCAGCATGTCATCTGTCCGTCCGATGCAACGCACTCAAAAACTCTCTAAGCTGGTTATCAAAGAAAATCTGTACATGGTGGATGATTAAAGGTGAACTCTTTTCTTGGCATAATCTACAATCATTTCTGAAGAGTCCCTCGTGAATCGGAAGCAAGGGCTTTGGCAGCTTCATTCAGTGATTTCGGCTCTAGATATTCAAATTTGGGAATGCGCATTTTTACCTCCTTTTAAAACTCCCCTTCTTTCTTCAACATCTCTTTAATCTCCTCCCTCAATCTTTTCTTCAAGTCCTTCGGCTGAGTCTTCGATCTGGAGCTTTTTTAGCTTCTCCATCGTTGGCAGGCCTCTTTCCGACCATCCTCGAATCGAATAGTATTCTTTCAACACCTCATTCCAGGGCACTACCTTTCCTTTAAATATGCCCATCTGGGCAGGTTCGTAAGCCCGTTTGTCTGCAAAAGTGTCATTCCTATAGTCCCAGCCCTTTAATCTGTAATTGAAAAGTCTCTGTAAATTAAAAACCCTTTCCCCTATTTTCATTAACTCATCGTATGTCGTATCCCAGCCTGTGATTTTATTCAAAATATCAGAATAGGTTGTAGGGCCAAATCCTACCATTAGAAACTGGGTGGCAGACCCGAACATACAGGTAACCAGTGAGTTGAATAGGGCAACCAAATTCTCCGTCCATACGGAGAACAAAGCCTTGCCCTTTGTGTCCCTGACCCATTCCATATCAACTTTTTGAGAATCTCCAAATATCTTCTTTTTTAACTCTTCAGGCATGTCTAACAGCTTTAAGGATTCTTGGTACACTTCAGCGCAAGTTTTCCCTATAAACTTAGGGTAGGTATCTCTTTTTTCCGGCATAAAAGCTAACTCCCAAACATTATGATGACGAAGCCAATCACCTCCCCGAGGACTTGTTAAAGCACCCAATGACCACATCAATGCTTGAACTTTTACGTCCCTCTGTATATATTCTTTGCCCTTCACGTGGGGGGCGATACTTTCAGATCCCTTGCCAATCTTTTGGCTGGCTTCAGCCACTCCATCGGCTAACAAGTTTCCCAGTTTTCCCTGCCGATAGGCTATTCTACGTGCTACCTCACATATTAATTCCGCATCATCACGTTTCAGGATTATTCCGTCTGTTTCATCCAGCGTTAGGATTCCTCTTTCAAAACAGTCAACTGCCCAGGAATACGCCATTGAAAAAGAGGCTGGGTCCAAACCGAGCTCCTGTAACAATCTCTCAAAGTGAATCCACTCACCAAATTCCTGTATGCCCAGATTACGCAGACACACAGTAAGGAATGTCATATGCCCACCGAGATGCCTCAGGCCCGAATATTTTCCTTCTTTGATTTGGAGCCAATGATAGCAGGGATTTGGGCAATCAAGACATCCGACATTTTTAAGGTGAGGAAAGTCGGCTCCTTGCCTGTTTTCAACCAGCATTGCCCCGCTTATTGGCCAATCCATTGCGGTTCCCAAACTTGTCGTCGCTCCGTGCTCTCGCCATAGTTTTATAAGTGGCTCTTTTTCAACAAGTGTCTTGACTGCGCGGTAAGAGGAGTCCAGCAATCCACGAGGATCATGCAGCAGTATTTCACCAGTACCGCGAACAGCAATCGCTTTCAGGTTCTTTGAACCCATAACAGCACCAGCTCCTGACCGGCCCGGACACGAAGTGCCGTCAGAACATGGTGGAGAATATTTCACCAGATGTTCCCCTGCAACAGAAGTGCTCAAGACACGAATTTCACCTTCATAGCGCTCTTCCAATTCCTCCCTTATCATCTTTACTGTTTCACCGGTTTCTTTTCCCCAAATGTGAGAGGCGTCCCTAAACAACACTTTTCTATCATCAATGAAGACATAGACGGGTTTCTTGGCCTTACCCTTTATGATCACAATGTCAAACCCGGCATACTTGACCATAGAAGGAAAGACCCAGCCAAATGATCCTGAGCCAAACCCTCCGGTTTTAGGGTCAATGCAACCGAGCATGGCCCGTCCTGACTGGGGTGCAGCCGTGGCTGTCCATGGCCCTGTGGCAATAATGATCTCATTCTCAGGGCTGAAAGGCTCTATGGCGTTAGAGAAATCTTCCCAAAGAATTTTGGTAATCACCCCGTCCCCACCCAGCCAGAGCCTTGGATTGATACCATAACTGCCCCAAAACTTATCAATGGGCAATATATCTATTTTTTGGTTATCTAAAGTAATAATCAATACATTTCCCGCATATCCGGTAGGAATGGACATAATTTTCTCCTTTTAAATAGGTTCTTCTTCTCTCGCTCTTGCACGGAGTTGGATCATCTTCTTAGCCAAACGATCTCTTTTAGGTAAATGAGCCAAGTTTTTGGGCAAGAATTGTAATGCTCCACTCGCACAAAACCTGACGCATTGAGGATCCCCTCCACATAATTCGCATTTAACAATCTGTTTCTTATTCAGGTCGTAGAGAATAACACCAAAAGGGCAGCCCACCATACACATTCTGCAACCTACACATTTGTCATGGTTGATAATCAAGGCACCCGTGTCATCATTCCTCTCGACAGCGAGAGCAGGGCATAGATACAGACAGTAGGGTTGATCACATTGTTGGCAGGTAATCATATCAAAAATCAGATCGTCCTCATCCGTCATTTTGGTAATAGCATGTCCCTCGTGCCTAACAATATGAATCCTGGATTTTGATAGACTTGTTGCTCCATTGTTATAGGTTGAGCAGGCAGTCATGCAATACATGCAACCTGAGCAATAATGTGGGTCAAACACGATAACCTTCTCCTCATCCATTGACTTAACCTCCGCATCTGTGTCAAACTTACGATCACTTAAAAATAAGTTGATCCCTTGCAAGTTTTAACCTCTGCCTCTCACGCTATGAAGCTTTCGACCAAAGGGAAACTGTTTGAGGAAGCGAAATGGGGGTCTCCTGAAAGATATTAGATCCTTATAGGTTTTTACCTTTTCTTTTCTCAAAATAGCAGCAAGAAATAACCCCAGGTCTTCGTCCCAATTGATCGACTGGATGCCAACCAGCACTCCATTGGACAGAACGAGTCGCCGATAGCCTCCATTTCTTCTCACTTCGATAATGTCAAGGCCAGAGTCAAGGCTGGTTCCAATGCTACCCATTGAAACCGCCTTGAGGTCAAAGACATCCACCGCAGTAATATTAAGGGAGCCAGTATATGTTCGGGGAATTCCAGCTGCGTTACTGCCTGCGACCTCGCCTTGCTGTCTTGCGTTGTGCCAGAGTAAACTTAAAATAGGTTGGCCGTCAATCAAACTCAGCGTCTCGGCACAATCACCGCAAGCATAAACATCTTGGATGTTTGTGCTCATCCTATGATTCACTTTTATCCCGCCCAGTTTTCCCAGTTCGAGGATTCCTTCAACGAACCCTTTTTCCGGCCTCATCCCAGTTGCGAGAATTACGGTGTCGCACTTTATCTCGCGCCTATCGCTAAGCACTCCCTCTACGCTCTCCCCTCCCAGGATCTCAACGACCCTTTCTTGGGTCGCCACATCAATGCCGTTCTCTTTTAAACCCTCTCTAATAAGAGAGGCTGGATAGTCATCGAATACCTGAGGTAGAATTCGGTCAAGAAGTTCAATCAGAAATACTTGATACCCTCTCCTTTTTAAGGCCAAACTCGCTTCAATACCTATTGGGCCTGAGCCTATGACTACTGCCGTGCATCCTTCCCACGTGCAAATACCGTCCGCATCTTCAATAGATTTAAACGTGAATACACCTTTTCTGTTTATACCCTTAATAGGAGGTATCATTGGTTTGCTCCCCGTTGCGATAATGAGTTTATCATAAACTATGTTCTCAGCCTGCATTACTACGCTTTTCCGCTCTACATCAAGAGTGATAACCTTCTCGGATGTGATGAGCTGGATATTATCTTTCGAATAATCCGGGAATTCCCTGACGAAAACCCTGTCTCTGCTGATTTCGCCAGAGAGATAATTGGGAAGCACGCAGGGCGAATAGGTAGGATAAGGTTCTTCCGATATGATAATAATTTTGGCTTCTTTGTTATATCTTCTAATAGTATATGCAGCACTGATTCCAGCTATTCCATTCCCAACGACTACAAATCGCTTCCATTTCTCGTCTTTTCCTATCTGGACAGCCATTGTTTGTTTATGAATTCCAGTACCTCCATTATTAACTAACTCCATTCCTGGTACGGCAATTTAGCAATGATACCCGAAACTATACTACTCCCCGAGTCTTTTTTCTATGATCCCTCAATCTCTTTGCCTTGCCCTCTGTTTTTGGAAGAGTTCCTTCGGGAAGGAGTTCTATCATCGGGTGCACACCTTCAATGGCATCCTGAATCTTAGAAGCGATCCGTTCGCTCAGCTTTCCATATATTTCCTTTGGAACTTCAGGTTTCGCCTCACATCGAATGGTTAAGGTCTGTGTAAAACCTTCTTCCTCCAAAACAATCTCATACTCGTTCCCCACTTCAGGAAAGCTTCTCACCACATTCTCAATCGCCGAAGGAAAGATGTTGATCCCTTTATACCAGATCATGTCATCTGCGCGGCCCTCCACTCCGTTAACAATTCGTGTGCAGGTAGCACCACATCCGGGGCACGGACCAAATTCAGCTAACCTGCCTACATCATTCGATCGATATCGGAGTAAAGGTTGTGAATCTCCAAAAATATTGGTGTAGACCAGTTCCCCTCTCTCGCCGGGGCCTAATACCCGAGTGCCTCCTATCTCTACCACCTCCACAATGACATAGTCATCCCACGCATGAAGCTGGGTACTCCCTTGGCAGCTTCTTCCAAGAACGCACATTTCCGTTGAACCATATCGGTCAAAAACCTCCTTGGCACCCCAAGCACTTTTTATCCTTTCCCTCGTCGCTGGGATCGTAGCTGCTGGTTCACCAACAGATTCTACAATCCTCACAGAGCCCATCTCCGAAAAACTCATCCCTATCTCGCTTGCCTTGTCAGCAAGATATAATAGAAATGAACCGGTAGAACTGACCAGGGTGGGTTTCAATTGATGAATCAGGCTAATCTTCTCTGGAGTACTATATCTCCCCAGTCTCACGACCATTGCACCCATCAACATTCGAGCGGCTGCTCCAGCAGAGGGGCCCATCAATCCATCGGTAGGACCCAGAACGACCACAATCTCACCGGGGTTAAGAGGCGTATAGACTGCAAGCCTTCCGGTGTAAAGATCCCAATCCCTTCTGCTCATAGTCCTACTAAGTGGTTTGCCTGTCGTGCCAGAGGTCGCGAAGAATTGATATAATTTAGAGGGATGCACCGCTAAGTAACTCCCGTAAGGAGGATTTTTCTCCTGATCATCCTGTAACTCTTGCTTTATTGTAAAAGGGATTTTCCTCAGATCGTCTAATCCCTTTATATCCTCAGGAGTTATGCCAGCATCGTCAAGTTTCTTCCGCCAAAAGGGTGCATTCTCATAAACATGACGGACCTGGGCTTTAAGCCTCTCACCTTGCAGTTTTCTCCTTTCTTCCAATGTCATATAATCAAACCGAGGTGGACAACATGCATATTCAGGTAACATTCTGCATTCCCCCTTTTTTAATTTTATAGGATCCAACCCAGTTGCGGATTTTTCCAGTAGCCTCAACTAACCCACCGGGCAAAGATAAAACGGTTATAATGAAAAGAATAGCAAATATAGGGGCACTAAACTGACCAATTGTGACCGTAAACAATTCCTTGAGGGCGACATAACCGACTGCCCCCAAAATAGGTCCGATAATAGTTCCTGCCCCTCCAATGATGACGATCAGGACTGGTTCAAAGCTCCAGATCAGCTCGAAGGGGACAAAGTAGTAATAGACAGCGGAATAAAAAGCGTAGACGCCTCCGGCCAAGCCAGCAAGGAAAGTACTGACGGCGAGGGCAAGGACTTTGCATTTAAATGTATTAATCCCTGTAGCAGCAGCTGCTGCTTCATCTTCCTTGACAGCTATCATTCCAAGACCGAGCCTTGAGTTCACTAAAAGGTAAGCTGCCCCTATCGTGACCAACATCAGTACAAGCGCGACGTAATAACGGGGGGTGAGGGTAAAAGAGGCAAGATATTTAGCAGGAAGGAAGCTTACCCCTGGAAAGACATTGTGAACAATCACTCCCGTAATAATAGCCAATCCCAGGGTGCCGATGGCAAAGGAGACACCTCTTAGTCTGAGACTGGGAAGGCCGATCATAGCCGCCAAAACTACAGCAGAAACACCTCCAGCTAACAGAGCCAAAAAAATGGGCACTCCGGACATCCAGAGTAAGCGAGTCGATAAAGCTCCTATACCAAAAAATGCAGATTGCCCAATACTAATCTGACCTGTATAACCGCCCAAAATGTTCCAACTCTGAGTGATGGAGATATAAAGGAAGAGCAAAATAAAAAAGTTTATAAGGTAGTCTGACTTAATGACTAAAGGCAGCAAACAACATGCGGCGATCAAAATTCCAATGATGAAGAACCGTTTCTGGGTGATTGCCTCTTTGAGGGCATTGAAAGACCACCCTTCTGAAATGGAGATTCTCTGGCTAAAGGCATAGCCGGAGGAGGGAAGATTCTCAGCCGAGCTACTTGCGCCTCCCCCTTTCCTCGTAAATAATCCATGCGGTCTGAACATCAGAATCAATATGAACAAGACCAGGCCAACAACCTGTTGATAGGAAGCACCTATAAAATAGACACTCACTGCCTCAATCACCCCCAGGACCAAACCGGCCGCAAATACGCCACCGATGCGTCCCAGGCCGGCTAAGGTGATGACGATCAGCGCCTTGATAGACCATCCCTCTGAAATCGCCGGGCTAAAAGCATAGCTAAAGGAGAGAATGCTTCCAGCCGCACCCGCTAATGCAATCCCGATGGCAAAAGAGAAAAAATAAGTCCGTTCAATATTAATTCCTACGGTCAGGGCCGACTCCCAGTCTTGGGAAGCGGCCTTTATGGATTTGCCAAAGTAAGTTTTGTTTAAAAAGAGATGTAAGGCAAATATGAGTACCGTCGTCAGCGCTACTCCGAATAGTCCGACATATGGAATCCGTAATCCCAGAAAACCAAAAGTCATACCGGAGTAAGGGGTGGTGATGTTCCTTTCATCCGGGCTCCAGATGATGGTAGCGAGGCTTTCTAAAACGAGCATCAAACCAAAACTGATCAGTAAGGAATTGTCAATCCTCATCCCTACCGGATACTTCGCCAGGCTGGAAAACATCAGTTTATACAGAAACATGCCGATTAAAAAAAGGAGAAACATCACCATCGGGATGGAGAGAAAGGGATCGATGTGAAAGAAAGAAGATACGGAAAAAGCTAAATAAGTACCGATCATGAGCAAAGCGCCATGGGCGACATTGAGATATCTCATCACGCCAAAAACTAAAGAAAGCCCCGACGCCGCTAATCCATATAATGCACCGACGAGAATACCGTAGATAAGGCTTTGACCGATCGACTCAACAAAGGACATTTCTCTTATTTTTCCCTTTCCATTTGCCCGAAGCCCAGATAAGATTCCTTGACGCGATCACTGTGTAAAAGCAAATCAGCTTTATCATGCCCGACGATCGAACCGGTCTCAATAATGTATCCACTGTCCGCGATCTCTAAGGCTAATCGCACATTCTGTTCCACGAGGAATATCGTTATTTGCTTTGATCGATTTATCTCCTTGACAACATCATAGATATGACGTACGAGAATGGGCGCTAAGCCCAAGGAAACCTCATCCATGAGTAGGATACTCGGCTGGGACATTAAGGCTCTACCGATTGCCAGCATTTGCTGCTCCCCCCCGCTTAGAGTACCCGCCGTCTGATTCCTCCTGTCTTTAAGTCTCGGGAAGGTTTGATAAACCCATGCGGTCATTTCATTTTTACTTTTTCTGGCTTTTGCATTGAAAGCACCCATCTCCAGATTTTCCAGGACAGTCATTTCAGGAAATAACCGTCTTCCTTCATGAACCATGCAGACACCCAGCTCGACGATCTGATAAGCCGGCGTCTTATCGAGCTGCAAGCCGTTGAAACGTATACTTCCACGGGTAACCCTCAGCAATCCGGATATCGTCTTGAGCAGGGTACTTTTTCCAGCACCGTTAGAACCCACCAAGGCTGCAATTTCTCCGTCCTGCACGGTCAGTGAAACACCCCAAAGGGCTTGAAGGTCTCCGTAAAAAACGTCGATCCGATCAATCTCAAGCATACGACTCTTTCCCTAAATAGGCCTCGGTGACTCCCTTGTCCCTCATGATCTCTTGAGGTGCCCCTTCGGCTATCTTTTCCCCTGCATTCAGCACCATGATCCTGTCTGAAATTCCTAATACTGCCCTCATGATATGTTCCACCACCATCAAGGTTATCCCTGAATCTCTGATCTTCTTTATTATCCTGATGGCCTCTTCCGTCTCGGTCAAATTCAATCCAGCCATCATCTCATCGATTAGCAACAACTTTGGCCTTGTTGCAAGGGCCTTGGCCAGCTCAAGCCTTTTACGGTCGGATAGCGTGAGACTGTGAGCGACGTTGGACTTTTTCACACCAAGATCGATCGATCCCAGAATCTCCTCTGACTCAGCACGGGCCTCTTTCAGACTTCGGGCTGGTTTTCTTCCGTACATTCTGCCCACCATCACGTTCTGCAGCGCTGTCATGTGGGCGAAGGGTTTCACCAGTTGAAAAGTCCGAGCGATCCCAACCCGGCACACATGATGATTCTGAGCGCTCGTGATGTCTTTTTCCTCAAAGATAATTTTACCCGTATTCGGTTTCAGGAATCCCGTCATCAGGTTAAAGAGCGTCGTTTTCCCGGAGCCATTGGGGCCGATGAGTCCTAAAATTTCTCCCTGATGAACCTCGAAGTTTACACGGCTCAGGACTTGCAACCCGCCAAACGATTTGGAGAGGTTTTCCACTTTGAGAAAAGCCATCTTATTCCGTTCCTTTCTCGGGTTCTATCAGGCTATTTTCTCTCGCTCCACTTCGGCATCAAAAGGAGAGGAGACGTGGTAAATTTCTCATGATAGATCACTTGCGATACTCCTTTTTGCCATTGCATGATGGCCACCGGAGTGATTCCCACGCCGTCAGCCCTGAATTTGACCGGACCTTGGACAGTGGTCATGTCAGTGGCGGCTACGGCATCCCTGATTTTGTTAGGATCCAATGTCCCCGCTCTTTTTATGGCGTCCGCTAATATTTGAACACAAGAGTAAGTCACCCCTACGGTGACGGCCGGCAGTTTATTATGCTTTGCCTTGTATGCTGTCACCAGTTCAGCACATCCAGGATATTTGAAATTGTGGTCCCAATTGCTGCAATAACCCACATACTCACCATCTTGTTTCAGGTTCGCCGGCCAGAGAGGAGTGCCCGCTGCACGCCAAAAAATCACTACCTTAGGGTTGTAATCGAGCTCCTTTATTTGCCGCATGAGGGCAATTCCATCCGGCGGCGTCGGTACACCGATAACGATCTCAGCATTCGCGGACTTCGCTGCGATGATGAGAGAGGAGTAGTCCTTGGTCCCAACGGCATAGCTCCTATCTGCCACGACTGCATTCCCTCGCTTCTTTGCACTCTCAGGGGCCAGACGTAACAATTCCTCACCCCAATCTGTCTTCTCGGCGAAAACAGCCACCTTGCCCGGTCTCTGAGCTTTGGGGAGGGTGTCTATTGTGGCAAAGATCGCTTCCAGGCCTGTGTCTGTTTTGACGAAGGGAGAGAAGAGATACTTATAACCTTGTTGATGGGGCGCTAAGAGGGAGAAGGACACGGCGAGGATCGACACCTTATTTTTTTCCGCGATCCCGGCAGCAGCGGCACAGAGCGTGCTTCCATAGGGTCCGAGATAAGCAACGACCTTATCCACGCTGTGCATCTTCTCCAGCCTGGCAACACACTTTGTAGAATTTGATTCGTCGTCTTCGATGATGAGCTCCAGGGGGATCTGTTTATTAAACTCTTTAACAAAGACACCCCCCTCTTTATTGATATCTGCCACCGCTTGCTCATAACCAAATTTCGATTCAAGCCCGCCGCTTGCAAACCCTCCCGTGAAAGAAACCGCCCCCCCAATCTTAATGGTCTTAGGGGGTGAACTCGCCCCTGCATCTGTAAAAGAGAAGGACAGAATTGATAACATCAACGAAACCCAAACCAGGCTCATCCTTACCATTCTTCTTTCCATTTTGATCTCCTCCTTTTATGGATATCGATACGATGCCGCCCAAGTGTAGGCGGATAAAAAGGCTGACCTCACTCATATCGAATTACGGTCCAATGTTTTCCATCGATGAGGCCAGGCGCATAAAATGTCTCACTAATTTTAAGAAGCGGATGCTCGACAGGAAGGACTTTCACCAAGGACAGATACCAGAATAAGGACCACTTGTCAAGAAAAATATTTCAACTCTGTGTATAATTCCCGCAAAAAATTTTCTTGACAAAATAGATCTTCTATGTAGAATTGGTACGCGGGGTTTGGTGAACGACGAAGGGATGAGAGACGATAAGAGGGGGTATGACCAATAAGCGAAGAGTAGATATTTACATCGACCGGGCCGTCTGGGCTCAATTTACAAAAGAGGTGAAGGGATTTTCACCCTCCCGGGTCTTAGAGGTCATCCTCCAATCGATCATGGGAAAGGACACTCCGACGAAACAACTCTACCGGAGGGCCGAAAGATTGGAGTTGATTATTCAAAAGAAAGCAGATCCACCCAAGAAGAAAAAGAGATGAAGGGACTCGTTCTCCTCTTCCGGGACAACCGGATGACCCGCCTTTACTGACTTTCGACTTTGTTATCCTTGAGAAAAAACATCCCCAAATGCTTGAAAATGACGAAGACGGACCGCTTTCGAAAGTTTTAGAATCGCGGGGCATTAGAATGTTATGGATCATTTTCGTTGTCATAAAATCGCCAGGTTTGAATGAATTTGGAACGTTCGAATCCAATTTCTCAAAGGTCCCGCTCTAAAACTTTCTCGACCGGCCCATCTTCGTCACGGAAAAAAGATGCTTACTCCTTGAGAACATCATTTGACCGCCTCTATAACAGGTGATAAGCTTTTAATGATGGATAAAGAAAAGGAGCAGCTTTTCGATGAATGGCCTGAAGCCTATGATCAGTGGTTCACCACGCCGATTGGTTCTCTTGTCAAGAAATATGAGACTGAATTGATCCTGGACCTGTTGAAACCAGAGAATGGCGAGACCATTCTGGATGCAGGCTGCGGCACAGGAATCTTCGCCCTCGATATTCTCTCGTCGGGTTCAAACGTCATTGCATTGGATATTTCCCTTCCCATGCTGATTCAAGCGGGAAAGAAGCTGAAGGGGTTTCCTTTCCGGATGGTCTTGGCAGACATGCTCCATCTCCCTTTTTCAGAAAGCCTCTTCGACAAGGTCGTTTCAATAACTGCCCTTGAATTCATTTGGGATGCGAAAGCTGCGGTCGAAGAACTATTCCGTGTTACCCGAAGAGGAGGCACCATCGTGGTTGCAACCCTGAACAGCCTGAGTCCCTGGGCCTCTGGGAGAATCGTTGAGGCAAAAGAAAGACACACCATATTTGAGAAGGCAATTTTCAGGTCTCCCGATGACCTGCATTCGCTTTCACCTGTGAAGGGTGAGGTGAAAACAGCCATCCATTTCCAAAAAGAGGACGACCCGGAGAAGGCTGTTGGGATTGAGAGAGAAGGACGACAAAAAAATTTAAATACAGGTGCCTTTGTGGCTATTCGCTGGGAAAAATGATACGGAGGAGAAGATCATGGACCAGAAGAAAAAACTATCGGTCATCATCGAACACTGGATCGAGCATAATGAAGCCCACATGAATGAGTACAAAAAATGGGCTCACACCGCCGGGGAATTGGGATTCGAATCGGTAAAAGCAGAGATTGAACGGGCAATGGAAAAAATTTCTCAATCCAACCAACATCTCAACCGCGCGTTGAAAGCGATGTCTTCGTGATCACTATAAACTTCGATTGATCATCGAAACCTTTTCCTGAAGGGAAGCCAATTCTTCTTTGATCTCCTTTATTCTCTCTGTCAAACGCGCCTTCTCTTCGCGTTCAGGAGAAGTGATAACCCATTTCTTTCTTGTTGGATCATAGGTGGAGTAGAAGGATTCAGGGTATTCTCTCGCGCGCTCTTCGATCTTCTTTAGACGCTCCTCACATTGTCTCAGCTCTTCTTCCAATTGGGCGATCTCGTTCTCCAGCTTCTTCTTTGCGGCGATCTTGTTTTCAATATCCTCTAGATATTCTTTGACCCGGTCGGGCCTTTCCTCTCCCCCTGATTGAGCGACGGGCTCCTCTTCTTTTGAAGCCTTGGGGACTTTCCTTTTTTCTGAAGTTTCATCCGGGACCCCTTTTTTCTCCACCTGGTCTAAATAGGGTTTCGGGACTTTTGAAAGATCATCCGTGAAATGAACCGTCCCTTTTTCATCACTCCAGCGATAGATCTCGCCGGCCGATGAAAAGGCGGGATCCCCGAAAAAGACAAACAAGATGCTCCACCCGATTAGGATTGAACGAAACCTGAGGGTTTTTACCTCTTTAATCGTCATCTCAGCGGAGCAAGAGGCCGTTGCGACATACTTAAGGGTATGGAGCGGAAGAAGGTGTGAGAACCAAAATTTGGCTGATCTCATCATTTAGGGAAAGTATACGGATGAGAAAATGTTGTGTCAAGGAAGTTCTCTAAATCGATTGACCCCCGGTCCTCCATCTTGTAAACTTTAAATAGAATAAGATCCCCTGAGGAGGCTTTAATGAAAATATCGAGTCTGGATAAGATTGAAAAGATCAAGCCGAACATAGAAGGCGCAAAGGATGTTTCCAAACAGGTTCCCATATCGAGGCAGGACGGCTCCCCTAACTTTTCGTTTCGGGTTTTTACCATTGAGCCGAATGGTCATACCCCTTATCACCAACACCCTTTCGAGCATCTCAATTATATCATAGAAGGTCAAGGGAGTTTGGTCGATGAGAGCGGGAAGGAATTTGAGGTAAAGAAGGGTGATTTTGTTCTCATCCTGCCAGACGAAAAACATCAATATAAAAACCGATCCACAAAAAATCCCTTCATCATAATCTGCGCGGTTCCCAAAGAATATGAATAATGAAGGAGGTCCAGGTAGTCCATTACGGATTCTTCAGGAAAGACAGAAGAACTGTGTTGAAAGCATCTTTCTGTTCGATATTTGAGAGATGGCGGGCAGACGGCAATATCACCAATTTTGAATTGGATAGACGCTCGTGAATGGCTTCTGAGGCAGAGACCGGCGTCCCCAGATCGTCTTCTCCGACCATGATGAGAGTAGGTATTTTGATTCTTGAGAGTTGATCCAGGTAATTCAGCTTCCGGATCGCCTCAATGCAGCCAATATAACCAGAGACCGGTGTTGCCAGAAACTGCTGTCGAACAAGTGTCAACATGGGGGGATTTTGTTTTAGAAACGATGGCGTAAACCAGCGTTCCAGGGTTTCCTCTAAAAGAGCCTCCATCCCTTGTTTGCATGCTTTCTCTATTCGCTCTTGCCATAATGGCTGGGCGTCTGCTGGGGCGATAGCGGCTGTATCGCATAAGGCGAGGCTCTTAAGACGATGAGGATGGTTTAGGGCGAGATATTGACCGATCATGCCACCCATCGACAGCCCAACGAAGTGTACCTGATTCATGTTCAGGTTGTCCAATAATCCAATCACATCTTCCCCTAAGAGTTCCAAGGTATATGCTCCTGATGGAGCATCGCTTGCGCCGTGGCCACGGGTGTCGTAACGGACTACCTGAAAATAGGGATTCAAAACATCCATCTGAGGATTCCACATAAGAAGACTGGAACTCAAGGAGTGGCTCAGAACCACTATCGGGGCGCCCTTCCTGCCGGAAAGCTCGTAATTGATCTGAATATGGTTGGCCTTGATTCGCATTGATCTTTTCCCTCAGATTTTAGGTTAAGCGAAGGACGGTCGCTTGTCAACCCTTCGACCGATTAACCGACTAATGCTTTGAAGAAAAGAGAAAAATCTCTGAAATCATTTTTTAAAATTTGTGTAATGTTTCATGACGGCTTCATCACCTCGAACGATGAAAATTGTTAAGCATTATCCTCCCCCTTGACGGGGGAGGATTGAGGTGGGGGTGGACATAGCATGTTCCGCCTCACCCCCACCCTCTCCCACCAGGGGAGAGGGCGGGGGTGAGGTTATTTTCTAAGCAATCAAGAGATCATCTTTAAGAGCTCTCGACGTTTCTCTTTGACAGACCATTCCCTTTATGTAATCAAGAAATGTTTCAATTTTTCTCTTGACAAACTTGGGGAGAGGCGCTACTATGGAAGCATATACCATAGGGAGGTATAGTATGGAGCGAGAGAAAAAAGACGTTTTGCTGAGGTTGAGAAGGATCGAGGGACAGCTTCGGGGGCTTCAAAGAATGGTGGAAGGGGAAGTTCCGTGTGCGGACATTCTGACCCAGGTGGCCGCGGTCACCGCCGCCATGAAGAGAGTGGGCATGGTCATCGTGAAGACCTATATGGAGGAATGTCTGGATAAGAGGAAGAAGGAACCCGTCGCCAAAAGAGAAGAAGCCATAAAAGATTTTCAAAAAGCGGTCTCCAGATACATTGATTGGGCCTAAAAATATTTCAGATTTGAGATTTCAGATTTCAAATTGAATGCGCTCTGGAACCGATCAGACGGGAGAGGGCTTTATGGATGAAGAAAAGAGATCATCCGGAAGAAACTCTCAGGACAGGAAACGAGAAAGGAGGACGATAAAATGGCTACTACATTAAAGGTAAAGGGGATGAGCTGTCAGCATTGCGTGATGTCTGTGACGAAGGCATTGGGTCAACTGGAAGGGATTAAGAATGTTCAGGTGGACCTTGCCAAAGGGGAAGTTCGATTTGATAATATAAAGGAGATTGCATCCAATCGAATCGAGAAAGCGATTGAAGACGCAGGATATGAAGTTGTTCAGAGTTAAATTTCAGATTTTTCAATTTGCAATTTGCGATCTGCAATCTGCAATTTAGGAGGTAGTGATGCCTATCTACGAATATCGATGTCGAAAGTGTGGAGAAGTTTTTGAAAGGTTCATGAAGGTAAATGAGAGGGGAGACTCTTTGATATGCCCCCATTGTGGGGAGAAGAAACCAGAAAAAATTCTCTCCAGTTTCTCTTCTTCAAAGGGGACGGAGTCGTCCTCTTCTTGCGGCCCTACGGGTGGTTCTTCGAGATTTACCTGAGGTTAATTCCTACCGGTGGTCCATCGGTTGAATCTCCTAAATAAAAAAGAGAATCCTATACCTCATTTCCCCACAAGTGACACGGTTTATCCCTTTAACTTGTCTGTAAAAAGATTGAACCTTCGACTGTGCTAAAATTTTTCTTAAGAGGTAGAGGATGGGCATAAATTAACTCATACTGCACAAAAATTTATATATTTGTGCACTCGATTGGGTCCCATGAAGGAAAGAGGCAAATGGTTTGACATCCTCAGGCGCGTTGGTTAAAATGGTCTAAATTCGGGTTAACCTAAATGGAGGTCAAAATTATGAAAGCCTTATCTGTCTCCGAGGCGAAGATGAAACTGAGCGGATTGATCGATACCGTCAATGCGACCGATGAAGAGGTTGTGATTACTAAAAACGGTCGTCCGGCCGCTGTGTTGGTCAGTCCGGATGAACTTGAGAGTCTGAAGGAAACGGTCGCTGTTCGATCGGATTCAGCCTTGATGAAGGAAATAAAGAGGGGCCTTAAAGCTTTAAAAATGAAAAGAGCGAAGCTTTACACCCTTGAGGAATTGTTCGACTAATAGGGTAAGGGTGACACATGTATAAACTTGTTGTGCCAAAGGACCTTCGAGAACTGATTAGAGCGATGCATCCTTCTTTGAAGAAGAAGGTTAAAGCCTCTTTGAAAATTATTTTATCTGAGCCCTATTCGGGTAAAGCGCTGATGGATGAACTATTGGGGTTGAGAAGCTTTCGAATCAGTTCTTTCAGAATCATCTACAGGATCAAAGAACCTGAGCAGATTGAGCTTGTAACCATCGGTCCTCGAGAACGGATCTACCAAGAAACTTACCGAATTATTCAAAAAAAGATTGAATGAGGAGCATGAATGAATATAGATGTTTGAATATAGGTTTGGGGCCGGATCTTTCAATCAAACATTTCATAAAAAAGAGAATATCATCCATAAAAAGTTGGTCCTGCCATGAAGCATTGCGCCAAAGGTAAAGAGCAAAGCGTAAAGCTCAAGGCTCATATCAGAAATCAACCAACTAAAAGAGGATAGGCTAAAATTTTAAAGTAAAATAGTATTCTCTGATTTCATTTTGAAGTCATTTTTTATGCCTCTCTCTCCGGAGATATATAAAAAGGGATATCCGGGAACAGGCCTGTACCCTTCCCCCGAACTTCTCATTGACATTCATATCATTCTATGTATAATAATATGTATCAAAAGAAGGAGGTTTTTTCGATGTTAGTGGATACAGAAAAATTGATACCCGTGACGAAGTTGCAAAGGGAACTCACTCAGAAGCTCAAAGAGGTCTCCGAAACAGGTGAGCCGGTTTATGTATTGCGGAATAATGAGATGGCAGCGGTGATTGTCTCTACAGAAGAATACGAGCTATTGAGGCAGGCGGAGGAGATCCTTGAACATCTGGAGATTGCCGAGAAAATTGACAAGAGATTAAAAGGGCATGACCGTTCGAAGAATATCCCTTGGGAAAAAATAAAGAAGAGACATGGCCTATAGGATTGAATTCCTTCCGGATGCAGAAAAGGATTTCGATACCCTGGACGGGTCTATCAGGAAAGAGGTTGCCAAAAAGATTGATGCGCTCGCCGATAATCCATTTTTAGGCAAACCTCTCGGGAAAAAGTATGGACTGGATCTGACAGGGTTCTATAAACTCTACGTTGCAAAGAAGAAATATCGGATTGTCTATCGGCTGATTGGAAAGACCATCGAAGTCATAGAGATCGTAGGCATTGGGAAGAGAGATAAAGAGGAGGTCTACAAGCTGGTTGCCAGGCGGTTGAAAAGACTGGTTGAATGAGAAGCTTGGAGGAAACCATTTATAAACCTTTGGCAGACTCATGGACAATCTTTGATAATTCGGGGGATATTCCCCAAATGATTGATTTTGAGGAATCGGGAAAGATCGAATTACTTGAGCCAGATCTCTTTAACAATTTGTTGAAATACAAGGGGATCCAATGAAAGAGAGGAGAAGGACACCTTTCCTTTTGACATCCAAAGCCGAAGAAGCGTGTCAGAAAGCTCTGGCTGAGGCTGATAGCTCCCGGTGGTCCACTGGGATTATAGGTATTAAAAAATTTGAAAGTCAGGATTTGACTATACTGACATTTTCAAGTTTGATAGTGACTTCTTCCTTATTGTTTTTCAATTTCTCGCCTTCTATACAATGAGCAAGTAGTAATAAACGGAATGGATCTTGGATCTCGATTTCTTTTTTAGATCGCAACTTTCAAAGAGGTGCATATATTGGCAAGATATCCGCATTTTAGAGTTCAAAATTCTTCTTCGCCGCCTTATTTGTTTCTTCCTTTTGTGAGTTTTGGAATATAAACTATAATTCACTCTTTCATCGAAATGATCAAATCAAGCTTACATCAATACTCTCTTCACATTAGAACAGGAAAAAATTCTGCAATCGTGATTTTCAAAAATCTTCTCTCGTTATAAAAAACACTTGACAGGAAAGTGACAATGAAATATATTGTTTCCTAATTGGAAACAAATAAAAATTATTTTATTTATTTATTTCCAATTAGTTAACATAAATTCACCTTTAAAATAAATATTTGTTTCCTTTTGGAATAGTAAAGCTATTGCAACCTGTTCATTCTTCGATTCGATTCCAATCCACTGTCGTAATGGTGGGCGCACTAAGGAGATAAAGATGTTCCCTGAATCGAAAATAGGAGCAAATATTCGGAAGATTCGGAAATCAAAACGATTAACTCTTGAGGAGTTGGCCAGCAAGAGCGGTATTTCCAAAGGTTACCTTTCCAAGGTAGAAAGTTCAGACAAAGCACCTCCTGTTTCCACACTGATCAATATTGCAAAGAGTCTGGGAGTCGCCATTTCCGACATTTTCGGTGAAAGTGGGGAAACCAAATCCTTTTCAATAGTGAAGAAAAATGAGCGTCAGGTCATGGCTCGCAATGGCACTATTTTCGGTTATTCTTATGAAACACTGGCGCACAATTACCCCAACAAAAACATGGAACCCTACGTACTTACCATTCCGGCCAATATAAGCAAGAATCCTTTGTTTCAGCACAAAGGCGAGGAGATGTTATTGATGCTCAAGGGCACAATGAACTTTGTGCATGGAGAAAACGAACACTTCTTGGAAGAAGGGGACTGCATTTACTTCGACTCCGGCATCCCTCATCGGGGTATCCCAACTGGAGATGAGGAGGTCATCTGCCTAATCGTAATATTCACCCCCTGATTGCAATGAGGAGGTTTCTCTGGTGATGAAAAAGCAGTCCAATAGCAAGGCCATTATTACGGCAGCTCTTACAGGGGCCATTCATACCCCAACGATGTCTCCCTATCTACCCATTACCCCACAACAACTCATTGATGAAATTATCGCTGTTCATGAAGCGGGTGCAGCGGTTGCCCACCTGCATGTGAGGGAACCGAAGAATGGCTACCCGATATCGGACCAGGCGATTTTCAGGGAAGTGGCGACTGAGGTGAAGAAACGGTGCGACATCATATTATGTACCTCAACAGGGGGGCGATTGGGAGAGCCTGTGGAGAAGAGAGGGGAGGTGGTTTCCAACTTGAAACCGGAGTTGGCGTCCTTCAATATGGGTTCGATCAACTTTGCCCTTTTCCACATCGTGAACAAGTATCAGGAATGGAAATATGAATGGGAAAAGAAATACCTTGAAGGGACGGAGGATCTTATCTTCCCACACACATTCAAGACGATGCGCCAATTCCTTTCCATTTTTAATGAAATGGGAACCAAACCGGAGTTTGAAATTTACGACGTTGGTATGATCAACAACCTGGCCTTTTTAATCGAGGCTGGCTATGCCAAGAAACCGGTATGGCTACAGTTCATCATGGGTGTCTTAGGAGGTATTCACCCATCAGTAGAAAATCTCATATTTTTACATGAAACTGCTAGAAAGGTAATTGGTGATTTCAAGTTTTCTACCTGTGTCGCGGGTAGGGCTCAATTTCCCCTCTGCACGCAGTCGTTGATTATGGGAGGAAATGCTCGTGTTGGGCTGGAAGATAATCTTTATCTTGAAAAGGGTATTTTGGCAAAGAGCAATGCGGAACAGGTAGCTAAAATTATTCGAATCGCCCGCGAACTTGGAATCGAACCGGCAACCCCTCAGGAGGCACGGGAGATTTTAGGTCTGAAAGGCCTTGACAAGGTGAATTTCTAATGAGGCGATTTATTCAATGATCACCAAGGAAAATCAGTGATGTCACAACCCATGATGAGAAGGAGTACAGGGGACGGGGTGGGCATAGCCCTTGCCATATGGGAAGGGAAGGGAAAAACCGTTTTTTGTGTCCACGGCATC